>OJST01000181.1_pt1 | contig 18258 bp, 20 predicted proteins | sample 1599491 | NCBI WGS metagenome assembly OJST01 (sample SAMN04436635, study PRJEB24849) | human gut metagenome | biome: human gut; feature: NICU; material: stool | host: Homo sapiens | place: USA: Saint Louis, MO | collected 2010-02-10
GCATCACCTCATGCCCTCGCACCACGCAGCGCACCGCATCTGCACCCGTAGCATCAAGCCATGCCCAGCCCACCCGCCCATCCCAGCGCACCGCTCGTCGCCATCGTTGCCTGCCACGGCCAAGGGCTGTTCGAGTTCGGCTGTGCGGTTGGCCTGTTCGCGCCGGTGCGGCCGGAACTCGGCGTGGCCTGGTATCGCACCCAGCTGTGCGCGGGTGAACCTGGTGCGCTGCGCATGCTTGGCGGAACGCAGGTGCAGCTTCCCTACGACCTCAGCACAGTTGATGACGCCGACATCATCGTCATTCCCGGTTGGCGCGAGCCCAGCGAGCGCCCGCCTCAGGCGCTGCTTGATGCACTCATCCGTGCCCACGGCCGTGGCGCGCGCATCGCTTCGATCTGCTCCGGTGCCTTCGTGCTGGCGTGGGCCGGGCTGCTCGATGGCCGCCAGGCCACCACCCACTGGCGCCTCACCGAAGCGCTGGCGCGCGAGTTCCCGCGCATCGATGTGCGCGAAGATGCACTGTATGTAGACACCGGCAGCATCATCACCTCGGCCGGCTCGGCGACCGGCATGGACATGATGTTGCACATGGTGCGCAAGGATTACGGCGCGCGCGTGGCCAACCTGGTGGCCGAGCGACTGGTACTGGCGCCATGGCGCGATGCCGAACGCAGCCAGCGCGTCAGCCGCGCCATTCCGCATGGCGAGCCCACGCGGCTGGCAAAGCTGATGGAGTGGATGCGCCGCAACCTGCGCGAGCCGCACTCGCTGGGCAGCCTCGCCGAGCAGGCCGCACTCAGCCAACGCACCCTGCAGCGGCAGTTCCTGGAGGCCACCGGCCTGTCGCCCATCGACTGGCTGATCCGCGAGCGCGTCGCCTACGCCCGCGAGCTGCTGGAAACCACCGATCGGCCGCTGCAGTGGATTGCCGAGCAGGCTGGCTTTGGTTCGCAGGAATCGTTCCGTCGGCACTTCCGGGGCCAGGTCGATGCGAGCCCTACCGAGTACCGCAGCCAGCATCGCGGCGGTGTTGGCGCGGATCGGTTGGTGGGCTGCTGATCCAGCTCAGCGCTCTCCAGCGCCACGTGAGAAAAGGCTCACGGCGGACGGTGGAGACCCACGTATAGTGATGGGCGTCACACGAAGCCCCTTCCATGCTCCACGCATTTGCTTACTCCAGCCACATGTCGGCTGGGCTTTCCGATGAAACCCTCCGCCAGATCGTCTCGGGCTCTGCCGCGTTCAATCGCCGGGTGGACGTTACCGGAGCGCTGCTCGTCGACGGGCAGCGGTTTTTCCAGTACATCGAAGGCCCGCCCGACGGCCTGGAGGCGGTCAGGCGCCGCATCCAGGACAGTCGTTCGCACGCCGCCGTCACCCCGGTACTGGACATGGCAATCGGCGCACGCGCCGTACCCTACTGGGCGATGACCCGCATCGAGACCGGGCAGATCGTCGTGTCCGGGCTGGTCAATGCGCGATGGGACGAATTTGGCCATTCCGTTCCAGGCATGGATCAGCTCGTTGGCCTGCTGCGTCCGCATTTCCCACGCATCGGCACCGTCGAGCCGCCACGCGCCCCCGCCTGATACAGACTGAACCGACGCCTTGCGTGCGCCTGCCGACGCGGCCGTGCGCTACGTTCGGGCGTCATCATCAGGATCCTCCTTCCCGCTGTCTTCGCCACGCCCATCGCATGCCAGTACCCGCCCCACCTGCAATGGAAAAACGCGCATCGCCCGCCGACCTGTTCGAGATCGTGATCGTGCGTGCAGGCACCGCCCTGTTCGCGATTGACATCCAGGCTGCCGTCGAAATTCGCGGCCTGGAGGCATTCGGCCCTGCAGACCGCAACGGCAGGCCGACCCTGGAAGTCCGTGGGCAGCCATTACCCGTGGTCGACCTGCGCCGCATGAGCGGCCAAGCGGCATTCGACGGTGGCAGCCCGGCCATGCTGTTGATCAATGCCGGTACCGCAACGCTGGCGCTGGCCGTGGATGAGGTGCTGGAGATTGAGACACCGGACGCGAGCGCACGCGTCCCCGAGCGTGCCGCAGGCCGATCGTTCGGCTTCTGCAGCCGGCACATTCAACTTGACCCGGCGCGCTCGGCTGCACTGATCGAACCGGTGGCACTGCTGGGCGCACTTGCCGCGCCGGAGTGACCGGCGGCGTCTCAGGATCGTCCTGCCAAGGCACGGTTTCGCAGCCTCCAGCACTGCGCGGCCACGCCGATCACGAACACCACCAGGCAGACCAGCAGCGTGTACAGCACCACCGGGGCCATCGGCGCGGCAGCAATCGGATGCGCTGCCGGCACGCGGGTCAGCGTTTCGTTGACGCCGGGCACCAACGACAGCAGGAAGCTGAAAGACAGCGCAAACGTCGATGCATAAGGTGCTGCGCGCCCCAGCCAGCGCAGCCGCGCGGCCAGCACGCCGCCGAATGCCACCAGCAGCACGATCACCCCGAATGCGTGGCCGGGGTTGATCCCGCCCGTGCTGGACACGGTGAACGAGGTGGCCACCGACAGCACCAGCCCCACCAGGTACAGCTTGCCCGCGCGCGTGGCGGGATCGATTGCGCGATGGCGAATGAAGGCATACAGGCCACTCAACACCGGGATCAGGCTGACAGCGGTATGGATCACGCCAAGCGTGGACAGAGAGTGGGACATGGGACATCTCCAGGGATAGAATGAACCTACTAGTAGGTAGGCATTGGACTCAAAAAGAAGGCCCGCGTCGCCGCAGGCCCACCACACATCTCTCAGGACGCCGCGCTCACCCGCGCGATCGCCAACCGTGCCAGTGCCGCGAAGGTCGCCGCGTCACCAAAACCGCGCGCGGCCAGCATCGCGCCGTGCACCGAGGACATGAACGCCCTGGCCTCGTCCGCAGGGGAACCCTGCAGGCGCAACTGGCCCAGCGCCGCGCCCTTCTCCAGCGTCACCGTCAGCCACCCGCTCAGATCCTCGAAATGCCCGCGCACTTCATCGGCAATCTCCGCAGGGATCATCGGCGCCTCCGCTGCCAGCATCGCGCAGATGCAGAACGACGACGTCCCCCCTGCAATGCAGCTGGACCAGTACTCCACATAGGCGTTGAGCTCCTGCAGCGGGTCGTCCAGCTGCCGGTCCAGCAGCGCCAGGCCTTCGCGCGCCTCGGCCCGGTACAGTTCAACCACCGTGCGCACCAGGTCGGCCTTGCTGGGGAAGTGGTGATGGATGCTGGCCTTGCTGATGTTCACCCGCGCGGACACGTCGGCGTAGCTGAAACCGTTGTAGCCACCGGCCTCCAGCAGCGAACGGGCATGGGTCAGGATCTCCTGAGCCTTGGGCGAGAGCGACTCTTTCATGTCGCCAACCTACTAGTAGGTTGAAACGCTGTCAACTACCCGCTGCCGGGCTCGCCGGGCATGGCCCGGCGCTACCCACGCCCCGCTCAGTCCTCTTGCACCAGCTTGAACTCGCGCAGCAGACCACCGATCTGGGTCTTGTCCAGCTTGTTCATCAGCAGGTTGCGCAGGAACGCTGGCCCGGGAATGTCCAGTTCCTTGCCATCACGCAGGCGCCCGGTCGCGGCCAGCAGCGAGCGCACGTCATACGTGGAATTGAACACCTCCGGCACGCCACGCTCGATCCCCAGCAAGGTGTACACCGCCTCCATCGGCGTGCGCACCGAGTACTCGGTGGTGAAGATGCAGTCGCGCTGCTTCGATTCGGCGAACTGGCCGATGAAAGCGAAGTTCACCGCACCTTCCGGCACCACGTCCGGGCGGTCACCTGCCTGGCGTGGCATGAAGAACGCCGTGATGTACGGCATCATCACCGGCACTGTCTTCGCGCCGGTCGCGGCCAGCTCATCGATCTCTTCCACCGGCACGCCCAGGTGATACAGCCATTCGCGCGTGATCTCCTCGCCGGTGCAGTCCTGCATCGGCTTCTTCACGTAGTCGCCGGGCGTATCCACGAACAACGAATACACCCAGACCACGATCTGGTCCTTGGGCTGGTTCTTGAAATGTGGCTGGCGATTCACCGTCCAGCTCATCAGCCAGCGCGAGTCGCGCACGCTGACGATGCCGCCGGTCACCACTTTGCCGCTGAAGGGATCGCGCTTGGCGATCTTCTGGATGTAGGCCGGAATGCGCGCATCCAGCGTGGTCACCGTTGCCGATTCCCACTTGGTTTCTGGAATGTGCGCGCCGAACACATCCGGACGCCCGAACGCGTCATCCTTCGCGGCAATGCGGCGCCACAGGTCCCAGGCAGGCGCCGGGCCTTCGTTCAGGCGCGCCGCCGTGTGGTGGTCGCCGTTGTCGGAGTTCTCGGTCAACGAACCGATCGTCATGAAAACAAGATCATCCGCGCTCAGATCCACGCCACCGGCTACACCGTCATGCATCCAATGGATGCGCGTGGCCTGCTTGCGGTCCGGCTGCAGATCAAAGTCGACGTCGGTCACCTCGGTACCGTACTGGAACACCACGCCCTGGTCCTGCAACCACTTCACGAGCGGCAGCACCAGCGATTCGTACTGGTTGTACTTCGTGAACTTCAGCGCCGAGAAATCCGGCAGGCCGCCGATATGGTGGATGAAGCGATGCAGGTACAGCTTCATCTCCAGCGCCGAATGCCACTCTTCGAACGCGAACATGGTTCGCCAGTACAGCCAGAAGTTGCTGTCCAGGAAATCACGGCCCAGTACTTCGTTGATGCGCTTGTTCTCCATCTCCTGACGGGTGGCCAGGAACAGCGCGATGATGTCCCTCTGTGCCTGCTCGGTCAGCGTGAACAGGCCATCGGTGTGTGCATCCTCGCCGCGATTGATGGTGGCGCGCTGCAGCGAATAGTTCGGGTCGTCCTTGTTCAACCAGTAGAACTCGTCCAGCACGCTGGCATCTTCGATCTCCAGCGACGGTATCGAGCGGAACAGGTCCCACAGGCACTCGAAATGATCTTCCATCTCGCGGCCACCACGGATCACGAAACCCTTTTCCGGCACCTTCAGGCCATCCAGCGCACCGCCGGGAATCTGCTGCTGTTCAAGAATGGTGATGCGTTCACCGGCCATGCGCCCATCGCGCACCAGGAACGCGGCGCCGGCCAGCGAGGCCAGCCCCGACCCCACAAACCAGGCGCGCTTGCCATCGACACCGGCTGGCTTGCGCGGGCGCGCGAAGGCTTCGTAGTTGCCACTGCTGTAGTACATGCGCTGCTCCTTCCAGGAGGGGGTGACCCCACTCTAGCGCCGAACCGATGTACCGATTCCTGCATGCATGCTGCGACCGAATGACGCAGCGGCGTCAGAGCTGGCGGCCCAGCAGCATGCCTGGCCAGCCGTCCACGTTGAACGGCGCAATTCGCGTGTAGCCGCAGGACTCGTAGAAGCGCACCAGATCACCGCTGCCTCCGCCATAGCAGTCCACGCGCAGATGGTCGAGGCCGGCAGCGCGCGCCTGCTCATCGGCAAACGCCATCAGGCGACGGCCAATGCCGCGCACGCGCGCATCACGCGAGGCCACCAATACCCGCACGTACAGCTCCGGCCCATCGGGCGCCGGCACATAGGGCATCGACTCGCCCAGCGCCAGGAACGCACGCACCTCACCCTGCTCGTTCTGGGCTACCCATGCGCCAGGCAGCGCGCACGCATCGGTCACCTGGGTGACCCGGCGCGGCACCGTGGACCACGGCTCGCTGCCCCATTGCTGCAGATTGCCAATGGACACGAACCATTCAATCACCTCATCGAACAGCGCCAGCACCGCAGGGGCATCTGCCGCACTGGCGCGGCGGATGGTCAAGGTGTCCTTTCCTGTTTCAGTCATGCACGTACTCCTGTCAACGCGTCAATCAGCTGTCACGAGGATGCCGGCCAGCGGCCGGCACTACCAGGGTCGGAAGTCCCTGGGCCGGATTTGACATGCAGGCATTTACCTGCATATAGTTCGTCCCAAGGGCGGCACCTGCCTGCCCATGCGAGGAACCTGCAATGGTGGATATCGCACACAGGGTCGGCATCAAGGCCCCTGCAAGCCAGGTGTACCAGGCCCTGGCCACCCCCGAAGGCGTCGCCGCCTGGTGGGCCGAAGACACCCGGGGCGACCGCGAGACCGGCGGCACGGTCAAGGTCCGTTTCACCAACAACGGCCAGGAAATCGGCGCCATGGAAATGCAGCTGGAACAGCTCATTCCAGGCGAGTTGGTGCTCTGGAAGTTCCTCGCCGGCCCCGCCGAATGGATCGGCACCCACGCGCGCTTCGCACTGAAGCAGGAAGGCGACTACTGCATCGTGCTGTTCACCCACGAAGGCTGGAAGGAACGTGTCGAGTTCACCTCCCACTGCAGCACCAAGTGGGCGGTGTTCCTGATGAGCCTGAAGGCACTGCTGGAAACTGGCAAGGGCCAGCCCAACCCACACGACGTCAGGATCGACAACTGGAATTGAAGACATCCCCATGGCGGTAGACAACGTGCGCGACGCAGACAAGGTGTTCAAGGCGCTGGCCGATCCCACGCGCCGCACGCTGCTGGATCTGCTCTGCGAGGACAACGGCCAGACCCTGGGCCAGCTGTGCGAGCACCTGGACATGGCCCGGCAATCGGTCACCCAGCACCTGGGCCTGCTGGAAGACGCCAACCTCATCAGCACGGTGCGTCGGGGCCGCGAGAAGCTGCACTTCATCAACCCGGTGCCGCTGCATGAAGTCTACGAGCGCTGGGTACGCAAGTTCGAGCAGCAGCGCCTGAGCCTGCTGCATGACCTGAAACGCGAACTGGAAGGAGAATGACGATGTCTGCAGAGTCAACCCGCTTCATCCACGTGATCTACATCGCGTCCACGCCACAGAAGGTGTTCGAGGCCATCACCCGCCCCGAGATCGCCCGCCGCTACTGGGGCCACGAGAACGTCTCGGACTGGAAACCCGGCTCGCTCTGGCAGCACGTGCGCGCCAACGAAACGCGCTCGGTCGAGCTGGTCGGCGAGGTGGTGGAAAGCACCCCGCCCTCGCGGCTGGTCATCACCTGGGCCGCCGCCTCGCAGGCCGACAACCCGGATGCCTACAGCCGCGTCACCTTCGACATCGTGCCCTATCAGGACATGGTGCGGCTGACGGTTACCCATGAGGAGCTGGAACCGGGCAGCGGCATGGATACCGGCATCCGCCAGGGCTGGCCGATCGTGCTGTCGAGCCTGAAGTCGCTGCTGGAAACCGGCAAGGGGTTGGATGTGTTCGCGAAGCCGAGTTGACGCGGTGCTGGCGCGTGGCCACCCACGCGCCTACAGCGCCACGCTGCCAATCAAGCGGCACAGGAACGCCGTCGCGGCAAACGCGGCCGCAAACGAAAACAGCCAGTGGCTCTCCGCTGAAAGCAGCCGCTTGCCCACCACGTCCAGCAACCCGGCATCGCGGAGCCGGAACTGGCGGCGAAGCAGCAGCATGCACACCCCCATCAGCGTGAGCAGCGGCAGCCACGCGAATACCAGCATGGTCAAACTGCCCGCAGACGCGCGGCCCGCACTGTAACGGCCGATGAAGGCACTGAAAGCCGCCTGGTTGTCGTGCGGCAGGAAGACGAGCAGCAACGTCGCAATACCCAGCACGTACAGCACCGCATGCCGCAGCCGCCAGGACCATGGCCACTTGATGGCCGATACCGGCGCTGTATCCTCCGCTCCGAACCGGAAGGCCAACCGATCGCGCCCCTGCGCGCTACTTCGGAAGCCGCGCAGGAAGCCATAGTGCAGCGCCGGCAGCAGTACCAACGACAGCAGCAGCACGAAGGCGGCATTCAACGCCATCGCAGCGCCATCCTCGTTGTCGCCCAGCAGCATTGCCAAGCCGAACCAACCGGCGAAGAACACACCCAACCCGGTCACCAACAGCACGCCGGCAACCAGCCAGCGGCGCCAAGGGGCCACCGCCATCCATGTGTGCAATGAAGCAAGCGGCTCGGGCCTATCTTCCATTCCCTTCCTTCATTCACCGTGGCGCTCTGCAGGCGTACACCCTACCCGCTATTCGCTCTCTCTGCGCGCGCGCCCATAGCCCCCGTGCACATCCTGCTTGATCCAATCGGCCAGCAGGCGAAGATAGCCGTCGGTGATCCGCGTCGACACCCGGTTGCCCTCGGCATCGGTGCGGAACTCGACCATGCCGTGGTCGGTATCCGGGAACAGGTAGGTGTCGATCGGTTGCCCCGACGCGCGCAGGCGCGACAGGATCGAACGCGTGGCGGCAATCGGCGCGGCGCGGTCCTGCTCGGCCAGCACCCACAGCAACGGCACCTTCAGGCGGCGCAGCGCAGCCTCGGCGTCGTAGTCCCAGATCAGCTCCAGGTTGTCGAAACGCGCTCGGCCGATCCGGCGCAGGTCGGCGTCACTCATGCGCAGCATGTCGCCGCTGTACTCGCCGTTGATCGTCTTTGCCCACGGCGCGGCACCGATCTGGCTACGCACCCTGGCCAGCGCTTCGAACCCTTCAGTGAAATGCGTGCGCATCAACTGCGCGGTTGCGTCTGAAAGCTGCCCGACCTGCGCCAACGCCGCCGCATCCAGCTGCATGCGTCGCGCCTCGTCGAACAACTGCTCGCGGTCCTCCTCGATGGGCGACACCACCAGCCCGAAACCGATCGCCACAAAATCCGCCTGCGAGCGGGTCGCCGCCAGCGGCGCGATCCAGCCGCCCTGGCTGCCACCAAAGTAGCCGGCGCGGCCGAACCGGCCTCTCGCCAGTTCGCGCGCCTTGGCAAGCGCCGCCGCCGCGTCGTCGGCCAGCAGCTCGAAGTTCTGTGTGTACTCGCCTTCCGAATCGCCGGAGCCACGCTTCTGGTAAGCGAACACCGAAATACCCTGCGCCACCAGCATGCGCTGGTAGATCGCCGCCACCGCCATTGTGCGTTCCGAGCCGTGCACCAGCACCACCAACGGCCGTTTGGGGTCGGCCGGACCGGCTGGTTCGATCAGCTGCCCGACCAGTTTTGTTCCGGCACTGCTGAAGGTCGTCTCGGTATCGCGGGTCGGCAGTCGCTGCCAGCGCTGCGTCGCTCCCGCAGGCGACCTGAAGCTGACCACATCGTCGCTGCAGCTCACCGGCGCGTTGGCATCACCGGTGGCGCCACGTCGCCCGTCCAGCATCAGATAGCGCTGGCCTGTGGCCGGCGCCGCAGCGGGTGCGCCCAGCACGACGATGTTGCCTTGCCCGTCACCGTAGGCACTGACCGTGCACAGCTCGGCGGCTGCAACCGGCAGGCCAGAACACACCAGCACCGCGCTCAACAACGAACGACTCCTCCACCCTGCCATGCCCTTCCCCGGTATCGTGAACCCGCCTCGTGCGGGCGCCCGGCGCAGCCTAGCGCGTTCGCTTGCCAGATTCATGCTGCATCTGCTTACTGTCGGCCTCTCCCATGGCCATACTGGGCGGACGATACGAACTTCAGAGCGCACGATGCACACACATGTCGAACAGATCGGCAGCACCCGCGTCCTGCGCAGCGCCGATACAGGCCCGCTGCTGGATGGCAACGCCTTGCGCGACCTGGTCGGCGATGCCCTTGGGCACCAGGCCGAGTGGATCGCCGTTCCGGTGCAGCGCCTTTCGGCAGACTTCTTCGAGCTGCGCTCCGGCATGGCCGGGCAATGGCTGCAGATGCTGGTGAACTACCGCCTGCACTTCGCCGTCCTGGGCGATGTCAGCGGCTACCGCGCACGGAGCGAATCGCTGGACGCGTGGATCACCGAATGCAACCGCGGCCGCGACGGCTGCTTCGTGGCCGACTGGGGCGCCCTGCTGGCGCGCCTTTCGGCCCACGCCAGCGCCGGCTGAACGCCGCCCCCACGCTCACCCTCGCCAAACCTGGTTCCGACTGCACTCCGACGCCGCCCGCCACAGCATCACCCGCGGGCTCCCCAGGCGACGTTCGATGCGCGCTTCAGACGCAGATTCCCTGCACAGCAAAGTGGCGGCGGTCACCCTCGGTTTCTGGGTGATGAAGATCGCCGCCACCACCCTCGGCGAGACTGCGGGCGATCTGCTGTCGATGACGCTCAACCTGGGCTACGTGGCCAGCTCGGCCATCCTGCTGGCGATCTTCGCCGGCCTGCTGGGCCTGCAACTGTCGGCGCGGCGCTTCCATCCGGTGCTGTTCTGGTCGGTGGTGCTGGCGACCAGCACCGCCGGCACCACCCTGTCCGACCTGATCGACCGCACGCTCGGCCTGGGCTACGCCACCGGCGCCAGTCTGCTGGCCGGCTGCCTGGCGCTGGTGCTGCTGGCTTGGCGGGTATCGGAAAAGTCGATCTCGGTCAGCAACATCGCATCGCGCCGCGCCGAAGGCTTCTACTGGACCGCCGTGCTGTTCTCCAACACGCTCGGCACCGCGCTGGGCGACTTCCTCGCCGACGATTCCGAGCTGGGCTTCACCGGCGGCGCACTGCTGATCGGCAGCCTCATCGCGCTCACTGCGCTGGCCAGCCGCATCAAGGGCATCAACCGGGTCATCCTGTTCTGGATCGCCTTCGTGCTCACCCGCCCGTTCGGCGCCACCTTCGGCGACCTGCTCACCAAGCCACTGGAAAAGGGTGGCTTGGGCTTCGGCACCGTAGGTTCGTCGCTGGTGCTGTTCACCCTCCTCGCCACGCTGGTGGCACTGCCGATGCTGCAGCGCAAGGCGCAGCCAGCCAGCTAGCGCGCCGTCCAGCCCCCATCCACCGGCAGCGCCGTTCCGGTGATCTGCGCCGCAGCGTCCGAGGCCAGGAACACCACCGTCTCACCCAGCTGATCGGGCGTCACGAACTGCAACGACGGCTGCTTCTCAGCCAGCAGCTCACGCGCGGCGGTCTCCTGATCCGTGCCTTCGCGCTCGGCCAACGCGGTGATCTGCTGCTCGACCAGCGCCGTCCGCACCCAGCCCGGGCAGATCGCATTGGCGGTAATGCCCGTACCCGCATTCTCCAGCGCGGTCACCTTGGTGAAGCCCACCACGCCATGCTTGGCCGCCACGTAGGCCGACTTGTTCACCGAGCCCACCAACCCGTGCACCGACGCAATGTTGATGATGCGGCCGGCGCCCTGCTGCTTCATGTGGGGCAAGGCCGCCGCCGTCGCATGGAACACCGCCGAGAGATTCAGCGCCAGAATCGCATCCCACTTTTCGACCGGGAATTCCTCGATCGACGCGGTGTGCTGGATGCCCGCGTTGTTTACCAGGATGTCGATGCGCCCCATCGTCGCGACGGCGCGATCGATCATCCCGCGCACCGCCTCGCCATGGGAAAGGTCGGCGCCGTCATGCGCCACGCGCACGCCGAACTCGGCTTCCAGTTTGGAACGGATGCGTTCGATTTCCGCCGCATCGCCGAAGCCGTTCAGCACGATATCGGCACCTTGCCGCGCCAGGGCTGTGGCAATGCCAAGGCCTATGCCACTGGTGGAGCCGGTGACCACCGCGACCTTTCCACTGAACATGGGTGAGCTTCCATCGGGGGTAGGCAGCCAGTGTAGCTTCGTGGATCCAGACCACGCGTGTACGCGTTTCCATCAACGCCCCTCGTCCCTCCAAAAAATCCCGCTCCTCGATCAATGCAGCAGGCAACCCACCCAATCGGTGTCGCAAATGACATTGGACCCGCCGAGGCATGTGCGGATACTCTCGAATCCGCATGGATTGCCCGGAAAGGTGAAAGTAGTGGCCCATTCTTCCCCACCCGTTCCAGCCAAACTCCGGGAAATTCTCAAAGACTACCCGGGCCATATCGAACAACTGCAGAAGGTTCTCAATTCGGTAATGGACAGAAGAATCCGGTCCATCCCACCCTTTGAGGCCGCAGTCTGGCTACTAGAGGACCACCTTAGTGGCTTTATCTCCGAGGCGCGAGCTGAACTGGCAACCGCAGATGCGTCAGGCAACCCCGAAGCTATCGCCCAGGCTCAAGGGAAGGTGGAGCTCATGTTCTTCGCTGGGTCCGGCGGGATAGGCTTGCTCAGGCTCGACGAACTCAGAAAGCACTTCGATCTTCATGCAGGAGGCATCTAACGACTCCTTTCGATACTCGGCAGCTACAGATGGCATTGAACTCACCATTGCAAGTACAGATACTCATGAAAACGTGCAAGACCACTGAATAGGTGTCGACTATGCTTCAATCCACTCCTCCAGTTCCAGCCAAGCTCCGCGAAATGCTCAAGGACTATCCGGAGCATATCGAACGATTGCAGGAAGTCCTCAATCGATCAGTTGAGCGATCACGCCAAATTCCACTGATGCCTTTCGATGACGCGATCTCTGCTTTGGATGGAAGGCTGGGAACTTTCGTTATGGAAGCTCGCGCCGAACTTGCGGCTGCCGAGAAATCGGCAGACCCAAAGGCGATGGCTCAGGCCCATGAGAAGGAGCGACTGATGTCGTTCGCTAGGTCCCGCAACATCGGCATGGCCGAAATTGACGATTTATGGGAGTACTTTAAAGTCAACTTCAGGAGACTGTGATGGCCTCCGTCGATGATCGCCTTTCGTCAGATTTGCATCAAGAAATATTATGGAAAGAGATCATTCCAAAAAGCGGCATAGATGGTCGAACGTCATATAACAATCCCAAAGCGATCATACTCTCCGGGCAGCCTGGCGCTGGCAAGGGTAGTCTAGAGCGTGAGGTGAGGGCAGAACTGCACAAAGATGTCATTACGATCGATCCAGACGAACTGCGCGATGAACATCGGCACGTTGAACGCCTGCGTCAACAGTACCCCTACACTTGGTCCGGGTATACCCACGCGGACGCTAGCCAGTGGGCCAAGGAACTCCGTTCTGCGGCGATCGACGGCCGCAAGAACCTTATCCTCGATACCACCTTGGGTAATGGCGATAGCGCCGTTGCCTTGATCAAGAATCTCCAGGCCAAGGGCTACGAAGTGGAGATTCGGGGAGTTGTCGCACATCGGTTGGAAAGCGAGCTTGGTGTCGACCGAAGGTTTACTGACAAGCTGGACGACGAAGGCTTCGGCCGCTACGTCCCCGAAGACGTGCGCAAGCACGTTTACGATGCCCTGCCCGGAAATCTGGACAAGGTCCAGGCCGAGACCGGCATCCAGATTCGACTCTACGGACGCGAAGGCGCTCAGGTCTACGACAGCCATAGCGATACCCGTCTACCGGGCGCAGCGCTGGAAGCCGAACGCGAGGCTCGGCTGAAAGACCCCCGAATCACCCAATCATTGCGCGATGGCTGGCGCGCACAAGGCCGCTGGCACGCCGAGCTTACGGACACCCTGCCCCTCAACGACAAGGTCAGCCCACCAACAGCGGCAGCCGTTCTCGATGAGCGCGCAACGCTCAAGGTTGTTGAAGGCATTACGCCCAACATCCAGGAAGCACGCAGCGTCGACCACACCATCCGCGTGCGCCCAAACATGGTGCGGGGCGCCGTCATCGGTGGTGCCGCTGCGACGGTTGTTGAAGCTGCCTCAGAAGGAACAAAGATCGCCGATCTGTACGCACGCGACAACCGGACGGGCGCGGAAGCCGCGCTGCTGGACTTCGGAGCACGCAGCGTCGGCGGTTGGACCGGCGCGGCAGTGGGCGCCAAGGTCGGTACGTTGCTGGGCATCGAGTCCGGCCCTGGCGCCATTGTCACTGGCATCATTGGTGGCGGGTTAGGCGCTTGGGGTGGCAGTGAGATCGTCGATTGGATCGAGAAATACCAGATCAACAACCAGGCCGACGGCACCGGCAGGATCTGGACGTTTGACCCGGCGCATCCCGAAAAGGGCTGGACGCACAGCGAGCGGGAGATCATAGGCACCGCCGGCACCCTGGCCGATCGCCCTATCTACGGCGCGACTACACTGCTCACGGCCGACGCCGAATTGACCCAGCAACTGAACTACCAGGCCTCAAGCCGGGCCGTCGGGCTGCGGCTGTCCGCGCCGGATCAACCGATCAATCCCTTCAGCATTGCCGGCGATGCCGGCGATACACCCAGCGCACTGCCACGCCCCTGGGAGCGCAATCCGGAAACCGGCGAATGGCGGCGCGAGGTTGTCCATCAGGTCCTCGAGCACGGCATCAGGAACACCACGATCGAAGTGGCCAACGCCGTCAAGTCCGCCCAGCTTGACGAAGCCGCACAGGGCATCATGGCCTTCAACGCCGCCCGCAGCTCGGCGGCCTTTGCCAAGCAGTACGAGCAGGCCTACACCGCACAAGGCTGGTCCCAGTACGGACCGATTCCGGATGAAGTGATCTGGGCCCAAGACCATCCCGATCACGTACTGGCATCCGATGGACGCACCTATCAGCAACAGGGCGACGGCGAATGGCTGCATGACGGCTGGATCTACGATTCGCTGGCCGAGGGCAACATCCGCGAGGAGTTGAACGGAACCTACTCGCAGATCCGCGCCATCCAACAGATGGAGGCGCCCGTACCCGGCGCCCACGAACGCAGTATCGAGGCACTGACCGTCAACGAACGCGAAGCCCGCGACCAGGCCATGCAGGAAGCCAATCGACTGGGTGTCGCTGCACCGCAAGCGCAGCAGGTGGCCGCCGCTGCCGTGGCTGAGGTTCGCGGCGAGCACGCCGAAGAACGGCTGACGCCACAAGCCGTGATCGATGCGCACAGCGTTGAACGCGCTGCACTGTCGCCCAACACATCGCCCTTGGTACAGGAGCATCGCGCTCCTGCGCCTGCAGCGCCGACGCCTTCGGATCGTGTGGAATCCGTGCAGGAACCGGCTCGCCGCGAAGCACCACGACAGGAGCCGACCGCAGCCGCTGCAGCGCAACCTGCACGGGATGAGTCAAGCGAGCGGCGAGCGCATACCGAGACAAATCCTCCTGCGCACCCGATGCCGGCAGCCCCTGTGCCGTCACCCGGCATTCCCTCCGCTGAGCGATCTCCCGCACAGCCAGAAGTGAGTGCATCATCTACGTCGGGTGTCGGACACCCCGCTCCTGCGCAGGAGCCCGTTGCAACTCACACCCACTCCCCGGCCCCGTCAATCCAGACCGAAGTGACTGAAGCCGCGGCGGCTACTGCTCGTCTCCACGAAGCCGAAGCAACGCCGGCGCCAATCCAGCTTGAGCCAGACGTTCCAGCCACCCTCGCAGCAGCCGACCCAGCTGCGCCCCCGCTGACAACAGACGCCGCGCCCAGGGTCTCGGAGCACGCGCCTCCTTACGCGCCACCACCCGTGGAAGCACCGGCGGCGGCACCCTCAAGCGCAACGGCCCAGCAAGAGCCCGAAGCGCCGCCCGCACCCCTGCTGCCCACCCAGCCCGAGCATCCCGATCACGCCCTCTACCAGCAGGTGCGCGAAGGCGTGGCAACGTTGGATACAAAGCACGGCCGCACCTTCGACGAAGCCAGCGAGCGCATGACTGCCAGCCTGCTGGTGCTGGCTAAGCACAACGACCTGGATCGCGTGGACCACGTACTGCTGAGCAACGCCACCGAGGACAAACCCGCCGGTCACACCCTATTCGTGGTCCAGGGCGAGCCGAGCGACCCCGCACACCAGCGCGCCGCCATGCCGACCGAACTGGCTGCGCAGACCACGGTGGAAGAATCCATGCAGCAGTTCGACGTCGTCAGCCGCGAAGCGCAGCAGCGTGCCATCGCCAACCAGCTGGAGCAGCAGCTGGAAGATCAGCGCGTGCAGCACGATATTCAGGCCCGCGCCGCCAGCAGGGGCTGAGTGGGCAAGACACGTGCGAGATCATTCGCAACAACCTGCCCTCCTGGCCCCTCTGTTTGCCAATCGGCGCCACTGATATCACCGCACAATCAGAAGAACAGACTCGCCCGATCAACGGTCGCCAACGGGTTGGCCTTCCGCACCGCCTCCAGGAACAGCAGGAAATCGCGGTTGAACAGCGTCAGGTTGTTGGTGAACGTCACGCACTTTCTGCCCGACGCTTTGCTGAAGCACACCCGCCAGAAATAGCGCCCGTAGATCTTGTCGGACGTTCGTGTGACTGAGGTGATCTGCGAGAGCGGAACCGCCGTGGGCACCGGCCCACGCCGCAGGTAAAAGGACGCCGCATCAAAGAAGTAGTGCTCCCGATCCTCTTTTCCATCCACCATCACCAAGGTCATGGACCTGCCGGAAATCCGGCGCGGGGCATGCAAATGCAGCCCCGATTTCACGGACGAGCGAGCAGTTGCTGACATCCGCCGAAGGGTGAACCAGAGGATCACCAACGGAAGCGCCGCAACGACAATGAAGCCTGCAGTCTTCAAAACAGTTTCCAGCGTGCTTGGCACACAGATCTCCAGGATGAACTTTCAGGCGATGCCCAATCCACGCCATGCGTGGATGACTCTCCCCCAACGCCTTTTCACTTCCAATGATCCGGCCCCAGGAACGGCAGGCTTAGCACAAACACCGGCACGGCCACAGGGATCAGCGCCGCGCCGAGCACCTTGCCCGCCGCCGAACCCGCACCCGGCTTGTCCTCCCTCTCCGGCAGGATCCGCTGCGCCCGCGCATTGATCGGCTGTGCAAGCTTCCCTTTCTCCGCCAGCGCTGCAGCATCCGACAACTGCACCCGTTCGCCCTCGCCCTCGAACAGCGCGCTGTAATAGCTGCCGCCCTTCCTTGAAAGATTGCAGGCGCGATCAAACGCCAGCGCGTAACGGGTCCGGTCCATCGGCAGGTAGTAGCGCGCCCGCTCCTCCACGGCCTTGGCCTCACGCGGGGGGACCTCAATCCGCTCCAGCTTGAACTGCGCGGCCTGTTGCGCCGTCACCTGCTCCGGCCGCAGCAGCAGCGCATAGCTGCCGTGCACCTTGGCCTTGTTGGCCGGGTCGCGCCAATCCTCATGGAAGTACATCTGCGCGCAGGCCACCGCCTCGCGCAGCGGGCTGTCCATCAGCACGCGGTATTCGCGGAACGGCGCGGCATTGAAGCGCATCGGCTCGTCATAGTGCGGCAACAGGTACAGCTGGCCGTCGTCGGCCACGAACGCACTGGTGATCTCGCGGCTTGAGGCGTGCTCCTCCGGGCCACTGGCACAGCCGGACAGCAAGCCAAGGCACAGGGCGGAGAGAATGAAAAAAGACGTTCGCATGTCGTGTTCGAGGGCTTCCCTGGGAAAACGGCCCCGCCCGGAAGGGCGAGGCCAGCCCATCATGGTGCCACGGCACCGCATGCGATGCAGAAACCGCCTTACTTCAACCGCTCCACCAACCGCTGCCCCACCTCCAGCGCCGAAGCCGGGTTCTGCCCGGTAATCAGCTCGCGGTCCACCACCACATGCCCGGTCCACGGCGTGGCATTGCTGCTGAACTTCGCCCCCGCCTGCTGCAGCGCCGTCTGCGGGTAGAACTTCATCTCCCCGCCGCCCAGCAGCGGCTTGGCCTGCTCTTCCTCCTGGTTGCTGATCACCGTCATCTGGTAGCCGCTGTAGATCCACTTCGGCGTGGCAGGTGTCGCACCCGCTTCCAGCTTTGCCACGAAACCCGCCGCATCCGGCAGCGTGGAAAGCAGCGCGATCGGCCCGTGGCAGACCAGCGCGGTGGTCTTGTTGCGCTGGTGGAAGTTGGCCAGCAGCCGGCCCAGCGCCGGGCTCTTCAGCAGGTCCTGCATCGGCGCGTGGCCACCGGGAATGTAGACCGCGTCGAAACGCCCGTAGCCCTGCTGCTCGACGCGCGCCAGGCTGACCACCGGCGAGGCGGTCGGCGATGTCAGCACCAGTTTCTCCAGCAATTCCTTGTGCAGTTTCAGCTGCGCGGCATCGTTGCCGAAGTACGCCGGCGTCACCGAGGACGCATCCACCGTTGGCGCGCGCCCCTGCGGCGTGGCAAAGGTCACCTCGTGGCCCGCGTCCAGCAGCAGCTTGACCGGCTGCATCAACTCGTTGAGATAGAAGCCGGTGGACAGCACCTTGCCGTCCTTCAGGTCCAGGTGGTTCTCGTCGGACAGGACCACCAGCACGTTGGCGGCATGGGCGCCGGTGGCGGCCAGGGTCAGGGCCAGCGCTGCGGCCAGCCGGGTCATCAGGTTCATGGGGTCGCTCCTATCGGGGAATGGCCGCCACTTTATTCATCGCCCCAGCGGCGATAAATTGGCCCCATCACAAAACATCTGTTCCCCGGAGAGCCAAATGAGCCGCAAGTTCGACTACCTGGGCGATGTGGAGGTGTTCCTGGCGGTGGTCGAGCACGGCTCGTTCACGGCCGGCGCGGTGGCGCTGTCCACCACGCCCTCGGTGCTGAGCCGCGCGGTCACCCGCCTGGAAGCGCGGC
>OJST01000182.1_pt1 | contig 18189 bp, 25 predicted proteins | sample 1599491 | NCBI WGS metagenome assembly OJST01 (sample SAMN04436635, study PRJEB24849) | human gut metagenome | biome: human gut; feature: NICU; material: stool | host: Homo sapiens | place: USA: Saint Louis, MO | collected 2010-02-10
AGGGGGGCGCACCGACAGGTGCGGGGGATAGGAGGAATGCGTGGACCTGAATTGTTGCGTTTTGGGTATCGCCCAAGTGGCGATACCCAAAACGCAACAATTCAGGTATAAGCTGTTCTCCCGATGGAGACAGACACTACACGCTTGGGTCTGATCGAAGCCGGAGCTCCGTTTTCTGCTCCGGGCGCCGAAGCATCGCCCAACGCCACGACGCTGCATCGCCCCGGTTCGGTCCGGCTGCTCTCGCTTGATGCCCACGGACGCGTACTGGACTGGATCACCTGGCAGGATGCGGCGTGCCTCTACGCCCGCGAAGCGGTGGCCTGGACGCTGGGCGATCCCTGCCTGCACATCCACGGCGGCACCAACCGCTTCAGCGGCCTGCAGAGCGGCATGGACCTGCACCCGATCATCGCCGCGCGCGGCCATGCCCGCTCCCGCGCGATCGACCCCACGCCGAACCTGACCAACCCGGCCCTGTTCGCCCGCGACGCCCACCTGTGCATGTACTGCGGCCAGCAGTTCAACCGCCCCACGCTCACCCGCGACCACGTCGTGCCACTGTCCAAGGGCGGCCTGGACTGCTGGGAAAACGTGGTCACCGCCTGTTTCCACTGCAACTCGCGCAAGAGCGACCGCACCCCGCAGCAGGCCGGAATGCCGCTGCTGGCCGTGCCCTACCGGCCCAGCTGGATCGAGCACCTGATCCTGTCCAACCGCAACATCCTGGCCGACCAGATGGCCTTCCTGAAGGCGCAATTGCCCAAGCGGTCGAAACTGAGCACCTGAACGCCTGAAAATGCAACCCTCACCGTCCTGTCACGGACGGCGGCGTTTGCTTGCCCCACCCCCGTTTGAGGGCGAAAATGGGCATTCAGAAAAAGTGCGAACATGATGATCGACTCTGCCCGCTATCCCCGCCTCGCGCGCATCCAGACGCCGGATGACCTGCGCACGTTCGACGAATCCGAACTGAGGGCGGTTGCCGACGAACTGCGCGCCTACCTCATCGAATCGGTGGGCAAGAGCGGTGGCCACTTCGCCGCCGGCCTGGGCGTGATCGAACTCACCGTGGCCCTGCACTACCTGTACCAGACTCCGGTCGACCAGCTGGTCTGGGACGTCGGTCACCAGACCTACCCGCACAAGATCCTGACCGGGCGCCGCGACCAGATCCACACCGTCAAGCAGAAGGACGGCGTCGCGCCATTCCCGAAGCGCGAGGAGAGCGAATACGACACCTTTGGCGTCGGCCACTCCTCCACCTCGATCTCGGCGGCACTCGGCATGGCCATTGCCCGCCAGTCCGAAGGCGACGACCGCAAGATCGTGGCGGTGATCGGTGACGGTGCGATGACCGCCGGCATGGCCTTCGAAGCGCTGATGCACGCCGGCGGCATGGACCCGGAACCGAACCTGCTGGTGATCCTCAACGACAACAACATGTCGATCTCCGAGGCGGTCGGCGGCCTGACCAAGATGCTAGGCCGTGCCACCGGCAGCCGCACGCTCAATGCGCTGCGCGAAGGCGGCAAGAAGATCCTCGGTGACAAGAAGAACAACCCGGCGCGTTTCGTGAAGCGCTGGGAAGAACACTGGAAGGGCATGTTCGTGCCGTCCACGATGTTCGAGGAGATGGGCTTCCACTACACCGGCCCGATCGACGGCCACGACATGCCCGCCCTGCTGTCCACGCTGAAGACGCTGCGCGCCTCCAAGGGCCCGAAGCTGCTGCACGTGATGACCACCAAGGGCAAGGGCTACGAGCCGGCCGAAGGCGACCAGATCGGTTACCACGCCGTGGGCCCGTTCGATCCGGACAAGGGCTTGGTGGCCAAGGCCGGTGCCAAGAAGCCGACCTATACCGATGTGTTCAGCGACTGGCTGTGCGATGCCGCCGCCGCCGAGCCCCGCCTGTACGGCATCACCCCGGCGATGCGCGAAGGCTCCGGCCTGGTGCGTTTCAGCAAGGAATACCCGCAGCGCTATTTCGACGTGGCAATTGCCGAACAGCATGCGGTCACCCTCGCCGCCGGCATGGCCACCCAGGGTGGCAAGCCGGTGGTGGCGATCTACTCGACCTTCCTGCAGCGCGCGTACGACCAGCTGGTACATGACGTGGCGATCCAGGACCTGGACGTGCTGTTCGCGATCGACCGCGCCGGCGTGGTCGGCCCGGACGGTGCGACCCATGCCGGCAACCTCGACCTGAGCTTCCTGCGCTGCGTGCCCAACCTGGTGGTGATGGCACCGTCCAACGAAGCCGAGTGCCGGCAGATGCTCAGCACCGGCCTGCAGCACCCGGGCCCGGCCGCCGTGCGCTACCCGCGCGGCACCGGCACCGGCGTTGCAGCCGGCACCGACCTGTCCACCCTGCCGATCGGCAAGGGCGAACTGCGCCTGCAGGGCAGCCGCATTGCCCTGCTCGCCTTCGGCAGCACCGTGGCCGCCGCCGAGCAGGTCGGCCGCGAACTGGGCCTGAGCGTGGTCAACATGCGTTTCATCAAGCCGCTGGACCGCGAGCTGGTGCTGGCTGTCGCCGCCCAGCACGAAGGCCTGGTGACGATCGAAGACAACGTGGTGGCCGGTGGCGCCGGTTCAGGCGTCGGCGAGCTGCTCAATGCCGAAGGCGTGCTGCGCCCGATCCTGCACCTGGGCCTGCCCGACAGCTACCAGCACCATGCCAGCCGCGAGGACCTGCTGGCCGAAGCAGGCATCGACGCCGCGGGCATCCGTGCGGCCGTGCTCAAGCGTTGGCCGCAGCTGGCCACAGGTACCCCGCCGCTGAGCGCGGCGGGCTGAGGCCGATTGCCACCCAGTGGATCCGCGCATGGCGTGGATAGCGGGGCCCGGAAACAGGACCTGGCCGGAAACCCCGCCCTCAGCCGTAGCTGACCGCTTCCACGAAGGCACCGCTGGCTTCCACGCGCACGGCAGCGCGCTGCCCGGTATCGACAAAGTGCAGGCGCGCCAGGGTTTCAGCGAAGTCGAAGGCGCGGGCACCGTCGCGGAAATCGATCGGCTCCGGCCGGTCCGGATGCAGCACGCGCCATTGGCGCTGTTCGCATTGCAGGCGGATCAACATGCGGCTCACTCCTTGAGGCAGCGTATCGACGGTAGCGGGACATTCCTGCCGATCACGGCAGGCATCGTCGCAACAGATCAGGGACACACAGAGATGCCCTGATCGCAGAAGATACGGCAATTCAAAATGTGAGCTGTATCAGATTTTTCTGATTTTAGAGGGGCACGCTCAGTTCACCTGGAACTGTGCCCGGCAGCCGTCGCTGACCCAGATGCCACGACGATCCCAGCCCCAGGTCTGGCCCTCGATGCAGGCACTGCGCGAATCCTGGCGAACCAAGCGCACGCCGCGGCGGATGCGGGCGTCGCAGTACTCCTGGCGATGCCCATTGGAATGACAGGTGATCACCTCACCGCCGCCCCAACCGTTGCCGTTGCCGTTGCCCCAGCCCCCCCCATTGCCCCAGCCACCACCACGACGGTACTCGCCGACGAACTCGGCGCGGCAGCCCTGGGTCACCCAGACGCCATAGCGCGACTGGCCCCAGGTCTCACCTTCCACGCACGGCGAGCCGGACAACTGGCGGATCATCCGCGCGCGGCCCTCCAGACGGCACTCGTTGCTACGGTTCTTGATCGACTCGCAGCGCACGATGCCGCTGCCTTCGCGGCCACCGTAGCGGTCATCGTCATAGCCGTAGCCATAGCTCTGCGCCTGGGCGCCACCCGCCGCCGCCAGCATCGGCAGCAGGGTGCAGGCCAGGGTACGCCAGGTGAGTGCCTTGCCCATCGAGATCTCCAGATGAATACGATGGCGCAAGCATCCGGGATTCGCGGCACGGCGCACAGGGGGGCGCGTGACGCCGGTTTTTCCCCATTCAAACAACGCAACCGTAGCTGACTGCACCGCAACGACCGGCGTCAGTCTCCTACGTGCAGGGCATCCACCGCGCTGCCGAGCGCCTCGACCCGCACCGTGCTGCGCTGGCCGGTGCGACGGTGGTGCTCGAGGGCCCGCGCCGCGGCGACATCGAAAGCCTCGGCGCCCCGCGCATATCGGGTTGCGTCATGCACCTGCGGATCCAGCACGGACCAGTGCCGGGCGTTGCGTTGAACGGTAATGACCATGAGGGGCTCCTGCGGATGGAAGGATGCGACGGCAGGCGGACGGTCCACGTGCCGGTACACCTTCAGGCTAGCGATCAGCTCAGGGGTGGCCCATCAGATTTGTACGAAAATGCCGCGCCCTCCGGTCAGCCCTTTGCCTGCCCTCACATCCCTGAGTCCATTTAGCCTGTTCATTCCGTGATTCTTGTCACGGAGTCAGCCGGGCTTCACACTACCGTCATCAACAGGGGCCCCTTCCACATGCGCACCTTCTTCTCGCAGCAGCGTTGGACGCTGCTGAAGTTCTATTTCGTGGCCAGCTACCTCGTGCTGATCGAGGAACTGATCCGCGCCGCCATGCACTGAGCGCTTGCTGCAGGGCTATTTGCGACAGACACTGTCGCTTTAGGCACGGAGCCCGCCCGATGAAAGCGCTTCTTCTGATTCCAGCCCTGCTGGTGCTGTCCGCCTGTGCCAACCAGCATCAGGCCGCTGCGCGTGCCGATACGGCGGCCACTTCGCCTGCCACGCCGAAGGTCGGTGGCGACCGCGATGCCCACGGTTGCATCGGTTCGGCCGGCTACCAGTGGTGCGAGCACAGCCAGCGTTGCGAACGTCCGTGGGAACTGGCGCAGGCACAGGGCCTGGCCAACACCGCCGAAGCCATCGATGCCTACTGCGCGAAGCCGGCCAGCCCGGCGCGCAAGTGAGTCGCGCCACCCATGGCTGAGCTGAGTCCGCTCCCCACCCTGGCCCCAGGCCGCTACCGCCACTTCAAGGGCGGCGAGTACGAAGTGCTCGACATCGTCCGCAGCAGCGAGACCCTGCAGCCGATGGTGCTGTACCGCGCGCTGTATGGCGAAGGTGGCCTGTGGGTACGCCCGTACGCCATGTTCGTCGAGCAGGTGCCCGGCGAGCACGGACCGCAACCGCGTTTCGCCCGCGTCGACGCATGAGGGTTCCGCTGCCGGCCATGGCCGGCAGCGCGCGGTAACGCGGCGGACCTGCGTTACAATCGTACCGTCCAGTCGGTTTCTTCCCGCCATGTCCGCATCCCCCTCCCGTTCGCGCCGCAAGGCGCCCGACAGCGTGCGCCAGTCACTGCTGCAGGCCACCATTGAAGTGATCGGCCGTAACGGCCTGGCCGCGCTGACCGTGCAGGACGTCGCGCAGGCCGCCGGTGTCAGCAAGGGGGCGTTGTTCCATCATTTCAGCAGCAAGCAGGTGCTGGTGGATGAAGCCATCGGAGCGCTGATTGGAGAATTCGAAGCGCGCGTGCGCGCCCTGCTGCAGGAAAACCCCGAAGGCCATGGCCGTTTCAGCCGCGCCTATGTACAGGCCAACTTCGAGCATCTGCTGCAGCAGGAGCAGGACAACGACATCGGCCTGACCTTGGGCAACCTGATGGAACCGGGCCTGCTTGCGCACTGGCGCAACTGGAGGCGCGCGATGCTGGCCGAGTTCCCTGGCGAAGCCGGCGACCCACGGCTGTACGCGGCGCGCTGTGCTGCCGATGGCTACTGGGCCACGGCCTATGGGCGTCCGCTGGACGAGGAAGAACGTGCCAATGCATTGGCCATGGCCGAACAGGCCCTGAAACTGTGCGACCCGCAGTGAGCTGGAGCGCTCGATGAATCCCTACCTCTACCTTGCCGCTGCCATCGTGCTGGAAGTGATTGCCACATCACTGCTGAAGGCATCCGACGGCATGAGCCGGCTGGCGCCGACACTGGGCGCACTGGTCAGCTACGGGCTGTGCTTCTACCTGCTGTCGATGACCATGAAGTCGATCCCGACCGGCATCGCCTACGCAATCTGGTCCGGCGTCGGCATCGTGCTGATCTCACTGATCGGGCTGGTGGTGTTCAAGCAGCGCCTGGATGCACCGGCGTTGATCGGCATCGGCCTGATCTGCGCCGGCGTACTGGTGATCAACCTGTTCTCGCGCAGCAGCGCGCACTGAGCACGCTGCTGCGCGATCAACGCTAGCTGACCTTCTTCGCTACGGTCATGCCGAGCAGGAACAGCACCACGGCGATGATGATGCCGGCCCAGAACAGGAACTTGGCGATACCGACCGCGGCACCGGCAATGCCACCGAAGCCGAGCACGCCTGCGATCACACCGATGACGGCGAAGATGATGGCCCACTTGATCATGTCAAACCTTTCCCCGCGGGGACTGCGTACTGGATGGTCAGGCTAGGCCGTGGCCGATGCGGCAATCGTGAACAGGCCGCGTGCGCGGCGTGAATCAGCGCGGACGGAAGCGCAGCAGCGCGACGGCAAACGCCAGGAACACGCTGCCCACCAGGCGCTCGAACCAGCGTCGCGCAAACGGCTTGGCCAACCAGCGGCGAAGGCCATGGCCACCGGCCGCATACATCACGTACCAGAACAGTTCGCACGCGGCGAAGGTGGCCACCAGCACGCTGTACTGCAGCGCCTGGCCGCGTGATGGGTCGACGAACTGCGGCAGGAACGCCGCCGCGAACAGCAGCAGCTTGGGATTGCTCAGGCCCACCAGAAGGCCACCACGGAACACCTTCCACGCGCCCAGCGAGGCCGCAACCGGCGGCGTAGCATCGACCGTCACCGGCGGTGCCGGCCGGCAACTGTCACGCCATGCCTTCAGGCCCAGCCAGGCCAGATAGGCCACGCCCAGATAGCGCAGCACCTCGAACAGCATCGGCGAGGAATGCAGCAGCGCACTCAGGCCTGCTGCGGAGGCCGCCAGCACCAGCAGCATCGCCAGCAGGCAGCCGGCCATCGCCGGCACACTGCCACGGAACCCCAGCCCGACGCTGCGACCGAGGATATGCAGCATGTTCGGCCCCGGCGTACCACACAGAACGAACACCGTGGCGAGGAACCACCACCAGGTATGCAGGGCCATAGCGCACATCCACTTCAGAAGATCCAACCAGCATAGAGTGCGCCGGGCCTGCCGCGGCACACACAGCGCAGCATGGATGTGGTGGTTACAGATCGCCGCCATCGGCAACCGGGCACCATCTGTGCTGCAATGAGGGCTCCTGGCACGGAGCGGCGCATGAAGACCCTTGGCCTGATCGGTGGCATGAGCTGGGAAAGCTCGGCCCAGTACTACCGGCTCATCAACGAGGAGGTACGGCGGCGGCTCGGCGGTGCGCACTCGGCACAGCTGCTGCTGTGGTCGGTGGATTTCGCCGGCATCAAGCAGCTGCAGCACGAAGGCGACTGGGACACCCTGGGTGACCACATGGTCGATGGCGCGCGGCGCCTGCAGGCGGGCGGCGCCGACCTGCTGCTGATCTGCACCAATACCATGCACAAGCTGACCGATCGCATCGAGGCGGCCTGCACGCTGCCGCTGCTGCATATCGCCGACCCCACCGCCCAGGCCATCGTGCAGGCAGGCGCACGCAAGGTGGGCCTGCTCGGCACCGCCTTCACCATGGAACAGGACTTCTACCGCGGCCGGCTGCAGGATCGCTTCGGACTGGAGGTGCTGGTACCCGAAGCCGATGATCGTCGCAGCGTGCACGACATCATCTACCAGGAATTGATCGCTGGTGTGGTCAGCGAGCACTCACGGCAGGTCTATGCCGGCGTGATCGCGCGACTGGTGGCGCGCGGTGCCGAAGCAATCATTCTTGGCTGCACCGAGATCATGCTGCTGGTACGCCCGGAGGACAGTGCAGTGCCGCTGTTCGATACCACCGCCCTGCATGCGCGGGCCGCCGTGGACACGGCCCTGGCTTGAATCAATGCGCGCAGGAGCGCGGAATCAGTCCGCGCCCTGCACCTCCAGCGCGGTGATCAGCCACTCGACCACCGCCGGTGAATCGCACAGGAAGAAGATGGCGTCACCGGAGCGTGCTTCGGTAAGCAGCCGATAGATCGTGATCGCCACTGCCGACTGGTTGGCGATGAACACTTCCGGGCTGCGCGGCCCTTCACTATGCCCGGCAACAGCATGCAATGCCTTGCGCGCAGCCACAGTGGCAGCCGGGTCCGCGCTGCGGGTCAGTTCCGGCCCGCGCAGCCCCCAGGCAACGAACACATGCTTGCCCTTGAACGTAGTGTCCAGGACCCGCACCTCGGCGCCACCTGCGTCGGCCGAGCGATGAATGACGGTACTGCTGATCAACGCAACCCCCTGTGGTCGTCGTGGTCCGCGCATCCTCCCCCGCAGGCCGCCCGCACACCAGTGACGGCAGCCACAGGCTGCGCCGACAGGCGTGGAAGACATGTAAGAAGGTGTAAACCGATGCGATCGGATGTGCAGCGATGATACGGGATGTAAGCCTCTGCATGGGCTGGTGCGCACTACTAAATCCCTCCTGAGCCGCTTCCGGAACGATGCGTTCCGACGGCCCCGTGCTGGGTCATTCTTGCCGCCCGAATCCCCGCCCGAGGCTCCCCCATGACCCTTCGCCCGCTGCTGCCGATCACCGGCGCCGCCCTTGCCCTGCTGCTGGCCGCCACCGCCGTGGCCGCCCAGGACTACGACACTGATCACATTCCAGCGCTGCGCTGCGAATCCCAGTTCAACAAGACCGAGCAATGCCCCATCGAGGGACCGATGCGCCTGGCCAGGCAGCTGTCGGTGACCCGTTGCGTGGAAGACCAGAACTGGGGCCAGAGCCGGCGCATGCTGTGGGTGACCGACGGCTGCCGCGCCGAGTTCGTTGCCGACGAACACGGCCGCTGGCCGGGACGTGGCCGCAGCCGTGATCGCGACAACGAGGGCGAACGCCTGGTCTGCGAGTCCTACGAGAACAAGGACAAGGAGTGCCGGATTCGCGTGCGCCATGAGGTACGGCTGGTCAGGCAGAAATCGGTGACAGCCTGCATCGAGGACCGCAACTGGGGATGGGACCGCCGCGGGGTGTGGGTCAGCGACGGCTGCCGTGCCGAGTTCCGGGTGTATTGACTGCCGGCCGCGCGCTGGCTGCATCGAGCAGGCGTGCGTGCCAGGCGGAGTCGATAGACTATGGCCTGCACGGCAGGGAGCACGACATGGAACGATGGTATCTGGCGACGCTGCTGGCGTTGATCCTGCATCAGATCGACGCTGCGTTCTGGCAGGAATGGGCCATGTTCCATGTCCCCGGTGGCATCCAGGGCTTCCTGCTGTTCAACCTGTTCGCAGTCGGCGCCGTGCTTTGGGGTTATCGCCAGATCGTGCTGGGCACATCCACGGCGCGCAGCTATGCACTGGCGTGCGGGGGGCTCGGCATTGGCACGGCACTGATCCATCTGGCCTTCGCCCTGTTCGGTCGCAGTGAATTCCACCTGCCGCTGTCGATTGCCGTCCTGCTCGCCTGCTTTGTGTCGGGTGGCGGCCTGTTGCTGAAGCTGCGCCCGCGATGAACCGGACGTCCTCTTCTCCACACCTGCGCGACGGCATTCCGCAGGACGCAGATGCCTTGATCGCGCTCGACAGCGTGGCAGCCACTGATCCACGGCGGATCATGCAGATTGCCGACTGGCTGGCGCACGGCGTCGTGCAGGTCGCCGAGCAGGACGGCAAGATCGTCGGCTACCTGGTCATCCATCACCACTTCTTTGGCGAAGCCTTCATTGAAATGTTGATGGTGGCGCGCGAACAGCGCAGCCAGGGCATCGGCGCCATCCTGCTGCGGCACGCGATCACGTGGCGCGGTGGCGGCAAGCTGTTCACCTCGACCAATGCCTCCAACACGGGCATGCAACGCCTGCTCGCTGCCGCCGGCTTCGTGGGCAGCGGCATCGTGCATGGCCTGGATGAAGGCGATCCGGAACTCATCTACCGCTTCGCGGAAGACTGATCAGCATCTGCAGAACGCACAAAAAAGCCCGCGCATTGCTGCGCAGGCTCCTTGATTCATCACAGTGGTCGGGACGGCCGGATTCGAACCGACGACCCTCTGCCCCCCAGGCAGATGCGCTACCAGGCTGCGCTACGCCCCGACTGATGCTGCGATGTGCCCGCCAGTGCGGCGGGCCGTGAAGTATAGCGGATTACGATGGAAATGGGATCAGCGGCGCAACAACTGCAGCACTTCTTCCAGCTCCATGCGCACCTGCTTGATGATCTGGTTGCTCAGCGCCGATTCCTCGCGGGCATCGGGCCCATCCAGGCGCAGGCGGGCACCACCGATGGTGTAGCCCTGTTCGTACAGCAGGCTGCGGATCTGCCGCACCATCAGCACGTCATGGCGCTGGTAGTAGCGGCGGTTGCCTCGGCGCTTGGCCGGCTCAAGGCTGGGAAACTCGGTTTCCCAGTAGCGCAGGACGTGCGGCTTGACGTCGCACAGCTCGCTGACCTCACCAATGGTGAAGTAGCGCTTGGCCGGGATCGGCGGTAGTTCGCGGTTACTGCCCGGATCCAGCATAAGCCTCCACCCTCTCCTTGAGCTTCTGGCCCGGACGGAAGGTGACCACCGTACGGGCGGAAATCGGAATTTCCTCGCCGGTCTTGGGGTTGCGACCCGGGCGCTGGTTCTTGCGCCGCAGATCGAAATTACCGAAGCCCGACAGCTTCACCTGACGTCCCTGTTCCAATGCTTCACGCAGCACATCGAAAAACGCGTCGACGAATTCCTTGGCTTCACGCTTGTTCAGACCGACTTCGTCGAACAGCTTTTCCGCCATCTCCGCCTTGGTCAATGCCATTGCCTGCTACCCCCGAGTGCTGCCCGCTCAGCCGCGGATCCGGGCGTGGTGTTCACGCTCGATGGCAGTGACCGCCTCGGCCACCACCGCATCCACGTCGCGGTCCGTCAGAGTGCGCGACTTGTCCTGCAAAATCAAGCCCATAGCGAGACTCTTGAAGCCCGGCTCGACGCCCTGGCCAACATAGCGGTCGAACAGGTTCAGGTCGCGCAGCAGCGGGCCGGCGGCCTGGCGGACGGTCGCCGCCAGGTCGGCCCAGGCCACCTGCTCAGGCACCAGGAACGCCAGGTCGCGGCGCACCGCCGGGAAGCGCGACAGCTCGCCGGCACGCGGCAGGCGACGGGCGGTCAGCGGCTCCAGGTCCAGCTCGAAGGCGTACACGTCGGCCTCGATCTCCATCGCCCGCGCCAGGCGCGGATGGATCTGGCCGATCCAGCCGATGGCCACGCCATCGCGGAACACCTCGGCCGAACGCGCCGGGTGGCCGTAGGCGCGGGCCGACGGACGGAACTCCAGCTGCGCGCCACTGGCAGCCGACAGCGATTCCAGGTCGCCCTTCAGGTCATGGAAATCGACCTTGCGGGTCGGCAGGCCCCACTGCACCGCCTGCGCCTCACCGCAGACCGCAGCGGCCACGCGCGGGGTTTCCAGCGGCGCCGGTTGGCCGTCTCCGCCCTGCTGGGCAAACACACGGCCGATCTCGAACAGGCGCACGCGGCCCAGCTGGCGCGCGGCATTGCGGCCAAGCGTGGCGACCAAGCCCGGCAGCAGCGACGGACGCATCACCGCCAGTTCCGCCGACAGCGGGTTGGCCAGCGGCACCAGACCGTCGCGCAGCTGCCACTGGGTCAGCAGCGCGTCGTCGACGAAGGCGAAGTTGACGGTTTCCTGCTGGTCACGGGCGATCAGCTGGCGGCGCACGCTCAGCGCGTCCAGCTGGGTCTCGCTCGGCATCGCCACGCGTGAGGCACCGCCCGGCAGCGTGGTCGGGATCTGCTCGTAACCGTGGATGCGGGCCAGCTCTTCGATCAGGTCTTCTTCGATGGCGATGTCGAAGCGGCGGCTCGGCGCCGTGACCTGCCAGCCCTCGGCGGTGGCAACCACGTCCATGCCAAGCGCGCGCAGGATGCGCTCGACTTCGGCATCGTCGATGCTGATGCCGAGCACGCGGGTGATGCGGGCGCGGCGCAGCACGATGGTCGCCGGCTGCGGCAGATCGGCTTCACGCACGGCCTCGGTGACCGGTGCCGGGGTACCGCCGGCCAGGTCCAGCACCAGGCGGGTGGCGTACTCGATCGCGGTGCGCGGCAGCGCCGGATCGACGCCGCGCTCGAAGCGATGGCCGGCATCGGTGTGCAGGCCCAGCTTGCGGCCACGGCCCATGATCGCGGCCGGCGCGAAGTGCGCGGCTTCCAGGAACACGGCGGTGGTCCCGTCGGTGACGCGGGTGTCGAAGCCGCCCATCAGGCCGGCCAGGCCGACCGCACGGTCAGCATCGGTGACCACCAGGAAGCTGTCGTCCAGCGCAGCATCGCGGCCGTCCAGCAGCTTCAGCGTCTCGCCCGCGCGCGAACGGCGCACGGCGATGCTGCCCTGCAGGGTGCCCAGGTCGTACGCGTGCATCGGCTGGCCCAGCTCCAGCATCACGTACTGGGTGATGTCGACCAGCAGCGAGACCGGACGCACGCCGCTGCGGCGCAGGCGCTCGGCCATCCACAGCGGGGTCCTGGCGGCAGCATTGACGCCTTCGATGACACGGCCCAGGTAACGCGGCGCTTCGGCGCCGGCGTCGAGCTGGATGCTCAACTCACGGCTGCCGACTGCCGGAATGGCGTCGGCAGCGAAGTCCAGCACTTCACTGCGGGTGGCGGCGGCGACGTCGTAGGCGATGCCGCGCAGGCTGAAGCAGTCGGCGCGGTTCGGGGTCAGCTTGATCTCGATGCTGGCGTCCGGCAGGCCCAGGTACTCGACCAGGGTCTGGCCGATCGGGGCATCGTCCGGCAGTTCCAGCAGGCCGGACGCATCGCTGTCCAGGCCCAGCTCCTTGGCCGAGCACAGCATGCCGTTGGACTCGACGCCACGCAGCTTGGCCGGCTTGATCTTCAGCTCGCCGATCTGCGCGCCAACCATCGCCAGCGGCGCGACCAGGCCCGGGCGTGCGTTCGGTGCGCCGCACACGATCTGCAGCAGTTCGCCCTGCCCGGCATCGACCCTGCACACCTGCAGGCGATCGGCTTCCGGATGGCGCACGGCTTCAACGATGCGTGCCACGACCACGTGATCGAGGCCTTCGCCAAGCGCGGATACTTCTTCCACTTCCAGGCCGATGGCGGTCAGCACCGCGCTCAGCTCATCGCGCGAGGCGGAGGTCGGGACGTGGCTGCGCAGCCAGTTTTCGGAGAATTTCATGGTGTCACCCTGGTGGGAGGCGTGCCTCCCGTTGCGGTTTTTGGGGTCGCCCAGCGCATGCGCAAGCAGGCGTCCATCCAGAAAGCAGCCGAGCATGGCTCGGCTCTACACGGTTGCGGCTTACGCGAACTGCTTCAGGAACCGCACATCGTTCTCGAAGAACGCGCGCAGGTCGTTGACGCCGTAGCGCAGCATCGCGAAACGCTCCACGCCCATGCCGAAGGCGAAGCCGGTGTAACGCTCCGGATCGATGCCGACATTGCGCAGCACGTTCGGATGGACCATGCCGCAGCCGAGCACTTCCAGCCAGCGGGTGCTGCCATCGGGCTGCTGCCAGGCGATGTCCACTTCCGCGCCCGGTTCAACGAACGGGAAGTAGCTGGGACGGAAACGCATCTCGAAATCGCGCTCGAAGAACGCGCGCACGAACTCGGCCAACGTGCCCTTCAGGTCGGCGAAGGTCGAATGCTCGTCGACCAGCAGGCCTTCCACCTGGTGGAACATCGGCGAGTGGGTCTGGTCGCTGTCGCTGCGGTACACCTTGCCGGCGGCGATCATGCGCAGCGGCGGCGCGTGGTCGCCCATGTAGCGCACCTGCACACCGGAGGTATGCGTACGCAGCAGGCGGCCGTCGCCGAAGTAGAAGGTGTCATGCATGGCGCGCGCCGGGTGGTGCGGCGGGAAGTTCAGCGCCTCGAAGTTGTGCCAGTCGTCCTCGATCTCCGGCCCTTCCGACAGCTCGTAGCCCAGCCGGCCGAAGATGCCGGTGATGCGCTCCAGGGTGCGGGTGATCGGGTGCAGGCCGGCACGGTCGCCATTGCGGCCCGGCAGGGTGATGTCGATGGCTTCGGCGGCCAGGCGCGCATCCAGTGCCGCGTCTTCCAGCAGCGCCTTGCGCTCGCCCAGCGCGCGGGTCAGCACGTCGCGGGCCTGGTTGATCGCTTCACCGGCGGCCTTGCGCTCGTCGGCCGGCAGGGCACCGAGCTGCTTGAGCTGCGAGGTGATGCTGCCGCTCTTGCCAAGCAGGGCCACGCGCAGCTGCTCCAGCACGTCGGGGCTCTGTGCGGCGGCCACATCGGCCAGCGCCTGGGTGGTGAGGGATTGGATGTCGCTCATGGGGGGCTGGAACTCCAGTCGATCTGCCATCGCGATGCGCGAAGGGCCGACCCCTGTCGCCACCGCCGTCCCCGCGCTGCCGTCGTGGCCTCGCCGGGACCCAAAAAAGAATGGGGAAGGACTTGCGCCCTTCCCCATGCATTGCCTTGACCTGACACCGTCCGAGTGAACGGTTACGGCATCGGGAAGGACTTATGCCGCCAGCGCGCCCTTGGCCTTTTCGGCCAGCGCAGCAAAACCGGCTGCGTCGTGCACGGCGATGTCAGCCAGGACCTTGCGATCCAGGGTGATGCCGGCCTTCAGCAGACCGTTCATGAAGCGGCTGTAGCTCAGGCCGTTGATGCGGGCAGCCGCATTGATACGGGTGATCCACAGCGAACGGAAGTTGCGCTTCTTCTGCTTACGGCCGATGTAGGCGTACTGCTGTGCCTTGATGACCGCCTGCTTGGCGACGCGGAAGACCTTGCGGCGGGCGTTGTAATAGCCCTTGGCGAGATCCAGGATTTTCTTGTGGCGGCGACGCGCCTGTACGCCACGCTTAACTCGTGCCATTTTTCAGTTCCTCAGAGGTAAGGGAGCATGCGGTCCAGACGGCCTGCGTCTTCTGCACGGACATGGCCCGTCTGACGCAGATTACGCTTACGCTTGGTCGCTTTCTTCGTGAGGATGTGGCTACGGTTGGCGTGGCCGCACTTGTACTTGCCCGAGGCGGTCTTGCGGAAACGCTTGGCCGCTGCCCGGTTGGTCTTGATCTTGGGCATTGCAATGTCCTTGATGGGATATGACCCTGGTTTCTGACTGATCTGGCGGCGGCCTGGGCCGCTCTTTCCGTCCTGCCATGATCGGCGTACGACCCGTCCTGGGTGGGTCGAGCCGGGCATGATACAGGCAAAACCGCCCTGCCACCAGCCCCTGCAACCCTTTACCGGCGATTCACCGGCGTCCTGCAAAAGCAAAGGGACGCCAGCGGCGTCCCCTTACCCTGAACCATTCAGCCAGGCGCCCCGGAAGGCGGCCCGTCAGGCCTCAGGTCTTCTTCTTCGGCGCGATCATCATGACCATCTGACGCCCTTCCAGGCGCGGACGGGATTCAATGACGATGTCCTCGCCCAGATCGGTCTCGATCCGGTTGGCCATTTCGCGGCCCAGTTCCTGGTGGCTCATTTCACGGCCACGGAAACGGATGTTGACCTTGATCTTGTCACCATCTTCGAGGAACCCGCGCATCTTGCGCAGCTTGATCTGGTAGTCGCCCTCGTCCGTGACCGGACGGAACTTCACTTCCTTGATCTCGACCTGCTTGGTCTTCTTCTTGGCCTCGCTGGCCTTCTTCTGCGCTTCGAACTTGAACTTGCCGAAGTCCATGATCTTGCAGACCGGCGGATCGGCCTGCGGCTGGATCTCGACCAGGTCCAGGCCTTCATCTTCGGCCATGGACAGCGCTTCGTCGCGCGACAACACGCCGATCATTTCTCCGTCACTGCCGATCACGCGGACGCGCGGCACACGGATTTCCTGATTCTTGCGGTTCTGTTTGTTGTCAGGGGTGCTGATATTACGTTCTCCCAAGGGTATCGAACCGGCCCGGGTGCCTGTGCGCCCGGACCGGACCTTTGCTTACGCGCCCTCGGCGTGGAGCCGCTCGATGAAGGCCTGCAGGCTCATGCTGCCCAGGTCTTCGCCAGAACGCGTACGCACCGCCACAGCCCCATTTTCCTTCTCGCGGTCACCAATGACCAGCAGGTAGGGCACGCGCTGCAACGTATGCTCGCGGATTTTATAGCCGATCTTCTCGTTACGCAAATCCGAGCTGACGCGGAAGCCTTGCTCCGCAAGGGTTTTGGTCACGCCCGAGACGTAGTCGGCCTGGGCGTCGGTGATGTTGGCCACCACCACCTGGGTCGGGGCCAGCCAGGCCGGGAACTGGCCGGCATGGTGCTCGATCAGGATGCCCAGGAAGCGCTCCATCGAGCCGACGATGGCGCGGTGCAGCATGACCGGATGCTTCTTCTGGCTGTTCTCGTCCACGTACTCGGCGCCCAGGCGGCCCGGCATCATGAAGTCGACCTGCATGGTGCCCAGCTGCCAGGTACGGCCGATGGCGTCCTTCAGGTGGTACTCGATCTTCGGGCCGTAGAAGGCGCCCTCGCCCGGCAGCTCCTGCCATTCCACGCCACAGGCGGTCAGCGCCGAGCGCAGCGCGCCTTCGGCCTTGTCCCAGGTGGCGTCGTCGCCCAGGCGCGATTCCGGGCGCAGCGCGATCTTGATCTGGATCTCGTCGAAACCGAAGTGCTGGTAGACCGCCAGCGCCTGCTGGTGGAAGGCCGTCACTTCCGACTCGATCTGGTTTTCCGTGCAGAACACGTGGCCGTCGTCCTGGGTGAAGCCACGCACGCGCAGGATGCCGTGCAGCGCGCCGGACGGCTCGTTGCGATGGCAGGAACCGAACTCACCATAGCGGATCGGCAGGTCGCGGTAGCTGTGCAGGCCCTGGTTGAACACCTGGATGTGGCCCGGGCAGTTCATCGGCTTGACCGCGTACGTGCGCTTCTCCGATTCGGTGAAGAACATGTTGTCCTGGTAGTTGTCCCAGTGACCGGACTTCTTCCACAGGCTCACGTCCAGGATCTGCGGGCAGCGCACTTCGCCATAGCCGCTGTTGCGGTAGACCTTGCGCATGTACTGCTCGACCACCTGCCACAGCGCCCAGCCCTTCGGGTGCCAGAACACCAGGCCCGGTGCTTCTTCCTGCAGGTGGAACAGGTCCTGCTGCTTGCCGATGCGGCGGTGGTCGCGCATTTCAGCTTCTTCGATGCGCTTGATGTACGCCTCGAGCTGCTTCTTGTCGGCCCAGGCGGTGCCGTAGATGCGCTGCAGCTGCTCGTTCTGCGCGTCGCCGCGCCAGTAGGCGCCGGAGATGCGGGTCAGCTTGAAGGCCTTCAGGAAGCGCGTGTTCGGCACGTGCGGGCCACGGCACATGTCCACGTATTCCTGGTGGTAGTACATGCCCATCGCCTGGATGTCCTCGGACATGTCCTCGATCAGGCGCAGCTTGTAGTCCTCGCCACGGGCCTTGAAGATCTCGATCACTTCGGCGCGCGGGGTCATCTTCTTGATGACGTCGTAGTCCTGGGCGATCAGCTCGCCCATGCGCTTCTCGATCGCGGCCATGTCGTCCGGGGTGAACGGGCGCTCGGAGTAGATGTCGTAATAGAAGCCTTCGGCGATCACCGGGCCGATCACCATCTTCACGTCCGGGTAGAGCTGCTTGACGGCGTGGCCGACCAGGTGGGCGCAGGAGTGGCGGATGATCTCCACGCCCTCCTCGTCCTTGGCGGTGATGATGCGCAGGCTGGCATCGTGGTCGATGACGTCGCTGGCATCGACCAGCACGCCATCCACGGCACCGGCGATGGTGGCCTTGGCCAGGCCGGCGCCGATCGACTGGGCGACCTCCATGACGCTGACGGGGTTTTCAAATTCGCGGCGGCTGCCGTCGGGAAGAGTAATGTTGATCATCGCAGTGGCTTCGTGCGGGGCCCGCTGAGCGGGCTGGAAAGCGTTCCCGGGGCGGCGCCCGGGCAATAAAAAAGCGCCGCGAGGGCGCCTGGAACACAGGGCCTTCGGGGGCAGGTCAACAGTGGGCGGTGGTAGTGCTCATGTCGCACGCTCGGCCGGCGCTGGGCGCGGGCCACCTTGTTCCAGTCAGGGTTCTACGATGATCTTAAACCAGCGCACGGGAAAGCCCAAGGGCTACCGTACGGTCGGCTGAATGTGCCTCGCTGGCGGCGTGAAATCGCAATGATTACCATGTCGGCGCAGGCCGCTCCGTGCCAGCCTGCCCGCCTTCCCCCAGGACCCCGTGATGCGCCACCCGCTCCGACCGGCTTCC
>OJST01000183.1_pt1 | contig 18183 bp, 17 predicted proteins | sample 1599491 | NCBI WGS metagenome assembly OJST01 (sample SAMN04436635, study PRJEB24849) | human gut metagenome | biome: human gut; feature: NICU; material: stool | host: Homo sapiens | place: USA: Saint Louis, MO | collected 2010-02-10
GCCACGCCTGGCCGTCGGCTGCGTGGCTGTGCGCGATGCCGCGCAAGCGCGCGAAGAATGCGGAGGGCGGCGCCTGTTCGTTGGCTTCGGCGAGTGCATCTTCCAACGCTTCGGCGGCGGTAGTGGGCAGCTGCAGGCCGGGCAGTGCAGCGCCGAGCAATGCCTGCAGGCGTGGATAGGTGGGGTGGGGCGTGTTCATGGCGGCAACCTCACGAGGCAAGGCCACCTGCGGCGTGCAAGGTGGCGGGCGGTGCGGGTTGGCGTGCCGGTCAAAATCGAAACGAAAAAAAGCCGACGGATCACGAGGATCCCCACGCACCGCCCGCCATGGGCAAGCCGGTGCATTGTCGCGATTGCCGCTGAGGCGGCAACTCGATCGTTTCGATGTTTGATTCAGGACGCCAATCCCGGCCAGCGCAGGAGGCGCCGACGGAGGCAACCTTCTCGCGTTCTACGTGGCAATGACATGGGCAACGTTGCAATTTACTGATCGCGTGCACGCTGTCTTGCTGCAACCCGCGGCGGGGCCAGATACGACAGTTCGCGCATGGCGAAAGCCATCACCTGCGGGCTATGCTGTGCGCCTGCCTCAACGACAAGGAAACGTCACATGCAGGTTCGCAAGGGAGTGCGTCGCATCGGCGCGCTGATGCTCGTGTTGCTGGCGACCGGCGCCATGGCCGATACGCCAGGCGCGGTCGAGGTGCCCTCGCCGGAGGCCCAGGCCGAGATCCTCAATCTGCTTGAACGGCAAGCGCTGTATCGCGATCGGGTGGACTGGGCCGCCACCCGCGTACGCCTGCAATCGGCGCAGGGCGACCCCGCGCAACGGCTGGCCGTTCTGCGCGAAGCCATTGCGGTCAGCACGGGCAATCATGGCGGATGGACGACGACCCAGCGCCAGAGCGAATCCCTTGCGCGCGCGCAGCAGGCCGGCGCCGCCGCCGTGGACCGGGCCAAGGCGGCCGATGCGGTGGATATGCGCATCGGCTGGGTGGTCATCGAGGGCTATGCCTCCACGCCGGGCGCGACGCCGCAGGAAAAATTCCGCCAGGACATCCAGCGTGCCGCGCGGTGGCAGCAGGTCATCCGCAGCAAGGACGACGGCGCGCGCTGTGGCTGGATCGTCGACCTGCGTGACAACAGCGGTGGCAACATGTGGCCGATGCTGTTGGGCATGGCACCGCTGCTGCGCACCTCGGTAGTGAACAACGAAGATGTGGGGTCGTTCGAAACTGCACAGGGGCCCGAGCGCTGGACGTTGACCGCGACCGCCGTGCAGCGTGCAGGCAAGTCGGTGCTGGACTTCGGCCAGTCCGGCTATGTGCTGCGGCAGCCCGGCGCGCCGGTGGCGGTGCTGTTCGGGCCGCGCACCGGCAGTTCGGGCGAGGCCTCGGTGCTGGCGTGGCGTGGTCGTCCGCAGACGCGGAGTTTCGGTCAGCCCACTGCGGGTGTCTCCACTGGCAATGTCGTGCACACGCTTGCCGATGGCAGTCGCCTGCTGCTGACCACCACCGTGATGCGCGACCGCAATGATCGTGGTGATGGCTTGAAGATCGAGCCCGACCAGCGTATCGAGGGTGATGCCGCCACTTTGGCCGCCGCCCAAGCCTGGCTGCTGGCCCAACCCGCCTGCCAGGGCCGCTGATCCATGATCCTGATCGGCCAGCAGGAGCGGGTGGTGGTGGTCGGCCCAACCGAAGCCCACCATTGCCTGCGCTGCCAGACGGAAACCGAGTTCGCCCCGCAACTGCGCTACAAAATGGCGCGCATCGACCTGCTGTTTGGCCTCACCTACCAGCGCCGCTACGAGCTGGCCTGCACCCGGTGCGGGCACGGCTGGGTGCTGGATACCGAGACCATGGACCAGCAGCTGGGCGGGGTGCCGATCCCGTGGCGGCACCGCTTCGGCCTGCCGTTGATGCTGGTCGGCGTGGCCGGGCTGGCCGCGCTGGGCTGGCTGTGGCGGCACGGATTCCTCGGTTGAGGAGCGGGCCTGTTAAAGTCTGCCCTGCAACCACGTACCGGAACCGACCATGGACCACGACACCCCGTTCGAACCCCTCAACGACCTCGAGGTGCGCCTGCTGCAGGCCCAGGACGGCACGCTGACCGCATCGCAGTTCCTCGATGGCCTGCTGACCTCGACGGCGTTCGTGCTGCTGGACAAGGCCATCGGCGAAGACGGTGCCTGGGACGAGAGCATCTCGCCGCTGGTGCTGACCAGCGAGAGCGGCGAGCCGATGTTCGCGGTGTTCACCGCGCCCGAGCGCGCGGGCCTGTGGCACGAGCAGCTGCCGCAGTTCGCGCATGCCATGCCGATCGCGGTGCACGCGCTGCTGGCCGGGATCGGCGACGGCGTCGGCCTGGTGCTGAACCCCGGCCTGGACGTGGGCATGGAGATGATTCCCGATGCCGTGGCCCAGCTGAAGCAGCGCGCCGCGGCGATCACCCGCGGCATGGCGCACTGAGCCAGGAACCACGTTCGGCAAGGGGCGCATGTGGCTGCAATGCTCTGCACGAAACGGGCAGGGCAGGCGAGCGGCAGGGAAAGTGGGCACGCGCGGACCCAGGGGGCATCCCCCGCTCATGGGGGAGGCAGTTCAGGATGGACCTGCTGGAGAACGGAATGGTGGCTTCGAAGCTGCGGCTGGCGTTGTTCGCATCGACTTCACTGATGTACAGCGCCATTGCCGGCGCACAGGTCGTCACCTACGTCCATACCGACGCCCTCGGGTCGGTTGTCGCTGAAACCAACGGGGCGGGCGCCGTCATCACACGCTATGACTACGAACCCTACGGAGCCGCGATCGGTGAAGGGGTGGCCGATGGTCCTGGCTATACAGGGCATGTAAGCGACGCGGCTACTGGGTTGAGCTACATGCAGCAGCGGTACATGGACCCACAGCTGGGAGTATTCCTGTCGGTGGACCCGGTGACGGCATATGGACAGCCGGTTGGGCAGTTCAACCGCTACCACTACGCCAACGGAAATCCCTACCGGTTCACGGATCCGGATGGACGATGCCCGGAAGGGGCCGGCCGGTCCACGTGCATCGATGCCAGGCGTTTCGACCAGAGCCGATCAAGTGGCCTGGACATCCAGCTTTCGGCGCAGACGGAGAAGACCGCTCTGGCCAACACCGATTCGGTGAGAGTCGGTAGTGGCAACCGGGAGAAGGCTGTCACCATCGAGGCAAGCAGCAACGGTACCGAGTCGATCCGGGTGGATCCATCAATGGCGACGTCCTCGGATGCCTCCGGGTTCTATGCGGAACTGACGCCGACCGCCGATACCGTGGCTGTGATGCACGGCCATCTGGAGCAGAGTGGCCTGGTGGATCGGCTGACGCCAGGAGATTCGGGTCCCCTCGTGAGCCCGGGGGTTCCCAACATCACGGTGGACAGCACGGGTTCGCGGGTCGGTGTGCGTGAGCTGGTCGACGGCAAGGTGCAATTCCGGATGATTCAGGGCCGCATGACGCCGACCGAGCAGCGGCTCATCCAGCAGAACATCACCAAGCAGCAGGAGCTGTTCTACCTACCAGGAAGTGGGCGATGAAGTGGTTCCTGCCTGGCGTCTTCCTGTTGTTCGCAACCGTGGCCGGGTGTGCAACTTCCGGGCAGGCACCTTCCTCCAACCCGGCGGCGCTGCTGCCAAGCAAGGCCATCAAGGGAAGCGCGGAGCTGGATGGGTCTCAGGTGGAACTTCGCGGCTACCTGGTGGCACAGTTCGAGGATCGTGGCATCTGGGACAGAAAAGCGGAGTACCGCCGGTACAACAGTGAAGCAAGCTGTGTGTCGCTTTTGATCCCCAAGCGCATGATTGACCAGGTTGAACGACGCTCTGGTGCCTACGCGACCATCAGGGGGAAACTGATCGGGGACCTGCGATCCCGAGGGACCGTGCTGCTGGGTGGATGCAATGTCGTGGCAATTGAAGTCCAGGAGTTGGGTGAGAACTGACTCCTGTGGCGGCAACCTGGGGTTGCCGGCCAGCGGCCGGCACTACCCATGGGAGTCGGTGCGCGGCCGCCACGGCGGTTGCGGATCAGCGGGCGGCGGCGATGGCTTTTACGCGTGCCTTGGCCAACGCTTCACCGATGGCCGGGCCCTTCAGATGGGTGGTATCCAGGTCCCGCGCCTGTACTGACAGTGCCGCCTGGTGCAGGCGCTTGAGCGTTTCGCCCTGCGGGTAGTCGGCGTCCTCGAAGCCGAGCCGGCCGCGTTTGTCGGCCTCGCAGCACAGTGCGATGCGGGCCACGCGCTCCGGCCGGCGCAGCGCATCACAGCGGCCCAGTAGTTCCAACACGGTGGCACCGCGGAGTTCGTCGATGCGGTGCACGTTCAAGTGCTCCCGGCAGACCGCTTCGGCCAGCTGCTGGTGCTCGGCAGGAATCTTCAACCGCGCGCACAGCGCCTTCAGGGGTTTGATACCGCGCTGTTCGTGCATGATGTGGCGCGGCCACTCCTCCGGCGGGGTCAGGCCCTTGCCGAGATCGTGGGTAAGCGCGGCAAAGCCGACCAGGTCATCGCCGGGGGCCAGCTTCGCCGCCATGTCGCTGACCATTTCCTGGTGGATGCCGGTATCGACTTCCGGGTGGAATTCGGCACGCTGCGGCACGCCATACAGCGCTTCCAGCTCGGGCAGGATCGGGCCCAGTGCATGTGCATCGTGCAGCGTGCGCAGGAAGGCGGAGGGCCGCTCACTGACCAGCGCCTTGCGCAGTTCCTGCCAGACGCGTTCCGGCACCAGCGCGTCCAGTTCGCCACTGGCGGCGATCTCGCGCATCAGATCCATCGTTTCCGGCGCAACGGTGAAGCCCAGCGGCGCGAAGCGCGCCATGAAGCGCGCCGCGCGCAGCACGCGCAACGGATCTTCCACGAACGCAGGGCCGACATGGCGCAGCACGCGCTGCTCGATATCACGCACGCCGCCGTAAGGATCGACCAGCGCCCCGCTGTCTTCGTCGCAGGCAATCGCATTGATGGTGAAGTCGCGGCGCTGCAGGTCTTCTTCCAGCGTCACTCCCGGGTCGGCATCGACCACAAAGCCGCGATAGCCGCGGCCGGATTTGCGTTCGGTGCGCGCCAGTGCGTACTCCTCACCGGTCTTTGGATGCAGGAATACCGGGAAATCGCGGCCGACCGCGGTGTAGCCCTGCGCTTCCATCTGCGCGGGCGTGGCGCCAACCACCACCCAGTCATGGTCGCCGGCGGGGCGCTGCAGCAGGCGGTCGCGTACGGCGCCGCCGACAAGATAGATCTTCATGGCTGGAATCATCGCATGCCCGGCGCAGATGCACCGGTAGTGCCGGCCGCTGGCCGGCAACGGCAGTCACACCGAAGCTGCCGGCCAGCGGCCGGCACTACCGATACAGCGGCCAGCCTGATCCAGGCCAGCAGGCTCATCGTTTCACTCCAAGGCGTGGATACCGGGGAATGCCGGCCAGCGGCCGGCACTACCGCAGTGCGATCAATCCCCGCCCTGCTCGGCGTTGGCGGCGCAGCTGAAGTTCTTGCGCTTGTCCACCAGGCGGCCCATCAGGCGGTCGCTCAGCGGCAGTGCATCACCATTGAGGCGCCAGTCGTAGATCACGCTGAAGGCCAGCACACGGGCGACGTACTCGCGGGTTTCCTTGTAGCTGATGGTCTCGATCCACAGGTCCGGGTCAAAGCCCGGGCGCCGGCTCTGCCAGCGCGCGGTCGGGGTCGGGCCGGCGTTGTAGGCGGCGATGGTCACGTACGGCAGGCCGTCGTACTTGTTCATCAGCTGGCGCAGGTAGGCGGTGCCGATGGCGATGTTGGTGTCCGGGTCGTAGAGGCTGTCGGCGCCGCCGTAGCCGGTCAGGCCGATCGACTTGGCCACACCGGCACCGGTGGCCGGCAGCACCTGCATCAGGCCCATGGCGTTTGCAGGCGAGCGCGCACGCGGGGTGAACGTGCTCTCGGCGCGGATTTCCGCCGCCACCCAGGCCGGATCGATCGCGTTGCGTGCCGATTCGCGGCGGATGGTGGCGTCGTGGTGCAGCGGGAAGCGCAGGTCGTACAGGCGCTGTTCCTGCGGCTGCTTGCCGAGCGCGAACACGGCGCGGTCGAACCAGCCGTTGTCCTGCGCGACGCGTACCGCGAGGCGGCGCTGGGTGTCATCGAAGCGCGACAGCGCGCTGTTCCATTCGGCCACGGCCCAGCCGGTGCGGTCGATCTGGTACAGCGCCATCGCGCGCTGGATGGCCGGGTCGCGCGCGATCACCGCCTGTGCCTGCGCGCTGTCGTTCGGCTTCCAAGGGCACAGCGTGTAGCCCTGCTGCAGCTTGTCGGCAGCCAGGAAACCGTGGAAGGTCGGTGCGCGCGCCGCATCGCGGAACAACGGCTGCGCCTGCTGGGCCTGGCCGGTCTTCTCCAGCATGCGGCCTTCGAAGTAGCGCCAGCGCGGGTCGCTGCGCTGCTTGCTGGCCATCTTGCGGATCGCGGTCAGTGCCGCCGGCCAGTCACCGCGCGACATCGCCTCGCGCACGCGCCATTCGTGCAGGCGTTCGTCATACGCCGATTCCGGCACTGCGTTGAGGCGGCGTGCCGAATCGGGCAGGTAGGAAGCCACCGTCCACAGCGCGATCTGGTACAGCACCTGGCCCTCCTGCTCGGCACTCAGGCCGAGCGCCTGGGCGTACTGCGGCAACTGCTGTTCGGTGGCGGCCGGGTCGGCCTTGGCCAGCTTGGCCAGGCCGTCGGTGGCGATGCGCCGGCTGCGCTCGTTGCGCGGCCAGTTCAATGCGCTGGCATTGGGCTTGTCGACAAAGGCGGCGTAATTGTTGGCCAGCGCCAGGTCGGTGGCAGGCAGGCCACGTGCGGCGCTGCGCATCACGGCCGGCTGCTGGGCGTCGGCGGCGGCATCGATGCGTTCCCAGCGCAATGCGTCACTCAGTCCGCCCTGTGCCTGCAGCACGGCGAAAACGGCGTCACAGCCGTCTGGCAGCGACTTGCCGTTCTTGCGCCACAGGTCCTGTGCCTCGCTGATCCACTGCGGATCGACCTTGCCCGTCACCTTGCGCGCGGTCAGCTGCGCACAGCGCAGGCCTGCGTTGTCGGTGGGCACCCAGTTGGCGAGCAGGGTGGGCCAGTCCTGGCGGCGTGCGACCGAGGGCAACCACACGCTGCGGAACGTGTTGGCCACGGCCTGGCCGTCATAGCGCTTGAGGAAGGCCTGGGCCTGCGCGGTATCGACGGTGTCGATGTTGCGGCGCAGGTTGGCGTACTCCAGCCAGCCGTAAGCCGGATGGCGGCTGAGTGCGGCGGCCTGGCCGGGATCGAACTGGCCGCGTTCGGCGGCAGCGATCGCGGCCTTCAGCTGCGCGTTCTGGGCGTCGAGGGACTGGGCATTGGCGCAGCCGATCAGCAGCGTGGTGGCCAAGGGCAGCAGGGACAGGGCGGTCGAGGAGCGTCGGGTCATGGCACTCAGCATAGCGGGGGATGGCTGAATTCAGTTTCGCATTGTGTGGACGCCGGGCGTTGGCAACGACAGCTGAATGAACCCGTACAGGCCACTGCCGCAGGTGACGGAAGGCGACGTACTGTCGGCCTTGGGCGAACGGCCCGGCTGCACGGAGCGGCACATGGCGTTCAGTAGCGCAGGAAGAAGCGGCCCGCTGGCGGACATCAATGTCACGCCACTGGTGGATGTGATGCTGGTGCTGTTGATCATCTTCATCGTGACCGCGCCGATCGTGGCCCGGCCGATTGCCGTGCAGCTGCCACAGTCCACCGATCGCACGATCGATCGCCTCGAACCGCCACCGCCGATCGAGCTGAGCCTGGACGCTGGCAACCAGCTCAGCTGGAATGGCCAGCCGATGGTCATCGGCGATCTGCAGGCGCGCCTGCAGGCACAGGTGGGCGAACATGCCGGCAACCTGCCGGAGCTGCGCATCGCCACCGATCCGGCGGCCGAGTACGAAGGCATGGCGCGGATTCTGGCCGCTGCCGAGGCCACCGGTATGGAGCGCATTGCGTTCGTGCGGTAGGGCGTTGTCTCACTGCCGCTCATGCGGTGATTGCTGCATGAGCGGCGCTTGCCCTGCTGACAGTGTCGCATCCAGGATCCGCAGAAAAGCCATTTCAATCTGCGCTGGAACCGCTGTCGGATGTGCTCGCCACTTTCTGCTCTCAGGGTCATGTTCAACGTCGAAAGCAGTCAACTCGGCTCTCTCGAAATCCACCACAACCGTCAGTCCCTCTCCCGAGGCCAAGGCCGCATCGCTGGGAGAGGGGCAGTTGTTGCACTCGATCACGCCGCCTGCCCTTGATTCGCCTGCCAAGGAAAGAAGCAGCGTCAGTACCATCATGACGCCCGGCACGGCAGTTGCTGCTTTCATGATCGATCCTCCCGCGAATGGCTGCAGGTGCGAGTCTGCACGGGGTCGACTAGCGGGGCCTTCTAAACGAAGGAATTTCAAACTATTCCTGAAACGGTCCGGCAAAGACCTTTTTCATGAATGCGGCAGCTCCCGGCGCGCGCTGTCGCAGCCAGCATCAAGGCTGCCTGCTGCGAACAGTATCGTCCGGTCATAACCTGCAGCTATCTGACGTAATCGGCCTGCAATTGCGTCAATTCCGCGTGAAATAGTGTCGATCATCACGCCTTGGTTTTTACCACTTGTTTACAAAGGAGACGCTGCCGCCATGCAGGGGGGAGCGCGGCAGTCCAAGTCCCGACATTCCTTTGGAGAGAGAGCGAATGATTCACCTGCATCACCGCCCGTTGGCGGTTGCCGTTGCGCTGTGCGTGACGGCCCTGGCACCGTTGGGTGCCGCTGCGCAATCCACCACCAACCTCGATGCGGTGGAAGTGACCGGTACCCGCATCAAGCGCGCTGAAGTCGAAGGCCAGGTGCCGATCCAGACATTGACGCGCGGTGACATCGAACGCACCGGCCTGACCTCGATCGGCGAAGTGCTGCAGCAGCTCACCGGTTCCGGTTCGGCGCTCAACGCCAAGTTCAACTCGTCCGGCAACTTCGGTTTCCCGCCCGATGGCAGTGGCGTGGGTGCCGGCTCGGCGCAGGTCGATCTGCGCCACCTGGGGGCCAAGCGCGTGCTGGTGCTGGTCGATGGCATCCGCTGGGTCAATGAGTCGTCCGCCTCCGGCGTCGGCTCGGCTACCGATCTCAATACCATTCCGCTGGCCATCGTCGAGCGCATCGAGGTGCTGGAAGATGGCGCGTCGTCGCTGTACGGCTCCGATGCCATTGCCGGCGTGGTCAACATCATCACCCGCCGTGACTTTGATGGTGGGCAGGTGACGCTGAACTACGGCGAGTACAGCAAGGGCGACGGCACGCAGAAGGGCGTGGACCTGGCCTGGGGCAAGAGTGGCGACCGCTTCAGCCTGTTCCTGGGCGCCAGCTGGACCAAGCAGGATCCGGTATTCGCCAAGGACCGCGAGCAGTCGCGCTTCCCGATTCCCGGCACCGGCCTGGCGTTCGGCAGCGGTGGCATTCCGCAGGGCCGTTTCATGTTCACCGACCCGAACACCGGTGCGGTGCAGAACATCGTGCCCAATACCGGCGTGAGCAATCCGCGCTACGACGGCAGCGCCGGCTGCAGCCGCACGGATGACTACCACTGCTTCACCACCGCCGACCGCTTCAACTTCGCCGAATACAACATGGTGCTGACGCCGTCGGAGCGCAAAGGCCTGTTCGGTCAGTTCCGCTTCGACATCACCGACAACGTGCAGTGGTACGTCAAGGCACTGGGCAACCGTCGTGAGTCGACCAACCAGGCCGGCCCGGAGCCGCTGTTCTTCGGGCCCGATGGTGCCACCGGCAATCCGCTGGCCGACAACATCGTGGTCTCGCGCCTGAACCCGTACAACCCGTTCGGCTTCGATCTCGTTTCCGGCGACAACATGAGCCTGATCGGTCGTCGCCCGGTGGAAGGCGGTGCGCGCGTGTTCAAGCAGAAAGTGGACACCACCTACTTCGCCACCGGCCTGGTCGGTGACTTCCATGCCGCCGACCGCAGCTGGTACTGGGACGTCAACGGCATGTACAGCAAGAACAAGGCCGAACAGACCAACTACGGCAGCTATGACATCTACAAGGTGAACATGGCGCTGGGCGATCCGTCCGTCTGTGCGGCCACGCCGGGCTGCGTGCCGCTGAACATCTTCGGCGGCGTCGGTTCGATCACCCCGGACATGCTGAAGTGGATCCAGCCGGTGGTGCGCGACCGCAGCCAGAACGAACTGAGCCTGTTCACCGCCAACCTGTCCAGCGAGCTGTTCTCGCTGCCGGCCGGTCCGGTATCGTTCGCCACCGGCTTCGAGTACCGCAAGTACAAGGGCTCCTACCAGCCCGATCCGCTGACGGTGATCGGCCACTACAACGGCGTACCGTCGCAGCCGACCTCCGGTTCCTACGACGTCAACGAGGCCTACCTGGAGTTGAGCGTGCCGATCTTCGCCGATTCCTCGTTCGGCAAGAAGCTGGACCTGAGCCTGGCCGGCCGCTATTCGGACTACTCCACCTTTGGTGGTGAATTCACGCCCAAGTACGGCCTGCGCTGGCAGGTGACCGATGACTTCGTGCTGCGCACCACCTACGCCGAGGGCTTCCGCGCACCGTCGATCGGTGAACTGTACGGCTCGGCGGCGCGTGCCGACCTGCAGCTGTTCGACCCGTGCTCGGTGGGTCTGGGCGGCACTCCGCCGCGTGGCAGCGCCGCCAACTGTGCCGCGCTGGGCGTGCCGGCCGGCTTCCAGCAGGCCAACTCGCAGATCTCGGTGACCACCGGCGGCAACCGCGAGCTGGAGCCGGAACGCTCGCGCAGCTTCAGCGCCGGCTTCGTGTGGAGCCCGTGGTTCGGCAACAATGCGTCGTGGTCGGAGCGCTTCGATGTGGAAGTGACCTTCTACCGCCACGCCATCGATGGTGCGATCCAAGCGATCAACGCGCAGACCCAGCTGGACCTGTGCGTGGATACGCTGGACCCGGTCTACTGCGATGGCATCACCCGTGCCAGCACCGGTGCGGTCAGCAGCTTCAACAACCGCCTGACCAACCTGGGGTCGATCAAGACCGACGGCTGGGACGTGGATCTGTTCTGGACCCTGCCGCAGACCTCCATCGGCCAGTTCAAGCTGGCGTGGAAGAACACCTTCGTCGGCCGTTACGAGGCCACCGGCGCGGCCGGGCAGAAGCAGCCGCAGAAGCCGGGCGTGGAAGTGGCCGACAGCTCGATTCCGGAGTGGACCAGCAATGCCAGCATCGGCTGGACGATGGACCGCTGGAGCGCCAACTGGACGGTGCGGCACGTCTCCGAGCTGACCGAGAACTGTGGCGATGCCGCGGCCTTCCCGGTGTGCAGCAACCAGGCAGCGGGCACCAACACGCTGTCGGCCACCACCTTCCACGACATGCAGGTGGGCTACAAGATCGACTGGATGAAGGGGGTGCAGCTGACCGCCGGCCTGAACAACGTGTTCGACAAGGATCCGCCGATCTGCCTGTCGTGCTCGTTGAACGGCTACGACGCTTCGACCTACGACATCCCGCGTGGCCGCTACTGGTACCTGCGCGCGGATCTGCGGTTCTGATGAGGGACCGGTGCCGGGCATGTCCCGGCACCGGTCATCAGGGATCAATCCGGAATGTCCTGTTTCGGGGCGTCCTGCTCAAGGGCCGCGCGGCGGAAGGCTGTGCGCGCCCAACCCAGCCCGACCACGATCATCATCGGCCCAGCCGCGAAGGCGGGCAGTGACGGGATGCGAAACTGCGATTGGTGCTCGATCAGCAGGTTGTAAAGGATCCAGACAACCAACAGCAGGCCGATGACCGCACACAACAGCCCGAACAGCACCTGCGGAACGCCCATTGCCAGGCCGAGCGCTCGCTCGGTACGGGTGGGGCTGGGGATGGCACGCAGTTCACGGCCCAGATCGAACCAGGACAGGATGGCGGCGGGCAGGCCGATCAGCAGAAGCAGGATGAAGTAGCCGTTGCCGGTGCCGATCATCAGCGGTAGCGACGAGAACAGGGCCATGAGCGAGAGACCGAGTTTCGTGCGGGTGCGCATGGCCGGTCGTCCTTGAAGGGGAGGCGCAAGGTGTCCGTATGGCACGGGTCGAAGTTAGGCCACCGTGTCCGCGACGCTACACCTGCCGGGGCGCCGCCGCAACGAGGGCGCTGAGCGCCCCCGTTGTAGAGTCGAGCCGTGCTCGACTGCCCTCTGTGGCCGAGTCGGGCATGGCTCGACGCTACAAAGCCGGTTGGATCAGAACGACCAGGTGAACGTCAGCGAGCCGTTGCGGCCATCGCCGTACGCACCGTAGCCGTTGATCTGCGACAGGTACTTCTTGTCCAGCAGGTTGTTGAGGTTGGCCTGCACGCTGAACTCCGGCGAGATGCGGTAGCGCACGAAGGCGCTGACCAGTGCATAGCCACTCTGCTCGATGCGGCCGTAGGCAGGCACCGCGTAGTAGATGCGGTTCTGCCAGTTGGCACCGCCACCGACGGTCAGTTCCTGCAGCGACTGCGGGGTGTAGCTGGTGAAAAGCTTCAGGGCGGTCTGCGGCAGGTTGGTGTTGATGTCGGCGTCGTTGATGTCCTTGGCCACGTAGCGCGAGGCGCCGAAGGTGGCATTCCAGCCCGGTGCCAGTTCGCCGTTCACCTCGAACTCGAAGCCACGGCTGACGGTGCCGCGTGCGGCGATCGAGGCGAACTCACCCGGGCGGCCGATGATCGGCTCGCTGGTGACCTGGGCGACGTTGTCCTGCTCGATGCGGAACACCGCCAGCGAGGCATTCAGGCGGTTGTCGAACCAAGCCCCCTTGACGCCCACCTCGTAGCTCTTGCCGTCGACCGGGTCGAGATAACGGTCGTTGCGGTCGCGGGCGGTCTGCGGCTGGAAGATCTCAGTGTAGCTGGCGTACGCGGAGTAGGTGTCGTTGATGTCATACACCAGGCCGGCGTACGGGGTGGTCACCTTGTGTTCGCGGTCGTCGTTCTCGCCTTCGCTCTTCCAGTCGGTGTAGCGGGCGCCGATGATCAGCTTCAACGGATCGGCCAGTGACAGGCGTGCGGCGGCGTAACCGGCCTTCTGGGTGATGGTGCCCTGGCTGGCCAGTGCCAGCGGGTTCCAGTTCGGCTCGCTGATGTTGCCGGTCCAGTGCAGGTAGCTGGTGAACGGGTCCCAGGTCTTGCCGGCGCCACCGACCTGGTAGTCGCCGTAGTTGGCATAGTCGCGCTTGTTGTAGCTCAGTCCGGCCATGAACTGGTGCTCGCGGCCGAACAGCTGGAACGGACCGTCAATATAGCCATCAACACCGGTGACCTTGCGCTCGGTGTTGTAGAAACCCGCGGAAGGCGAGATGCCCGTGCCGTTGGTTCTGTCGAAGTTCGATGCGCCCGTGGTCCAGTCGTTGTATGCCGGGTAGAACAGCTTGTCGTCGGCCTTGGTCTCATCGTGCGTGGCACCGACCTTGAACTTCCAGCCATTGCTGAAGGCGTGCTGCAGGGTGGCGAACGCGCGCTTGCTGGTGGTGTCCCAGTAGGTCCAGTTCGGGCTGGCGTTGAACGATTCGTCATAGCCGGTGCGCGAGCCATCGGAGTACAGCATCGGGAAGCCGCCCCAGGTCGCGCCGTTGGCGCGCTTCTGCTGGTAGTCGTAGCCCACGCTCAGCTGGGTGTCCGGGGTCAGGTCGGCGTCGATGACCGCATAGCCCAGCGTCTTGCGCTGGTTGTAGCGATCCATCTGGCCGTCGGTGTCCAGGTAGCTGCCGATCACGCGGCCGCGCACGGTGCCGCTGGCGTTCAGCGCACTGCCCACGTCCACGGTGGTGCGGGTGCGGCCCCAGCTACCGACGTTCACCGAGACGCTGCCGTTCAGTTCGGCGCTGTCGGCATGCTTGCGGATCAGGTTCACCGACGCGGACGGATTGCCGGCACCACTGAGCAGGCCGGTGGCACCACGCACCACTTCCACGCGGTCGTACAGCGCCAGGTCCAGGCCGGAATCACCGTAGCTCCAGTTCTGCACCATCTGCGTCGGCAGGCCATCGAACTGGTAGGCATCGATGTAGAAACCGCGCGCGTAGAACTCGGTGCGTTCGCTGTCGGACTGGGTGCTGGTCACGCCGGTGGTGTTGGCCAGCACGTCGATGATGTCGTCCAGGTTCTGATCTTCGATGCGCTGGTGGCTGATGATGCTGATCGACTGCGGGATCTCGCGCGGGGCCAGGTCGAAGCGGGTACCGGCCGAGGTGCGGCGCACCGAATAGCCTTCGGCGCGTTCACCCTTCACCACCACCTTGTCGAGGTTGGTCGGATCGGCGGCGGTTTCGGCGAAGGCGGCCGGGGCCACGGCGCAGAGAACGGCGAGCACGGCAACGGACAGCCGTTGTGGCTGCGGCGTACGGAAGACGGAACGGGTCATGGGGGTCCTGGACGAGCACGCGCGCTCGGCCGGCATCCAGAGGCGAGGCGCTACGGGTGGGAAACGGACGGGCAGGCCGTCCTGGCACCACCGGAAACGAAAGAAATGGTAATACGAACTATTCCTATTTACAAATCATGAACAGATCGGTCTGCGGGTGTGCAGTGGCAGTCAGCGCAGCAATGGCAGCGGGTTTCGCGCGCCGTCGGTGCCGTAGACGCCCCAGTGCAGGTGCGGCGGCGTGCCCTTGGCGTTGCCGCTGTCGCCGACATGGCCGAGCAGATCGCCGGGTTGCACCACCTGGCCGCGTGCCAGGCCGTCGGCCCAGTCCTCCAGATGCGCGTAGTAGTAGCGTTCGCGCCCGGGCCCGATCACCCAGACCTGACGCCCGCCGAGCCCGCGTTCGCTGACATCCGCGACGACACCGGCCGTGGCGCTGCGCACTGGGGTGCCGCGTTTAGCGAAGATGTCGATGCCGGCGTGGGAGCGGTCACGGCCACGTGGCGCGCCGAAGGTATCGGCGATTTGGCGTGGCCGCACGCCGTCCACCGGCACCGGTAGTTGCGTTGCCGGCGGCATCCGCGAGAGCGCCCACAGCATCTTCGGTGCGACCGCCCATGGGCTGTTCCACAGCGTCATCGCCGCGACGAGCGCAATGGCCAGCCACAGGCCACGCAGCAACCAGCGGCGAAGGCGGTGGGCGTGGGAGGACGGTGTATTCATGGCTCGACGCTACAGAACCGGTGTCAGCGGGACCTCGAAACTCCGCTTCAACGTGCCCAGTGCCACCGAGGTGCGGAAGCGCTCGATGTTGTCATCGCCGCCGAACAACCGCTCGGTGATGGCCTCGTACTCTTCCATCGACGCCGCCGAAAGCAGCAGCAGGAAATCGCCATCGCCGGTGATGGAGTAGCACTGCTGCACCGCAGGGTCGTCCTGCACGCGGCGCCTGAACGGCGCCACGCGGTCGCGCTGCTCGCTGACCACGCGCACCTCGACGATGATGGTCAGCGGCCGACCGATCTTGGCTGCGGCGACCACCGCCACGTTGGCCGCGATCACGCCACTGTCCTGCAGGCGCTTGATGCGCCGTTGCACGGCCGGGGTGGACAGGTGCACGGACTCGGCGATTTCGCGCTGCGGCAGGGTGTTGTCCCGCTGCAGGAGGTCGAGGATGGCGCGGTCGAAACTGTCGAGCACGGGAGCGATGGCCATGGCGAGCAGAAGTTGCACGAACAGGCTGTCAATTGAGCCAAGTGCTCGACGCCGACGCAATAGACTTTGCGCATGCAGACCTCACGACTTGCGCCGATGTTGCCGGCGCTGGCGGTGCTCGGCTCGGTCACCTCGCTGGCCATCGGCACTTCCTACGCAAAACACCTGTTCCCGCTGATCGGTGCGCAGGGCACCAGCGCGCTGCGCGTGGGCTTTTCAGCGCTGTTGCTGCTGCTGTTCTGGCGACCATGGCGCTGGAAGACCAGCCGCGTGGATGCGATCACCATCCTGCGCTACGGGCTCACCCTGGGGCTGATGAACCTGCTGTTCTACATGGCCCTGCGCACGATTCCCTTCGGCATCGCGGTGGCCATCGAGTTCACCGGGCCGCTGACGGTGGCGATGCTGTCATCACGACGCCCGATCGATTTCCTCTGGGTAGGCTGCGCGGCGGTGGGGCTGCTGTTGCTCCTGCCGATCGGCGGTGGCCCCGCGCTGGACCCGGCCGGCGTGCTGTACGCGATGGGCGCTGCGGCCTGCTGGGGCCTGTACATCGTGTTCGGCAAGCGTGCCGGTCATCTGCATGCCGGGCACTCGGTCTCGCTGGGGCTGCTGGCGGCGTCTCTGGTGGTCGTACCGGTGGGCGTGGTGCATGCCGGTGCCGCGCTGCTCGACCCGAAGATCCTGGCGGCGGGCCTGCTGGTGGCACTGGTGTCCAGCGCGATCCCGATGTCGCTGGAAATGATGGCGCTCAAGCGCCTGCCGAAGGAGACCTTTGGCATCCTGATCAGCATGGAGCCGGCGGTGGCCGCGCTGTGGGCGATGCTGTTGCTGCACGAGCATCTGCACGGGCTGCAGTGGCTGGCGATCGGCTGCACGGTGTTGGCCTCGGTGGGCAGCACGATGACCGCGCGGCGGTTGAAGGCACCCGTCACCGCCTGAAAAAAAGGGGACGGAGGGGATTAAGTCGTTTATGCCCCGATTTAGAGGGCGCGGGGCGGCGCCCGGCGCAGAGCGTGCGGACCAACGGTCCGCACCTACCGTAACGGCGAGTCAGCGCAGGGCGTCGGCCGGGACGTCGATCTGCATCGCCAGGGCGAGGTGATCGGAGAACGCGGCCGGTACGGCTTCCACGGTGCGGGTCTGCAGGCCGCTGCTGACCAGGATGTGGTCGATGGCGCGGTCCGGGCGCCAGCTGGGGAAGGTTGGCACGATGCAGCCCGGGGGCTGCAGCCGGGTCTTCTGGTACAGCACCTGCATTTCCGGGCGTTCGGCCAGGCAGTTGAAGTCACCCATCAACACCGCGTTCGGGTGGTCGGACAGCAGCTCGGCGATGAAGCCCAGCTGCGACATCCGCGATCCCGCGCCCAGCGACAGATGCGCCACTGCCACCGCCAGGCCATCGGTGCCGTCGCCGAACTTGGCCAGCAGCACGCCGCGCCCGCCGATGCGGCCGGGCAGGGCGTGATCCTGCACTTCAACCGGTTCCAGCTTGCTCAACAGGCCGTTGGCGCTGGAGGCGACCCCACCCATGCGCCGGTTCGGCTGGTGGCTCCAGTAATTGAAGCCGGCGCGCTGGGCCAAATAGTGGGTCTGGTTGGTGAAGCCCGAGCGCAGGCTGCCCGGGTCGGCCTCCTGCAGGCCGACGATGTCATGGTCGCGCGCCAGGGTGGCGATTGCGTCAAGGCTGCTGCGCTTGCGACCCGCCGGCAGCGCATGTGACCAGCTGCGGGTCACATAGTCGCTGTAGCGGCGGGTACTTGAGCCGGCCTGGATGTTGGCCGTCAGCAAGCGCAGGGTCCGTGTACGGGGGGAATTCACGGCCGGGAAACGCTTCTCTTGGATCAGTGAGCCTGGGCCGCACCGCGTTCGCGGGCGATCAGGTGGTCGGCGATGCGCAGCATGTCCGGGAAGCTCTTGCCCTTCACCAGGTACTTGCCGTTGACGATGATCGACGGGGTGCCGCTGATCTGGCTGCGCTGCGCGAACTGCTTGGCCGAGTTGGTCTTGGCATTCACTGCGAAGCTGCCCATGGTGGCGGCGAACTGCTTCGGATCCACGCCGTAGGCACCGTAGAACTTGGCGATGTCTTCCACCGAATCACGGCCGCGCTCGCCCTTCAGGGTCTTCTGCGAGTGGATGGCGGCGTACAGCGCTTCGTGGGTCTTCTCCTGCACGCCCAGGGTCTGCGCGGCGTAGAAGGCACGGGCGTAGTCATCCCAGGTGCCGCCGAACATGGCCGGCACGTAGACGAAGTTCACGTCGCTCGGCAGGCCGGCCTTCCACGGGCCGACCAGCGGCTGGAATGCGGCGCAGGCCGGGCAGACGTAGCCGAAGATCTCGGTCACTTCGATCTTGCCGGTGGCCGGCTGGAACGGCTGGCCGTTCGGGATCACCTGGTAGTCGGCACCTTCCACCGGGGCCGCGCCGGTCAGTGCGGCGGTGGTCGGGGCCGGTGCGGTGGCCGGAGCCGCTTCGGCCGGGGCCTTCTCGCCTTCAGCGTCGCCATTTCATTGCCGCTAAGTTGTAAATTTT
>OJST01000185.1_pt1 | contig 18049 bp, 15 predicted proteins | sample 1599491 | NCBI WGS metagenome assembly OJST01 (sample SAMN04436635, study PRJEB24849) | human gut metagenome | biome: human gut; feature: NICU; material: stool | host: Homo sapiens | place: USA: Saint Louis, MO | collected 2010-02-10
GCTGAAGCCGGTGCCGCGCAAGCATCACTGACCCGTGGCTGGGAATACATATCCCCCTGTAGGAGCGGCCTTGTGTCGCGATAGGGCCGCACAGCGGCCCTAGGATTTCAGCTTCAACGCATCAATTGCCGGGGCCGCTTTGCGGCCCTATCGCGACACAAGGCCGCTCCTACAAACGGCGGGCGCCCCCTTGACTACCAGCGCCCTGCGGCATCCAGGTCACTCTGCCTGCCTTCCACCCACCTCGGCCCTTCCTGGGTATTTTCCTTCTTCCAGAACGGTGCCCGGGTCTTCAGGTAGTCCATGATGAAGTTGCAGGCATCGAACGCTGCCTGCCGATGGGCACTGGCCACGCCGACGAACACGATTGGCTCACCCGGCTCCAACGCACCGACGCGGTGCAACACCTGCACTTTCAACAACGGCCAGCGCTGCTCGGCCTCGGCCACGATCTTGGCCAGGGCCTTTTCGGTCATGCCCGGATAGTGTTCAAGGAACATGCCTGCCACTTCGCGGCCATCATTGAAGTCCCGCACATAGCCGACAAAGCCGACCACAGCGCCTACCCCCACGTTGGCCGCATGCATGGCATTGGTCTCGACGCCCGGGTCGAACGCGTGTTCCTGCACTCGCACTGCCATGCTCAGCCCCCCGTCACCGGCGGGAAGAACGCCACTTCATCGCCCTCTTCCAACGGCTCATCCAGCTTGCACAGTTCTTCGTTGCGGGCGCACATCAGGTTCTGCTCGCCCAGCAGTTCATAGGCCCCACCCTTGCCCAGCAATGCCCGGCGCACATCGTCGACAACCTTGAACTCACCCTCCATCCGCTCGGCATCCACGCCCAGCAACTCACGGTAACGCGCGAAGTACATCACTTTGACTTTCATCACGCCTGCACCTTGTAGTGGCCGCTCTTGCCGCCCAGCTTTTCCAGCAGGCGGACCTGCTCGATGACCATGCCTTTATCCACAGCCTTGCACATGTCATAGATCGTCAGCGCAGCGACGCTAGCGGCGGTCAGTGCCTCCATTTCCACACCGGTTTGCCCGGCCAGCTTGCAGCGGGCGAGGATCCGCACCGCGTTCTCGCCCTCCGCGCTGAGTTCCACCTTGACGCTGGTGAGCATCAGCGGGTGGCACAGCGGTATCAGGTCGCTGGTCTTCTTCGCCGCCTGGATGCCGGCAATGCGCGCCACGGCGAACACATCGCCCTTGGGGTGTTCGCCGTCGACGATCATCTGCAGGGTCTGCGGCAACATGCGCACCCGCGCCTCGGCGGTGGCCTCGCGCTCGGTCACGGCCTTTTCAGTGACGTCGACCATGTTGGCCCGCCCCTGGGAATCAAGATGTGTCAGCACTGCTCTGCTCCTGTGAAGGGAGCCTGCAGTGTAAACCTGTGGGTCAGGTTTGAGCAGAGGTATGTGTCGGCAGGTCTGGCCGCTGTATGAACACACTCGTGGAGATGCCGGGCAGCGGGCTGCCCGGCGACAGGGTTTTACAGATGCGACTCGGCGTACTCGGCCAGTACCGAGCGTGGCACACCCTGCAGGGTGATGTGCACGCCATGGGGGAAGTCCTTGAAGCGCTCGGTCAGGTAGGTCAGGCCCGAGCTGGTCGCGGACAGGTAGGGGGTATCGATCTGCGCCAGGTTGCCCAGGCAGACCACCTTGGACCCGGAACCGGCACGGGTGATGATGGTTTTCATCTGATGCGGCGTCAGGTTCTGGCACTCGTCGATCAGGATCAGGCTCTGCTGGAAGCTGCGGCCGCGAATGTAGTTCAACGACTTGAACTGCAGCGGCACGCGCTCGAGGATGTATTCGACGCTGCCATGGGTGCTTTCATCATCCATGTGCAAGGCTTCGAGGTTGTCGGTAATGGCGCCCAGCCACGGCTCCATCTTCTCTGCTTCGGTACCCGGCAGGAAGCCGATCTCCTGGTCCAGCCCCTGCACGCTGCGGGTGGCGATGATGCGCCGGTAGCGTTTGCTGACCATGGTCTGCTCGATGGCAGCTGCCAGGGCCAGGATGGTCTTGCCGGAACCGGCAGCACCGGTCAGGTTGACCAGGTGAATGTCCGGGTCGAGCAAGGCGAACAGCGCCAGGCTCTGATGGATGTCCCGCGGCTTCAGGCCCCAGGCCTCCTGGTGCAGCAGTGGCTCCTGGTGCAGGTCGAGCAGCAGCAACTCGTCGTCGCGGATACCCTTCACCCAGCCGACGAAGCCCTGGTCGTCAATGATGAACTCGTTGACGTGAACGGCCGGCAGGGTGTCGATCATGTGCACACGATGCCAGGTCCGGCCGCGCTCCTGGCGGGTATCGACCTTGCTGACCCGGTCCCAGAACGAACCGCTGACCGAGTGGTAGCCCTTGGACAGCAAGGACACATCATCGACCAGTTGGTCGGTGCTGTAGTCCTCGGATGCGATGCCGCAAGCGCGCGCCTTCAAGCGCATGTTGATGTCTTTGGTGACCAGCACCACGTCCAGGTCGGGGCGCCGGCTGCGAACGTCCAGCAGGGTGTTGATGATGATGTTGTCGTTGAGGTGCTCCGGCAACAACTTGCCAGGCTCGTTGCGTGGGCTCATCAGGATCGAAAGAAAGCCTTTGGCCCCACTCTTGTTGCGCTGGATCGGCACGCCCTGCTCGACATCACTGGGCGAAGCGTCCCCGAGGGTCTGGTCGATCAGGCGGATGGCCTGCCGGCACTCTGCGGCGATGGTCTGTTTACCGGTCTTGAGCTTGTCGAGTTCCTCCAGCACCGTCATCGGGATGGCGACGTGATGCTCCTCGAAGTTGAGTAATGCGTTGGGGTCGTGAATCAGGACGTTGGTATCGAGCACATAGAGGATTGGCTTGCTGGAGGAAGGGGTGCGTCCTTGGTCATCCATACTCGGTCACCTTATGTCGAAGCCGCACGGCGTGGTCTGTTACGCCGCAGAGTGACTGCCGTGTCCCCGTATCCGCGTTGTTACGGGCGGGGAGCAACCTGGCCAGGAGGGTCTGGATGACGCCACCTGTGCTGCAGGGATCGGCTGTCTGGTTTCTTCATACCGCAAAAGCCATGACCGGAAAAAGCATTTTTACGTGTTTTTGAAGTTTATTTTTCCGATTGACGATAAGGCCTTGGCGGCAGGCCCAGACACGACTACGCTCAGAAGTGGTACCTCTATTCGCTGTACCCATAGGCCCGGCAATCTTCCCAGCCGATACCGCTCTGGGCGGTACTGCGCAGCAACCACTCCACCGCCGGTTGCGCCTTGGCCAGGCTGTCATGCAGCTGGATAACCCCCTTGCGCCACAACAGCATCAGGGTCAGCACGCGTTGCGCCGAGGCTTCGGCAGTCAGTGCAGTGTCATCCTGCGCGTCGATATCCCACAACGACACCCGCAACTGCTGGCTGGCCATGAACGCCTCGCCATCGGCCCGGCGTTGCCCGTAAGGGGGGCGGAACAGCGGCACGTACTGCTCCGGCAGGTCGGCCTGGACGCGGGCCTGGCTGCGCCGCAGCGAGTCCTGCCAATCGACCCACTGTGCATGCGAGCGGTACTCCCAGCCCTGAATACCCACGCACTGGCCGCGATAAAGCCTGGCCACGGTGTTCGGCATGCCGGCATCCCGGCGCTGCTGCAGGCGGTTGCCAAGCACGAAGAAGGTACCCGCCAGCTTTTGCCGGCGCAGGTAATCGGCCAGCAGGTCGGTACTGCCGCCGTCAGGCCCCGGGCCACCGACGAAGGTCAGCAGGAACATGCGATCGTTCAGGCGTTCACCATCGAGCTCCCGTGCAGATAGCCGCTCCACCTCGCTGCTGGTCTGGGGCAGCAGCGCAGCTTTGCGCAGCTGTTCGTCCAGGTAGCGGCTGTGGAACTGGTGGCTGGGCTCTACCCACCCGGCATAGAACGCGCCGACATCGGTGGCGAACGTCGCCGCCTGGGTACGCAGATCCGCCATGGACTCAACGGCATAGCAGAACGACGCATCCTGCTCGCAGCTGCGTTGCGCCTGTTGGTAGCCTGCCCATAACCGCTGCCACATGCGCGCCCGCAGTTGGCGAACCTTCTGCAGGTTGATCTGCCGCAAGCCCAGCCGCGCCGCCAGCGTCGCATCATCGAGCAGCTCGCTTTCATGCAGTACCCGGGCGAACGACAGAATCTCCGCCCGCGAAGCCACATCGAACAACGCCGGGCTGTTCAGTTGCTCGGGCCACAGGCTGCGATCAAAACTGACCGCGGCTGTGGGGGCGGCTTGCACGGCCAGGCTCAATAGCGCGGCCAGCGCGGCAAAGGCGATGCGCACGGTAAAAGGCTCCGTCACGGCAAAACGCGAACTATAGCGTTAGAACCGGCCATGGTCTGTGACTATTGTCACCATAGTTTGGACTTGCACCGCCCAGCCCGTAGAATCCCAGGCCAACGATGCCAGGAGCCGACCCGATGCTGACGGTGATTTCCCCCGCCAAGACCCTCGACTACGATACCCCGCCGGTAACCGAGCGCTTCACCCTGCCCCAGTACCTGGATGATTCCCAGGTGTTGATCCAGCAACTGCGAACCCTGTCGCCGGCGCAAATCAGCGAGCTGATGCACCTGTCCGACAAGCTCGCCGGCCTGAACGCCGCACGCTTCGGCAGCTGGTCTCCGGACTTCAGCCCAGCCAATGCCAAGCAGGCGCTGCTGGCGTTCAAAGGTGACGTGTACACAGGCCTTGCTGCCGAAACCCTGGGTGAGGACGACTTCAGCTACGCACAAGACCACCTGCGCATGCTCTCCGGCCTGTACGGCCTGCTGCGCCCCCTCGACCTGATGCAGCCCTACCGGCTGGAAATGGGCACCAAGCTGGCCAATGCCCGCGGCAAGGACCTGTACGCCTTCTGGGGTACACGCATCAGCGAATGGTTGAACCAGGCCCTGGCCGCTCAGGGCGATGACGTGCTGTTGAACCTGGCCAGCAATGAATACTTCAGCGCAGTGAAACGCAGCGCCCTCAAGGCGCGGGTGATCAATGTCGACTTCAAGGACTTGAAGAACGGCCAGTACAAGATCATCAGCTTCTACGCCAAGAAAGCCCGCGGCATGATGAGCCGCTTTGTCATCGAGCAGCGCATCAACGATCCAGAGCAGCTCAAGCAGTTCGATGTCCAGGGTTACTACTACTGTGCCGAACAGTCCAAGCCAGATCACCTGGTGTTTCTGCGCGATCACCCGGGCGAGTAGACCCGCCGATACCGCTTCGCGGCTTGAGCCGCTCCTGCAACCTCCACAGGGCACCCGCAGGAACGGCTTAAGCCGCGAGCACCGGCAAGGCCAGAGCTCGCCTCCACCGCCTCCAGGGCAGCTGTACATACCCGCTTTCCAAAATGATCGCTTCCACCTCTCGGGCAAAGCCACCCCCTGCCGTAACCGATACCCTCCTCGCCGGCTGGCCGTCTTCGCCGCGCCATACGGCGTAATGTGCACTCGCATGATCCACCCGCGGCAGCAAGTTGAAACGCTGAAAGATAAACCGATCAGCTGATTGCGCATGACCGCACGGTGATCAGCACTGGTTGCTGTCACGTATGTCATTTATCAGGGCTCGGCCGCTGCACCGGCGGTCAAGCAGGCCGAGCAGGTTCAGCAAGGTGAGACTTCATTATCGTCATTTTTATGACGCCAAAAAAACCTTACATCAGCGTGTAAACACCGGCGCCGGTGCGACCGTTCGTACCTTTTCTGACGAAATCTGAAAAAATTTTCCGATGCTGGCATTAAAACATCTCGCAACAGTTTCGCCCTTGATACATCGGGGGCAAACAGGCGCGTGCTATCAAATTGAAATTGTCAGCAGCTTAATAAATATTTAGAAATCTTTCATCAAGACAAAACCCGTTCAGGAACTTCTCATATCAACTACCGCTCATAGAGCCGTAACGAATTTCCTGCCCACGGGTTGTGAGAGATGACTTACAGATGACAATGGCAAGGTATCCACTACCTGCCACAACATACAGACAGGCCGCCCGGCTAACGCCCAAGTGCCTGTCCTTGCAGGAGACACGCGTCCCGTACAAATCGTCCTAGTGGTTGATTTCAAAGGATTTATCCCACTTGAAAAACAAGCACAGCAAAGCGCCGCGTAGCGCCTTGCATTAAAGACGGCTGCATGACAGGGCACGTTTTTATTACTTGGCTTTTAAATGCCTAATTTGAGTGCATAACTTTTCGTGCACTCCGGACTTATGTTGCCTGCGCTCGGTGAAGTGTGCATTCGCCATGAACCCGTGCGCCTGAAAACTGCTGTTAATCAACCCAGCCCGGCACTCCACGGAGGCGTCGGCGTGATAAACACATGAGGTGATAGCGATGCGTATCAGCATCTTTGGTTTGGGTTATGTGGGTGCAGTCTGTGCAGGCTGCCTGACGGCGCGTGGCCATGAAGTAATCGGTGTGGACGTGTCCAGCACCAAGATCGACCTGATCAACCAGGGCAAGTCGCCGATCGTCGAACCTGGCCTGGAAGCACTGTTGCAACAAGGCATCGCCAATGGTCGCCTGCGCGGCACCACCGACTTCGCCGAGGCCATTCGCGCCAGCGATGTATCGATGATCTGTGTGGGCACCCCCAGCAAGAAAAACGGTGACCTGGGCCTGGAATACATCGAGTCGGTGTGCCGGGAAATCGGCTATGTGCTGCGCGACACCACGCGCCGCCATACCATCGTGGTGCGCAGCACCGTGTTGCCAGGCACCGTCAAGAACGTGGTGATCCCGATCCTCGAAGATTGCTCGGGCAAAAAGGCCGGCGTTGACTTCGGCGTCGCGGTGAACCCGGAATTCCTGCGTGAAAGCACTGCAATCAAGGACTACGACCAGCCACCGATGACCGTCATCGGCGAACTGGACAGCGCCAGCGGCGACATCCTCCAGGCGCTGTACGAAGAACTCGACGCCCCGGTCATCCGCAAGCCGATCGAAGTGGCCGAGATGATCAAATACACCTGCAACGTGTGGCATGCCACCAAGGTCACCTTCGCGAACGAGATCGGCAACATCGCCAAGGCTGTCGGTGTGGATGGCCGTGAAGTGATGGACGTGGTCTGCCAGGACAAGGTGCTCAACCTGTCGCAGTACTACATGCGCCCCGGCTTTGCCTTCGGCGGCTCGTGCCTGCCGAAGGACGTGCGCGCCCTGACCTACCGTGCCGCCAGCCTGGACGTGCGTGCCCCGCTGCTCGACTCGCTGATGCGCAGTAACGAATCGCAGGTGCAAAACGCCTTCGAACTGATCGAAGCCCACGACAAACGCAAGGTCGCCCTGCTTGGCCTGAGCTTCAAAGCCGGCACCGACGACCTGCGCGAAAGCCCACTGGTGGAGCTGGCCGAACGCCTGATCGGCAAGGGCTACCAACTGGATATCTACGACGAGAACGTCGAATACGCCCGCGTTCATGGAGCCAACAAAGACTACATCGAATCGAAGATCCCGCACGTATCGTCGCTGCTCAACGGTGACTTCCACAAGGTCATCGACAACGCCGACATCATCGTTCTGGGCAACCGTGACGAGCAGTTCCGTGCCCTTGCCCAGCAAGTACCGGCCGGCAAACAAGTAATCGACCTGGTCGGCTTCATGAGTGAACCGACCAGCGCAGCCAGCCGCACCGAAGGCATCTGCTGGTAAGCCCTGGGCCAGGCGGCGCAAGGCTCCCCAATTGCGCTGCCGCCCTTTCCCGAATTTTCCACGGATGCTGAACATGCAAAGGCTCCAGACAGTGCTGTTGCAGTGCGCCGGTTGGCTGCTCTACATGAGCCTGCTCATGCTGATCGCCCTGGCCCTGCCAGCCGATATCTTCGACTCGCAATCGAAGCACTTCATCTTCCTGGTCGGCGCCGTCGGCATCTGGCGCTACTCGATGGGCGCCACCCATTTCATCCGCGGCATGATCTTCCTCTACGGTGTGTACCCCTACCTGCGCCGCAAGGTGCAGAAAATGGGCAGCGCCGCCGACCCGTCGCACGTGTACCTGATGGTCACCAGCTTCCGCATCGAAGCATTGACCACCGCTCAGGTGTACAGCTCGGTGATCCGCGAAGCGATCAACTGCGGTTTCCCCACCACCGTGGTCTGCTCGCTGGTGGAAATGTCCGATGAATTGCTGGTGAAGAGCCTGTGGGCCAAGTACAACCCGCCGGCCCACGTGAAGCTGGACATCGTCCGTATCGCCGGTACTGGCAAGCGCGATGGCCTGGCCTACGGCTTCCGTGCCATCTCCCGCATGCTGCCGGACGAAAACGCCGTGGTGGCGGTGATCGACGGTGACACCGTGCTGGCCGATGGCGTGGTGCGCAAGACCGTACCGTGGTTCAAGCTGTACCCCAATGTCGGCGGCCTGACCACCAACGAGTTCTGCGAAGTCCGTGGCGGCTACATCATGAGCGAATGGCACAAGCTGCGCTTCGCCCAGCGCCACATCAACATGTGCTCGATGGCCCTGTCCAAGCGCGTACTGACCATGACCGGGCGCATGTCGATGTTCCGCGCCAGCGTGGTCACCAACCCCGAGTTCATTGCCGACGTCGAAAGCGACTCGCTGATGCACTGGCGCCTGGGCCGCTTCAAGTTCCTGACCGGTGACGACAAGTCCAGCTGGTTCAGCCTGATGCGCCTGGGCTACGACACCTTCTACGTGCCGGACGCTGCCATCAACACGGTCGAGCACCCGCCGGAGAAAAGCTTCTTCAAGGCCAGCCGCAAGCTGATGTACCGCTGGTACGGCAACAACCTGCGGCAGAACTCCCGTGCGCTGGGCCTGGGCCTGCGGCGCCTGGGGCTGTTCACCAGCATCGTGCTGTTCGACCAGCGCGTATCGATGTGGACCAGCCTGCTGGGCCTGACCGTGGCGGTGATCGCCAGCCTCAAGTTCGGCCTGGCATACCTGCTGGTGTACCTGCTGTGGATCGGCATCACCCGCCTGATCCTCACCGTGATGCTGCTGTGCTCTGGCCACAACGTCGGCCCGGCGTACCCGCTGATCCTCTATTACAACCAGATCATCGGCGCGCTGATGAAGATCTACGTGTTCTTCCGCCTCGACAAACAGTCGTGGACGCGTCAGCCCACTGCCCTCAAGCGTGACCTCGCCAGCTTTCAACAATGGTTCAACACCTGGTCCTCGCGGACCATGACCTTCTCGGCGGCCAGCATCTTCGTTGCTGTGCTGTTCATGGTCGTGTGAGCCCAACCCGGATCGGATCTAACAGGAACAAACCCCATGAATACCGCCGTGAATGTCAACGTCGTGCATGAGTCCGAAGCCCAGCGCCAGCACGCCCGGGTACGCATCCCCGCCAAGCTGCGCTTCATCGACGCCCAGCGCCAGGCCCACGATGTGAAGGTCGACGACCTTTCCGCCGGAGGCTTGAGCTTCCACACCAAGCAGCAACTGGCGGTGGGCGATGCGTTGCGTGGGCGGTTGATGTTCACGGTCGACAACCTCGGCCTGTCGATGGACATCGAATTCCAGGTGCGCTCGTACCACCCCGACAGCGGGCGTACCGGTGCGCAATTCCAGAACCTGGAGCCACGCGACATCGCCACCCTGCGCCATATCATCACCTCGCACCTGTCGGGTGAGCTGATCACTGCCGGCGACGTGCTCAGCACCCTGCAACGCGACAACTTCACCAAGGCGCGCAAGCAGAAGGACGGCGGCAGTGGCCTGAGCCCCTTCGGCCGGCTCAAGGCCGTTACCGTCACCCTCGGTGTGTTCGTGGTCGGCATCGCCGCCTTCGGTTTCGTCGCCAAGTCGTTGTACGGCATTTACTTCATCAGCCATGCCGAAGCCGGTGTGGTCGCAGTACCCACCACCAATGTCACCATGCCGCGCGACGGCACCGTGAACAGCCTGGTGGAGAGCGGTGGGCAGGTGGCCAAGGGCGCGCCACTGGCCAGCTTCACCACCAGCATGCTGGACATGCTCAAGGGCAACCTCGACGACACGCAACTGGAACCGGCGAAGATCGAGGAACTATTCGGCAAGCAACTCTCCGGCACCCTCACCAGCCCCTGCGATTGCGTGGTCGCCCGCCAGTTGGTGGACGACGGCCAGTACGCGGCCAAGGGCCAGCCGATCTTCCAGCTGATTCCGCGTACCACCAACCCGATGGTCGAGGCGCGTTTCAGCTACCGCCAGTTCGATGAGGTCAAGCCAGGCACCCGGGTCAATTTCCAGGTCGCCGGCGAAGACGAAGTGCGTACCGGCCAGATCGTCAGTAGCGCCAGCCTCAACAGCGAAGACCTGGCCTCCGACATCCGTGTGCAGATCAAGCCCGATAGCGGCCTGCCTGCCGAGCTGGCCGGCCGCCCGGCGGCAGTCAACAGCGACCGTGGCCCGTCGCTGAACTGGCTGATCGACAAAGCCGCGGCCCGTGGGCTGTAAGAGGATCGGACGATGATCGCTGATACCAACACCTGCCCCCACAGGTTCCGTGTGAATCTGGGTCTGTGTGGCCTGGCCATGGCCATCACCTTGGCCGGCTGCGCCGGCCTGCCCGACCAGCGCCTGGCCAACGAAGCCCTGAAGCGCGGTGACACGGCATTGGCCGAACGCAACTACAAGGCCCTGGCCGACCTGGGCTACAGCGATGCGCAAGTGGGCCTGGCCGACATCAAGGTGGCCAGCCGCGACCCGGCGCAAATCAAGGAGGCCGAGGCCACCTACCGCGCTGCCGCTGCGTCCTCGTCGCGCGCCCAGGCCCGCCTTGGCCGCCTGCTGGTGGCCAAGCCCGACAGCACCCAGGCCGAGCGTGAAGAAGCCGAAACGCTGCTGAAACTCGCCGCCCGCCAGGGTGAAGGCAACACCCTGATCCCGCTGGCGATGCTGTACCTGAGCTACCCGCAAAGCTTCCCCAAGGTCAACGCGCAGCAGCAGATCGACCAGTGGCGCGCCACCGGCAACCCGGAAGCGGGCCTGGCCCAGGTGCTGCTGTATCGCACCCAGGGCAGCTACGACCAGCACCTGGACGACGTGGAGAAAATCTGCAAGGCCGCCCTGAGCGCCACCGACATGTGCTACGTCGAACTGGCCACCGTGTACCAGAAGCGCGGCCAGACCGACCAGCAGGCCGCCCTGCTCGGCCAGCTGCAGGCGGCCTACGCCCGTGGTGCCGTGCCAGCCAGCCGGGTCGACAGCGTGGCCCGGGTGCTGGCCGATCGCAGCCTTGGCCAGACCGATGAAAAAACTGCCAAGGACTTGCTCGAACAGGTGGCACCGGCCAACCCGGCGTCGTGGGTCAGCCTGGCGCAATTGCTGTACGAGTTCCCCGAACTGGGCGACACCGACCAGTTGCTGGCCTACATCGACAAGGGTCGCGAAGCCGAGCTGCCACGTGCCGAACTGCTGCTGGGCCGCCTGTACTACGAAGGCAAGACCGTACCGGCCGACGCCAAGAAAGCCGAACGCCACCTGCAGGCGGCCGCCGACGCTGGCGAAACCAGCGCCCATTACTACCTGGGCCAGCTGTACCGCCGTGGTTACCTGGGCAACGTCGAGCCGCAAAAGGCTGTCGACAACCTGCTGGCCGCCGCCCGCGGCGGGCAGATCAGCGCCGACTATGCCTTGGCCCAGTTGTTCAGCGAAGGCCATGGCATTCGCCCGCAACCGGGCAATGCCTGGGTGTTCGCCCAGCTGGCACAAGCCAACCCCACGCCGCAGGCGGCAGAAATGCTGCAACGGCTCGAGCCGCAGCTGACCCCGGACCAGCGCCACCAGGCCGAGCAACTGCTGGCTCAGGAAAAGCAGGCCCGCGGCAGCATGAGCCAAGGCGCCAACAGCACCCTGGCCACCGAAGCCCTGCAAGACGACGAACCAGAAGTAGACGGTGAGGACTCGCTATGACGCTCAATCCCTTCGTGAAAGCCGGCATCGGCCTGAGCTTCGCCCTGCTGTGGTCCTGCCCGACCCTGGCGGAAATGACCGCTGAGAAAAATTTCGGCCTGGACGTGAAAATCACCGGCCAATCGGAAGACGACCGTGACCTGGGTACCCGCCCCGGCGGCGACGTCAACGGCCTGGGCCTGGACCTGCGCCCATGGGTGTACGGCGAGCGCGGCAACTGGAGCGCCTACGCCATGGGCCAGGCGGTCGCAGCCACCGACACCATCGAAACCGACACCCTGCGCCAGAACGACGACGGCACCACCACCGACACCGGTGACGACAGCCGCAAGCCAGACAAAAGCTACCTGGCCATGCGCGAATTCTGGGTCGGCTACAGCGGCCTCACCGCCTACCCTGGCGAGCAACTGCGCCTGGGTCGCCAGCGCCTGCGCAGCGATGACGGCATGTGGCGCGACACCAACGTCGAGGCGCTGAACTGGACCTTCGACACCACCTTGCTCAAGGCCGACCTGGGCGTGGCCCAGCGCTTCAGCGAATACCGCACCGACCTCACCGAGCTGGCGCCCGAGGACAAGGACCGTACGCACGTCTACGGCAACATCGCCACGCAATGGACGCCCGGCCACTGGGTTGGCCTGCGCGCCCACCACACCCATGACAGCGGCAGCCTGAACCAACCCGGGGAAACCGTCGATGCACTGGACAAGACCCGCACCGGCGACCTCACCTGGCTGGGCCTCGAGGCCAACAGCGACGCCTACAACTGGCGCAATGACCACACCGTCAACTACTGGGGCAGCGTCACCTGGCTGACCGGCGACCGCGACAAGCTCACCACCCAACAGGTGGGTGACGACCAGGTGGCCACCGGCAAGCAGAGCGGCAACGTCAATGCCTGGGCCACCGACCTGGGTATCCGCCTGCGCCTCGACCCGCAATGGCAGGTGGGTGCGGCCTACGCCCGCGGCAGCGGCGGCGGCGGTGACGATGGTTCGAACAACTTCGAGCAGACCGGGCTGGAGAGCAACCGCTCCAACTTCACCGGCACCCGCTCGCGGGTACACCGCTTCGGTGAGGCCTTCCGCGGCGAGCTGGGCAACCTGCAGGCGGCCACGCTGTTCGCATCGTGGCAACTGCGCGACGACTATGACGCCAGCCTGATCTACCACAAGTTCTGGCGCGTCGATGGCAACCAGAACATCGGCTCCAGCGGCATCAACGCCGTGGTCGACGACAACGGTGTGAACCGCCAACTGGTCGACGGTGAAAAAGACCTTGGCCAGGAGATGGACGTGGTCGTGACCAAGTACTTCAAGCAAGGCCTGCTGCCCGCGTCCATGAGCCAGGCCATCGACGAGCCGTCTGCCCTGGTGCGCCTGCGCGCGGGTGTATTCAAGCCGGGCGACGCCTATGGCAAGGAAGCGGACTCGTACATGCACCGCGCCTTCGTCGACGTGATCTGGCGCTTCTGAGGCCGGGAGAAACCTGATGAACCTTCACCCGCACCTACGTCACAGCCTGTTGGCCAGCGCCTTGTTGCTGGCCTCGGGCCTGGCCGTCGCCGCAGAGCCCAAGGTCATTGCCAAGGAGCTGCAGCAGGCCAAGACCTACACCGTGGCCAGCGCGCCGATCGAGCCCCTGCACCTGGACCCGCCCAAGCTGCCCGACCTGAGCGGCTACACCGCCCAGGCCGTGCAGAAGAAGATCGACCGCAGCCACAAGGGCAAGGTCAGCCTGCGCCGCATGTTCCAGGAGGACACCCTCAAGGAATTTGTCGGCGGCGACAACAAGGCGGCCGAGTGGGTCCAGCGCCAGCACGGTATTCCGCAGGCGATCTTCATCGATGACGGCCATGTCGACCTTGTCGAGCTGAGCAAGCAGGTGCCGCGACAGTACCTGCGCGAAGTCGAGCCGGGCGTTTACCTGGCGCGCCTGCCGATCGTGGTCGGCCGCAAGGGCATCCTCGAGATCGATGGCAAGGTCAAGCAATTGCGCCTGTCCCAGGAGGGCGGCGCGTTCCTGGTCAACGACGGCAAGCTGTTCGTCACCGACACCCAGGTGACTGGCTGGCGGGAAAAAGACAACGGCCCGGCGACCTTCCGCTCGCCCAAGGAGTTCCGCCCGTTCCTGCTGTCGTGGGGCGGTACCGAGACCTATATCGTCAATACCAAGATGGCCAGTTTCGGCTATGCCAAGTCCAAGTCGTACGGCGTGAGCATTTCGCAGTACACCCCGAACATGGCCAAGCGCATGGGCCGCCCGGAACCCACCGGCTGGATCATCGGTTCGCAGTTCAGCGACATGTGGTACGGCTTCTACTGCTACGAAACCCAGGACTTCGTGGTCAAGGACAATACCTACAACGACAACATCGTCTATGGCATCGACCCCCACGACCGCTCGCACCGCCTGATCATCGCCGGCAACACGGTCTACGGCACCAAGAAGAAGCACGGCATCATCATTTCGCGTGAGGTCAACGACAGCTGGATCATCAACAACAAGAGCTACGACAACAAGCTCTCCGGCGTGGTGATCGACCGTAACAGCGTCAACAACCTGGTGGCCTACAACGAGATCTACCGCAACCACACCGACGGCATCACCCTGTACGAAAGCGGCGACAACCTGATCTGGGGCAACAAGCTGATCAACAACCGCCGCCACGGCATACGCGTACGTAACAGCGTGAACATCCGCCTGTACGAGAACGTGGCCATGGCCAACGGCCTGGTCGGGGTGTACGGCCACATCAAGGACTTGTCCGACACCGACCGCGACATCGCCCTCGATCCGTTCGACACCAAGGTGTCGCTGATCGTGGTGGGCGGCGAACTGGCGGCCAACGGCTCAGGCCCGCTGTCGATCGACTCGCCGCTGTCGGTCGAGCTGTACAAGGTATCCATGCTCGCACCGCGCAAGGCCAGCGGCATCAGCCTCAACGGCGTGCTGGGCGAGCGCCAGGACGAAATCCTCGACCTGCTGGTCCGCCAGCAGAAGGCTGTGCTGATCGACCCGGTCGAGCGCCAGACCGAAATGATCGATTAAGGAAGCCCAGACCATGACTCCACACCTGATGAAACTGCTGGGCCTGTCCGCTGCCCTTCTGGCAATCAGCCAGGGCGTGCGCGCCGATGAAGTCAAGGCCCCGACCTTCACGGCCGAGCCCTGCTGCCAGCTGTGCCCCGAAGCGCACGATGCCAGCCGCTACACCACCCGCTACCAGCAGAACTTCACCACCCTGGTGCAAGCCAAGGGCGACTGGCTGTTCCGCACACGCGAAGACTTGCGCACCGAATTCAGCACCACGCCGGCCGGCTACAAGCGCCTGCAACAAGTGCACGACGCGTTCAAGAAGCGTGGCGTGGAGCTGGTGATGGTGTACCAGCCCACCCGTGGCCTGGTGAACCGCAACATGCTCAACCCGGCCGAGAAAGCTGCGTTCAACTACCAGAAGGCACTGGGCAACTACCAGGCCATGCTCAAGCGCTTCGCCAGCATGGGCTACAACGTGCCCGACCTGTCGCCGCTGACCAACGAGCAACTGGCCGCCGCCGACCAGGGCAAGGACTTCTACTTCCGCGGTGACCAGCACTGGACGCCTTACGGTGCCCAGCGCGCCGCCAGGATCGTCGCCGACACCGTGCACAAGATGCCGGCTTTCGAGGGCATCCCGCGCAAGGAATTCGAAACCAAGAAATCTGGCCGCATGGGCAAGACGGGCACCCTGCACAACGTGGCCGGCCAACTGTGTGGCACCAGCTATGCCATCCAGTACATGGACCAGTTCGCCACCGAGCCGAAAGGCTCCAGCGGCGGCGGCGACGACCTGTTCGGCGACAGCGGCAACGCACAGATCACCTTGGTCGGCACCAGCCACAGCGGCAAGAACTACAACTTCTCCGGTTTCCTCGAGCAGTACATCGGCGCCGATGTGCTCAACGTCGCCTTCCCCGGCGGTGGCCTGGAAGGCTCGATGATCCAATACCTGGGCAGCGAGGAATTCCGCAAGAACCCGCCCAAGATCCTGATCTGGGAGTTCTCGCCGCTATACCGCCTGGACCAGGAAACCATCTGGCGGCAAATCCTTGGCCTGCTCGACGATGGCTGCAATGACCGCCCGGCGCTGATGAGCGCCAGCACCACGCTCAAGCCCGGCAACAACGAGCTGATGGTCAACGGCAAGGGCGGCGTGGTGAAACAGCTGATCAACCGCAACCTGCAGATGGATGTCAGGTTCGACGACCCATCGGTGAAGGTGCTGCAAGCCACCCTGTGGTACCTCAACGGCCGCCACGAAGACATCAAGCTGGAAAAACCGGAAACCTCCGACACCGACGGCCGCTTTGTCTTCCAGATGCGCGAGGACGAGGACTGGGCCGACCAGAGCCTGCTGGCGTTCGAGGTGCAAGGCCCGGAAAGCGGCACCCAGAAAGTCGAGGCCAAACTCTGCAAACGCAACAACTTCGCCGTGCCTGCGCAAACCGCGCAAGCCGGCCAGTGAGGCGACCATGACCGTATTCAAGCAAATCTTTCGCCCTGCCCTGCTCGCCATGGCGCTGTTCGGCAGCGCCGCGCACGCTGCGCTGGTGCCACCCCAAGGCTATTACGAGGGCATCGAGAAACCCAAAACGGGCGACGGCAATTTCCGCTGCGAGCCGGCACCAAAACCCTACACCGGTGCGCTGCAATTCCGCAGTAAGTACGAAGGCTCCGACAAGGCCCGTGCCACGCTCAATGTCGCCTCGGAAAAGGCCTTTCGCAAGTCGACCGAAGACATCACCACGCTGGAAAAGGGCGTGAGCAAGATGGTCGGCCAATACATGCGTGATGGCCGCCCGGCGCAACTCGACTGCACCTTGGCCTGGCTGGGGACCTGGGCGCGGGCCAATGCGCTGCTGTCCACCGACTACAACCACACCGGCAAGTCGATGCGCAAATGGGCCCTGGGCAGCATGAGCGGCTCGTGGCTGCGCCTGAAGTTCTCCACTGCCCAGCCGCTGGCCGCGCACCAGGCCGAGGCCGAGCTGATCGAGAAATGGCTGGACCGCCTGGCCGAGCAGACCGTGCAGGACTGGAGCAACCTGCCGCTGGAGAAGATCAACAACCACAGCTACTGGGCCGCCTGGTCGGTGATGGCCACCGCCGTGGCCACCGACCGCCGCGACCTGTTCGACTGGGCGGTGAAGGAATTCAAGGTGGGTGCCAACCAGGTCGACGAACAAGGTTTCCTGCCCAACGAGGTCAAGCGCAAGCAACGTGCCCTGGCCTATCACAACTACGCCCTGCCGCCGCTGGCGATGATTGCCAGCTTCGCCCAGGCCAACGGCGTGGACCTACGCAGCGAAAACAACTTTGCCCTGCAGCGCTTGGGCGAAGGTGTGCTCTACGGCGCCCGCGACCCCCGTCACTTCGCCGAACGTGCCGGTGAGAAGCAGGACATGAAAGACCTCAAGGTCGACAACAAGTACGCCTGGCTCGAGCCTTGGTGCGCGCTGTACCACTGCGTCGGCGACACGCTGGAGCGCAAGCACGGGATGCAGCCGTTCAACAGCTTCCGGCTGGGCGGCGACCTGACCCGGGTCTATGACCCGAGCGCAGCAAGCAAGAAGTGAACTGACTCCCATTGTGGGGTCGGTACCTGTGGGAGCGGGCATGCCCGCGAAGAAGCCAACGCGGTGCATGGCAAGGGCTTCGCCCTTGTTCGCGGGCATGCCCGCTCCCACAGGGATCTAAGTTGCCCTCCAGCTTTTTGCTGGGGGGTTTGGGGGGCGCTGTGCCCCGGATGCTGTGAACAATAAGGAGAACCGGGATGGTCTTCTCGTCCAACGTGTTCCTGTTCCTGTTCTTGCCGATATTCCTCGGCCTGTATTACTTGAGCGGGCAACGTTATCGCAACCTGCTGCTGCTGGTCGCCAGCTACATCTTCTATGCCTGGTGGCGGGTGGACTTCCTGGCTTTGTTCGCCGGGGTCACCCTGTGGAACTACTGGATCGGCCTGAAAGTGGGTGCCGCCGGCGTGCGCACCAAGCCGGCACAGCGCTGGCTGCTGCTGGGGGTCGGTGTCGACCTGGCCATTCTCGGCTACTTCAAGTACGCCAACTTCGGTGTCGACACAAACCAATCGAGTATCTCAGCGTCTTCATGTGTATCAATATTATAATGTCTCTT
>OJST01000187.1_pt1 | contig 18040 bp, 16 predicted proteins | sample 1599491 | NCBI WGS metagenome assembly OJST01 (sample SAMN04436635, study PRJEB24849) | human gut metagenome | biome: human gut; feature: NICU; material: stool | host: Homo sapiens | place: USA: Saint Louis, MO | collected 2010-02-10
CATCTATTAAAGTTGGAAATAAACCGGATACCCCTTCACCGACAGGTACAGTGAAAAGATGAAGATCGCATCGATGGCCGCACAGGTGGCGACCACCGGCACGATGTGCTTGCGCAGGATGCCCTGGCGCAGGATGAAGGCGCTCTGGGCGCCGACCACGGCGAACAGGCCGATGCCGGTAGCTGCACCAGAGAACCAGGCACCGAGGCCGGTGCTGGCGGAGATGACCGAGAACATGGGATTCACTGCCTTTACTTGCTTGGGGGGACGGTGCCTCGCGAAGGCGGACAGCACCGGAACGAGCGCCATTGTCGCGCCGCAACATGAAAAAGACGAGCTAAACTTCCTAAACCAACATTAGCGGAACTTAATTCGATGCGTATCGACCATGCCCAGCTGCGCGCCCTGGCCGCAGTGATCCGCGAAGGCAGCTTCGACCGCGCCGCGCAGTCGCTGAATGTCACCCCGTCCGCCATCTCGCAGCGGGTCAAGGCGCTGGAGGACCGGATCGGCCGGCTGCTGGTCAAGCGCGGCACCCCGGCCACCGCCACCGCCGAGGGGCAGTTGCTGGTGCAGCTGGCCGAGCAGACCGCCCTGCTCGAGCACGATGCGCTGCACCGGATGGGCCTGGCCGACGAGGACCTGCCGCAGGCCAGCATCCCGGTGGCGGTGAACCACGACAGCCTGGAAACCTGGTTCCCGCAGGCGGCCTACCAGTTCGCGCAGACCACCGGCACCACGCTGGACCTGCGCGTGGAAGACCAAGACCACACCGTGGAGCTGCTGCGCCAGGGCACGGTGCTGGGCGCGGTGACCACCCTGGACGAGCCGGTGCAGGGCTGCCAGATCCATGCGCTGGGCAGCATCCGGTATGCCGCCACCTGTACCCCCGAATTCCGTGAGCGTCATTTCGCCAAGGGCGTGACCGCGCAGGCGCTGGCGCAGGCCCCGGTGCTGGTGTTCAACCGCAAGGACGACATGCAGTCGCGCTTCGCCCGGCGCATGGCCGGCGACGACCTGCCCAGCACCGCGCCGACCTGGTGGATTCCGTCCACGCGCGCCTTCGTGCAGGCCAACCTCGGCGGCATGGGCTGGACGATGAATCCGTTGCCGCTGGTCAAGCGGCACCTGGACGCGGGCCGCCTGGTCTACGTGCGCCAGCGCGCGTGGGAAGACGTGCCGCTGTACTGGCAGCATTGGAAGGGCGACGTGCAAACCATGGCCCTGCTGACCCGCGCGGTGCTGGATGCCTCCTCCGCGCTGATCCGGCGCAAGCGCTGAAAAGGGGACGGAGGGGATTAAGTCGTATAAGGCCCAAGCGACACATCGGGCAAAGACGACTTAATCCCCTCCGTCCCCTTTTTGCTCCATCCAATCTCCATCAACCCTCCACACCGGGTCCATGCGTGATGCGGATACTGGCGGGCCAATCACTACAAGGGTGTCCTGTATGCCGATAGCCGTGCGCGATGCGCGCCCCGAAGATGCCGCCGCCTGCATCGACCTGCGCGGGCGCACCCGCGAAAACGCCTTCAGCGCCGCGCAGTTGGCAGAGCTGGGCATCACCGAGGACAGCTGGGCGGCCGGCATCGCCCAGGGCGATTCGATCGGCCGCGTCGCCTGGGAGGGCGAGCGCATGGCCGGTTACTGCTTCGCCGACCGCGACAGCGGCGAAGTGCTGGTGCTGGCCCTGCTGCCGGACTACGAAGGCCGCGGCATCGGCCGCCAACTGCTGCAGGACGTGGTGAGCCTGACCCGCGATGCCGGCCACCGGCGGCTGTTCCTGGCCTGCTCGGCCGACCCGCGCTCGCGCTCGCACGGCTTCTACCGCCGCCTGGGCTGGCGCCCTACCGGCGAAGTCGACGAGGCAGGCGACGAGATTCTGGAGCTGGTCTGATTGAAGGCGTCGCCAGGCATGACCTGGCGCTGTGGGTGACGGGGCCGCGAAAGGCCGGATGCTGCGTTGCATCAAAAAAGGACCGGAACCGGTTAGAATCGCGCCAGGATGTTGCAAGGCGTTGTTTCTTCACGCCCTTTCCCTGCTTCATGCGCATCCTGACCTCCTCCCCTCCGCCAACGATCCCGCCCCCATGAAGAAATTTGGCAAGGCTCTTCTCGCCCTGCTCGTGCTGCTGTTGCTGGCCGCCGCGCTGTTCCTGTACTGGCCGCTGACCCAGCGCTCGGTGCCCGCCGCCAGCAACGACAAGCCCGTCGACGTTGTGCTGGTCGGCGCCGGCATCATGAGCATCACCCTGGCCACCTACCTGCAGGAACTGCAGCCGGACTGGAACATCCAGGTCTACGAACGCCTCGACGGCGTCGCCGGTGAAAGCTCCGACGGCTGGAACAACGCCGGCACCGGCCACTCGGCCTTCGCCGAACTGAACTACACCCCGGAACTGCCCGACGGCAGCATCGAGACCAAGCGCGCGGTCGGCATCGCCGAATCGTTCGAGGTCTCGCGCCAGTTCTGGTCGCACCAGGTGAAGGAAGGCCGGCTGAGCCAGCCCAGCGACTTCATCAACCCGACCCCGCACATGAGCTTCGTCTGGGGCGATGACAACATCGCCTACCTGCACAAGCGCCAGCAGGCCCTGGTGAAGAATCCGCTGTTCTACGGCATGCAGTACTCCGAGGATCCGGCCCAGATCAAGCAGTGGGCCCCGCTGCTGATGGAAGGCCGTGACCCGAAGCAGAAGGTTGCCGCAACCTGGATGCCGCTGGGCACCGACGTCAACTTCGGCGTGATCACCCGTCAGCTGACCGCCGGCCTGCAGCGCAGCCCGAACTTCAGCCTGCATCTCAACCACGAAGTGAGCGCGCTGCGGCAGAACGCCGACAAGAGCTGGAACGTGACGGTGAAGGACCTCAAGGCCGGCACCGAGTCCACCACCCACGCCCGCTTCGTGTTCATCGGTGCCGGTGGCGCTGCACTGAAGCTGCTGCAGATGTCCGGCATTCCGGAATCGAAGGACTACGCCGGCTTCCCGGTCGGTGGCCAGTTCCTCGCCTTCCAGGGCCAGGACGTGACCTCGCGCCACGGCGTGAAGGCCTACGGCATGGCCGAGACCGGTTCGCCGCCGATGTCGGTGCCGCACCTGGATGCGCGCAAGCTGGACGGCAAGCCGGTGGTCCTGTTCGGGCCGTTCGCGCTGTACAGCACCAAGTTCCTCAAGCACGGCTCGTGGTGGGACCTGTACTCGTCGGTGAACCACAACAACGTCGGCCCGATGCTGGAAGTGGGCAAGGACAACCTGGACCTGGTGCAGTACCTGATGGGCCAGGCGCGCCTGAACGATGCCGACCGCCAGGCCGAGCTGGTCAAGTACTTCCCCAATGCCAAGCCGGGTGACTGGAAGCTGGTCACCGCCGGCCAGCGCGTGCAGATCATCAAGCGTGATCCGCTGAAGGGCCCGGTGCTGCAGTTCGGTACCGAGATCGTGACCGACAAGGACCACACCCTCGCCGCCCTGCTCGGCGCTTCGCCGGGTGCGTCGACCTCGCCGCCGATCATGCTGGACCTGATGGCCAAGGCCTTCCCGGACCAGATGAAGGCCGGCTGGGAAACCCGCCTGCGCGAGATCGTGCCGTCGTACGGGCGCAAGCTCAACGACAGCGCCGCGCTGGTCAACGAGATCCGTACGCTGACCAGCCAGACCCTGCATCTGCCGTATCTGGAGGTGCCGGTGGATGCGAACGCGGCATCGCCTGCTGCGGCTGCGGTGCCGGCAGCGGCCAAGGAAAAGCGCAACGCCAACGAGGAACTGCAGGCGCTGTAAGCCCGCAGTTTGCTTTCGATTCAGACGGACGGCCACCTTCGGGTGGCCGTCTGTTTTTGTGCGAGGTGGTCGGATCCCTCCCGCACGGAAGGGCTCTCACCTGCGCTTGGGATCCGATGATGGGGTCAGAGCCCATTGCCTGCGGCAACAGGATCCGACCCCGGCCCGCCACTGCTCTGCGCCGGAAAGCCCCTGCGAATGACGCGAATTGTAATGTTGTTAAGAATTATTTACATTTGCGTCCTGTGCAGTGATCGCACCTCCCCAGATGGACCTGACCGTGCCCGAAGCCGCCGCCCGGGTGCTGGACGACTGTTGCCGCCCTTCCCCGCTTCCGAGCCTCGAGCCCACCATGTCCCTGATCCTCCGTAACCGCCTGCCCTGCCGCGCGTTGCTGCCGGCTGCCCTGCTTTCGTCGCTGACCCTGCTGGCCGCGCCCAGCGCGTTCGCCGCCGCCGATGGCACTGCCGATGCCAAGACCCTGGACCGGGTCAGCGTCCGCGCCGAACAGTCCGCACCACCGTCGAGCACCACGCGCCTGCCGATCACCCTGCAGGAGACCCCGCAGTCCGCCACCGCCATCAGCCTGCAGCGCCTGCAGGACGAATCACTGTTCAGCATCAACGATGTGATGCGCAATGTGACCGGCGTGAGCGTGTCCTTCTATGACACGCAGCGCCCGCTGTACTACGCGCGCGGCTTCGCCATCACCGACTTCCAGGTCGATGGCATTCCCACCTACAGCGGCTCCACCAACCAGGAGTACGACACCGCCTTCTACGACCGTATCGAAGTGATCCGCGGCGCCAACGGCCTGCTCAGCGGCGCCGGCGTGCCGTCGGCCACGGTCAACCTGCTTCGCAAGCGCCCGGGCAAGGAATTCGATGCGTCGTTCGCGGTCAGCGCCGGCAGCTGGGACTACCGTCGCATGGAGGCCGACGTGACCGCGCCGCTGACCGCCGACGGCCGCTTCCGCAGCCGCGTGGTCGCCGCCTACACCGATCGTGGCCTGTATTACGATCGCTACGACGAGAACAAGATGGCCGGCATGGCGGTGCTGGAAGGCGACGTCACCGACAGCACCACGATCACCCTCGGTTACCAGAGCCAGGACAACAACCCCACCGGCTCGACCTGGGGCACCGTGCCGTTCTTCGACAACCAGGGCCATTTCGCGCACCTGCCGCGCTCGACCAACCTGTCGCCGAAGTGGAGCTACTGGAAGCGCGAGAGCAACACCGCCTTCGCCAACCTGGAACAGCGTTTCGGCGACAACTGGCTGTTGAAGATCAATACCGCCTATACCCGTGGCAACGTGCAGAACGTGCGCCTGTACGGCACCGGCAACCCGGACCCGGTGACCGGCGCGGGCATCTACCTGCGCGCGGCCGCCGGTGATTCGAAGGACACCCGCCGCAATGTCGATGCCTACCTGACCGGCAGTTTCGATCTGTTCGGCCGCGACCACGACGTGACCCTCGGCGCACAGTGGTCGGACCTGGAAGGCACGACGAATACCCTGGCACTGAACTTCCCGAGCGACTGGGCGCGCTGCGGCGGCGAGCGCTGCTACTACATTCCCAACGTGTACAACTGGAACGGCGACATCTCCGAGGTGACCTACCGCCGCACCGGCGCGCGCCGCGTGGCCAAGACCACGCAGAGTGGCGTCTACCTGGCCACCCGCCTGCGCCTGGCCGATCCGCTGTCGCTGATTGCCGGCGCACGCCTGAGCCGCTGGGAAACCCTCACCCGCTCCTACAACGCCGCTGGCGCCTACACCGGCACCAGCGGCGCGTACAAGGTGAGCGATGAAGTCACTCCCTACGTGGGCCTGGTCTACGACATCACCCCGAACGTGTCGGCCTATGCCAGCTACACCGAGATCTTCAACCCGCAGAACTTCAAGGACCGCAACGAGAACCTGCTGGCACCGGTGCAGGGTTCGAACCTGGAAGCGGGCATCAAGACCCAGTGGCTGGACGGCCGCCTGACCGCCAACGCCGCCGTGTTCGAGGCCAAGCAGGACAACTACGCCGTGCGCGACATGGGCGTGCCGGAAGGTTCGCTGAGCGATGGCACCTCCGCCTACATCGGCGTCAACGGCACCAAGGCACGCGGCTGGGAAGTGGACGTCAACGGCGAGATCCTGCCGGGCTGGACGGTCAATGCCGGCTACACCCACGTCAAGGTCACCCGCGCGGCTACCGACCTGCTGTACGCCAACCCGCCGAAGGATCTGTTGCAGCTCAACACGCAGCTGCAGCTGCGCGGTGCGCTGGAACGCCTGAGCGTTGGCGGTGGCGTGCAGTGGCAGAGCAAGGTGCAGGGCTACAACATCGCCTATCCGCTGGGCGGCACGGTGACGGTGAACCAGCCGGCCTACATGCTGGTGCAGTTCAATGCCAACTACCGCATCAGCGACAGCTGGACCGCAACGCTGAGCGTGCGCAACGCACTGGACAAGACCTACTGGGCGAATCTGGACTACAACAACTACGGCGAACCGCGCTTCGTGTCGGCCAGCCTGCGCTGGACGTTCTGAGCAACCCGCGAACCGGTGGGTGCCTGCTGGGTGCCGACCGTTGGTCGGCACGCCCTCCGCCACGACCCACCGTCGTGGCCTACCTGAATGGGCCCGCCTCCGCGCGGGCCCTTCCTTTTGCTGCACTGCAGGTTGCGGCGTCCTTCGTAATTATGTCGTAATTACATCGACACCAATCGGAAGCCGGTCGATGAACCCGAGCTGGGATACGTTGGAACGCAGCCGCCAGGCCCGCCTGGAACGTGCCGCGCCGTGGGCCCGGGGACGCGAGGTCGCCGCCGGCGACGTAGGCGAGCTGCTGCACGCACTGCTGGAGCCAGGCGACAAGGTCTGCCTGGAGGGCAACAACCAGAAGCAGGCCGATTTCCTCGCCCAGGCCCTGGCCGATCTTGACCCGGCCCGCGTGCACGACCTGCACATGGTGCAGTCGGTGCTGTCGCTGCCGTCGCACCTGGATGTATTCGAGCGTGGCATCGCGTCGAAGCTGGACTTCTCGTTCTCCGGCCCGCAGTCAGTGCGGTTGGCCAACCTGGTGGCTGAAGGGCGCATCCAGATCGGTGCCATCCACACCTACCTGGAACTGTTCGGCCGCTACTTCATCGACCTGACCCCGCGCGTGGCCCTGGTCGCCGCGCAGGCCGCAGATCGGCACGGCAACCTGTACACCGGGCCGAACACCGAAGACACGCCGGTGATCGTCGAAGCCACCGCCTTCGGTGGCGGCATCGTCATCGCCCAGGTCAACGAGATCGTCGACACCCTCCCCCGCGTCGACATTCCCGCTGACTGGGTCAACTTCGTGGTGCAGGCGCCGAGGCCGAACCATATCGAACCGCTGTTCACCCGCGACCCGGCGCAGATCTCCGAGATCCAGGTGTTGATGGCGATGATGGCGATCAAGGGCATCTACGCCGAGTACGGCGTGAACCGCCTCAACCATGGCATCGGCTTCGACACGGCGGCCATCGAACTGCTGCTCCCCACCTACGCCGAATCGCTCGGCCTGAAGGGAAAGATCTGCCAGCACTGGGCGTTGAACCCCCACCCGGCACTGATTCCGGCAATCGAATCGGGCTTCGTCAGATCGGTGCATTCGTTCGGTTCGGAACTGGGCATGGAGAAGTACATCGCCGCGCGAGGCGATGTGTTCTTCACCGGCGCCGATGGCTCGATGCGTTCCAACCGCGCCTTCTCGCAGACCGCCGGCCTGTATGCCTGCGACATGTTCATCGGTTCCACATTGCAGATCGACCTGCAGGGCAACAGCTCCACCGCCACCCGCGACCGCATTGCCGGCTTCGGTGGCGCACCGAACATGGGCTCGGACGCACGCGGCCGGCGCCATGCCAGCGAGGCCTGGATCAAGGCCGGCCAGCAGGCCGCGCGCCCGGGTGAGATGCCGCGTGGGCGCAAGCTGGTGGTGCAGATGGTGGAAACCTTCCGCGAGCACATGGCGCCGGCCTTCGTCGAGCGCCTCGATGCCTGGGACCTGGCCGAACGCGCGAACATGCCGCTGCCGCCGGTGATGATCTACGGCGACGACGTCAGCCATGTGCTGACCGAGGAAGGCATTGCCAACCTGCTGCTGTGCCGCACCCCTGAGGAGCGCGAACAGGCGATCCGTGGCGTGGCCGGCTATACCGCCGTGGGCATGGGGCGCGACCGCGCGATGGTGGAGAACCTGCGCGACCGCGGCGTGATCCGCCGTCCCGATGACCTCGGCATCACCGTGCGCGATGCCAGCCGTGACCTGCTGGCGGCGCGTTCGGTGAAGGACCTGGTGCGCTGGTCCGGCGGCCTGTACGACCCGCCCAAGCGCTTCCGCAACTGGTAAGGGGCTGAGCATGGAAACCCTCGACTATCGATTCGAAGGACACACTGCGGTGCAGTTTCCGCGCGATGCGGTGCTGGTCGGCGTGCTGGCCTCGGGCAACCTGGAAATCCTGCTGGAGCCGGCCGCACTGGACGGCGCGATGACGGTGCGCATCATCACCGCCGCGAAGGGCTTCGGCAGCGTGTGGCAAGCGGTGATCAGCGACTTCGCACAGCGTCATCCGCTGCGCGATGTACGCATCTCGATCAACGATGCCGGTGCGACCCCGGCGGTAGTCAGCCTGCGCCTGGACCAGGCCGTGGAAACCCTGCGTGCTGGAGATCCACGATGAACCGGACGCAGCGCTACAGCTACTACGAAGCCGATGCGCGCGAGCGTATCGCCAGCCTGGTCGATGCCGGTTCCTTCAGGGAATTCCTCGGCCCGGCGCGGCGGATGATAAGCCCGCACCTGGCACAGCTCGACCAGCCCGCGGCGTTCGACGACGGCATCGTTGTCGGCGAAGCCACGCTGCGTGGCCGACGCGTGCTGCTGGCCGCGCAGCAGGGTGAATTCATGGGCGGCGGCGTGGGCGAGGTGCACGGCGCCAAGCTGACCGGGCTGCTGCGCCGCGCAGCCGAAACACATCCCGAAGGCGTGCTTCTGCTGCTGGACACCGGTGGTGTGCGCCTGCACGAAGCCAATGCGGGGCTCATCGCCATTTCCGAGATCATGCGCGCCACCCTGGACGCGCGTGCAGCGGGTGTGCCGGTGATCGCGCTGATCGGCAGCGGCAACGGCGCCTTCGGCGGCATGGGCATCGTCGCCCGCTGCTGCACTACGGTCATCATGTCCGAAGAGGGTCGCCTGTCGCTGTCCGGCCCGGAAGTGATCGAGACCGTGCGCGGCGTGGAAGAGTTCGATTCCCGCGATCGCGCGCTGGTCTGGCGCGTAACGGGAGGCAAGCACCGCTACCTGATCGACCAAGCACAGGTGCTGGTGCCCGATGCCATCGAGGCCTTCGCGCAGGCGGCCAGCAACGCGCTGCAGCCTGATACCAGCAGCACCGATCCGGATACTGCACTGGCTGCGCTGCAGGAACGCCATGCGGCATTGAAGGTGCGCGTGCAGGCCTGGGGCGATTGCCGCGATGGCCTGGAGATCTGGGCCCGCCAAGGCATCGCAGCCCCCGAGCGACTACCGCTGCTCGACACCGATGAGTTCCTCATCGCCACCGCCGACCGGAGCCTGCCATGAGCATGCCGCTGCAGACCCTGCTCGATGCCCTGTTCCCGCATGGGCATGCCATTGCGGTGAACGATTCGGTGCTGACCGGCAGCGCTGCCACCGAGGATGGCGAGGTGACCGTGATCGGCACCGCCGACAGGCTCGAGGTGGGCGTGGACCACGTACTGGTACTGGCCGAAACGGTGCTGGCCAGCACCGCCGCGCATCCGCAGCAACCGATCGTGATGCTGGTGGATACCGCCGGACAGCGCCTGGCGCGGCGCGACGAACTGTTGGGCATCAATGGTTACTTTGCGCATCTCGCGCAGACGCTCGATCTGGCACGCCGCCGTGGTGCGCGCCTGATCACCCTGGTCTACGGCGAATCCGTCAGTGGCGGCTTCCTCTCATTCGGCCTGATGGCCGACCACATCCACGCCCTGCCCGATGCACAGGTGCGGGTGATGGACCTGCGCGCAATGGCGCGGGTGACCAAGCAACCGCTGGAGAAGCTGCAGGCGCTGAGCCAGAGCTCGCCGGTATTCGCGCCGGGCGTCGCCAACTACGTGGCGATGGGCGCGGTGGACTCGTTGTGGGAAGGCGATCTTTCCCAGCACCTGCTGCAGGCCCTGCGCACACCCGCCGAAGGCGACCTGCGTGCCGCACGCGGCGCACAGCGCGGCGGTCGCGCCCTGGCGGCAGGGGTTTCGACTGCGGTGGCCCACGGCGATGCCTGAGCGGCCCGCCCGCCACACGCTGGCCTGGCTGTCGGCCGATGCCGACTGGCGGGCTGACGTGACTGCGCACGAACCGCGCCTGGCAGCATGGTTCGCACAGGGCCTGCCAGCGATGGTGGCACGCAGTGCGGCGGATGATCCCGACCCGCGGCTGCGCTTGGGGGTGCCGCTGCCGCCAGGCGAAGGCAAGCAACGGCTGGCGTTGCGCGTGGCCCTGCAGGACATCCAGCACCTGCAACCTCCCCCTGCCCTGGATGAGATTCTCGCCGGCGGCGTTCCGGCTGATTGGCAGGCGGCACTGCAGGCAATGCTGCGGCTTGCACCGGCCCGCGTGTTCGGCGCCTTCGCTTGGCAGCACCTCAGCGGCCTGCCCTATGTGCATGCACGCTCGGACATCGACCTGCTGTGGCAGGTGGGTGACGCACGCCAGGCCGACCTGCTGGTCGAGCGCCTGCAGCACTGGGAAAGCGCCTTCGGGCATCGGGTCGATGGCGAACTGTGCCTGGTGGATGGTGGCGCGGTGAACTGGCGCGAATACGCCGGGCGCAGCCGCGAGGTACTGGTCAAGCGCCTCGATGGTGCCGCACTGGAACTACGTGATGCGTTGTTCGCCTCCACCGGGGTGAGCGCGTGAACGCCCTCGTGCAACCGGCGGTCAGGCCAGCTGCCGTGGACAGCGCGCGTCTGGGGCGCCTCGCCATCGCCAGCCTGCACGCCGAACTGGCCCTTGCACCCAAGCCAGGGTTGGTCACCCCCTTCGACAGCGGCAGCCACCACGACATGGACGCCGGCACGTTCCTGCGCAGCCTGTTCACGCTGCGCCACTACTTCATCGCCGTGGCCGACGCCGGTGCCAGCGCGGCACCGTTCCAGACGTTGCGCCGGCACGGCATCGCTGCGGAGATATCGATGCTGCACGCCACTGCGGGCATCAACACTCATCGCGGCGCGATCTTCAGCCTTGGCCTGCTGGTGGCGGCTTCCGCTGCCTGTCGGGGCCGCGCGGGCGGTGCCATCGCAGCCGAGCAGGTCTGCCAGGAAGTGCGCCGCTGGGCTGCCGAGCTCGCCGACGCACCTCTAGATGCGAACAGCCCTGGCCAGCGCGCGCGCGCGCGGCACGGCGTGCAGGGTGTGCGCGAACAAGCGACCGCCGGCTACCCGCTGCTGCGCGAGGTGGCACTGCCTGCCCTGCGCCACGCGCTGGCCAGCGACCTGCCACGCCAGGCCGCGATGTGCCAGACCCTGATGCAGCTGATCGCGTGCGTGGATGACCTCAACCTGCTGCACCGTGGCGGCGTCGACGGCCTGCGCTGGGCCCAGCAACAGGCGCGAGGGTTCCTCGATGCCGGTGGCGCCTTCGTACCCGGCTGGCAGGCATGCCTGCACAGCATCGGTGATGGATTCGTCGCACGCCGGCTGAGCCCCGGCGGCAGTGCCGACCTGCTGGCCTGTGCCTGGTTCCTGCTGCAGCAGGAGGTTGCATGAGCCTTGCCCTGCTCTGCCCCGGCCAAGGTGCGCAGCATGCGGCAATGTTCGACCGCGTGCGCGATCTGCCCGCCGTGCGCGACGTACTGGAGACCGCCAGCGCAGTGCTTGGACGCGACGTGTTCGCGGCAGCTGCTGACGAATCGCGCTTCGACAATGTTCTGGCGCAGCCCTTGCTGTGTGCAGCCAGCCTTGCGCACTGGCAGGGACTTCGCGAAGCGGCGCCTGCACCGGTGCTGGTGGCCGGCTACAGCATCGGCGAGCTCGCCGCGCATGCCATCGCCGGCAGCTTTGATGCGGCCACCTGCCTGGCGCTGGCTGCGCAACGTGCGCAATTGATGGACAGCGCCAGCCCCGCCGATGCAGGCCTGCAGGCGGTGCTCGGGCTGGAACGCCATGTACTGCAGCCGCTGTGCGATCTGCACGGCGCGCACGTGGCCATCGCCAACGGGCAGGACCATTTCATCGTGGGCGGCACGCACGCCTCGTTGCAGCGGCTGGACGATGCAGCGCGGGCGCAGGGCGCGGACATCCGTCTGCTGCCGGTGCGCGTGCCCGCACACACACCATTGCTGGCGACGGCGGTCGCACCGTTCGCTGCCGCACTCGATGCATCGCCACTGCAGGCCCCACGCCTGCCGCTGCTGGCCGGCATCGATGCGCGACCGGTGCGGGACCGCGCAACGGCAGTCCACACGCTGTCGTTGCAACTGGCGCAGACCATCGAATGGGCGCAGGTGATGCGCCAGGCCTTCGAGCGCGGCGCGCGCGTGTTCCTGCAGCTGGGCCCGGGCAACGCGCTGGCGCGCATGGTCGCGCCGGCCTATCCGTGCTGCGAGGTGCGCGCGGTGGAAGAGTTCCAGAGCCTTGAAGGCGCGGCGGCCTGGGTCCGCAGCGCGCTGGAGCGGCTGCAGTAACGGGTTCGAGCAGTACGTATCACGCAACACGCCGTACGTCGCCTTACCCCGGGATGGCGGGTCTCCATCCGCGCTGTACGTGAGTCACGTGTCTGGGAGGGCGCATGAGTCCACAAATCGCAACGATCATCGGTCTGGTGATCATGTTCATCGTCGCCACGGCGATGCCGATCAACATGGGTGCCGTCGCCTTCGCGCTGGCCTTCATCATCGGCGGGCTGTGGGTCGACATGGGCGGCAAGGAGGTCCTGGCCGGCTTTCCCGGCGATCTGTTCCTGACCCTGGTCGGCATCACCTACCTGTTCGCCATCGCGCAGAAGAACGGCACCATCGACCTGCTGGTGCACTGGGCAGTAAAAGCCGTGCGCGGCCATATCGTGGCCATTCCGTGGGTGATGTTCGTGATCACCGCGGTGCTGACCGCCTTCGGCGCGCTGGGCCCGGCGGCGGTCGCGATCATCGGTCCGGTCGCGCTGCGCTTTGCCAAGCAGTACAACATCAATCCACTGATGATGGGCCTGCTGGTCATCCATGGCGCGCAGGCCGGTGGCTTCTCTCCGATCAGCGTGTACGGCAGCATCACCAACGGCGTGGTGCAGAAAGCCGGGCTGGAAGTGACCGAGATGGCGGTGTTCCTGACCAGCCTGGGCTTCAACTTCATGATGGCGACGATCTGCTTCTTCGCGTTCGGCGGCATCGCCCTGCTGCGGCGTGGCTCGATCACCGCGGCCGGAACGCTCGGCAATGCCGAGCTGGCGATGGCCGGTGGCCCGCAGGCCTCGTCGCGCCAGTTCGCCATCGAAGGCCATGGCGCGCTGGTCGCAGCCGGCGGCGGCACGCTCAGCAATGATCCGGCAGCACTGGATGCGGTGAGCCTGACCCGCGAGCGCCTGTTCACCCTGATCGGCCTGCTCGGCTTGGGCGTGGCCGCGCTGATCTACAACCTCAACGTCGGCCTGGTCTCGATCACCGTGGCTGTCGCGCTGGCACTGCTGTCGCCACAAAGCCAGAAGGGCGCGGTCGATGGCATCAGCTGGTCCACCGTGCTGCTGATCTGCGGTGTGGTGACCTACATCGGCGTGCTGGAACATGCCGGCGCGGTGGACTTCATCGGCAATGGCGTGTCCGACATCGGCATTCCGCTGCTCGGCGCGCTGCTGGTCTGCTACGTCGGCGGCATTGTCTCCGCATTCGCCTCGTCGGCTGCGGTGCTGGGCGCCACGATTCCGCTGGCGGTACCGTTCCTGATGCAGGGTCACCTCAGCGCCGCCGGCGTGATCTGCGCGCTGGCGGTGTCGTCCACCATCGTCGATGTCAGCCCGTTCTCCACCAATGGCGCACTGGTGGTGGCCTCGGCAGCCAAAGAGGAACGCGAGACCCTGTTCCGCCGCTTCCTGGTCTACAGCGGACTGGTGGTGGCCCTGGGGCCGCTGCTGGCCTGGCTGGTGTTCGTGGTGCCGGGCTGGATGTAACCGCCGGACGGTCGTGCCGGCCACTGGTCGGCACGACCTGGCGTTACACTCTGCGCATGGCTATTGCCCCTGCCCCGCGGTCACCGAAGAAGCGCGCGCCTCTGTATGAAGAGGTTGCCGAACACGTGCGCGAACGCATCTACGATTACCGCCTGCCGCCGGGTGAGTGGATCGACGAGCCCGCGCTGTGCGAAGAACTGGGCATCAGCCGCACACCGCTGCGCGAAGCGCTGAAGCTGCTGGCCGCCGAAGGTCTGGTGCAGATTGACGCGGGTCGTGGCAGCAGGGTCACCCGACTGACGCTGGAAGACCTCAACCAGTTGTTCCCGGTGATGGCCATGCTGGAAGGCCGCTGCGCGCACGAGGCGGTCAGGCACATCGACGATGCCGGCGTGCAGCAGCTGGAAGACCTGCATGCCGCGATGGAAACCGCGGCAGCCGAGGGCAACATCGCCGAGTACTACCGCAACAACTACCTGATCCACGAAACCGTGCAGCACTACGCCGGCAACCCGTGGCTGATCCGCATCACCCACGATCTGCATCGCATCCTGAAGATGCATCGCGGCCGCCAGCTGCTGACACCGGGGCGCACCGCGCAGTCGCTGGCCGAACATCGCGAGCTGATGGAGTGCTTCCGACGCCGCGACGCGCAGGCTGCCGAACGCACCATGGAGCGCCATCTGCTGAGCCAGGGCCAGGCTCTGGCCGCCTATGTGGCAGCAGGCGGGCTGTTGAACGTGCCGGCGCCCTTGCCGACCGAAGGCGGCGGTTGAGCGGATGAGGTTGCCGGCCAGCGGCCGGCACTACCAGGACGTGACCTTGGCCGGCACCCTGGAACGTCTCATCAATCGCCGCCACCGCAGCTGCCGCCGTCACCACCCCCACCGCTGTCGCCGCTTCCGCAGTCAGAGCTGCTGTAGCTGTGATGGCTGTGGTTGTCACGGGAATAGCCAACGGAGGTGTCATGGCTTCCGCCGCCATCCCCCCGGCTGCCCGAGCCATCGGCCGTGGCCACCGCCATGCACAGGATGGCGCCGACCAGCGGCAGCAGCCAGACCAGCAGCAACTGCACCGTCCGGCCGCCTGCCGAGAGGCCATCGCGCCTGACGATCACCACGGTAGCCACCACGTTCAGGCCCAGCACCAGCAGGACCAGCAGAAGGGCAACGATCAGCATTCGGCGGTTCCGTGCCTGGACTGGGGGCATTATGGCCTGCCTCCCCGGCAATGGCCCTGCCTGTCATGAAGATGGGACAATGTAGGGCGCGCCGGCCTGCTTCCGGGCCGCCGGCGCCCCCCGCACCACACGGAAGAAGAAGAACAACAACATGCTGAAAGTCATTTTCGATACCGACCCGGGCGTCGACGACGCCCTGGCCCTGCTGTACCTGCACAAGCACGCCCAGATCGACCTGATCGGCGTCACCACCACCTTCGGCAATGCCTCGGTGGAGTCGACCACGCACAATGCGCTGTACCTGAAGCAGGCCTGGGGCTTTGCCGCCCCGGTCGCACGCGGTGCCGGCGGCCCGCTGCAGCCGGAAGCCACCCCGGAAGCCTGGCCGGTGCACATCCATGGCCACAACGGCCTGGGCAACCACCCGGTGCCGGCCAGCCTGGACGTGGCGGCCGATGCGCGCCCGGCCCACCAGCTGATCATCGACCTGGTCCGCGCCCATCCGGGCGAGGTGACCCTGGTCGCGGTCGGCCGCATGACCAACCTGGCCCTGGCCCTGCAGCAGGCGCCGGACATCGCCGGCCTGGTGCGCGGCGTGGTGATCATGGGCGGCGCCTTCCACGTCAACGGCAACATCACCCCGGCCGCCGAGGCCAACATCTGGGGCGACGCCGAAGCGGCCGACGTGGTGTTCACCGCCAGCTGGCCGGTCACCGCCATCGGCCTGGACGTGACCACCCGCGTGGAAATGGACCGTGACGGCCTGGACAAGCTGGCTGCGATCGGTGGTGCCGATGCCGAACTGGTGCGTGCGCTGTCGCAGGATTACGTGGACTTCTACCTGCAGGCCGGCCACAAGGGCATGGTCGTGCACGACTGCTGCGCCTGCATCGCGCTGACCCGTCCGGAGCTGTTCCGGTTCGAGCGCGCCAGCGTGCGCGTGGCCACCGACGGCGTCGCCCGCGGCATCTACCTGCATGCGGGCATCGGCAAGGCGCATTGGCCGGCGCTCGGGCTGGCCCTGACCGGCCTGCCCGCGGGCGCGGTGCGCGGACTGCCCGACCCTGATCCCGAGGTGGGCTCGCCTTATCAATGGCGGCGCAACGACTACGTGCGGGTGCGCTATGCCGGACCTCCCGAGCAGTTGCCGCAGGTTTCCTACGCAGACGTACTCGATGGCCACGTGGACATGGCGATGCTGCATGGCCGCCGCATCATCGTCGGCATGACCGCCAGCGGCATCGCACCGCGCCTGCTGACCCCGACCACCCGCGAGTTCTGGATGAGCGGCAGCGAGTACCAGGCCAACATCGCCTCGATGCTGCTGCAGCACAAGCAGATCGAGGTGCTGCCCCGCTTCTGGCAGCACACCATCAGCGCGGTGCTGGTGGCGCTGTGCGTGATCCTGCTCGGCCTGCGCCTGCCGTGGCTGGCGGCGCTGTGTTCGCTGCCGCTTGCTCCTCTGCTGAGCTGGTTGCTGTTGCGCACCAGCAACCTCTGGTGGGCGCCAGCCACCGCCCTGCTGGGCGTCCTGCTGGTCCTGCTGGCCTGGGCGACCTGGCGGATTTCGGCCTGGCACCGGCAGGCCAACCGCGACGCACTGACCGGCCTTGGCAATCGCCTGCGTTTCGAACAGGCGTTGCAGCAGGAATGCGACGCCGCACGACGCAACGGCAAGCCGCTGAGCCTGGCGCTGATCGACGTCGACCACTTCAAGCGCCACAACGACCGCCATGGCCACCAGGTCGGCGACCGCGTGCTGCGAGACGTCGCCCGGTTGATCGGCGCGCATGCGCGGCGTCCGCGCGACATGGCCGCGCGTTACGGTGGCGATGAATTCGCGCTGGTATTGCCCGATACCCCGGCCGAGGGCGCGCGGCTTGTCATCCAGGACCTGATCGACTGCGTACGTGCATTGCCGGTACACGGTGACGGCAGCGACGATCGGGTGACGCTCACCATCGGCGTGTTTACCCGGGTACCGGAAGGCGAGCTGCAACCGCATCATTTCGTCGAAGGGGCCGACACCGCGCTGTACCAGGCCAAAGCGAATGGACGCGACGGGTATGTGATCGACGGCGGCGCGTGACCGGTGCCACCGGGTGCAACATACGCATGCGAATGGTTAGACTGGACACCTCGCCCAGCGCCCCCGGATCCGCATGAACGCCCGTCTGTTCCGCTTCGGCATCAACCTCTGGCCGCCCTTCCTGTTCACCGGCATCCACGTCACCCGCATCACCCCCGACTACCGGCAGATCGATGTCGAGCTGCGCCTGCGGCCATGGAACCGCAACTACGTCGGCACCCACTTCGGCGGCAGCCTGTTCGCGATGACCGATCCGTTCTGGATGCTCGGCCTGCTGCACATCCTCGGCCGCGACTACTACGTGTGGGACCGCGCCGGCGCCATCGACTTCCTCAAGCCGGGCCGTGGCATCGTGCGGACGTCGTTCCGCATCGACGACGCGCTGCTGGACGAACTGCGCGCCGAAGCGGCCAGTGGCGAGAAGGTGCTGCGCTGGTTCAGCAACGACGTGATCGATGAAAGCGGCGAAGTGGTCGCCCAAGTCCGCAAGCAGGTGTACCTGCGGTTGAAGCCACACGCACGCTGAGCGCGCCTCAATCGCGCGCCAACGCAGTCGAAGCTGGCTCCGCCTGCAGCGGCACCGACAGCCACGGGCTTTCGTCGTTGCTGCGGGACGGCGAGCGGCGCGGCACCTGCAGATGGCGGCCATCCGCCGACAAGCGCGGCACCCGCACCGGCGAGGCGAACTGCGCCGGCAACCGCTGCAGGGCATCCACCGGATCCCCCGGCTGCTGCCGCAGCCAGCGCTGTGCGCCCAGCAGGCGCAGCATCGCCGCGGCGTCCTGGGCGCGCGACG
>OJST01000188.1_pt1 | contig 17967 bp, 6 predicted proteins | sample 1599491 | NCBI WGS metagenome assembly OJST01 (sample SAMN04436635, study PRJEB24849) | human gut metagenome | biome: human gut; feature: NICU; material: stool | host: Homo sapiens | place: USA: Saint Louis, MO | collected 2010-02-10
AGGCGCTGAAGATGCTCCGGCTACCCTTGCCAGGAACCATAGAATCTCCCACAGGGATCGCATCAGGGCTGACAGGCGCTGAAGATGCTGCAGCTATCCTTGCCAGAAACCATAGAATCTCCCACAGGGGCCGGGCAAAACTGAGGTCTGCCCTGCTCCTGTGGAAGCCCGGCTTGCCGGCGATCGGCTGCAAAGGGGTCTCAAGCGTTTGAGTGCTCGACATTAGCTTTACACCCCGATCTTCACAGCAGCTGCTTCATGCCTCCTGGCCTGACAGCCTGTCCAGAGGGTCGTAGCTGTAACCGCCACCATCGTAGCTGCTCAGACGCCCCAAGGCGTCATATGTCAACACCTTGCCCCTGTCATCGACCTTCATGTTGCCGTCCTCATCATATTCCAGGGTGAAGTCGGCATAGTCTGCATGCGTGTTAGTCACACCCGTCAGCTGGGCAGGGTCGTCATTTTCAAACAGGTACGTGGCCTCATTTGAGTCTTTACTACCGTCCTCTTCTTCGAAATCAGTCAGTACCCAGGTGATATTGTCGAGCGCATCAAAATTGAAGTACTGCTGACGAATGGTTTTACCAGCCGGGTCTTTCGGGCTGTGGGAAAGCAATCCGTCACAGGCATACTCCTCGAGGCGACCACGCCGGTCATATCTGTAACTCTCCTCACGCAAGGCACTACCATTTTCGGACAGGCGTTTGAACGTGATCTGGTCAAGCAGGCTGTATTCCTGCTCCAGCTCCTGAATCCCTTGCACCAGCAGCCCCGCTGTGTCCACCAGCGCCTGCACACCATCATTGGCAAACTGGAAACCTTCGATCGGTGCCTCGACCACGGTATTCAGGAACACGAATCTGCGCAGGCACTCCCGCCCCTGGTGGTCATACTCAAGTTCCGTGGCCAACCCTTGTGTACCGTCGAGCGTGAGAATGCATTGGGTATTGCTCAGCCCATCGTAGAAGAACCGGCTGCTGGTAGACCCCAGCGCAGTCTGCTCCAGCAGGCCACTTGCGTAGTAGGCATAAGTCTGCGTCTGACCGAGAACATCTTTATAGAACAACTGGCGCCCCAACAGGCTGGTGCCATATTCCATTGACCAGGTCTCGTTTCCGATCGTGCGGGTTTCCTGCTTGATCTGGCCTGTACTGAAATAGGCGCGGGCAAGCTCTTCGCCCTCCTCTTTACACCAGGTGAGCCGCGCGTTATGCGGGTCGAATTCATAATCCGCCTGGCGGCCCGGAATGCGCCGCACTTGAGGCTCCTCACCCAACTGCGGAAGGTACTGGTACTCGATGACATTGCCGGCGGCCGTCTTCACTTTGCTTGGTTTGGTCTGGCCTGGCTCGTACTGCATGTGGCGAGCCCGCCCCCCGGTGATGGAGGTAATCATTCGGTTAAGGCCGTCGAAAACCTGCTCACCCAGCACGATGCCACCGACGCTGATACTGATCGGCAGGTCTTCACTGCTGTGCAAGGCATAGTCGCGATGCACCACAGACCTGTCTGCCAGGGTCTGGTCCACCAAACGCCCGAACACGTCATAACTGGAGCGGGTGGTGGTGTCGCGTGCATCGATTTCGCGCACATTTCGCCCCAGCCCGTCATAGAAATACTCATGTTTGGCATACAGCTTGTTCGCCAGGTCGAATCGCCGAACCAGGGCAGGTTGCTCAAACAAATTCAGCCAGGTAGTGGTTTTGCCCAGGCTCATTGTGCCATCGGCAGATTCACTCCACACGGTCTGGGTAGGCAGGTTGCCATTGGGATCCGCACCGAAAGGGTTAGACCCGATCAGGTCTTGCTCTTGGTACCGCTTGACTCCATCCGGACCGATTTCGCACCGCTGCTGCCCCCAGTCGTCGTATTCATACCGGGTCGCCAACGGCATTTGCTCGGCGCCTTTCCAATCGTATTCGACTGCTTCGGTCAACTGGTCAAGCTCATCGTAGGTAAACGCATTAATCGGGCGGAAGACCTGGCGCAGAAGGGCATCCCCACCGTCGACGTCGGCATCATGACGCTCCTCCCTGGCCACTCGCCCCAGGCCATCAATGTACGAGCGGACAGCAACTCCTTTAACATCCACTCGGCTTTGCAATGCCTGGCCACCGACCCCGCTCACAAGCCCGTATGCGTAGGTACGGGACGCCTTGTACTTATCGTCATTGGGCGACACTGTTTCCCGAATCACACGGCGCAGAGCGTCGTAGGCGTACTCGATCTCAATATCGTTGTCATCGCGATTCAGAATGGGCTCGCCAATCAGTATCGAATCCTTCAGCGTGATTACCTTGCAAACATTGCGCGGCAGGCCGGTCACTGGGTCGATCTAGCCATTATCGAAACCCGTCACCTGCTGCTCGGTCACCAATACAGGGTGCCCACCAAGGTCATCCGTGCTGTAAGTAAAAGCGGTATTGGTGCTTTTACCGCCCATGGTCAAGGTTTGCAGCAACGGGCGCCCATGGCGCAGCAGGTCGGTGGCAACATTGACCGGGCGCGTGGTAGTGACCTGCAAAGGCGCCTGCTCTACCCCGTCAACCACTTCCAACAGGCTTTCCTGCGTCAGCACCAACCAATCGGACGCGGGCAGTTTGGCGGAGCCAGCCGGGTAGACCACGCGGGGGAGCGCTTCAAACTCGAAGCGTCGACGCAATACCGGTGCAGGCTCGTCGCCACCCTCTGCAGGGTATTGTGTCACGCTCTTCGGGTTGCGCACGAAACCGTCCGGATCATCTTCGGCCGGGTAGTACTCGGTAACGGTACGCTGCCCGGTGGGCAAGGTCTGAGTGATCAGATTGCCATGCAGGTCATACTCGGTTCTGGTGGCAGGCTCCTCGCGTACCCGAGAGGCATCCCCCTGCACTGACCATCTGCTGCGTTGTTCCAGCGGTAGCTGGAAGTTGCTCGGCTGATTGTCGAATTCAGTTGCCGGATTACCGTGGTACGTGGTGGTGCTGGCGAGTTGGTTCTTGCCTTGCACAACGACCTCACTCACCTGCAAGTGGAAACGGTTGTAAGTACGCTCGGTGGTACGCAACACCTGATCCGTGCCATCCGCGCCCTTGCCCCATTGGTGGGTCGTACTTGCATACCGGTAATTGGACCTGGCGCGATAAAGGTTGTCTTCGCCATCGTCACGCCAGGTGACATTGCTGCCATTACCTACAAAATTGTGCGGGGCCTGAATACCCTCATGCAAGATGGTATAGGTGTAGGTGGTTTTCATCGACGGCTGGGCGGCGCCAGGGTTGACTGCATGAGAGGTTACCCGCGGTATCGCTGCCCGCGTCCCTCCCCCTGGCAGCAGGTGGCCGGTATCGCCATTCTCCCCATAGCGAATATCTTCCACACTACCGTAGGGTGTCGAAACCTTGGCCAGGCAAGTCAGCCCATTGGCGAGGGTGTATTCAAAACGCCAGTTGCCACCAGCTTCACCTGGCAAGTCAACTTGGCGCAACTCCCCATCGACCAGGCTGAGCTTGTACTCTGCGACCGGTTTGCCATCATTGGCATAGGGGTGCAATTTGAGGTTTACCGTGCTGCCATAGCTGATTTCCAGCAATACCAGGCCCGTGCCGTCGGCAATCCGCTCCAGCCGTTGATTATTGTCATACTTCAACAGGATACGATGGCCCGATGCCGCTCGAACTTCTGAAGGCAATGCAACTAGATTATCCCTGGTACCGTACTCGCTCAGGATTTCTTCCATGTGGGATTTGTGAACCACACGATACTGTTTCTTGCCTTCTACACTCTCGTCGAAAAAGCGGAACGTTTCGAGCTTTCTTTCTTTAATGCCTGGCTCGTTGCCAGACCCAGTCACCCGGAAACTTTCGCCGGTATGAAGCCGCAACATGCGAGTTGTCGGAATGTATTGGGTAAGTTCGATATACCAACCCTGGCCAAAGCCAGTATTTTTGTCGCTGAATGGATTGAATACCAGGCGAATCGGCAGGTCTGGGCCAGCTTGATAGTTACCGACAAGGGGGGGCAGGTTGATACTCATCGCATACTGGCCAGTGCGCGGATCGACCGCATTCTGGACAAAACCCGACGCATTGAATGCATTGGAATGAACTACTGTTTCAATAGCCATATTATTAATCATCCGAAGGAGGTTGTGTCGCAGCTCACCCGAGTGCCCATGTGCGCTGAGGTGAGCCATTGCTCAACGAATCGAGAGTTTCAGGACGTCGCGATGGGTAATGCCCGCCCTTTCTTCTTCCGCCGTGACGGCAAACGTAAACTTCAATGGATGCGTATTACCCTCCACATCCAGCAGGGTAAACTCCAAGTCCCGTTCCAATGCCTTGCGATAACCTGGATCTTCAAGACCACAGGACAGCACAAACCCTGAATCCCGCTGCAGGGTGATCATCAATTGCCCGGCACCCGGCTTTGCGCCTAGCACCCTATCTGGCAATGCATAGGCCCGATTCTTGGCCATGCGGTAGAGCAGCCCGTCGAACAACAGTTCGTCCTTTACCTGGCCATTACTCGACTCGAATGAGAACCCGGTAAAGCTGACAAAGTCGTCGTCTTGGACAGGGGGGGTAGACGAGCCCGGCTGCCACGACCAACGCACAGCCGATTTTCTATCGGTATCCTTGATAAACAGTCGTGCAAACTTGGTTATCCGGCCTTCTTTGATAACGTGCTCAAGCAACCAGTTGTCTGTACTGGTGTCGATGTAAGCGAACTCATCCCCTTCAGACGGTGACGTATCCCCCGCCACACGCGTGCGCTTGAAAGAGTACAGCTCCTGGGTAAAGGACGGAATGTCCTGCCCGCGCAATTCCAGTTTACCCTTTTCGCCAAGGTTTTCAGACGTAACCACTTTCCCTGTCAGGGTGTTCTGTATCGAGGCAATCACCCCGATCACCCCCGGCTTACGTGAATGCAGGAAAAACCGGCGATTTCTGGCCCGCAAAGGCGCGCTACCTCCAACTTGCAATCCAGGTTGACGCTGGATATCGTTGGCAACCCTGTTGACCGCCCAGTCTGGCGCGTCATCATCTCCGGCAGCCAAGGCTTCCTCCAGCGGCGCCAGGAACGGCAGATCGTTGTTGTTATCAGCATTCAAGAACTTCAATGTGGCCAGATCGGCGTCGGAGATCTCGACCGGGTTACCATTGCTATCATCGGCAGCAGCAACGGTGACCTCGACTTCGACTTGCTGCCAACCATTGGCGTAGCACTGCGGTGCACCGATGGCTCTAAGTTCGAAATTGGCAATGGTCTCCCATGACAATAGACCGGCTGTTTTGTCCTGCCGGCTTTGGCTGAACTCCACGATGGCGTAGCCAGTGCCCCCCATGCCGTCAGACGCAGTGACCACCGCAACCGGTAACTGCGGGCTTTGCGGGGGGATGTATACGCTCTCCTTGAATTCACCCTCCCCATGTACCGTCCAAGTCACAGCACGACCAAGGTTTTGCTCGAACGCCTGAGACATTATCGTGAACGGTATAGGCTGCATCGACAGCCCCTGTGCGACGTGGAACGGAACCACGTTCAGGGCCGCCTGCCAGCGGATCACCAACACCGCACCTTCGGCGCTATCCCCGGTCAGCCGGTTGGTGCAACGGATCCGCTGGACCTTGAAGAAACCGAAGTCACCGTCAGGCGGATAGGGCGTGAAAATGGCCCGACCATTACCTTTGTTGTCCAGGTCCCCTAGCGGCTGATCGAGCGGTTGAACCCGATTTGTGCCGTTGGACAGAAGCACCGCCTCGACCAGGCTCCACTGCAGGCTACCGCCGTCGGCGCTGGAAGCACGGAGTTCGATCGGGGCTTCACTTGGCATCCACGTGGCAACACGCGGTGCTACGTGTACCGTACGAGCGCTTTCCACTACCAACGCGTGGCTACGCACCGGATCACCGCCGTCAGGCGAAGTTGCGGTTACCAGCACCATCTGCTGGTCCTGCACAAAACTGGCTGCAGGGGTTGGGCTGTAGCTGGCGCCATTGAATGTACCAACCGCCTTGGGGCGCATCAGGTTGGTGGCCGCCCACAGTACCTGGCCCGTTGCGCCGTCAGCAGTGAACTCGATGGGCTGCCCAGTTACCACATTCGCGAAGCCAGGCTCGACCGCTACCGCGCCCGCTTTTTTTTGCCAGTTTCCGGTCACGACAAGATCTACGCCAGGGCTTGCTGCCCGTATCACGAATTCATGGCCACTGGGCAGGCTGAAGGTACTCAGCACATCCTTGACCTGGCCCGCCCCCAGCTCCGCAATATCTGGTACAAGGATCAGCGTACCCGGCAGATCGCTCGCACCCTCGGCAATCGGATAAGGGAAGTCGGTGCCTGGGGGTAGCTGCCCCCCTGGGCGCAAGTCGATGCCCAATTTCATGAAAACCAGCACAGCACCGTCCCCGTACCGAGGGCTCCCTTCGCTTTGCCCCCAAGGTGCGGCCATGGTGTTGACCATGAACTGCTCCGGGCTCAGCGGGTAGTAGTCGTCCATGACGAAACTGCCCAGGGAATAGGTATGCTGGTACGCCCGCATATAGCTGATCGATTGCTGCAGGTGCCGGCCAAGCATGGCCTGAGCATAGGGGGTTGGCCCAAGGTTGGTGGAGTAGCTGACCGCACTGCCAAGGTCCAGTTCCAGTTGGGTGTACCGGCTACCCTTGGGTCGGCCGACCCGCAGTTCAAGCGGCGCTTCTACCCGATAGCCCATGGCTTCGGTAAGGGTAAGGCTTTCCACCACGCGCCTGGGTGTGCCAGGTAGCTCCAAGACCCGCATGTACTCCCCGGCGAGAATGTTCATCCGCACCGTCAGGCCCGAGCCGACCCCTGTTGCATGTTCAAAGCTGACTTGGGGCGCCCCCAGCACCAGCCCTTCCAGCGTAACGCCGATTCGCTCGCCCTCATCGAGGTATGCCTCGAGATGGATAGGGTTCATCGCACCGAAGTTACCGAGTGCGTCCAGGTATTGTTCACGAAGCACCAAGTCAAGGAGGCTGCGGTCCAGGGCAAGCACCCCCCCCCAATCGTTGCGTACAGAGGTTTTCTGCTCTTCCGGCAAAGCAAGCCTACGGTTCATCTCACACCTCCCTGACCCCATTGGGAATCTTGACGCCGTTGAGGGTCTTCGTCATCGGACTCGGGTATGAAGGGGAATGGCAAGACGACGTAGTCGTGGGCGGTAGGTGAATTGGAGCCGATAGAAAAGGCCGATATGATTACGTACTGGTCGTTCGCATCCTTGTCGCGCACATAGACTTGGGTAGTCGGGTCGACGTACCCACTGCCGCGAAGTACAGTCCATGTGATTGGCTCGGGAGCCCTGACCTTCTGGTAATTTTGATCAATCGTGTAGAACGGAAGCGCCACATCGCCCTCGTTCGTGACTTCTGGCTCCATCCAGTAACTCGCGTTCCTGGCGCCAACGATCAGCATGTCTATTTGCGCTGAGTGGCCTCCTGCCACAGATCGAACGGTGACCTCATCCAGGCGCAGCACGTTGTAGGGAGGAGGCTTGGTCGTGTCAATAGGCAGGCTTAAAGGTGCGGTATATTTGTAACCCCCGGGGTTCCGCGGATCGTCATCCGGGGCGACTGTGCCCAGTTCGGGAGCATCCCAAGTCACTGCACCACCGTCGGGGGTACCCGCGGACACCGGAAAGGATCTGCCTACACCCACCACCGCCACCCAGGGGTTGACGGTAATCTGGCTTGGTACAACGCTAACCAGTGCTCTGCTTACCAGCTCCCCACTGGTGGCCGTTACGATCAACCGGCGTTGTCCTTCTGTCAGCAACGCGTCATCGGAGGGGGCCGTATACCGTCCTACCGACGGGTCTTTGAACGAACCTGTGTCGCCGGTTTCGCCAGGGAGGTTACTCACGGTCCAGTTGACACCGGTCGACGCAGGCGAAACGCTGAATTCGATGACCCCACCCCTTGCCACGATCGACTCCGAAGGGCTTATCAGCATCGTGGTGCGCTTGGGCGCCAGGTTGCCGAGTAGGGTCAGGTCGGTCGGCAGGGACACGTCGCGCGGTTCGACAACGTTCTCACCACGGAAGAGCAAGTTGTTCAGACGCAAAGCGTCGATTTCAAACCTAATTTTTTGGAGGGCATCAAATTGCTCCTGATACCGAGGTCTCAATAGGTCCGGCAGCTCAGCTTCTATTTCTTTTGCCATCTCACGCCAACGGTCGTTGTGTGAGCCGCCAGGGATATCGACACGATAGTTTGCAGATGAACTGTATTGATCCAACTCAAAAACCAGTTTCGCCCGCCCATCCACTACATCAATATTGAACTTATACCCCAGCCCAACCGTCAGATCCGCATAAATCCCAAAACTTTCTTGCCCCGATCCCCATTTACCCCACCAGATGGCGTTAACGCTACCCACGCGCCCAGACGAACGAAGGTGCCCCTTGAGCATCCTTTGTTCGAATATGAGTTCACTTCCCTCTTCAAAAACCTCTGGTTCAAGAGCAGTTACTTTCATGTGAGTTTCCCACGCTTCCGACCCCATCCCGCCAGATCTTTTTTTTGCTATCTCAACCGTCGTACTGAAGGTGGAGCCTGAATTGGCGACCAGTTTGAAGCGTTCACCAGGCAGTTCTTCTACATCAAATCGCCCTTTCGTAATTTCATTCTGCTCGAAGCCCAACTGAAAAATCTGGCTGGCCATAAACTTGTTAGAAAGTACCAGGTTACTCGTATACGGCTCTACCGCAGCGGGCAACATGTACAGCATCGCATCATCGTCAAAGGGTAGGCGACCAACCTCACTGCCTTGCATGGCAACAAAAACAACCACCGCGCCTTCACCAAAATTCTCGGAACCGAGCAAAGCGCCTCCCGGCGCCGCATGAGTGCGAATAGCAAAAACTCCTGGGTTTATAGGCGAGTTAGCATCAACGATCATCTCGCTGAGCGGGAACTCTGTCTTCTCCTTACCCCACTTATCCAATTGCTCCTTGAAATAATCTCCCAACCGGTCCTTCTCTTGCCCTGTGCCCCCTCCACTGAAGGAAGGATTCAAGCCATCCTTCAAATCGAGCAACACCTTGCCGCTATCATTAACGGAACCCTCTACAGCCCTCAGCTCAATGTCCATGTCCAGTATCCCGCGAGTGGCGGCATTATAGACAGTCAGTGCGGTTACGCTCCTGATTTTCTTGCCATCCTGAGGCGTGTCAATCACTTCAAGATGCGTTCCGCCCACCAGGCGCATCTGCAACTTACCCTTGGAAAATCCGATAGTTGCGTTTTCAAAAGAGAGCCGAGGCTTGTCGAGTACCAGGCCATTGAGAACATGTTTGATACCGTTGCCTGAGTCAACCTCACCGGGGTCCAGCTTGGGGAAAAATAGATCCTCGATGGTGATACGGTCAATGTACTCTTGCGTCAGCAGGGCATTGGTCGCCGCCCTGTCAAACACCAGCAGCGCATCCCACTTGAAGGTTTGCGGGCCCTGTTCCATTGTACGCAGAAAATCTTCAAGCGATTGAATACCCACGGCTTGAGCCCGCACAGGTGCTTTACTGTTCATTTATATTTAACTCCATGTGACACGCGTTAATCAGCGCAACGGCACGCCGCCCCTAAAGTTGGCCAGCGCGGCCAGTTGCACCGGCCATTTATTTAGAGTGCTTGGGAATCAGCCGCAGCGAGCGAAGCTTGTGCCAACTATCACCCTGATCGAAACTGACTTCCCCATAAACGGTGTACTGCTTGTCTTCTTCCAGCTCGTTATACGTTGCAACACTTAACCACTGTTGTATGCGCGCATTGGCGTATTCACCGGCAGTGACCGGCACTCGATTACGTAATACGGCGCCGCTTTGAATGGCCAGCGTGAACAGTTGCCCAGGTGCCGCGAAAGGCCAAAGCAGCACCCCGGATACTTCAAGCATTGCACCGTTAGCTGAGAGCTTGCTCCGCCAAAGTTCGCCGTTGCTCTCGGCTTGCAGGCATTTGACGTTGTTATCGATGACCAGCGGCTGGACACGCAAATCCACCGCATCAGAAGGTGCCGAGCGCACATTGTTTTCATCTACGATGTGGTAGAACACTTTGAAACGCCTGCTGTGGTCATCGCCAGGCTGATGCATGTTCGCGGCGACCACGCCAGGGTCGATCTTGAATCTTCGGCCGTCACCCGCCTCGGGTGTGTCGATCACCTGCTGGCCGTTGTGCTCATAACCATCCCAGTGAACCTCGAAGCGTTCGCCTGGGCGCAAGGGCACATCCGGTACCGTTACATAAGCCCCAAGAATCGCAGTGTCCGCCACCAGCTTTTGCCTGCCAGGGCCATCCTCTTCGGCGCGCTCGATACGTGGCGCAGCAAGGTTGCGTGCCGTCTCGAACACGACGTCCAGGCTATGCGAAGTCAACGCGTGCCCCGCGCGGGCAACCTGATAGAAGACTTGATGTTCACCCGGCTCAAGCAAATCTACGTCAATCCGGAATACGGTCTCATTGCTTTGCAGGCTGCTCGTGTCCATGCGGGCAAACTGCACTTCAGACTCGAGCGCCTGGGGCCTCTTCCAGTGCAGCAAATAGTGATCACCTACTTGAACATTTGGCTCTGTAGGTACCCGAACGATCAAGCCATCCGGGAACATGCCAGGGTCAAGCGCCCCCCCCGTGAAACCATCGATCGTGGCCGCAGGCAACAGGTCAGCGGGGCTTGGCGCCCTTGCTACAGCCATTTCCTGGACAGGAGAAAGCACTTTTTCGCCATTACCGGACAGCGTAATCGTGTATTGGAACTCTACCCGGCCATCCTGAACACGCATGAAGTGCGACTTGCCGACCTGCCACTGCAGCGGCTCACCGACATTGGCCTCGGTCACGTCGTGTCGCTCAGTTGCCGGAGGCGTAACTTCGTCCCCCGTAGCAGTGAACTTGCGCCCCACTAGCTCGATGCTGTCGCCGACCTGCATGGCCCGGTAGCTTGGCGCCAGCAGGCGCACGCCTTCAGACTCAAGGTCTGAAAGGACAATTACACGATCATGCGACTCCCGCGCCTGCGCCACCGCCAATGTTTCGGCAACCCCACCACGGTCGCGCAAACCCAGGTAACAAAAGATACGCATTGAATCCGGCGTGGCCTCATCTGCGTTTTCAACCTTGTAGGATAAAAAGGCCCACCCACCATCGTAAGGCTCGACAAAACGTTTGCCCACCTTGGCGGTCATGGTTCTTGTAGTGTCGTAATCCGCGGGCACCTCAACCACGGCATCAAGTTGATCAAACGGCGTACCGTCTGCGGCAATCCCGCGCCAGACCGGATATATGCTCTGACCGAACCGGATATCCGCGTCCTTGATAAGAAATTCCAAATGGTCGCCATTCAGGTTTTTTACGTCAATTTCCCCCCATGCGTTTCGCGCCGGGATTTCAGGAGCGGGGTTTAACTGGGGCTGATCGACCCCGCCATCGAATGGGCGTCGCATCACCATGAACATTCTCCTGGTGGGTTGAAGATGCCCTTAGTTTCACGGCGCACCGCTGCGATTGGCTACTGACAGAAATAACAGGTGGCACAGGGTTCGCGGGCAAAAACCAGACCTGATAAATCTGCCAGGTGACAAAACAAAAAAACAGGTATGCCCTTGAAGCCTCCACTGATTATCCCGGCGCACCTGTTAATTCTGCCAGGTGCGGCGGTGCGGCGAGTTCAATAAGCTCCAGACAGACAAAACGCCTTGTTTGGCCCTGCAATGCAAACACCTGTCTTCTTTTATCTGTTCATACACCCTGAACAGGGAGCTTTGAGAAATGAATCAACTCAATGACCGCCGCCCCACGCTTCCGTCGGCCCTTATACAGGCGATGCTGACGATGCCGTTGTTGTTAAGCAGTGTGGCCGCCGATGCAGCCGATACCACCCGTTCGAACCTGGCGGATCCCACCCCCCTTCTCTCCCTCTACCAAACCGTGGACAACAACACCGAACCTGCTTGCGGGTTCGAGCTGCCGGAAGCGGGCAGCGGCACTACCGTGAAACTGCTCCCCAAAAAAGAGTGCCCGTCAGAAGCCAGGGAGCCTCACTCCATCCGCATTCGAAACGTGCCGATCAAATCGACGTTTCTGCTGACTGATAATGAGCGCTGTGAAAAGCTCGACAGTTCCTGGGTTGAGCTCGATACCAGCCGCGCCAATGCTTCGCTGGAAAAAATGGGCATCGACAAGATCTGGACCTACGCGGGCCGCCCGGAAAAACCGGGCTACCTGACCAACAGCGGCCTGGACAACAATGTGCCAAGCCGAGGCTTCCGAGTAATTGGTAAAGGTGACCCGATCAAGCAAGGAGATCTTACCTGCATCGTGGTCACCATCGCCCCGCGGAGCATCTGATCATGGCTGACACTCCCGGGGTACACAGCAACGCCAGCAACTTCCAGAGTTTCGTGCAAAACAATGTCGACCAACGTACGGGCCAGTACAACCTGGCCATTGACTTGCCAGTGCCGGCCGGTAACGACCTGACCGGCCCTGGGCTGCCCTTGCGCCTGTCGTACAGCCCGTTCAGCAATGAAGACTCAGGTTTCGGCACCGGCTGGCGCCTGGCAATGACCCGCTACGAGCCCGCTACCCGCATGCTTACCCTGCACACGGGGGAAAGCTACAAGGTGACAGGTACCGGGGCGCAACCCACCATTCGCGAAAAGAAAATTCACAGCTTTCATTTTTACGATGACGGCACTGCCGCCGATGAAGACAAGGGCCCCTACCGCGTGGTCCACAAGTCCGGCCTGGTGGAAATACTGACCCTGCACGATAAGCTCAACCCCATCGCCCTGCCGAGTAAAGTCCGGGCGCCTTCCGGCCAGGGGTTAACGCTCCACTACATTCCCGAGAGCCGCCGACTGGCCAGGATCGTCGATGACAATGGCACGCTGCTGCTGGAGCTGCAGTACACCGATGGCGCGGTCACCGTTGATACGCATCCAGGTGCAGGGGCTAACGGCCTGCCGTTCCTGCGCTACAGGCTCGAGCTGAAAAACCGGGCTTTGGTGGAAGTCAAACTGCCAGCTGACATCGGCGGTAACTGGCGCTTCGGCTATACCCGCGCCCATGGCCTGACCTGCCTTGCGAAAGTATCCACCCCCATGGGGGCTGTAGAAGAAATTCGCTACGGCGAGAACGGCGACCCGGGCCACGTACTGCCAAATACACAGCCGCAAAGAGTCTTGCCACGGGTAACCAGCCACGAAGTGAAGCCCCGCGCCGATCAGCCAACGCTGAAAACGACCTACACCTACAAGCACTTCGATGAGGACAACAACGTCGAGATGGAGCACAGTTATGTAGGTAGCAACAGCAATGTCAGTTGGCGTGACGACGGCGAGGACAACCTGTACCGGGCAAGTGCTAACTACCGCTACAGCGTCACCGCCCATTACTGGAAAGCGGGCAAGGTCGCCCGCACACAGACCCAGACGTTCAACCGCTATCACCTGCTGACCCGGCAAATATTGGAAGAAGACGGCCATATCGAAGAAACCGAAACCGAGTTCCACGAACGCGCCGGCGTCAGTTTCGACGATCAACCACGCTACTTCCAGCTGCCCAAGACCGTCACCAAACGCTATAAATTACGTGCTGACGCCAGCAAGCTTCGCCTGGAAACCGCGACTACCCTGTATGACGATTATGGCAACACCACTGAAGAGGTAGCCCCCACCGGCGTACGCACCACTTACGCGTACTACGACAAGGATGGCGAAAAACAGCACGGCGATGAAGGTGGCGATAACTGGGCCTGCCCGCCCGACCCCCAGGGTTTTGTGCGCAACCTCAAATGCAAGACCGTCTACCCCCTGCCAGGGTTGCCCGGCGGCGCCCCCATTTTCCGGAGCCGGTTGACCTACAAGGCCTACCCGGCGCTGTCCAGCCTGGGCCAAGCTAGCGAATGGCTTGCGCTTTGCGCAGAACAAACCGTGCAAGTATTCGATGTTCAACAGCCCGACGAGCGCGAAGTGCTACTGCTAAACGTGGAACGGGCTTACCTGAACATGCCAGACAATGCCTTCCTGCATGGTCGGCCGAGTTATCAGGTGACCACCCGTTACGGTGACGACAGCGCCAACCCAGTGCGCCGGGCCATCGAAAGCCGCACTTCACGTGTCGACTGGAGCTACTGCAAGGTCACCGACAAGGAGCACGGCCTGGAATACTGGACCGATGAAACCGTGTGCGGCTTTGACCTGGTGCAGAAAACGACCCGTTCAGCCGCATCTGGCCTGCATGGTCAAACGGTGTACGAAGAGGATGACACCGGCAACAGCATTCGCCGCATCTACGACCCGCTCGCACGCCTGAAGGAAGAAATTATTGCACCCGGCCAAGGCGAGGACGAGAGTAAGGTCATCCACCAGTACGGGCTGGTCAGCCATCCCGAGGAGGGCGCAGCCGGGCTGGCCTCGCAGTCGTCCACCGGCAGCACGGGCGTGTGCACCATCGTCACCTTCGATGGCTGCAGCCGGGTGGTGACCGAAGAGCGCGAAACGCAAGTTACGGATACCCCGCCAGGCGCTAGACCTTTGCGGCAACGTAAAATCGTTGCTCGGCGCACGTACGATGAACTTGGCCAACTAAGCGAAGAAACCACCTTTGACTATTACGACGACAAGACCCTGGAACTGACCTCCACCTTCGAATACGATGCCTGGAGCCAACTGTGCAAGACCACGCTGCCCAATGGCGCGACGCAACACAGTGAGTTTTCGCCGTTTGGTGAATCAGGCGACATCATTACCCGCTGGGTCGAGACAGCAGACAAACCGGGGGTTCGTCAACAGCAGCAGGTTACCGAAAGCAATAACTTCGACAAGCCGGCCTATCAATACCGGTTGGACGAAGCAGGCCAGATCGTTGGCCGCCAAGACTTCAGCTACGACGGCCTGGCGCGCTGCACCCGTGAAGAACACACCTTTAACCGAAACGGCAGGCCAGTCAGCCGAGTCAATCAGTACAGCTACGATTCTGAAGGCCGGGTAACCCGTAACGAGCGGCCCGACCAATCGGCTGTGCTCAGCCGTTTCGCGCTACACAGCGCTGCCCCGCTGGCCGAGCAACTGCTGGTCGAGCGACGCAAAGGCGCCCAACCCACCCTGGCCTGGCAGCGGGAGTACGATGGTCTCGAACGCCTGAAGACGCTGGCGGCCGGTTTGCAGCAAGAAGCCTACACCTACAAGGAAAACACCTCGCTGTTAGAAAGCCGCACCACGGCGCAGCGCACGTTCACCTACCACTATCGCCCCACCCGCTCAGCCCAGCCCAGCCAGATCGATGTGGGCACAGTGCCGAGCACAACGTTCGATTACGACAGCAAAACCTCAGCCATCAGTACAGCCAGCGATGCACAAGGCAAGCACAGCTATAGCTACACCGATCAAGGCTACCTGCTGAAAGCCCAATGGGAAGATCAGGATGCCAAGGGCTACCACTGCGACTACCGCCACTCGTTCCAAGGCTTGCCATTGGGCTACACCGAAAGTGACGGCGTTGCGGTAACCCACGCCTACAACGACCTGGGCCAACTGCTACAGACCCGTCAAGGTGACCTGGTTGCCTCCTTCGAGTACGACACGCTGGGGCGGCTCTGGAAAACTACAACGCAGGACTTGATCAACAAACAGAGGCTTGTGTGCGAGCAAACTTACGACCTTCTAGGCCGCGAGCACAAACGCGAACAAACCCTCACCCGGCAGGATGGCTCCACCCTCACCCTGCACATCGTACTGACGTGGCAGGAGGATGACCAACTAAGTAGCCGCGCACTTATCCGTGGTGGCGAACAACTGTTGCTGGAAACCTTCAACTACGATGCACTCGACCGGCTGGAGGAACACCGTTGCACTGGCACCGCCCTGCCGAAAAACGCGGCTGGGCGCGCTATCAAAAATCAGTTTTTCGTCTACGACGAGCTGAATAACCTCACAGAGTGCTACACCGATTTTGCCGACGGTGCAGCAGACGAAGCTTTCTATACCTACGACGGCTTCATCCTGACACGAGCGGAGCATTCCCTGCAGCCCGACTACCCGGCCAGCCAGGGGTTTGACTCCGATGCCGAAGGCAACCTGCTGAACGACGAGCAGGGTAACCGGCTGGTGTACGACGACCGTGGCCGCCTGAGCGAAGTCAAACGGGCGAGCGACGGGCAGCCTCTGTACCGCTACCGCTATGACGGCCACAACGACCTGATCGGCGTGCGCCAGGCGCAGGAGCCGGAAGTGTTGCGCCGCTACCAGGGCTACCGGTTGAGCAGCACACGCGAAGCAGACCTGCTGACCGAGTACCTGTACGCCGGCGAGCGCCCTTTGGGCTTGCAACGCCCGGCTCAAACCGCCGATAACCGGCTATTCGTAACCGACGCGGCCAACAGCGTGCTAGGTGAATGCAGCAGTGATGAACTGCACGACAACACGTATACCGCCTACGGCGATTCACCGGACAACGACCAGTTGGTGGGCTTGCTTGGCTTCAACGGTGAAGCCCGCGAACATGCGTTGGGCTGGTCACTGCTGGGGCGTGGCTACCGTGCCTACAACCCCGGGCTGATGCGCTTCCACAGCCCGGATCTCGCGGCGCCTGAGGTTGCAGGCATCAACCCGTATGTGTACTGCGGCGGCAACCCGGTCAACTGGCACGACCCGAGTGGCCATTACGGCATGCGACACAGCATGGAGCAGCCCTACATCCCACCCAAACCCGTGAAGCCCATAGCCGACTGGCGATCCTGGCTTGGCTTGGCGATGAGCGCTGCGTTTGCGGTAGTCAGCTTCTTGCTTCTGCCGCCGGTAGGCCTGACCATGCACTTCGCGCTCGGCGCAGGCAGCCTTTTAATCGACCTTTACACCTTTGGGAAGCGTTTCGAGGAAACTGTGAAAGGGAGCGAACCGGATGAGTCGCTGTTTTTGATGGATACTGCCAGTGGGGGTACTACGTTCGCGTTGCTTCTTTATCAGTTGTTGAAATCGAAGGGGGCGAAAACACCTATCATTACTAAACGCGCTGCATCGTGGGGAAGACGACGGAAGGATGGATTCGGTGGAGACTTTTTTGTCAAGCAACGCCTGCCAGGTCTCGGAGGACGCAATGCAATGGCCCGTTCGAAATACATATCTACCAACCAAAAAATGTATCTTCCTGTCAGCGAAGCTCCCTCAGCTTATGATTTAAACCGTAAATCCGTAACATTCTCAGATAAAGTTACGGTATTGGAACCACAGCCTATTCCGGTCACAGCAACCATTGAACCTTCACCGATCAAAGCGGTTGATTTAGTTGATGAAAAAACCGTAGTTATTACTACACCGAGCTCGCCAACAAAAAAATGGCCGGCCGTTATCACCACTCCCCCCGGGAATTACAACCGTCATGGGTGGCAAACCCCTGCGGAGAGGAAGTGGAAAGTATGACTAGCTAAACAACGCCTAACAATTCAAACCTTGCGGCAACCCGTTACGCAAAATGATATCCGACTCTAAGGGCGATATAAAACTCGGACATCAGAGAGGAGTATCCAAGGTATTTTTAGGAATTTTCCTACATTGGGTCGTGGAAAATCCATATACCTTGGCACCCCTGCTCCTCTCAAGGCAGCAGCCCCACTTTCATGGCCCTGCACACCACAATCACTTTACGGTGTATAAATATGCCAAGCCCCAACAGGCATCGAATATTGCCGAAGCGTAGTCGCTTAGCCTTGATATTATCAGTTGTCGGTTACGTATTATTGCATGTTAGTAGCACTTCAATCCGAGCTGAAGAACACCCCCTGCAATTCAACCCCAACTTCATGCGCCAAGCCCCTGGGCAATCCAGCGACGCCAGCATAGCTGCCCTGAACACCCTGGCTGCTCAAGCCTCCCTGGCGCCCGGCCGCTATCAGGTTGAAGTGCTGGTCAACCTGGCCCCTGCGGGCAAGCACGAAATCGAGTTTCGTGAAGGCAGCGACGGCAAGGGCCTG
>OJST01000191.1_pt1 | contig 17844 bp, 6 predicted proteins | sample 1599491 | NCBI WGS metagenome assembly OJST01 (sample SAMN04436635, study PRJEB24849) | human gut metagenome | biome: human gut; feature: NICU; material: stool | host: Homo sapiens | place: USA: Saint Louis, MO | collected 2010-02-10
AGACGTATAATAATAGATTAGCGTCGATTTTATATTGAATATCTAAAAATACTCCCTTCAAAGTTTTCATTATATTAATGTCTACTTTGAAGGGAGTTTATCAATTGATATCTCCGGTTTTGTGATTTATAAATTTAGTCATTTACTTTTTTATCTTTTTTCTTTTTACGTGAGGACATGATTGCTAAACCAGATATTAAAGTAACTCCTGCTAATGGTAGTGATTTATCAGCATTTCCTGCCTCTGGTAGAGATTTAATTGTATTATTCTCGGAACTATAACATTGATTAGATTTTTCCGTCATAGATGTTGATGAACGTTGACTACTCAATATTTTATCTTCTCTTATTTGTATTGACTTAAGTTTTTCAATCGTTTCGTTAACTATTTCATCAACTTCTTTATTTGTGGTTACTTTATTAAGTTGACTTAAAGCGTTACTAACAATTTCATTTATCAATGTACGAGCATTTTGTTTCACTCTAGTACTAGCACTTAAATTTGCATTTATCATTTGCTTTACATGGTCTGCTTCTAATTCAATTTCCTTCGATGCTTTAGCTTTTTTACGTACAATTGAGTTTAATTTATCCGCTTCAACTTTAAAGTTTCGGACAATTGTTTCAACTGAAACAAATGTTTCAGCTTCGTCAATCTGTTTATGTGTACGATTGATTAATGCTTTAAGTTTACTTACAAATATTTGTTTTTCTTCGTTAGTCGCTCTAGAAGATATGTCATTAATTTTATCGTCACTATATCCATCAATGTATGCTTTAGCTTCTAATTTTTTATGTGCTTGAATTTCAATCGAGTCTATTAAAGATATACTTTCTTTTAATGCAGCGCTCACTGATTCATTATTTTGAGATTGATGAATATGATTAATAGCTGATTTTAAAGCTTGTTCTAATTCATTGATAGCTGATTGCTTTTCTTCAATAGTAGCTTCTTGACTTTGTTTAAATTTATTTAATTTTTTATCTGCTAGTTCTTGAATTTCTGCTATAGCTTCAGGCTTTTTAATGGCAATGACAGAAATTTTATTAATTTCAGAATTTGCTATTTCTTTAGCTCTATTAACAGCTTCATTTGTTAATGCTTGGTCAATTGAAACATTTGCTTGTGTTAGAGTTGTGTCTAATTGATTTAATGCGATATCTTTTTCTTCTTTAGTCGCTTCTTCATTATCATTAATTAATCCGCGAATAACTTCTGCTTTTTGATGAATTTCATTTCTTGCAGCTGATTTAATTTCAATAACAGGTAGTATTTTAGAAATTTCATCAATACTTTGTTTTTTAATATTTTTAACTTCTTCATTTGTTTGAGCTTTATCTATTGCTTCGGCTATTCTTGCTGCAGTTTTAATTAATTTATCGATAGCCGAGGCTTTTTCTTCAACTGTAGACTCTTTATTATTCTTTATTAAATCACGTTGAGTGTCTAGTTGAATAGTGATTTCATTTAATGCTTGTGGTTTGATAGTTGATATTGGTTTGATTTTATGAATAGCTTCAATCGTTTTGTCTTTAGTATCATAAACTTCTTGATTTTTATTAACATTATTAATTGTAATAAATGAATGATTTACTAATGTATCAACTTGTTTTAAAGCTTCTTCTTTTTCTTCTCTTGTCGCATCACTATTTCCATTAATTCGTTCTCTTTGAATTTCAGCTTGTGCATTGATTTCTTCAAATGCTTGTGGTTTAACTTGTACATCCGCACTGATTGCTTGTAACAATGTTATTGCGTTTGATTTTGTTCCAAGTACTTCGCTATCAGTGTTAGCTTCTCGTATTTTTTCATTTGCATCATCAACAATCGCCTTAACTTTATTCAGTGCAATTTGTCGTTCTTCTTCTGTAGCATATGGCGTATTATTGATAGAGTTGTTTAATTGACTCGCCATACCACTAATTGCTTTTCTGGCAGTTGGCTTTTGAGTTATGTTGATAAATATACTATTTAATTCATTTAATCCAAATAATTCATCTTGCGCAACTTGTATATCTTTTCGGTCTTTTTCAATGGCATTGAATACTAAAGATAATTGTTCTTTTACATGATTAATCGCATCATTACGTTCCTCGTGAGTAACATCTGCAGTATTTTCAAAAGTTTTAATCAATTGTTTAGCAAGTGCATTAAGTACAGAACGTGCTACCGCTTTTGTATCTACACGTGGTAAAATAGTTTTCATTTTTTGGGAAACTTCATTATAAATATCATCAACTTCATTATTTGTGTGCGCAAGACCAATTTGTTTTTTTGCATCTAAAAGTATTTTATTTAACTTACTATTAGCTTCTTGAAGTTCATCTTCAGTTGCATCAGGATAACCATTAATTATAGCTTCTTGAGTATCTGAAACATCATATAATTTTAATATAGCATTTTTCTTTTTATTATATTCTGGTCTGTATTCAGTTATGTTATTCAACCCAGAAGTTTTAGCATTATCTACTTCATTATCTGTATTAGCTTGATTTATAGAATTAATGATTTCTTTAACCTGTTCATCTAAATGTTGTAAAGCATTGTCTTTTTCCTCTTGTGTAGCACTAAATTCTTGCTCTATTTCATCAATTTTGTTTTGTTGCGCTTTAACAATTTCAGCTACTGCATTACGTTTTTTACTAAAATCTGGTCTGAAGTTATTGATTTGATCTAAACTATTTTGCTCAGCATTTTCAACTTGCTGATTAGTTTGAGATTGATTTACATCATTTTTGGCTTTTTCATGAATTTGATTTAACTGATTTAAACCCTCTCTTACTTCATCATGAGTTGCATTTTGTGTTTGATTAATTTCAGTTTTCTTTTTTTCTACTGCGCTTTCAATTTTAGATTTGGCAGTAGGTTTTTTAACTACAAGTGGTTGAATATCTCTAATTGTACCTATACCTTTGTTCTTTTCTACATTCACTTGGTTGGTATCTGGTGCATCCTCAATAGCTTGATTTGTTGTCTCGACAACGTGATTTAAATTGTCACTAGCAACTAATTTTTCTTCAGTCGTTGCTTCATCATTACTATTAATTTGTAGGTTTTTCTGCTCTTTTTCAGCATTTACATCAGCTTTAGCTTTATCTTTAACTGTAGTAGCAGGTAATATATTTTCAATTTCAGCTATTCCGTTTACTACAGTCTTTTCTACATCATCATTGGTTTGACCTTTATCTATTTTAGCTATGGCTTTTTTAAGAACTTCTTGTAGTTTTGCACTTGCTTCCTGTCTTTCTTCAATTGTTGAATTAGGATGAGTTGCAATAGTACTTTGTTGTTGGTTAGCTTTTTCATTTAATCTGTGACGCCCGGTTGCTTTTGTTTGTGGATGTGGTTGAATTTGCTCTATATCTTGAATACTACGTGTTTTCGCACTATCTACATCTTTATTTGACTGTGCTTGATCAATATTTACTTTAGCCTGATTAAGTAATTGGTTTATTTTATTTAATGCTTCAGTTTTTTCTTCATTCGTAGCTTCTTGGTTCTCTTGTATTTCTTGAGTTTGTGAATTAAATGCTTCTTGGATTGCATTTAAAACATCTCGTTTCTTACTAACTTGTGGTACAATTTCCTCGATTTTTGGTCTAGCTTTATCTAAAGCTTGATCAACCTCGTTGTTATGATCTACATTAGCAATTTCATCTGATGTGGAAGTTAGTACATTTTGAAGCAATCTATTAGCTTCAGCTTTTTCTTCTAGTGTTGCATCAGGCGTATTTTCAATAATTTTCTTTTGATTATCAATGAATTGATTTAATTGGTTTTTAACGTTTTGTTTCTTGATAACTTCAACTTGAACAGCGTTAATATTTTGAACAGCTTGATTTTTAATATTATTAACTTCATCAGTAGTGTGCGCTTTTAGGATATTAGCATCTGCTTCTTCTTGAAGACGATCAACTTTATTATTTGCTTCTTCTTTTTCTTCTGCTGTCGCATTTGGTGTTTGATCTATTATAGCGTTTTTATTTTTAGCTTCGCTAGCTAGAGCTGCTAATGCATTAGTTTTGACTGCTGTACTTGGTAATATTTGGCTAATACTCGTGTTACCACTATTTTTAGCATCATTAACTAATTGTGTAGTTGTAGCATTAGTAATATTGTTAATAGCATCAATTTTAGCTACATTAACTCTATCTATAGCGGCTGATTTTTCTTCATTAGTTGATTTATTATTTGCATTGATAGTATCAATTTGACTTTGCGCATCTTGTTCAATTTCTTGTTTAGCATTACGTTTAATTATAGTCTCAGGATGGACCTCAGAAATTTTAGCAATTCCATTATTTTCCGCAATTTTCACATCATTATTTGAGTGTGCCTGTGATACTTGATTTAACGCTTCATTCTTTACTTCTTCTAATTTGCCAAGTGCTATTTGTTTTTCTTCTAGTGTCGCATCTTGATTTTGATTTATTAAAGTCGTTTGTTCCGCAGCTTTTTTTCTAATTATTTCATTAGCCTTTGGTTTTACAATTACAATAGGTTCAACATTTCTTATTGTTTCTAATATATTATTTTTTTCGTCTGTAACATTTTGATTTGCTAAAGCTGCTTGTATTCTATCATTGACTCCATTTGTTTCTTGATTAAGTCTCTCAAGGGCTTCTTGTTTTTCTTCTGTTGTAGCATTTTGATTCTGGTCTATTGTCGACCTTTGTTGACCTATTGCTTGAGCAATGTCTGCTTTAGCTTGTGTTTTAGTTTGAGTTGACAACACAATACGTTGTAACTTTTGCTTACCATCTTCTAAATTCTCATCCACTAACGCATTTGTATTTGCACCATTAATATTGTTACGTGCTTGTGCTAACGTATCATCTATAGATTGTATTGCCGTATTTTTCTCTTCAGTAGTTGCATCTTGATTGGCTCTTATATCTGATTTTTTACTTTCAGCTAGATTAGTCAAAATATTAATGGCATCTTGTCTTTTATGTGCATTTGCATTAATCAATTTAATTGCAGTGATAGCTTGTGCTTTTACGTTATCAACTTGATTATCTTGTGTACTTTCATGAATTTTTTGAATTTGTTCATTTAATTTTTGGGTCACTAATTGCTTTGCAGCCTCTTTTTCATCATCAGTAGCATTACCATCATTACCTATTAACGTCTTTTGATTATTAGCTTCTTGAGTCAAACTATTTATAGCAGTCGGTTTTTTGATCACATTGGGTTGTACACTCTTGATTGTAGCAATACTATTTGTTTTAGATTCATTTACTTCTTGAGTACTATGTGCATTATTAATATTTTGTATTGCTTGTGCTAATCCAGCATTGACTCTATTTGTTGCCTCTTGCTTTTCTTCTTCGGTTGCATCAGGCGTGTTATTAATTTGGATTAATTGTTCTTGAGCTTTGTCATTTATTTCTTGCTTAGCATTTGTTTTAGTTTGAGTTGATGGTTGAATATTGTTTATTTTTTCTAACCCATTGGTTTTAGCACCATTGACTTCCCTTTCAGTATCACTATTTGTAATATTAGATTTGGCTTCAATTTTCGCTTTTTCAACCAGCTTTCTAGCCTCTGCTTTTTCTTCATCTGTTGCATCGTTGTTACCATTGATGATTGTAACTTGTTGCTCAGCTTTTTTATCAATAGCCGTTTTTGCATCTGTTTTAATTGTTGTTGCTGGTATTATGGTAGCAATCTCATTCATGCCGTTATCTTTAGCATTATCAACTTGATTATTAGTTTGCGCTTGATTGATATTTGTTATAGTTTTATTTTTACTAATCTCAAGAAGTCGTTTGGCTTCATCTTTTTCTTCATTAGTTGCATCTTTGTTATTATTAATTAACTCTGTTTGTGAAATAAATTTAGTTTGTAACTCTAGGAGCGCATCAGATTTTCTAGTTGGATTAGCATGAATCGTTTCTAATTCTTGAAGTCCAATATTTTTGTGCTGTTCAACTTCATTGTCACGTCTATCTTGATTTATTAGATTCTTAACTTCATCTCTTTTACCATTCAATCTTTGAATTGCATCTTGTTTTTCTTCTTCTGTAGCATTGGGCGTTGCATTGATTTGACGCTTTAAATCCTCAAACTTTGAATCTAATTCCACTCGAGCGGATGGTTTTTTTGCAACATTTGCTTGAATATTAGTTATCGTATCTATAGCCTCAGTTTTTGCATCAGATACTTGTTGGTTTGTTTGCGCTTGATCAACTTTGTTGTATCCTGCATCTTTAGCTATTTTTAATTTATCTAATGCTTTTTGCTTTTCTTCATCTGTTGCATCTGGTGTAGTGTTGATAGTATTACTTTGCTCATTATATTTATTATCGATACTTTGTTTAGCATCAGATTTTTTGTGCGCATCTGGCATAACTAATTCAATTTCATGAATGCCGTTAGATTTAGCTTGTGCGACACCATTGTTACTATGTTCATTTTGAATTGCTGTTCTTGCTTCATTTGATTTTTGATTTGCCAATTGAATAGCCGCTTCTTTTTCCTCAGTTGTAGCAGTTTGATGCGTTTGAATTTGATTAATCTGTTGCGCGAGTTTTTGATCAATATCTTTTTTTGCTTTTGACTTAACAGCGGTTGCTGGTAAAACGTTAGCTATTTCATTTATTCCTGCTACTTTAGCATTTTCAACATCATTATTTGAAGATAAGGAGTTAATATTATCTAATGATTTTTGTTTTGTAGCGATAACTAAATTGTTGGCGACCTCTTTTTCTTCATCTGTAGCATTATCATTATTATTAATAAATTGCGTTTGTTGTGTTGCCTTTTGTTCGATTGCATTTCTTGCAGACTCTTTCTCAACAACTTGTGCATTAATTCGAGATAAAGAAGTTATCGCGTCGTCTTTGATAGTTTTGACACCTTGGGTTGTATGTTCTGCATTTATTTGTGCTTGAACTCTTGCTAATTCAGCACTTACTCTATTTATTGCCTCTTGTTTTTCTTCATTAGTTGCATCAGGCGTGTTTTGAATATGATTAATCTGTTCATTTGCTTTATTCTGTACTGCTTGTCTAGCTTCAGATTTCACAGTAGTTGCTGGTGTTATATTTTCTATTTTATTTATTCCATTAGTTTTCGCTTCATTTACTTGATCTCTAGTACTATTGCGTTGAATATTATCTTTTGCTTCAATCTTAGCTTCTTCAATTTTACGATTCGCTTCTTGAATTTCTTCATCTGTAGCATCATTTATTCTTTGAATTTTTATTTTCTTATCAGCTGCTTTAATATCAATATCATTTTTAGCATTTCTTTTAATTGATGTATCAGGTGTAATTGCATTTATGCTTTGTCTACCATCACTCACAATACCATCAATTTGATTATTCGTTGTAGCATTATCAATCTTACTAATTACATTTTGCTGTGATGCATTAACTAAATTATTTGCGACTTCCTTCTCTTCAGTTGTAGCATCATCATTATTTTGTATACTTTGTTTATGTTGTTGAACAATATCATTAATCGTAGTTTTGGCTTCTTGCTTTTTCCTAACATTAACTTGTGTATTTTGAATATTTTGAATTCCACTAGTAAGTGCTGTATCCACATTTTGATTTGTTTGTGCTTGATTTATGTCGTTGAGTGCAGTTTCCTTTGCTTGTGTTAATCTAGTTAACGCATCTTGTTTTTCATCTTGAGTTGCATGAGGTGTTGAATTTAACTCAGCTTCTTTTTCTTGGAACTTTTGATTTACTTGGTCTCTAGCTTGTTGCTTTTTAGTGAAATTAGTCTGTATTTTACTGATATTACTTATACCTATATTTAAGGCGTTGTCGACATTTTGATTAGAAGCAGCCTGTGTAATTTGTTCATCAGCTAAATTTTTAGCATCATTCAAACTTTGAATTGCTTTTTGTTTTTCTTCTATAGTGCCTTCATTGTCAGTATTAATCGTACTCTGCCTTTCATTTGTTTTAGCAATCAATGCTTGTCTGGCTTGAGGTTTTTTTTGAACATTGACATTAGTTTGAGTAATAATTTGTTCTGCATTACTAAGTTCTTGATCAACATCATCATTAGAATTTGCTTGGTTGATATGGGTAATGCCATTGGTAACAGCTTGCGAAACAGCACTGACAGCTTCTTGTTTCTCTTCAGTGGTAGCATCAGGTGTTTGAGCTATTGCTGACTTTTTCTCGTTTCCTTTTTGTTCTAATATTATTTTTGTATTATTTTTCTTAACTGCGTTAGGTTGATCTTGATTAATAGTATTTATGCCATTATTCTTAGCTTCAGAAACTTGCTGAGTTGACTGCGCTTGATTGATAGTTGCTATTGCGGCCTGCTTATGTGCTTCTACTTGATTTAATGCATCCTCCTTTTCTTCAGTTGTTGCCATATTATTTGAATTAATTTGTTGATTTTGTGCAATAGCTTTAGCTTCTACTGCTGCACGTGCATCCTCTTTAATCTTCGTTGCAGGACTAATAGCAGATATGATACCACTTCCAGTTGTTTGTGCTTGATCAACATCTCTATTAGTAGTTGCATTGGTAATATTTTGATTTGCAGTTATGACTGCTTCATTAACTTTACGCTCTGCATCAGCTTTTTCTTCAGTCGTTGCATTATTGTTTGCTTGAATTAAACGTTTTTGTTCATCCGCTTTAGCATTGATAGTTGCTATTGCATTTTGTCTTTTCACTGGAGTTAATGGTACTTGTTGTATCGTATTCGTTCCATTATTTTGTGCTTCAGTGACATCATCATTACCTTGTGCAGTGTTAATATTTTGAATTGCTTCATCTTTTGATCTATTAACAAGTGCGATAGCATCATTTCTCTCGTCTAATGTTGCTTGTGTATTATTGTTGATATCCTTAATTTTTGAATTTGCACTGTTGGTAACTGCCGCTCTAGCTTCTGCTTTTTTAGTTGGATTTGGAACATCTGTAGCTATTAATTTCGTACCATTGTCTCTAGCTTCATTTACAGTGGTATCTGTTTCTGCCTCACCTATTTTGGCGATAGCATCAGATGAATGTGCCTCAACTTGTCTAATCGCTTCATTTTGTTCTTCGGTAGTTGCCTCATGATTGTTACGTATAAGCGTCTTTTGTTGATCTGCTCTGTTATTCACAACTTGTCGTGCATTTGGTTTTGTTACTGGATGTGGAGTATCACTTTCTAGAGTATGTAATCCAGCCTCTTTGACTCTTTCAACACCATCATCTGTAAGTTCATCATCAATGTTATTAGAAATTTCATTTTTATGATTTTCAATTTGATCAACTAATGTATCTTTTTCTTCAGTAGTTAATTCTGTACTATCATATACAGCATCAGTCATTTCTTGAGCTTTATCATTAATTTCTCTCGAAGCACTCACACGATTTATTAGTGTTGTTTGTAATTCGTGTAACAAATCATCAATTTGAGTTTGAGAGTATCTTTGGTTAAAAGGTGTATTGTTTGTTTCTTCATCCAGAACAGTCTGAGCACGTTCTTTCAACTTATTATATTTATTATAAGAAGCAAGTGTATAGTTCGATGGGATGATATCCTTATTGACCTGTTCTGATAAATCGTCTTTATTCATGATGACATTAATACTGAAAGGTGTTTGTTGACCAGTAACAGTATTGTCATTAGTGTTAATGTAATATTCAGAAAATGTCTTATATTTAATTGCTTCATTGAAAGTCACTTCACGTGGCGTTGAGATGTTGACAGGTCTAAGCTTGTATCTAATATTTAGTATTTTATTGGGCAAGAATCTAGCAACATCCTGAGCACTTCTTCCTAAATTTAAACCATTACTACTAAACGTTAAAGTATGATTTTGTCTATCGAAATTAACTGAAAACGGATTTACCGTAGAATTAGGCACATTCCCGTTAACAAATGAAACTTCAGTTGAATTATCAACGTATTCGAAATTTTCTGGTAGTGTTACTTTATAAGTAAGTTCATTTTGACCTATAGCAGCAGCGAAGTTACCATTATTCTCTATACGAGTATTAACTTCAAATTCTTTACCATTCTTTACATTTTTGTTAACTTGTCTTGATTTCACATATAGATGTGAACCAGAATTAACACCAATTGTATCTATAAAAGAATAGTATCTATACCCATCATGTAGCTGTTGAATTCTTTTAAAATCTGAGTGTATTTCGTTCATAGGTAGAAATTGAACTTTTAACCTATGTACGTTATCAGGTAACTTGAATAAACGATATACGCCGCCTCCTTGAATATCAGTTGAAGCAATTTCTTGATTATTTTCTGCATTTCTTAAAACTAATTGAGTTCCACCTTTTCTGTTTTTAGCAGTCATTGTATTAAATGAAAATATTATCTCAGAATTAGGGTTCACTGAAAATTCTTTTTCTATACCGTTGAAACCATCATGATCATTCGGATCATTTCCTTTAATACGTCCTAAGGCTACGACATTATCTATTGCTTGATAATTTTTCGGATCGGCACTATCAAACACGCTTGTACGTTCTAACACACTATTTAATAAACCGACCTTACCACCATTAACCATTGTAAAGCCATTTAGACTATCAACTACCTTTACCTCAGGTCGAGAGCGATTAGTACTTGTCTTAATTCCTAAATCATCAAATGTAATTACAGTGTTAATGCCATTTGGACCTGTATTACTTAAATTTGGATCCGTATTTTGAGTTGTACTTGTCGTGTCATTTCCGTTATTTGTATCTAATGATCTTTTCCCTCTTTTTTTAGGTTTACTTGATGATTCTGTTGTAGCTTTATTTTCTGGAATCGATGAATTTGAATGATTTGAGTTCGTGTGATTTGTTACATCTTCAGATTGGGCTTCAATATGATGTTTAGCCGGCTGATTAACATGTAACCCATCGTCACTCGTATCATTATTTTCATTGATATTGGTATAAGATGCTGTTTGAGCAGATTCAGCTTCTTCAGTATTTATTGCAATTGGTTGAGCGTTATGATTAGGAACATTTTGTGTTTGCTTATTTTCAGTAGATGAAGGTACTGTTTGCCCAGATAATGTATTTGTGGTTTCCTCACTTATAGGATTAGACTGAGATGTGTTTTCTAACCCTCCATCAGATTGAGCTGTAGTGTCATTATTTTGAGAAGGTTCCAGTTCTGATGCTGTTGCTTGCCCCGGATGAGCTAAAAATGCGACTGTAGCTATTAATGCTGAAAAAATACCTATATTAAATTTTCTAATACTAAATTTCTGTTTTCTAAATAGATTCATTAAATTGGCCTCCTAGTTGTAAATTCTTTATGATGTATGTCTAATGAACTTTGAAAAATATTTAAAGTAATGACTCATCCCAATATCGCTCATTTAATCAAACACAACTATTTAAAGTCTTTTTAATTTTATCATCTATATTATTCTAAATCTAGTAGTATAAAAATTTATCTTAATATATTTTTAAATGATATCAGAATTTGTTTTTTGAGATCCACATTGAATTATTTAATGATTTTTATATCAAAAAAAGTACGACTAAGATTTCAAATAAAAATCTTAATCGTACTCAGTGACCACATTTGTGATTTACAGTGTAATTCCAGAATTTACTAGAATAAATTATAAACTCATTTGTATTAATTTTTAATTTAGAATATCGTTATCTACAACTTCGAAGTTCTTTAAATATTATCAATTACAGTACCTTCATCGCCCCATGCATTCATTCCACCTTCGACATTTACAGCATGAACACCTTGTTCTTCTAAATATGAAACTACTTTAGCACTGCGTGACCCCGCTGCACACACAATATAATACGTGTCATTTTTATTGAATTCTTTTAAATTATCAGGAATTTCATCCATAGGAATTGTTTTTGCTCCAGGAATAACACCCATTTCAGTTTCTTCGTTTGTGCGAACATCTACAATGTTAACTGGATTTGAATCTAATATTTTTTTCTTTAATTCATCTACTGTTATTGACTCCATTTAATAGCACTCCTTTAGAAAAATATTATTTAGCAACTATATTAACTAGCTTTTGAGGTACAGCAATAACTTTTTTAACTTCTTTTCCTTCAATACTCATTTTAACATTATCATTAGACAAGGCTAAGTCTTGCATTTCTTCTTTAGATAAATCTTTTGGAATATTGATTTTTGCTCTAACTTTACCATTGACTTGAACTACGATTTCAACTTCATCATCTACTAATAAACTTTCATCAAATGTTGGCCATGGTTGATAAGTAATGGTATTTTCATGCCCTAATCGATCCCATAATTCTTCACCAATGTGTGGTGCAATAGGCGATAACATTTTTACAAACCCTTCGATATAAGGTTTGTAAACTTCATTAGTTTTATAACACTCATTAATAAACACCATTAATTGACTGATTGCAGTATTAAAACTAAGTGTATCAAAATCTTCTGTTACTTTTTTCACAGTTTGATTGTAAACCTTATCAAGTGAATGATTGTTAGAATCTACAATTTTTTTATTGATTGAATTTTCATCAGTAATGATAAGTCTCCAAACACGATCTAAGAATCTTCTAGAACCATCTAAACCTTTTTCACTCCATGCGATCGCAGCATCTAAAGGTCCCATAAACATTTCATATAGTCGTAATGTATCAGCACCATGTGATGCAACAATATCATCTGGATTAATCACATTACCTTTAGACTTACTCATTTTTTCATTGCCTTCGCCTAAAATCATTCCCTGATTGTATAGTTTTTGGAATGGTTCTTTTGTTGGTACAACACCTAAGTCATATAACACTTTATGCCAGAATCTTGCATATAATAAGTGAAGTACTGCATGTTCCACGCCTCCAATATATAAATCAACAGGTAGCCAATGCTTTAATTTTTCAGGATCTGCTATCATTTTTTCGTTATGTGGATCAATGTAACGTAAATAGTACCAGCAACTGCCAGCCCATTGAGGCATTGTATTGGTTTCTCGGCGCCCCTTCATACCTGTCTTTTCATCGATAACGTTTACGAACGCATCTATATTTGCAAGTGGAGATTCACCGGTACCTGATGGCTTAATTTCATCTGTTTCAGGAAGTAGTAAAGGCAATTCATCTTCAGGAACTGTAGTCATTGATCCATCTTCCCAATGTATAATAGGAATTGGCTCTCCCCAATAACGTTGCCTACTAAATAACCAATCACGTAATTTATAATTGACTTTTTTCTCACCAGCACCTTTAGATTCAAGCAATTCTATCGCTTTACTTATTGCCGCTTCATTTTCTAGACCGTCTAATTCTCCAGAATTAATGTGTTTTCCTTCACCTGTGTATGCATATTTTTGAACTTCGCCACCCTCTATAACTTCGATAATTGGTAAATTAAACTTCGTAGCAAATTCATGATCTCGCTCATCATGTCCAGGCACAGCCATTACTGCACCAGTACCGTAAGTTGATAAAACATAATCTGCTATCCAAATAGGTAATTTATCGCCAGAGAGCGGATTAATTGCAAATGTTCCAGTAAACACACCTGTTTTTTCTTTAGCTAAGTCCGTACGTTCTAAATCAGATTTTTTTGATGCTTCATTTTGATACAATTTGACTTCTTGTTCTTTATCACTTGTCGTAATTTCATTCACAAGTGGGTGTTCTGGGCTTAAAACTAAGAAAGAAGTACCATAGATTGTATCTGGTCGTGTCGTAAACACTTCAATATTTTGGTCAGATTGCTCAATTTTAAATGTTACTTTGGCACCTTCTGAACGTCCAATCCAGTTTCGTTGCATGTCTTTAATTGATTCAGGCCAATCTAACTCATCTAAATCTTCTAGTAATCTATCAGCATATTCTGTAATTTTGAGTACCCATTGTTTCATAGGCTTACGATAAACAGGATGACCGCCACGTTCTGATACCCCATCGACAACCTCTTCATTCGACAAAACAGTACCTAATGCAGGACACCAATTGACAGCAACTTCATCAACATAAGCTAACCCTTTATTATACAACTGAATAAATATCCACTGCGTCCATTTATAATATTCAGGATCTGTAGTATTCACTTCTCTATCCCAATCATAACTAAATCCTAATTCTTGAATTTGTCTTTTGAAAGTTTGAATATTTTTCTGTGTAAATTCACGAGGATCATTACCAGTATCTAAAGCATATTGTTCTGCCGGCAAACCAAAAGCATCCCACCCCATAGGATGTAATACATTGTAACCTTGCATTCTTTTATATCGTGAGATGATATCCGTTGCCGTATATCCTTCTGGATGACCTACGTGTAAACCAGCACCAGATGGATAAGGAAACATGTCTAATGCATAAAATTTCTTTTGTCCTAAATTATCATTCGTTTTAAAGGTCTTATTTTCTTCCCAGTAATTCTGCCACTTTTTTTCAATTTCCTTATGATTATAATTCAACACATTTCCTCCTAATTCATAAAAAGACATCTCTACTATTAATGATTTGAAAGGGACGACCTGTGCCGCGTTACCACCCTTATTCGCTAACAGTTAGCGCACTTCATTTTAATAGTAAGAGATGTCTAGTTAAATGTCGTTTATGTTAATAAGTCATTTAGTCCTTAACACTAGCTCTCACCAACACTAGCTCTCTGTAGAAAAGCCTCTAAATGCTTAATACTATACGTGTTTAATATTATTGTATATGGTCAATGAATGCAAGTAGTTAATTAAATATCATTACTTTAATTAAATACCATTCTGATTTCGTCGTCTTCTTGATTGATGTTGATTTTTAAAATTCTTGGGTAACACTTTATCATAGAAACTTAAAAATAACAGTGCAAAACTTAATAATATAATCATCCCAATAAACATCATACTCATATTAAATGTATCTACAAGTATACCCCCAATAAATGGTCCAAATGCTTTACCCACTGTAGATGCTGAATTAACAAATCCTTGGTATTGCCCTTGCTTTCCAACTGGTGCAAGTTGATTTGCTATAGTTGGTACTGCAGGCCAAACAAACATTTCTCCAAAAGTTAAAATGACCATGCCAACTACAAATATAGCAAAGTGATTTGCAAAACTCGTCACTAGGAAAGAACTCATAAAAATTAAAATACCTACAAACATTTGATGTTTTAAATTACCTTTTAATAAGATAATAATTGGTCTTATTAAAGGTTGAGCTACTAAAATCATAATTCCATTAATTGTCCATAATACACTATATTGAGACATTGAAATATTAATTGATTGTGTGAATGAAGCTATCGTTGTTTCCCATTGAATATATGCAATCCAACAAATTGCAAACATTGCACATACTAGCATCATAGCAGTAAATCGTTTTTTATTTTCTTTGCTTTTTAAATCTATCGAATCTTGTGGTTTAAATTTAGCATTAATCTCTAAATTGAACTGTGTAATCGCCACGATGGCAAAAAGTACATACATAATGAGGTTTGCCATAAAAATATAATTGAAACTAAATTCAGCCACAAAACCTCCTAATGCCGCGCCTAAAGCAACCCCTATATTTTGTGCTAAGTAGATAGCATTAAAAGTTTGTCTTCCTCCATTAGGCCAAACGGCACCTGCCATCGCATAAATAGCAGGAACTATCATTCCGCCACCAAATCCAAGTAGTACTAACCAAATTGCATACCATGGCCAGCCATGAAACAAGTTGAGTAATGTGGTACTACATAAACACGTAAATGTACCTATTAAAATCGTTTTGTAACCACCAAGTTTATCAAACAAAAAACCACCTAACAAATTACCTACAACCATTCCAAATGAATTAATCATCAAAACGATACCTGCAATTGTTAAACTCTTATGAAGTTCTTCCTTCATGAAAATTGTATTTAAAGGCCACAAAAAACTGGCGCCGGTTATATTAAGTGCCATACCTATAACTAGCCACCATACTGATTTAGGTATATTCATATCATGAGTCCCTCTCTTTATATTTTTCTCAATCTACAATAGACACTATAACACTAAAATATGTTAAAATCTGTACTTAGAACCTAAATAGAAAGGAAAATGTATTATGGGTAACTATTTCCCGTATGCCTTTGAAGATAAACGCTATCACACATGGAACTATCATTTAAAAAACAAGTTTGGTCAGAAAATATTTAAGGTCGCATTAGACGGAGGTTTTGATTGCCCAAATAGAGATGGTACTGTAGCTCATGGAGGTTGCACATTTTGTTCTGCAGCAGGAAGCGGTGACTTTGCAGGTAATAGAGCTGAACCAATTGAAGTTCAATTCAAAAAAATAAAAGAACGTATGCATGAAAAATGGAGTGAAGGTCAATATATTGCATACTTTCAGGCGTTTACAAATACGCATGCACCTGTTGAAGTACTAAAAGAAAAATATGAACCTGTCTTAAAAGAAGATGGCGTCGTTGGTTTATCAATCGCGACAAGACCTGATTGTTTGCCTGATGATGTTGTAGAATATTTAGCTGAACTTAATCAGCGCACTTACTTATGGGTAGAATTGGGCCTACAAACTGTGCATCAGTCAACTTCCGATTTAATAAATCGTGCTCATGATATGCAAACATACTATGACGGCGTAACAAAATTACGCAAACATAATATAAATGTTTGTACGCACATAATCAACGGCTTACCAGGTGAAAATTATGACATGATGATGGAGACTGCTAAAGAAGTCGCTCAGATGGACGTTCAAGGTATTAAAATTCATTTATTACACTTGCTAAAAGGAACGCCTATGGTTAAACAATATGAAAAAGGTATGCTCGAGTTTATGAGTCAACAAGATTATACCAATCTTGTTTGTGATCAACTTGAAGTATTACCCCCAGAAATGATTGTGCACAGAATCACTGGAGATGGACCTATAGATCTAATGGTCGGACCAATGTGGAGTGTTAATAAATGGGAAGTATTAAATGAAATTGATAATGAGCTTACTAGACGAAACTCCTATCAAGGTAAAATGAACAAGCAGAGTATACAATCATGAAACTAGAACGTATTTTACCCTTCTCTAAATCGTTAATTGATTCTCATATTAATCATAATAGTATTGTAATTGATGCAACAAGTGGTAATGGGAATGATACTGCTTATTTTGCTCAACATGTTCCAAATGGACTTGTCTATGGATTCGATATACAAGAACAAGCAATTTTGAATACGCACAAAAAAACAAAAGATTATTCGAATGTAAAATTAATCCAATCTGGTCATGAAAATGCTAAATTGCACATTCCCGCCCAACATCACGGTTGCATAGATGCTGCTATTTTTAATTTAGGTTATTTACCGAAAGGTAACAAAGAAATTGTCACTAAACCTGAAACAACAATTATGGCTATTAATGAAATCTTTGATATCTTAAGTATTGAAGGAATTATTATATTAGTTATATATCACGGTCATGAAGAAGGTAAAGTAGAAAAAGAAGCACTACTTGAATTTTTACAAAACTTTGATCAAAATAAAGCTCATATATTGCAATATCAATTCATAAATCAAAAGAATAACGCTCCTTTTATCTGTGCTATTGAAAAGCGTAATTAAAAAATTTATACACGTGTACGTAAAAAGAACCTGAGACAAGCAAACATTTTGTCCCAGGTTTTTTAATTATAAATTTCATCATGAAGTATACCTTACTTTTAATTGCTATTAAGTTTACTGATCCTCATAATTTTGAAAACACTCTTTAATATAGTTCAACAACTAATTCTCATAATTATACCCATGATTCAAATAAAATAATTTGTTCAGTTAAAGATTTAAAGCACGTTAAATTAAACTGCTAAAATAGATTGTAAACTAGATTGCATTGGTTCAGACTTGATTTTAATTGAGTCATCAATAAACTTTAACAAATCTTCTTTTTTAGAATTTTGCTTGTCATTAAAAT
>OJST01000192.1_pt1 | contig 17839 bp, 10 predicted proteins | sample 1599491 | NCBI WGS metagenome assembly OJST01 (sample SAMN04436635, study PRJEB24849) | human gut metagenome | biome: human gut; feature: NICU; material: stool | host: Homo sapiens | place: USA: Saint Louis, MO | collected 2010-02-10
GAGGCGGTTCTTGCCGCCGAAGCGCTGCGCCGCGCCGCCCGCCAGCGCGGGCTCGAGCTGATGATCGAGATCCGCAGCGACCAGGGCGTGACCGGCGCGCTGTCTGCCTCGAACGCCGCCGCCGCGACGCACCTGCTGCTGGTGGGTGACGGTGAGGCGGACATCGCGCGCTTCGCCAATGCCGGGATCGTGCATGCCAGCCTGGGCGAGGTACTGGACGACCCGGTTGCGGCGCTCGCACCGCTCGTGGCCGCGGTGTCGGGCAACGCCGGCACGCATGCGGGCAAGCGCATCGTCGCCGTCACCTCCTGCCCCACCGGCATCGCCCACACCTTCATGGCGGCGGAGGGCCTGCAACAGGCCGCCAAGGCACTGGGCCATGCAATCCGGGTCGAAACCCAGGGCTCGGTGGGCGCGCAGGACGCGTTGAGTGACGAGGAAATCGCTGCCTCCGACCTCGTCCTGATCGCCGCAGACCGCGAAGTCGATCTGTCGCGCTTCGCCGGCAAGCGCCTGTTCAAGAGTGGCACCAAGCCGGCGATCAACGATGGGCAGAACCTGATCCGCAAGGCGCTGGCCGAGGCCGGCGTGCAGGGAGGTAGCGCGACTCCGGGCCGCACGGCCGAAAAAACCAGGGCCACCGGCCCCTACAAGCACCTGATGACCGGCGTGTCGTTCATGCTGCCGTTCGTCACTGCCGGTGGCCTGCTGATCGCACTGGCGTTCGCACTCGGCGGCATCTATGCCTTCGATGACGCGCACAAGGGCACGCTGGCGTGGTCGCTGTTCCAGATCGGCGCCAAGTCCGGCTTCATGTTGATGGTGCCGGCGCTCGCCGGTTACATCGCCTACTCCATCGCCGACCGGCCCGGCATTGCGCCCGGCATGATCGGCGGACTGGTAGCAGTGAACATGGATGCTGGCTTCATCGGCGGCATCCTCGCTGGCTTCATTGCAGGTTATGGCGTGCACTGGATCAACCGTGCGCTGCGCCTGCCGCGCAGCCTGGAAGGGCTCAAGCCGGTGCTGATCCTGCCAGTGCTGGGCACACTGCTGGTCGGCCTGTTGATGATGTACGTGATCGGTACGCCGGTCGCCGGGCTGCTGGCGTGGCTGACCGACTGGCTGCGCGGCATGCAGGGCGGCAGCGCGATCCTGCTTGGCCTGCTGCTGGGCGGAATGATGGCGGTGGACATGGGCGGGCCGGTCAACAAGGCGTCCTACGCGTTCTCTACTGCATTGATTTCCAGCCAGGTCTACACGCCGATGGCGGCGACGATGATCGGCGGCATGACGCCGCCGCTGGGTATTGCACTGGCGACATGGCTGTTCAGCAACCGCTTCACCGCCGAGGAGCGCGGCACGGCCGGTGCCGCCGGCGTGCTTGGCCTCAGTTTCGTGACCGAAGGCGCGATCCCCTACGCCGCACGTGATCCGCTGCGCACCATTCCGGCGCTGATCCTTGGTTCTGCCGTGGCAGGTGCAATCTCGATGGCCGCTGGCGTCGAGCTGAAGGTGCCGCACGGCGGCGCGTTCGTGCTGCCGATCCCGAACGCAGTCACTCACCTCGGCATCTACCTGCTGGCATTGCTGGCTGGCGTGGCCGTCACCGCAGTCGCGCTGCGCATCCTCAAGAAGCCGGTGACGGCCGCGGCCTGATCCCCCTGCCCTCACGGTCCTTTTGCGGTCCCTGCGCGCGTAGGGGCTCAACGACCTACGCCCTGCACACGGAGCCCCGCCCATGACCTCCCCTTCCCGCCGCCTGCTGCCGACAGCGATCCTGCTTGTCCTGCCGTCGCTGGCCGCAGCCGCCGACGCGAGCGATGTCCTCATCCCCAAGCTTGCCTACACCGGCGAAGCCGCCGCCACGCTCGACGGCGGCAAGCGCAGCGGTACGGCGTATGCCGGCCAGCTGATGCTCGGTGCCGACGTGGACCTGGACGCCGCGTTTGGCTGGAGAGGTGCGACGATCAAGGCGTACGGCATCAACCGCCACGGCACCAATCTCGCCAACAGCAGCACGGGCAACAGCACCTCGGTGCAGGAAATCTACGGTGGCCAGGGCACGCGCCTGGCCAACCTGACGCTGGAGCAGAAACTGCTCGACGACCGGCTGGTGCTGGAAGCCGGGCGCAGCGTCGCCAACATCCATCATCTTGGTTCGGAGCTGTGCCAGTACTTCCAGGGCAACTCGGCCTGCGGCAACCCGACCTATGTGTTTCGTACCAGCAACTTCACCTGGTGGCCGGTATCGAGCTGGATGGCCGATGCCACGGTCTGGGTGACGCCGGATGTCTATGTTCGCGTCGGCGCGTACCAGGTCGACCCGAGCCAGGCCGAGGACGGCCAGCACGGCCTGAAATGGAGTACGAACCAGGCCACCGGGTGGATCGTGCCGTACACGATCGGCTGGCGCAGCCCGGCATCGGCGCGCTTGAAGGCCCGCTATGAACTGGGTGGCTGGCAGGACAACTCGACCTATCGCGACCCGCTGCGCGATGCCAATGGCATGCCGGCGCTGCGCAGTGGCCAGGAGTACGCGACACGCCACGGTCGTTCCGGTGCGTTCGCCCGCTTCGAACAGCAGCTTACCGGCGATGGCAATGGTCGTGGCCTGACCCTTTTCGGCGCTGCGCTCAAGGGTACCTCCGGGCAGTTGATCGAGGATCACTTCCTGCAGGCCGGGCTTGTGCAGAAAGGCACGTTCGCCAGCCGGCCGCAGGACAGCATCGCCTTTGTCGTGACCCAGCAGAAGTACAGCAGCATCGCACTGGAAAACCTGCGCCTTGCCCGTGCCGCAGCGGGTGGCAGCGGTACCCCGCACGGGAGCCAGGTGATGATGGAGCTGAGCTATGGCATCCAGGTCACCCCGCAGCTTCGGGTCGCGCCGAACCTGCACTACATCGTGCATCCGGACCAGTTCAACGAACCCGCACGCCAGCATGATCTGCCGAATGCGCTGATCGCCGGCCTGCGGGTCGATTGGAGTCTGTAGGAGAATCCGTTTTCGTCCACGCGATTGCCGCTCAACGGCTCATCAAGTCTCGAAGTGGGCTTTCAGCCAGTCGTCGACACCCTCCAGTTTCACGCCAATGCTGGCATTGAACGTCCCGTCCAGGCTCCAGGAGACGCCCCTGCCCTGGGCGAAGGCAGCACGGTACTTCCTGATCATGTTTGATGGGTCACTGGCAAGCTCCTCCATCAGCTGGGGAACGCTCCACACGATCAGCTTGAAGGGAACACCGAACTTTTCCTCAAGGATGGCGGGCAGCTGCTCATAACGGACCGTGTCTCCCGCAAGATAGACGATCTCGTTTCGAAGGGGGGGCGAGTGGAAGACAATCTGTGCAGTCATTGCACCGATGTCCTCTGGTGTGGTCAGCGTAACCGCATTGGAGGCTGTGCCAAGTGCATTGACCTTTCTGCCGGGAAGATCGATGACGCCAAACTCCGGCTCGAAGAGGTAGCTGGTGAACATGCCGGTGGAAATGACCACCCAGTCCATTTCGGCCTGTGAGCGGAGATAGTCGCGTACATCCAGCTGGGCGTCGAAAAGATCCTGTGGCCCGCCGCGTCCGATGGCGTCAAAGTCGACCCCGAATTGCCAAGGGAAGTACCTGGTAATGCCCGACTTCACGGCGGCGCGCGCTACCTTCATGGGAGTGTCGCGGCCAGCGGCGTAGCCGGTGCAGCCGATGACCGTGTCATAACCGGAAAATAGATCAGCCAGCTCATCGACCGTGGCAGTGACCAGGTCGCCAGGAACGAGGGCCACTCCCAGCGAGCGGATCTGGTCAATGACCGTACGCTTGTCCGGTAGTGTGGATTCCATCGACGCAGGCCTCAGCATCACGCTGATGCTCGCGTCATGCACGACCGCGAGCCGGGCCAGGTTGCGGATGACGGGCATTCCGAGTTCGCCGGCACCCAGGACCAGGATTGAGCGGGAAGCAATCGGGGGAGACATTGAAACCACCATCTGTGTGTACGATGGCGGCGATTCTGCGCCCCTCCCTCGTTGCCACGTAAGAAGGCACACCGATGATACCGACCGCACCGTTCATGAGTTCCGATGAGCTTCTGCGACATTCACAATCGATATGCGACGGCATGAGCGCGGACGACGACGGTCTGCGCCGCGAGGTACTCGCGCATGCCGGCAGCCGCTGGTCGCTGGGCATCATTCACGCCCTGGGGGTCTACGGAACACTGCGTCACGCCGATGTGGCGCGGCGGATGAAAGGAGTCACGCAGCGTATGCTGACGCGTACCCTGCGTCAGCTTGAAAGGGACGGACTGATCCATAGGCAGGATTTCCGTGAGGTTCCGCCGCGCGTGGAGTACACCATCACTCCGCTGGGCAGGGAGCTGCTGGTTCTTATGATCCCGATGTGGACCTGGGTAGTGGGACACGCCGAGGAATTCCGCCGCTGCAGGGAGAATTTCGACACGCATCACGGCCCTCCCCCTGACTGACCCGGCCTGCATCCGGTGCATCCAGGCGCTCCCGCCAGCCGTATGTAGGATGCCCGCGCTGTGCGGGCATCCTATCGAGGAACGCACCGTGAACGCTCTTCAGCGCATCGCCGCCGCAGTCAGCTTCGCCGTACTCGTCTCAGCCGCTTCCGCCAGCTTCGCCGCAGATCCGGTAATGGTTGGCGGGGCCGAGATGTATCCGACCAGGACCATCGTTGAAAACGCCGTGAACTCCAGGGATCACACCACGCTGGTGGCAGCGGTCAAGGCCGCAGGCCTGGTCGAGACCCTCAATGGCGCCGGTCCCTTTACCGTCTTTGCGCCCACCAATGCCGCCTTCAACAAGCTTCCAGCAGGCACGGTCGATACACTGGTGAAGCCTGAAAACAAGGCGCAGCTCACCCGGATCCTCACCTACCACGTGGTCCCAGGACGGTTCAGTTCCGCCCAGCTCCTGGCCGATGCCAGGAAGCACGGTGGAAAAGCCACGCTGAAGACAGTGCAAGGCGAGCCGCTTACCGTGGCGCTCCACGACGGCAAGCTGTGGGTGATCGACGCCAAGGGTGGCAAAGCAGGCATCAGCATCGCCGACGTCAACCAATCCAACGGCGTCATCCACGTTGTCGATACCGTGCTGATGCCGAAGTAGTGGCGCGCCCTGCCAGACCCTGCCACTCCGGCCAGCAGCATGAAGCAGTGGACGAGGATCCGGGCGCAGGCCCGGCTCCTCCGTTCACTGAAGCGCCTGGGCCAGCGTGAGTACATCCGCCGGGAATGTCGCGTAGTCATCCAGTGGCGCGCGATGGCTGTCGCGTCGGTGGATGAGGCGCACGGCAACCACGCGCTGCTGCGGAACGATGACCAGGTGCTGGCCCAGGTAACCGTTGGCGGCGTAGGCAACGGTGGGGCCGCGTTGGATGTCGAACATGTCGGACAGCTTGAGTCCACGACCGGTGATCTCGCTGCCATAGTGCTGCGGCCAGTCCGCCCCAAGTCGCTCGGCCACGTACGCAATCAATGCACTCTTGCTGTCGAATACCCTGCCCCCGGTGGCCAGCAATGCCTGCTGGACCGGAGCGCTGACCCCATGCTGCGCCAGGAAGCCGGCCATCTGGCCTTTCAGCTCATAACGCTCCCATGCTGGAATGCGCCACCACAGAAGACCAACATCCGGGGAGCGGGCACTTGCTCCAGTCAGCAGCGCCACCGACCGCTCGCTCAGCACGCGCGTACCCGCCGGGGTCACGCCGCCATCAAGCAGCAGCTGCCCGATCTTCGCCAGATCGCGGGCACTCAGCGACAATCCGGCCATGCCCAAGGGGGTGCCCGCACCGTCCTTCAACCAGGTATATCGGGCAATGCCCAGCGGTTTGAACAGGCGCTTCTCAAGGTAGGCATCCATCGGTTCCCCTGCCAGACGCTCGACGATGCCGGGCAGCAGATTGGTAGCCTTGTTGTTGTAGGAGAACGTGGTACCCGGATCGCTGCTCAGCTCTGCCGCCAGTGCGAGCTTGACCAGGTCCGGCGCCGCTTCCAGCTCTTCCCCCGCGTTGGCCACGTTCTGCAGACCAGAGGTATGGTCCAGCAGCATGCGTACCGTAATGTCCCTTTTCCGCCCCTGCTTCCACTCCGCGAAGATGTTGCTTACCGGCTCGTCGACCGAGGCCAGCTTTCCGTCGTCCAGCAGGAGCATGACGGCCAGCGCCACCACCGACTTGGTGGCAGACATGAGGTGAACCGGCTCCTCGCCAGTCTCTGGCTGTGGCTCCAGCAGTGCTTTTCCATCCTTCCAGACAAGCACCGCGTCGGAATGCGCGGCACGGGCGTTGCGTTCGATCGTCGCGACGGCGTCGGCCGTGGTGGTCGTGCTGGCCAGTGCAGGGAGGGCCAGCATCAAGGCCGCGAAGCCGGACAACCATCGTGCAGTTTTCATGGGCATCTCTTCCGGTGAATGCCTGTCCACATTGCCTACAGCTGTAGTCACGACCGAGTGCCTGAAGTCATGCCCGGCCACATGACAGCATCAGCACCACGCCCCCTGCATGGCCCCGTAGTCCGCCAGCGGATACGCGAAGCCGATGGCCCTTCCTGCGGACCCGCTTTCTGATGGTTCCGATCCGGCCGTTGCAGTCGCAGGAAAGGGGCAAGGCCGCTCGATTTTGTTTCGCATTGCAGCAAATGCGGCGTGCCAAGCAGCACTGCTGATCGCTCAACTGTCTGATTTCCCGGGCTTCTGGTCATCCATCATTCATTCTGATTGACAGCGTTGTCAGGTCGCGCTTACAAGAGCCCACGTCCGGCGCGTCGCGCGGGAACGTCCAGACATCACTTATGGGGAGAGAGGGACCCTATGACCGGCCATTTCAGGAAGAGCACACTCGCACAGGCAGTACTTGCCACCATCGTCACCGCCACTGCAGCGCTGCCCGTCGCAGCGCAATCAGCCAAGGAAAGCAGCTCGACCGCCACCAGCGAGGCACGGGAGGCCTCAACCCTGGACGCCGTCATCGTCACTGTCGAACGCCGGGAACAGGACCTGCAGAAATATGCAGGTACTGCCCAGGCAATTTCCGCGGACGATACGCGTGCGCTGGGCATCAACAATGAGCTGCGCAACATCCAGGCCCTGGTGCCGGGCATGAGCATGGCCAACCAGGAAGGCAACCTGGAGATCTTCATCCGCGGCGTGGGCTCTTCGAACAACACCGAACTGGGTGATCCGGGCGCCGCGCCCCACATCAACGGGGCCTACATTGCACGACCGCGCGGTCTGGGCGGCATGTTCTACGATGTCGAGCGGGTGGAAATCAACAAGGGCCCGCAGGGCACGCTGCGCGGCCGCAATGCGCTGGCCGGCACGCTGAACATCATCACCAAGCGCCCCGACCTGGAAGCGTTCGGTGGGTATGTTCAGGCCGAGGCCGGCAATCGTGACCATCGCGGTGGCGAGTTCGCCCTGAATCTCCCGATCGGTGGTGGCGCGGCCTTCCGCGTGGCTGGCTACAAGGTGGAGAAGGACTCTCCGTTCAAGAATGCGGGGCGCGCGCAGGACCTGGAACCGGCTGGCGTGCAGGACGACCGGGGCGCTCGACTGTCGTTCCTCTACCAGCCGGATGACAAGCTGTCGATCTTCGCCATGGCCGACATCGGCAAGGAAGGCGGCACGGGCTATCCCGGCGCCAACGTCTACACCGCCGCCAGGGCCGGCTACCTGCCGGACGATGTCGACCTGCGGAAGATCATCTACCGTGGCGCGCAGGGCAAGCTCGACAGCACCAACTGGGGGGCGCAGACCAGCATTTCCTACGACTTCGGCAAGGTGGCGGTGGAGTACAACGGCAGCTACCGCAACGTGGACTACCGCCAGACCAATGCGCAGAGCGAAGGCATCCTCTGGCCGGGCCGCAACATCGATCCGGTATCGCCCAGCAACCCCGGTGGCATCGATTACGACAACTACTCCACCCAGTACTGGCTGACCGAGTCGGAGTCGCAGGTACATGAGCTGCGGTTCACCTCCGACCAGGACGAGCGGCTGCGCTGGACCACCGGCCTGTTCCACTTCAACGAGGACCAGCGGGTGGGCTACCTTTCGCTGGTGGACAAAGGGCGCTGGTATTCGGGCACTGAATTCACCATGCCCAAGGTCAATGGCAAGTCTTCCGCCGTTTTCGCCGATGGCACGTTCGACGTCAACGATCGCCTGCGCCTGAAGGGCGGCCTGCGCTACTCCGAGGAGAAGAAGTCGCGTTATGGCATCGGCGGCAACTGGTCGCTGGGCCTGCCTGGCCAGGGCGGGGACTTTGCCACGCGCCTCGGCACGCCCGGCTTCGAGCCCGCGTTCATGAGCCGTCCGAACTTTGATGTCAGCAACATCACCTCGCAGGCGGAGATGGCCCGCTTCCTGCTGCAGGGCGTGCTGCGACACGGTCGCAACGACACCTTGCTGCAGCAGATCGGCGCGGTGCCCGATGGCGGCCCATTTGGTTGCGTGGACCGCCCCGACATCGGTGGCGATACCGTCGATTGCCCGTACCAGAGCTGGGCCCAGGTCAGCGCGATTCCGGCCCAGCAGTTCGGCAAGAGCAAGTTCAGCTTTACCGACTGGCGCGCGGGTTTCGAGTACGACGTGAGCGACGACAGCCTGCTGTACGGCCTGGTGTCGACCGGCCACAAGGCGGGCGGCTTCAACGACACGTTTGATCCGAAGGAGATTCCCGAGACCTTCAAGCCCGAATCGATCATTGCCTACGAAATCGGCAGCAAGAACTCCTTCCAGATGCTGGGTCGCACCTCGACCTTCAACGTCAGCGGGTTCTATTACGACTACAGCGACCAGGTGTTCCAGGACCTGGCGGTGATCGCCACCAACCCGACCACCGGTGAAGCCACCGGCTATGCGCTGGTCAACCGCAACGTCGGCAAGTCCGCTGTGTACGGCCTGGAGGCGGAGAGCACCTTGCGATTCCCGCACAACTTCATGGTCAACATCAATGCACTCTGGATGGACAGTGAGATCAAGCGCGGCACCGTCGCCGATGTCCGCAGCCAGAACTACGACGCCGGTGGTGCCACTTCGTTGATCGACCTGTCCGGCAATGAACTGCCGCTGGCCTCGAAGCTCACCTTCAACGTGCGCCTGCAGCATACGACCGAGCTGCGCTTTGGCACCTTCGACTGGCAGTTGCTGGCCTCGTACCGCTCGGCCTTCTATCTCACCCAGTACAACAACCGGGACGTAGAGTTCATCCGACAGGATCCGGCCACTGGTGAGCTGGTCCATGACCGTACCGAAAGTGCCGCTGCGGCCGGCTTCCCTGACCGCCAGAAGGGCGAGACCACCTTGAACGCGGGCATTGGCTTCACCTCACTGAGCGGCAACTGGCGGGTGGAAGCCTGGGGCAACAATCTGCTGGGCAACGACGTCTCGCAGAAGGCGCTGGTGGGTTCCGGCATCAACGTCCGCTTCCTGAACGATCCGCGCAGCTACGGCCTGCGCCTGCGTTACCAGTTCTGAGCAACGCAGCCTTGAAGGAGGGCCGGTTTCGCCGGCCCTCCGTGCGCAATCACCACGTCCCGCCCTGTGCGACAACGCACGGGGCGTCGCCCTGCCCGCGATGACACGAGAATCATGAAACACACAACCCGCTGGTCGCAGTTCGGTGTACTCATCACCGTCTTCTTCTTCTGGGGCTTCGTTGCCGCAAGCAACGGCATCCTCATTCCGGTGTTCAAGAAGGCGTTCCATCTCAGCCAGGCGCAGAGCATGTACGTGGCGATGGCTTTCTACGTTGCCTACACCGCCGGTTCGCTGATCTACATCGCCGTCTCCCGCGCCATCGGCAGCGACCTGCTGCACAGGGTGGGCTACCGCAACGGCATCTGCCTTGGACTGCTGGTCTCGGCACTGGGTGCCCTGCTCTTCTATCCCGCGGCCAACACCGGCTCGTTTGCACTGATGCTGTCCGGCCTGTTCATCGTTGGCCTGGGCTTCTCGCTCCAGCAGATCGCAGCCAATACGCTGGCGGTGATCATGGGTGATCCGGCCACTGGATCGCAGCGCCTGACCATGGCCGGCGGTGTCAACAACCTGGGCGCGACGGTAGGCCCACTGCTGGTGAGCATTGCCATCTTTGGCAGCGTGTCAGCGGGCAACACAGAGGCGAGCATCGAGAGCGTAAAGATCCCATACCTGGTGCTGGGCGCCGCCTTCGTACTGGTAGCCGTGCTGCTGCGGTTCTCGAGCGTGCCCAATCATGTCGAGCTGTCCGCGACGGTCCCCGCAGGTGCAACCGGGGCAGATCACCAGACAGATCGCAGATCTGCGCTCGCTTACCCGCAGCTGGTCATGGGCATGATCGCGATCTTCCTTTACGTCGGCGTGGAGGTATCGACCATCGACAATCTTCCAGCCTACCTTGAGCAGCCCTTGAGCAAGGGCGGACTGGGGCTGGAAACCTCGGTGATCGCCCCGTTCGTGTCGTTGTACTGGGCCAGCCTGATGATCGGCCGCTGGGGTGGTGCCGCAGGCGCGTTCGATGTGCGCGCAGGCACCCGGAAGCTGTTGATGCTGGTGTTGCCGTTCGTCGCGTTCGCCATCTACCTTGCCGTCAACGCGATCTCTGGCCACAACTCCGCACAGTTCCTCCACTACGCGCCGGTGATCGTCCTGATGATCATTGCAACCCTGGCCAGCAGGGGCAATCCGTCGCGCATGCTGCTGTACTTTGCCGTGTGTGGCATTGCGGCGCAGCTGGTCGGCATGTTCACCACCGGCATGACCAGTGTGATCGCCTTCATCAGTGTCGGGCTGTTCTGCAGCACGATGTGGCCCTGCATCTTTACCCTGGCCATCAGCGGCCTGGGCCGCCACACCAACCAGGCAAGCAGCCTGCTGATCATGATGATCATGGGCGGCGGCATCGTCAGTTGGGCGCAGGGCGCACTGGCCGACAAGGTCGGCGTGCACTACAGCTTCATCATTGGCGTGCTGTGTTTCTGCTATCTGGCGTTCTACGCCTGGGCGGCTGGCCGTACACTTCGTTGCCAGGGTGTTGACCTGGAGCGATTGGCAACCGAAGCGGGCCACTGAGCTGAACCGCGCCCCTGCCCTGCCAGCGCGGCGTCCCGATCGCGCCGGCAGGCCGTTGGACCGCGTTCAATCGTGACGGACCGGCCCCGTGGATCGCCGGACCTGCAGGGCGTAGTCAATATCGACCACGCCACCGCTGCCGAGCTCGCGCACTTCCTTGATCAGCTCCATGGCCGCCCGCCGGCCCATCTCTCGGGTGGGCTGGCAGACCGTGGTCAACGCCGGATAGATCTGGCGGGCGATCGGCGTGTCATCGAAACCACAGACCGAGATGTCGCCCGGCACTGAAAGGCCGTGCTCGAACACCGCACAGATGACGCCTGCCGCCATATCATCGTTGGCAGCGAAGATGGCGGTCGGCCGATCAGGCCGATCAAGCAGTGCGTTGGCGCCGATGTAGCCGGATTCGTATGAGAACTCACCTTCCAGCACCAGGCTGGGGTCGTAGCGCAGGCCTGCCCTGCGCAGGCCTTCGCGATAGCCTGCCAGGCGCCACATGCTTGCGCCATGCGCGGCGTGTCCCTTGATATGGGCGATGCGGGTATGGCCCAGCGAGGCCAGGTGTGCGATCAGCGCCACCACCGCGCCGATTTCATCCACGACGACGCCCACGTTCCGGTTCTGTTCCTTCGCCGAAATGCTGGAGTACGGAATGCCCAGGTCGACCAGGCGTTCCAGCAGGGCCGTGTCGTCGGTCAGGGGCGGCGTCAGCACCACGCCGTCGAGCTGCGACTGCATGATCAATGACTCGACCTTTTCCACGATATCGGCCGCGTCGTAGATCAGCGGAGCGAGCATCAGGTTGTAGTGCTGTTCCATGCAGGCATCCAGCACCCCCATCTCGATCTCCATCAGATAGTTCGAGGACGGATTATCGAAGAGCATCGCGATGAGGTAGGAACGCCGGCCGGCGAGGACCCGTGCCGAGGGCAAGGGGCGGTAGCGCAGCTTTTCCACTGCCGCGTCCACCCGGGCGCGGGTGCTCTTGGAGACGTTCGGCTCGTTGTTGAGCACCCGCGAGACGGTCTTCATCGAGACCCCGGCCGTTGCCGCGACATCCTCGATCCGCACGCGTCCCGGCCTGCCTGCGAGCACCTGCTCAGGTCCCGGCATCCCCCGCCCTCTGCCCGTCATAGCCTCACCATCTCTACCGAAATCCTGCACCACGGACTGTGGATGCAGATGCAACTTTATCCTCAAAACCCATGCCGCTGTGCAGCAAGCATTCGTTCCACCGGCTGGGTATGCTCGGTTCCGACTGACAACGCTGTCAGGTTGCTTTCTGGTCGCCGAGCCCACCCAAGCCACCCTTCCGAGATGATTGTTCCGATGAACGTCCGTCATTCCGATCGTGCGAAGCGCAACCCCGTTCTACGTCCTCACCGCCTGCTGCTGGCTGCATCGCTTGCCATGGCGCTGGTGCCTGCGACCGGTGCGGCCCCTGCCCCGGTGAACGACGCAGGTACCATCACTCCCGCGCACTGGCCCAAGGCAACCTGGCCACTGGCCAACGATCCGGCCATGGAACGACGCATCGACGCGCTGATCGCATCAATGACGCTGGAAGAAAAGGTCGGCCAGATCGTGCAGGGCGATATCGCCAGCATCACGCCCGACGACGTGCGCAGATATCGATTGGGTTCAATACTGGCGGGCGGCGCATCCGACCCAGGTGGCCGCTACAACGCAAAACCCGCCGAATGGCTTGCGCTGGCCGACGCGTTCTGGGAAGCCTCGATGGACACGCGCAACGGTGGCAAGGCCATTCCCATCGTCTGGGGCATTGATGCGATGCATGGCCAGAGCAACGTGGTGGGTGCCACTCTGTTCCCGCACAACATCGGCCTGGGCGCAGCGCGCAACCCGGAACTGCTGCGCGAGATCGCAAGGATCACCGCGGCCGAAACCCGTGTGACCGGCATGGAATGGACCTTCGCGCCGACCGTGGCCGTTCCGCAGGACGACCGCTGGGGGCGCACGTACGAAGGCTACTCGGAAGATCCGGCATTGGTGGCCAGCTATGCAGGGGCCTTCGTCGAAGGCCTGCAGGGCAAGGCCGGCGCGGCCGACTTCCTCGACGACCACCACGTGATGACCACGGTCAAGCATTTTCTCGGCGATGGCGGCACGGGCAACGGCAAGGACCAGGGCAACACCACGGTCAGCGAGGCAGAACTGCGCGACATCCATGCCGCCGGATACCTGCCGGCGATCAATGCGGGCGCGCAGTCGGTGATGGCGTCCTTCAACAGCTTCCATGGCGAGAAGATGCATGGGCACAGGCCGTTGTTGACCGATGTGCTGAAGGGCCGGATGGGTTTCGGCGGCTTCGTGGTCGGTGACTGGAACGGCCATGGCCAGATCAAGGGCTGCAGCAACACCGACTGCGCCAGGACCTACGTGGCGGGCCTGGACATGGCGATGGCACCGGACAGCTGGAAGGGGATGTATGAAAGCACGCTGGCCCACGTGAAGGACGGCAGCCTGCCGGAGGCGCGGCTGGACGATGCCGTTCGCCGCATTCTGCGGGCGAAGATGCGCATGGGCCTGTTCGACAAACCCAAGCCGTCCGAGCGCGCATTGGGCGGCAGATTCGAGCTGCTCGGGGCGCCGGCGCATCGCCAGGTGGCGCGGCAGGCCGTGCGTGAATCGCTGGTGCTGCTCAAGAACCAGAACCAGCTGCTGCCACTCCGGCCGAAACAACGGGTGCTGGTTGCGGGCGATGCCGCGAACGACATGAGCCGTCAGGCGGGCGGCTGGACGCTCAGCTGGCAGGGCGATGGCACGCGTCGGGAGGACTTCCCGAATGCTGAAACGATCTGGGAAGGCCTGGAGGCACAGGTCAGGTCGGGCGGCGGCCAGGCCGAACTGGCGGTCGATGGCCGTTATCGCAACCGGCCCGATGTGGCCATCGTGGTGTTCGGCGAAGATCCGTATGCCGAATTCCAGGGCGACTTGCCCAACCTGATGTTCAAGAACGGCAAGTCCGGAGACCTGGAGCTGATGCGACGCCTGAAGGCAGACGGCATTCCGGTCGTGGGGGTGTTCCTGAGCGGGCGCCCGTTGTGGCTGAACCGCGAAATCAACGCCGCCGATGCCTTCGTGGCCGCGTGGCTGCCGGGATCGGAAGGTGGGGGCGTGGCCGATGTGCTGCTGCGTGGGGCCGATGGGCGCGTGCAACACGACTTCCGCGGAAAGCTGAGCTACTCCTGGCCACGCCGCGCTAACCAGTACCAGAACAACGTGGGGCAGAAGGACTACGATCCGCAGTTCGCTTTCGGATACGGCCTGACCTATGCCGACAAGGGAAATCTGCCTGCGCTTTCCGAGGACCCGGGCATTGATCCGGACGCCGCCGGTAGCGGTACCCTGTTCGATCGTGGTGTGGCCGGCACCGGCCTGATGCTTCGCCTGACTGCCGCCAATGGCGAATCGACCGATGTCGTGCATCCCAATGCAACGACTGCCGACCAGTCACTGGCGATGGTCGCAATCAACACCGATGTGCAGGAGGGCGCACGCCGGTTCAGTTTCCGGGCGCCGGCCACGGTGGCGTTGCAGGCCAATACTCCGCTGGACTGGTCGCGCGAGACCAACGGCGAGCTGTCCTTGGTAGCGACCATGCGTGTCGAACAGCTCCCGGCGGAATCCGCAGTGACACTCGGTACCGCCTGCGGGGCGGCGTGTGCTGCCGAGGTTGCGCTGGGCCCCGCGCTGTCGGCGGCGCCGCGCAATGAGTGGGTCAGGCTGGGCGTTCCCCTCAAGTGCCTGGCCAACGCCGGGGCGGACATGAGCCGCTTGAACGTGCCGTTTGCGCTGCGCGCCGGAAAGGGCACAACGCTTGCGATCACCTCGGTCGTACTGGGCACCGAGTTCGATCGCAAGGTGGAGTGTGCGTCGCAGTAGGCGCGGTGTTGAATGCCCTGGTGCGGCCGTCACGTAACGTGCCGCGCCAGGGCCTTTGCTGGGCAGCCGGCACGGTATGATGCCGCAACCCCGGCACTTGCACTGATCGCAGCGGGCGCCTGCACGCCGATCACATGCGCCGGAGAACCGGCGACGCGGTCGATGGACGGCACCGCGCACGCCCCCTACCCCATGCTCGCTTCCCATTCTTCCCTCATCATCTGGATGGCGGTGGCCGTTGCCACTGTCGGCCTGCTGTTCCGTCCGTTCCGTATCCCGGAGTATGTATGGGCGCTCGGTGCGGCCGCGCTGCTTCCGCTCAGCGGCACTGTGTCGTTCGGCACTACCTGGCACGCCGTCGCCGAGGGCCGCGATGTCTACCTGTTCCTGGTCGGCATGATGGTGCTGGCCGAGCTCGCACGCCGCGAAGGGCTGTTCGACTGGCTGGCGTTGTACGCGGTGCGGCACGCGGGCGGATCCGGGCGACGCCTGTTCGACCTGGTGTTCCTGGTCGGCACGCTGGTAACGGTGTTTCTTTCCAATGATGCGACAGCCGTGGTGCTGACGCCGGCGGTCTACGCGGCCTGCAAGGCGGCCCGGGCCAATCCCCTGCCGTACCTGTTTGTCTGTGCCTTCATCGCCAACGCGGCCAGCTTCGTGTTGCCCATCTCCAACCCGGCCAATCTCGTGGTGTACGGCCAGCACATGCCGCCGCTGCTGCAGTGGCTGGCGCAGTTCGCACTGCCCTCGCTGGCGGCGATCGGTGCGACCTATCTTGTGCTGCGCTGGGTGCACCGTCGCGAAATCGCACAGCCGCTGGTGGCCGCGCCGGCGCATCGCCCGTTGACCGACGGTGGCCGACTGAGCGCACTGGGCGTGCTGTTCACCGGCACGGTGCTGCTGGTTACGTCCGCCATGAACGGGCCGTTGGGCCTGACCACGTTCTGCGCGGGCACGCTAAGCGTGGTGGCAGTGGCGATCCGCCAGCGACGCAGCCCGCTGCCGCTGCTGCGCCACGTATCCTGGGGGGTGCTGCCGCTGGTGGCGGGGCTGTTCGTGCTGGTGGAAGCGGTAGCGCAGACCGGTGTCATCCAGAGTTCGGCCAGCGCGCTGCAGGCACTGGCGAAAACGTCGCCGCACCAGGCCAGCTGGCTGGCCGGCGGCGCCGCTGCACTGCTGGGCAACGTGGCCAACAATCTGCCGGTCGGCCTGGCGGCTGGTTCGTTGGGGCAGATGGCGGACCTGCCGGCGCAGACCCGTGCCGCATTGCTGGTCGGCGTGGATCTGGGCCCGAACCTGTCGGTGACCGGCTCGTTGGCCACGATGCTGTGGCTGATGGCGTTGCGTCGCGAAGGCGAGCATGTCAGCGCGCTCGACTTCCTGCGCGTCGGCGCGCTGGTGATGCCACCTGCACTCATCGCAGCGTTGTTGCTGCTGTGACCAGAGTGCGGGCGGCGCCCCTGCCCTAGAAGACCAGCTGCAGGCGGGTATTGAAGGTGGTGCCTTCATCCCTGCCCATTGCGCTGCCGTTGCGGTGAGGGGTCTGCCAACGGACGGCTTCGAACATCACGCGACTGAAATCGTTGAGGTACCAGTTCGCGCCCAGGGTCCACGCGTTACCGGTACCGCCACTGGGCAGCTCGGCATAGTCCACGTCTTCATAGCGGCCCTTCAGCTCCCAGGCACCGCCGCCGCCGCGCGTCACCGGATCGGCGACCTTCACCTTCCCCCAGGTACCGGCCTTGCCCGAGTACGACGGCAGCGCGCCCGCCAGGAACCAGCCGGCAGAAATCGCCCACGCCGCGTGGTCGCGATCGTAGCGACCGCCGGCATCGGCCCCGCGCAGGCTTCGCGTACCCCACTCGCCCGTTGCCCACGCCGGGCCGAAGAAGCCGGCCAGTTCGGCACCGTAGGCGGTGCTGCGCTCGGCGCCCAGCAGTGTGCCCGGCGTGATCCTGACCAGATCGTTGAAATGCCCCGCGATGGCCGAACTGCGCACCACGCCGCTGGCCCCGGCGGGAATCTTCTCGTGGAACGCCCATGCGCCCAGATGCAACGTGGCGCCAGCGGTGTCCAGCGGATTCCAGTGCACGCGCGTGGCCCAGGTCTGGCTGTCGTTGTCGGTGCCGGCGTTGTTGAGATCGTTGCCGGCCACCGACAGGCTGGCGTGCCAGCCCTTTCCGTACACCCGCTCGGTCAGCCCGACACCGAACAGGCCGCGCTGCGGCAGCATCAACGTGCCGACCACGTTGCGTTCCTGGAACGGCGTGTTGGAGGTGCTGCTGGAGCCATCGATACCGCGATCGTTCAAGCGGTTGCCCATCGTGAGATCGGCCGGCAGGCCGAACAGGGTGTGGTCCAGCGTGGCGTAGACCGACTTCCAGGCCACCGCGTTGTCGGCGAAGTCACCCTCCACCACCCAGCCCAGTGTGCCGTAGCGTCCCTCGGCCCCCAGGCGCACCGAACGGACCTCGGTGCCCGAAACGTTGCGATCACCGACCGCCGAACCGTCCGTACTGGAGGCATCGACGAACAGGCGGCCGCGGGGACGGAACACCGTCGTGCCGTCGGCGCTGCTGAACTCCGGTGCGCCCTTGGCCCAGGAGACCTTGGGCTGCCTGGACTGGCCGGATTCCAGTGCGGCCACCCGCGTTTCCAGCGCGGGCGCGGGCGGCGCGGATGGTGCGGCCGCGGTGCCCTGCCCACCCTCGACGGCGCGTAGGCGCGCTTCCAACTGCTGGATCTGCAGCGCCTGCTGCTGCACCAGGCGTGACAGCTCGGCCTGGCTCAATGGCGCGGGCGGGGATGAAACAGACTGGGCGTCGGCGTGGCCAGTGGCCAACAGCAGGCCGAGCGCGACCGGCA
>OJST01000193.1_pt1 | contig 17810 bp, 14 predicted proteins | sample 1599491 | NCBI WGS metagenome assembly OJST01 (sample SAMN04436635, study PRJEB24849) | human gut metagenome | biome: human gut; feature: NICU; material: stool | host: Homo sapiens | place: USA: Saint Louis, MO | collected 2010-02-10
CCGGCCAGCGGCCGGCACTACCGCGGGTGCAGGGCGCAGCCCTGCCGATACCCCTCTCCCCGGCCGGGCTGGCAGAATAGGCGTCTCTGCCGTTATCCGAAGCCGACGATGCGCCTCTCCCAGTTCCACCTGCACACCACCAAGGAAACCCCCAGCGACGCCGAGCTCACCAGCCACCGGCTGATGCTGCGCGCGGGCATGATCCGCAAGCTGGCATCGGGCCTGTACACCTGGTCGCCGCTGGGCCTGCGCGTGCTGCGCAAGGTTGAACGCATCGTGCGCGAGGAAATGGACCGCGCCGGTGCCGTGGAATTCCAGATCCCGACCATCCAGCCGAAGGAACTGTGGGAGCAGACCGGCCGCTGGCAGAAGTTCGGCCCGCAGCTGCTGAAGATCAAGGACCGCAAGGACCAGGTGTTCTGCTACAGCCCGACCGCCGAAGAAGCCGCCTGCGACTTCGCGCGCAGCGAGCTGTCCAGCTACAAGCAGCTGCCGGTGAATTTCTACCAGGTACAGACCAAGTTCCGCGACGAGATCCGCCCGCGCTTCGGCGTGATGCGTTCGCGCGAATTCCTGATGAAGGATGCCTATTCGTTCCACCTGCACGATGAGTGCCTGGTGCGCGAATACGAGAACATGAAGTCGGCCTACAGCCGCATCTTCACCCGCCTCGGCCTGGACTTCCGCATGGTGCAGGCCGACTCCGGTGCGATCGGTGGCGATGCCTCGCAGGAATTCCACGTCATCGCCGATTCCGGCGAGGACGCGCTGGTGTTCTCCACCGGTTCGGACTACGCCGCGAACATGGAAGCGGCGATCGCCGCCGATCCGGCACCGCGCGCGGCTGCCAGTGAAGCCATGCGCAAGGTCGACACCCCTACCCAGAAAACCTGCGAGGACGTCGCGGCGCTGCTCGGCATCGCGCTGCAGCGCACGGTGAAGTCGGTGGCGCTGATCGCCGGTGAAGGCGAAGCACAGCAGTTCGTGCTGGTGCTGGTGCGCGGCGACCATGAGGTCAACGAAATCAAGCTGGCCAAGGTTGCCGGCCTGGACGAACAGCGCTTTGCCAGCGAGGCTGAAATCGCCGAGTACCTGGGCAGCGTGCCGGGCTTCCTCGGCCCGGTCGCCCCGGCCAAGGCCATCCGCGTGGTCGCCGACCGCGAAGTGGCCGCGATGTCCGACTTCGTCGTCGGCGCCAACGAAGTCGGTTTCCACCTGGCCGGGGTCAACTGGGGCCGCGACCTTCCGGAACCGGAAGTGGCCGACATCCGCAACGTGCGTGCCGGTGACCGCGCGCTGGACGGTGGCGAACTGAAGATCGCCCGTGGCATCGAAGTCGGCCATGTGTTCCAGCTCGGCCGCAAATATGCCGAAGCGCTGGATGCCACCGTGCTGGACGAGAACGGCAAGGCGGCGGTGATGGCGATGGGCTGCTACGGCATCGGTATCTCGCGCGTGGTGGCTGCCGCGATCGAACAGAACCATGACGATGCCGGCATCATCTGGCCGGACGCGATGGCGCCATGGCAGGTGGTGGTGTGCGTGATCAACCCGAAGGGCGACGCCGCCGTGGCCGATGCTGCTGCCAGCCTGCTGCAGGAACTCCGCGACGCCGGCCTCGATGCCGCGCTGGACGACCGTGGCCTGCGCCCGGGTGCGATGTTCGCCGACATGGAACTGATCGGCATCCCGCACCGCGTGGTGGTGAGCGAGCGCGGCCTGGCCGCCGGTACCTACGAGTACCGCTCGCGCCGCGCCAGCGAAGCGGAAAGCCTGGACAAGGCCACCCTGCTGCAGCGACTGCAGGGCTGATCAGGAGAAGACCGGGGCACGCCCCGGTCTTTTTTTTTTGCCTGTCGCCCAGTTGAGCAATATTGCAGCGGACATAATCCGGTCAAAATCGACGCAATGCAGCCGGGATGCTGCCAGGCCATGACCCGCCTGCATTTGTGCTGTGATTAATTCATCTTTATTCTGTCCCGCGACGCCATGGACTGGCTCGTCCCGTCCACATTTTAGTTTCCGGAGTAACCGTAAATGAGCATTGACCTGACCGGCCTGTCGGCACGCGAGCTGGGCGCCCTGATCCGTACCGCCAAGAAGCAGCAGACCATCGTCGCCAAGCGCCGGCCAATCACCAAGGTCCGGGCCCAGCTGACCAAGCTGGCCAAGACCGAGGGTTACACCATCGAAGAACTGTTCGGCGGCGCCCCGGCACCGCGCGCGCGCAAAGCCGCCCCGGCAGCCAAGGCACCGTCCAAGACCGCCGGCCGCAAGCTGGGCAAGGTTGCCCCGAAGTACCGCAACCCGGCCAACCCCAAGGAAACCTGGACCGGTCGTGGCAAGCAGCCGCGTTGGATGGCCGAGCTGACCGCCAAGGGCAACAAGAAGCCGGAAGATTTCCTGATCAAGAAGGCCTGAGGCCGGATCGGGATGCAATGAAAAACGCCGGCGGAAGCCGGCGTTTTTCATTCTTCGGTGTGCGGGCCAACGGTCCACACCTACAGGGTTTTGCGCGCCGGCATCAGCAGGTTGCCGAACAGCAGGCCGGCCACCAGCGCCATCACCACGTTGAGCACGGTGAGGAACACGCTTTGGCCCGCGCCAACGTCCTGCTGCTGGACCAGGGTCAGCACGCCGCGCAGGCTGGTGCTGCCGGGCACCATCATGATGATGCCGGGCAGGCGGATGATCGCTCCTGGGCGGCCAACGAGGCGGCCGAACAGATTGCCACCGGCGGTCAGCAGCATCGCTGACAGGAAGATGCCGGCCGGCGCGCCCCAGGCATGGCCGCCGAACTTGGAGATCGCGTAACCCGCCACCGAGGCTGCGATCACCCACGGGTAATCGCGCCGGTTGGCCTTGAACAGCATCGCGAAGGCGAATGCCGCGGTCAGCAGCGAACCCCACTCCACCCACGGCCCCTGCGGCCGCGTGGCGCGGATCACCGGGTCCAGGCCGAGTACATCGGCCAGGGTCACCGCGATCATCGCGCCCACGCTGAGCTTCATGATGGTGGTCAACGCGCCGGCAAAGCGCGCAGTACCGGAGACCCAATGCTGGCTGGCGAGTTCATTGACCGCATTGGTAAGCGACATGCCGGGCAGCAACACCACCAGCGAGGCGATGATCACCGTGTTGAGGTTGAGTGCGCCGACGAAGGACGCAACCAGGGTTGCGACCATGCCGGCCAGCAGCGCCGCCAGCGCCTCGGCCGCTTCGCGGGTGGCCGGGCGACGGTCGGTGACCATGCCGAGCAGGCCGATCATCAGCCCGATGACACCGGCGGTGGCGATGTCCAGCCACGGCAGCTTCCACATGCCAGCCACGCCGGCCGCGCCGAGGGTGAATGAAAGAATGGTGCGCAGCTTGCCGCGCCGGCCCGGATCCTTGTCCAGCTGGCGCAGCGCGGTGTGGCCCTGGGCAATGCTCATCCGCCCGTTGGCCACTTCCTCGGCGATATGGTCGGCGACGCTGAGCTTGTGCAGGTCGTTCTCGCCGGGTGCCAGGCGGATCACGCGGGTGATGTCGCTGGAGCCGATCGCCTGTGCCGGGTCGCTGAAACTGAGGATGATACCGGTGGGATTCGACCACGGTTCACAATCCAGATCGAGCTGGCGGGCCAGTGCCACCACTGCCGTTTCCAGGCGCTGGGCCGTGGTGCCGTAGCTGTGCAGGCGTCCGGCGATCTCGGAAACAAAGGCCACGCGCTGCGCGTAGGTGGCCTGGGGCGTGGGGATCGTGTGAGCGTCTGCGGACATGCGCCGTAGTATTACCTACTGCCGGGCCGCACTGGATAAATTCATCCGGGTTCGACGCGATGCCCCAGACAGAACTGTTATGCTGCGACCCGAATGGCCCAAGTGACCCCGAACCACGCCCCCCAGCTCGAACAGGATGCCCATGACCCGGGCCTGATCCGCCTGTCCGGCACCTGGACCTTGAAGACCGCGCTGGCCGCGGCCGAAGTCCTGCGCGGCGTTCCCGACACGCTGACCGGCATCGACGCCACCGGCATCGAGAAGATGGATTCGGCCGGCGTGCTGCAGGTACTGCGCGTAGCGCATCGCGCCGACCTTGGCGAGGACGCGTTGCAGTTCCGGCCGGACCACCAGGCGCTGGTCTGCACCATCGAGGAAGTGGCCGACGACCGGCCCCGGCCCAAGCGCGATTTCGGCGTGCTGGCGGCGCTGGAACGGCTCGGTGTCAGCGTCCATGCCACTGGCCACAACATCAAGGCGCTGTGCAGTTTCCTCGGCGAGAACCTGGTCAAGGCAGCACGCCTGGTCAAGGAACCCCGTCGCTTCCGCCTGACCGCCACCGTGCACCAGATGGAGCAGGTCGGGCTGGACGCAGTACCGCTGGTGGCGCTGCTGTCCTACCTGGTCGGCGCGGTGATCGCCTTCCTCGGCTCGACGATCCTGCGCGACTTCGGCGCCGAGATCTACGTGGTCGAGCTGGTCAACATCGCCTTCCTGCGCGAGTTCGCGGTACTGCTGACCGCGATCGTGCTGGCCGGCCGCACCGCCAGTGCGTTCACCGCGCAGATCGGCGCGATGAAGGCGCGCGAGGAAATCGACGCGATGCGCACGCTGGGTCTGGATCCGATCGACCTGCTGGTGCTGCCACGCCTGCTGGCGCTGCTGGTCACCCTGCCCCTGCTGACCTTCATCGCGATGATCGCGGGCCTGGCCGGCGGCATCACTGTCGGCGCGTTCGACCTCGACATCCCGCCGCAGATGTACATCGCGCGCATGCACGAGACGATGGAAGTGCGGCACATGCTGGTCGGCCTGTCGAAGGCGCCGGTGTTTGCGCTGGTGATCGGCCTGATCGGCTGCCTGGAAGGGCTGAAGGTGGAAGGCACGGCGCAGTCGGTCGGTGAACGCACCACCTCCAGCGTGGTGCAGACGATCTCGCTGGTGATCATCATCGACGCCTTCGCGGCGTTGTGGTTCATGCACATGGACTGGTGACATGAGCACGCATCCGACTCCCGAAGAAATACCCATGCAGGACGGCGACGGCCACGACCTGGCCATCCGCGTGCGTGGGCTGGTCAACCGCTTCGGCAGCCAGACCGTGCATGAAGACCTGGACCTGGACGTGCGCCGCGGCGAGATCCTGGGCGTCGTGGGTGGCTCGGGCACCGGCAAGTCGGTGCTGATGCGCTCGATCCTGGGCCTGCGCACGCCCGACGCCGGCCAGATCGAGGTGCTGGGCCGCGATGCGCGTGCCGACGACGCCGAGAGCCGCCTGCACATCGAACGCAATACCGGCGTGCTGTTCCAGGACGGCGCCCTGTTCTCTTCACTGACCGTGGGCGAGAACGTGCAGGTGCCTTTGAAGGAACACCACCGCGAATTGCCCGAGCGCTGGCACTACGAGCTGGCGCTGCTGAAGGTGAAGCTGGCCGGCCTTCCCGCCGATGCGATCAACAAGCTGCCATCGCAGTTGTCCGGCGGCATGCGCAAGCGCGCCGGCCTGGCCCGCGCGCTGGCGCTGGACCCGCCGCTGCTGTTCCTGGATGAACCGACCGCAGGCCTCGACCCGATCGGTGCGGCCGCGTTCGACCGCCTGATCAAGACCCTGCAGGAGGCGCTTGGGCTGACCGTGTTCCTGATCACCCACGACCTGGACACGCTGTACGCCATCTGCGACCGGGTGGCGGTGATCGCCGACCGCAAAGTGGTGGCCAACGCGCCACTGCCGGACATCGAGAAACTGGATCATCCGTGGATCCAGGAATACTTCCACGGACCGCGTGCGCGTGCCGCGCGCGGCGAACAGATCGAGAGTGCCTGAGCCATGGAAACCAAAGCCAACTACGTGCTGATCGGCGCGTTCACCCTGATCACCGGCCTGGCCCTGCTGGCCTTCGGCCTGTGGGCGGCCAAGTACTCCTCCGACCGCACCTGGCAGGAATACCGCGTGGTGTTCCGCGAGGCCGTGACCGGCCTGTCGGTGGGCAGCCCGGTGCAGTACAACGGCATCGCGGTCGGTTCGATCATCGAACTGAACCTGGTGCCGGACGACCCGCGCCAGGTGGTCGCACGCATCCGCCTGAACTCGACCACCCCGGTCAAGACCGATACCCGTGCCAAGCTGGCGATCACCAGCCTGACCGGCCCATCGATCATCCAGCTCAGCGGCGGCACGCCGCAGTCGCCGGCGCTGACCACGGTCAACAAGGATCCGGCGCCGATCATCCCGACCACGCCGTCGGCCCTGCAGAACATCACCGACGTCGCCAATCGCATTGTCGAGCGCATGGATCAGATCCTCAGCGATCGCAACGTGGCCTCGATCAACGCCACACTGGCCAACCTGGAAACGATCAGCGGCGGCCTGGCCGACCGTGACCAGGGCACGCAGGCGCTGCTGCTCAGCGCGCGCGATGCCGCCCGCAGCCTGGACACCACGCTGAAGACCACCAACGGCACCATCGAGCGCCTGGACAGGAACCTGGTGCAGCAGCTGCCGGGCATCATCGACAAGCTGGACGGCACCCTGGCCAAGCTCGACTCGGCCGCCGGCAACGCCGATTCGATCCTTGGCGAGAACCGCGCCGCGATCAACAGCTTCGCCAATGATGGCCTCGGCCAGCTGGGCCCGACGCTGACCGAACTGCGCGGCCTGATCCGCGACCTGCGCCGGGTCAGCGACCGCCTCGAGAACAACCCCGCGCGCTACCTGCTGGGCCGCGACGCACCGAAGGAGTTCGAACCCAAATGAGCCCGATGCCCCTTTCGCGCCTGCTGCTGGCCGCTTCGCTGGTCACCCTACTGGGCGGCTGCTCCATCCTTGGCAGCAGCGAGAAAACCGCGGTGACGCTGTACTCGCCCGCCGTGCAGGTGAAGGCCGATCCGGCGTGGCCGCAGGCCAGCTGGCAGCTGGTGCTGGCCAAGCCCAGCGCCGCGCGCATGGTCGACAGCCCGCGCATCAACGTGCGGCCGACGCCGTCGCAGCTGGAGATCTACAAGGGCGCCAGCTGGGCCCAGCCGGCCACCGACATGATCGAGGACACCCTGCTGCGCGGCTTCGAGGATTCCGGACGCATCCACGGCGTCGCCCGCAGCACCGCCGGCATCCGCGCCGACTACAAGCTGTCCACCGACGTGCGCCGCTTCGAGTCGGACTACCAAGGCCAGGCCACGCCGACGGTGGTGATCGAGGTCAACGCCAAACTGATCCACGTCGCCGACCAGCGCGTGGTCGCCGACCGTACCTTCCGCCAGGCACAGCCGGTCGGCAGTACCGACGTGCCGGCCGTCACCGCCGCCTTCGAACGTGGCCTGCAGCAGCTGGCGCAGGACGTGGTGGGCTGGACGCTGGTGAGCGGGCAGGCCGACCAGCCGACCGTCACGCGCTGATCGATCAGCGCGGCGCAATCCAGCGGAACGTCAGGTTGATCCGCTCGCCCTGCACGCGCGCCATCTTCGGCAACGCGTGCTGGTAATAACGCTGGGTCTGCCCGGCCATTACCAGCAGGTCGCCATGGCCGAGCAGGTACTCGGTCTTCTGCGCCGGATCATCACGCCGGCGTAGCAGGAAACGCCGTGCCGCGCCCAGGCTCAGCGAGGCGATCACCGGGGCCGGGCCCAGTTCGGGTTCGTCATCGCTGTGCCAGCCCATATAGTCGCCGCCGCTGCGATAGCGGTTCAGCAGCACGCTGTTGAAGCGGCCGAAGCCATCGTCCTGCAGGCGCTCGCGCATGCCCTGCAGGGACGGCGGCCACGGGTGCGGCACGAATTCTGCCCCCGAGTAGAGATAGCGCGCCTGCGGATCACCTATCCAGCAGCTCAACCGTGGCGAATCCACCCAGCTGCCGAACATGCGGATGCGATGCACCTCCCACGGCACGCCGGCTTGCAGATCGCGCTGCAAGGCATCGGCCTCGGCGGGAGACAGCCAGGCCGGGAGGTGGCGGACGTCGGCATCGGGAAGGTCGTGGGGGAACAGCATGGGCGCCCCAAGGGAAAGGGGGGGCGACCGAAGGCCGCCCCGGAACGTCAGCGGCGCGCGAACGCCACGCCCGTTTTTTCCTTCAGTTCGTCATCGCTGACACCCGGCGCCGCTTCTACCAGCACCAGACCAGCATCGGTGACGTCAAACACGGCCAGGTCGGTGATGATGCGGTCGACCACGCCGACGCCGGTCAGCGGCAGCGTGCATTCGGCCAGGATCTTGTGCTCGCCGTTCTTGGCGGTGTGCTCCATCAGCACCACCACGCGCTGCACGCCGGCCACCAGGTCCATCGCGCCGCCCATGCCCTTGACCATCTTGCCGGGCACCATCCAGTTGGCCAGGTCGCCCTTGTCGGTGACCTGCATGGCCCCGAGGATGGCCAGGTTGACGTGGCCGCCGCGGATCATCGCGAAGCTGTCGTGGCTGCCGAAGTAGCTGGCACCGGCACGCGCGGTGACGGTCTGCTTGCCGGCATTGATCAGGTCGGCGTCCACTTCCGCGTCGGTCGGGAACGGGCCGATACCGAGCAGGCCGTTCTCCGACTGCAGCCACACGTCCACGCCTTCAGGGATGTGGTTGGCGACCAGTGTCGGCAGGCCGATGCCCAGGTTCACGTACGCACCATCGGTCAGTTCGCGGGCGGCGCGTGCCGCCATCTCGTCACGGGTCCACGCCATGTCAGTTGCCCTCCGCGCGGATGGTGCGCTGTTCGATGCGTTTTTCAGGATGCGCGTTGTGCACGATGCGGTGCACGTAGATGCCCGGCAGGTGCACCTGGTCCGGATCGATGGCGCCAACCGGCACGATCTCCTCGACCTCGGCGATGCAGACCTTGCCGGCCATCGCACAGGTCGGGTTGAAATTCCGAGCGGTCTTGCGGAACACCAGGTTGCCGGCCTCGTCGGCCTTCCACGCCTTGACCAGCGCCACGTCGGCGCGCAGCGCGGTTTCCATCACGTAGTGCTTGCCGTCGAACTCGCGGGTTTCCTTGCCTTCGGCCACCACCGTGCCATAGCCGGTGGCGGTGAAGAACGCCGGAATACCCGCACCGCCGGCACGCAAGCGCTCGGCCAGGGTGCCTTGCGGGTTGAATTCCAGCTCGAGCTCGCCGGCCAGGAACTGCCGCTCGAACTCCTTGTTCTCACCCACGTAGGACGAAATCATCTTCTTGATCTGCCGGGTTTCCAGCAGTTGGCCGAGGCCGAAACCATCAACGCCGGCATTGTTGGAGATCACGGTCAGGCCCTTGGCACCACTGTCGCGCAGCGCGGCGATCAATGCCTCGGGAATGCCACACAGGCCGAAGCCGCCCACGGCCAGCGTCTGGCCATCGGCGACCACCCCTTGCAGGGCCTCCGCCGCACTGGCGAAGCGCTTGCTGCGCTTGCCGGTGGAAGTCGATTGCTGCATTGCTGTACTACCCTGCACGTTGAGGATGACCGCATTCTAGCTGGAGGGCGGCGAAGGGCCTGGATGCGCCGCAGCATTGCACGGGCATCGCACTGGGTTCCGTAGAATGCCCGGTTCCCCTGCCATGGCCGGCCCCATGCCCGGCCCACCCTCGTTGATGGCCCAGACCTACACCGAAGAAGACCTGCTCCGCTGGATGGACGCGTGGACACTGGAAAAGAGCGAACGTTGCCTGTCCGGTGTCCGCAACATGCATCTGACCAGTGGAATGCTCATCGCCGAAGTGAAAGGCTCGGCCAGATATCCCTACCGGGTGGAAATCGATCTGGAAGCCAGCCTGCGCCATCCTCGCAGCCGCCTGCAAAGTGAATGCTCGTGCCCTGTCGGCCATCACTGCAAGCACGTGGCGGCAGTGCTGGTCGCCCACATGCTGGACGCAGCAGACCTGGGCGATGACGATCCAGCGTCGGAGCACGAACCGGTCCAGTCGCCACGCCGCGAACTGCTGGAACAGCTGTCACGCTGGCAGTCCGTCAGAGCCCAGCCTCCCCGGTCACGTAGAAACGGCATCATCTTCGAGCTGTCCACGTTCAATCACCGGCCTTCCATCCTGCTCCGCCGCGTCAAATACGCCCTCGACGATACGATCGAGTTCGACAAGTGGCAGGACATCACCCCTCAGCTGTTGCTGGAACCGCCCGCCTACCTGACGCAGGCCGACCTGGCCGCGGTGGCGCAGCTGTGGGCCCTGCATCAGTCGGTAAAACCGCCGGAGTGGTTCGACGTCGGCACGATCCTGCAGTCGATCGTGTCCAGCGGGCATGGCTGGGTGTCATGTGGCATGCATGATCGCGTGCCGGCCAGGCCCGGCGCACCACGTCGCGGTACGTTGGGGTGGAGCGCAGAGACGACTCACGGCAGGTTGCTGCTGGCGCCGGCACTGAGCGTGGAAGGCGATGCGGACGGCCTCGTACTGGGATCTAGTGCCGGTTACCTGGATCCGGTCTCCGGTGAAGTCGGCCTTCTCCTGCTGGACGTCAAGCCGGAGGACGCGGACGCGTTCCTCGCCCTTCCCCACCTGCTCCCCGATGAGGAACCGATCGTGGCGCAACTGCTGCAACAGATCGACCCCGCGCTGCCGCGCCCCGGTGCAGGCGACACACTGCCTACGCTGCAGATCAGCGCCATGACCCCCGTGCTGCGCCTGCATACGATCAAATTTCGGCCGCCGTGGCTCGGCCCCCGCGACCCTTCGCAATGGGCCGATATCGCAACCGTGGCCTTCGAGTACGACGAGCACGTGCGGTTCCTGGACGATCCGAGCCTGTTCGCCCACGATCCGGAGGGCCAGCTCGCAATGCTGCCCCGCGACCTGGGTGAGGAATCACGGCGCGAGGCCGAGCTGCGCACGGTGGGCTTGCATCGCGACACGGCTCCGCGGGCGCCACTGGAAGGCGCCGGCCCGCAGTTCCAGCTGCGTACCCATGACTGGACACGGTTCCTGCTGGACGACGTGCAGCGCCTGGAAGCCTTGGGCTGGAAGGTGGAGGCGGACGAGGATTTCCGCCATCGCATCACCCGGGTGGAGGAGATCGACCTGGACGTCCAGTCAGACCCGGAAGACGCGGGCTGGTTCAACCTGGGCCTGGACATCCAGGTGGAAGGCCGCGATGTGTCGATGGTTCCGCTGCTGCAGCAGGTGCTGCAGGCCGACCCTCGCTGGATGCGTGGCCAGCTGGATGACATCGGCGACGACGAGAACATCCTGTTGACGACGGGCGACAACACGCGCCTGGCACTGCGGGCCGCACGACTCAAGCCGATCATGGCCCTGTTGGCGGACCTGTTTGCCCAGCGTGGCGCGCCGCTGCGCCTGTCTGCGCTTGACCGTGGCCGCCTGCAGGCGCTGCAGGACACTGCGCGCCTGCAGTTCCGTGGCCGCAAGGATACCCAGGCGCTCGTGCAGCGGCTGATGCAGGTACCCGCACCGAGCGAAGTACCGCCGCCGGCAGGGCTGGAGGCAACGCTCCGCCCCTATCAGCTCGAGGGCCTGTCGTGGCTGCAGTACCTGCGCCAGCAGGGCTTGGGCGGCGTACTGGCCGATGACATGGGGCTGGGCAAGACTCTGCAGACCCTGGCGCATCTGCTGGTCGAGAAGGAAAGTGGCCGCCTGGACCAGCCGGCGCTGCTGGTGGTGCCGACCTCGCTGCTGCACAACTGGCAGAGCGAAGCGGCACGCTTCACCCCTGCCCTGCGTGTGCTGACCCTGCATGGACCGGCACGTGAAGCGCTGTTCGAGGCCATCCCCGAACACGATCTTGTACTGACCACGTACCCCCTGCTGTGGCGCGACGAGCAGGCGCTGCAGGCCTATGCCTACCATCTGCTGATTCTGGATGAAGCCCAGCAGGTGAAGAATCCGAAATCACGCGCTGCCGTCACCCTGCGCACGTTGCAGGCCCGCCATCGCCTGTGTCTGACCGGCACGCCGCTGGAAAACCACCTGGGCGAACTGTGGACGCAGTTCGATTTCCTGCTGCCCGGCCTGCTCGGCACCGAGAAGCAGTTCAACCAGCATTGGCGCCACCCCATCGAACGCGGCAGCGACCATCGCCGTGGCCAGCTGCTGGCGCAGCGGTTGCGCCCGTTCATCCTGCGCCGACGCAAGGACCAGGTCGCGTCGGAGCTTCCGCCCAAGACCCTCATTACCCGTACGGTCGAAATGGAGGGCGGCCAGCGTGATCTCTATGAAACCGTGCGTGCGGCAATGGAAAAGCAGGTGCGCGAGGCCATCAGCGGCAGCGGGCTGGCGCGCAGCCATATCGTGGTGCTGGATGCATTGCTGAAACTGCGCCAGGTCTGCTGCGATCCGCGCCTGCTGCCGGGCAACGCACCGGCACGGGCTGCAGGCTCGGCCAAACTGGATCTGTTGCGCGAGATGCTGCCGCCGATGGTCGAGGAAGGTCGTCGCATCCTGGTGTTCTCGCAGTTCACCGGCATGCTGTCGCTGATCGCGCAGGCGCTGGACGATCTGGGACTGGCCTATGTGACCCTGACCGGTGATACCCAGGACCGGGCCACGCCGGTGCAGCGTTTCATGCAGGGTGAAATCCCGGTGTTCCTGATCAGCCTCAAGGCAGGTGGCGTGGGGTTGAACCTGACCGCGGCCGACACCGTCATCCATTTCGATCCCTGGTGGAATCCCGCCGCCGAAAACCAGGCCAGTGACCGCGCTCACCGGATCGGCCAGCAGCAGCCGGTGTTCGTCTACCGGTTGATCGCTGCAGGCAGCATCGAAGAGCGGATTGCCGAGCTGCAGGAGCGCAAGGCCCTGCTGGCCGAATCGATTCTCGAAGGCGGTGGCAGCGCCGGGCCGCGCTTCAGCGAAGAAGACGTGCAGGCACTGCTGGCGCCACTGCCGGGCCTGCCGGCCAGACGTACCCGCAGGCCGGGCCGGCCGTCCAACACCCGCAGAGGAACGTAGAATCAGACCTGTTCGGCTGGAGCAAAAAAGCCGCAGTCTGAATGGCTCCAGCTGTTTTTGCTGGCTTGGTGAGGAGCGTCCGATCGACGGGGACAGCGGCCCTGACCTGCCCGGCCAAGCGCGAATTTTGCCTTCCAACATCTCCGAACCTGCATGCACAGCACGGGCTCAGCCGTTGGCCGGAATCAACTCCGACATTACCCTCTTCAACCCGTCCTGCCAGGATGGCAGCACGATGCCGAAATCCTGCTGCAACCGACGGTTGTCCAGCACCGACCAGGTCGGACGCTTGGCCGGCGTCGGATACTCGGAGCTGGGAATCGCCTCGACGGCGGGCACCTTCGGCAATACGCCCGTCGCCAGCGCCTCGGCAAAAATCGCCTCGGCAAAGCCATGCCAGCTGGTCTGGCCACTGGCGGTCAGGTGCCAGGTGCCCGACAACTGCCCCGGGTGCTGCAGTGCCTGCGCGGTGACATCGGCGATCAGCGCCGCCGGCGTCGGCGTACCCACCTGGTCAGCCACCACGCGCAGCTGCTCTCGCTCGGCGCCTAGACGCAGCATGGTGCGCAGGAAATTCGCACCATGCGAGGCATACACCCATGCCGTGCGGAAGATCAGGTGACGTCCTGCCGCTGCCCGTACGGCGTCCTCACCATCACGCTTGCTGGTGCCGTAGACACCCAGCGGCGCGGTCGGTTCGTCCTCACGGTACGGGGCAGTACCCTGTCCATCGAACACATAATCGGTGGAGTAATGCACGAACGGCACGCCATGCGCCGCACACCAGCATGCGATCACGCCCGGCGCCTGCGCGTTGGCCGCAAACGCAGCTTCCACGTCCTGCTCGGCACGATCAACGGCGGTATAGGCCGCAGCATTCACCACCACCGACGGCTGAAGACGGTCCAGCAGCGCCGGCAGACTGACGGGCTGGCCGAAATCAGCGGTTTCGCAGGCGCTGCCATCGGGCAGGACACCGCTGCGGGTGGTCGCGATCACCTTGCCGAGCGGTGCCAGCGCGCGCAGCAGCTCCTGGCCGACTTGGCCGTTGGCGCCGAACAGCAGAATGGTCACGGACTGTAGACCGGCAGGCGGTCTTCATCGATGTCCTTCAGGAAAGGCGCGTTCTCGTCCTTGGCAGACAGGGTCGGTGCACTGACCGGCCAGTCCACGGCGATGTCAGCGTCGTTCCAACGCACCGCGGCGTCGGCTTCCTTCACGTAGACATCGGTGCACAGGTAATGGAACAGCGCGGTCTCGGAGAGCACCGCGAAACCATGTGCGAAGCCCTCCGGAATCCAGAACTGCCTGCGGTTCTCCGCGCTCAGCACCAGCGCTTCCCACTGGCCGAACGTGGGCGAACCGCGGCGAATGTCCACGGCCACGTCGTAAACCTCACCCTCCAGTACGGTCACCAGCTTTCCCTGCGAACGCGGCCATTGGTAGTGCAGCCCGCGCAGCACGCCCCTGGAGGAGGAAGATATGTTGCTCTGCACGAATGCAGCCGGCAGGCCATGCTCGGCAAATCGGCCCGCATTCCAGGATTCAAAGAAGTACCCGCGCGCGTCGCCAAACACCGCCGGCTCGAGGATCTTGCAACCTTGCAGCCTTGTCTCAACCACCTTCACGGCACGAGGCCCCGCTGCAGCAGCTTCTTCAGGTATTGCCCGTAGGCGTTCTTGGCCAATGGCGCAGCCAGCGCTTCAAGCTGCGCGGCGCTGATCCAGCCCTTGCCGAAGGCGATCTCCTCCGGGCAGCAGACCTGCAGGCCCTGGCGGGTCTGGATGGTCTCGATGAAATTCGACGCTTCCAGAAGCGATTGGTGTGTACCGGTGTCCAGCCACGCATAGCCTCGCCCCAGCGCCTCCAAATGCAGGCTGTGCTCATCAAGGTAACGCTTGTTGAGATCGGTGATCTCCAACTCGCCCCGCGGCGACGGCGTCAGCTCGGCAGCGTAATCGCTGGCATTGCCGTCGTAGAAGTACAGGCCCGTCACTGCATAGTTCGAACGCGGATTCGCCGGCTTTTCGACCAAGTCGATGACCTTGCCGCTACTGTCGAACTCGGCCACGCCATAACGTTCCGGATCATTGACCCAGTAGCCGAATACGGTCGCCCCCTGATCGCGCTCATCGGCGCGACGGAGCATGTCACTCAAACCGTGTCCATGGAAGATGTTGTCACCCAGCACCAGGCAACTCGGCTTGCCGGCCACGAAATCGCGGCCGATCAGATAGGCCTGGGCCAGGCCATCGGGGCTCGGCTGCACCGCATACTGGATGTCCATGCCCCACTGCGAGCCGTCGCCCAGCAACTGCTGGAACAGCGCCTGTTCGTGCGGGGTGTTGACGATCAGCACCTCGCGGATCCCCGCCAGCATCAACACGCTGAGCGGGTAATAGATCATCGGCTTGTCGTACACCGGCAGCAGCTGCTTGCTGACGCCCTTGGTGATCGGATACAGCCGGGTTCCGGAGCCGCCGGCGAGGATGATGCCTTTACGCTGTGTCATTTCGTCTCCAGGGTTCAGGCCGCAGTGCCGATGCGCTGCAGACGGTAGCTGCCGTCCAGCACGCCGTTGACCCAGTCTTGGTTGTCCAGGTACCAGTCGACGGTGAAGGCGATGCCCTGCTCGAAGGTATAGGCCGGCTCCCAGCCCAGGTCGTTCTTCAGTTTGGAGGCATCGATCGCGTAACGGCGGTCGTGGCCCGGCCGATCGGCGACGTAGGTGATCTGGCTGCTGCGCGGCTGGCCATCGGCGCGCGGGCGGCGCGCATCGAGCAGCGCGCAGATGGCCTGCACCACCTCGATGTTCTGCTTTTCCGAGTTGCCGCCCACGTTGTAGGTCTCACCCACCTGGCCCTTGGCCAGCACGGTGCGGATCGCTTCGCAGTGGTCGGTCACGAACAGCCAGTCGCGCACCTGCTTGCCGTCGCCGTAGACCGGCAGCGGCTCGCCGGCCAGCGCCTTGGCGATCACCAGCGGAATGAGCTTCTCGGGGAAGTGGTACGGGCCGTAGTTGTTGGAGCAGTTGGTGGTCAGCACCGGCAGCCCGTAGGTGTGGTGGAACGCCCGTACCAGATGGTCCGACGCGGCCTTGGACGCCGAATACGGCGAATTGGGCGCATACGGGGTGGTTTCACTGAACTTGCCGGTCTCGCCGAGGGTGCCGTACACCTCGTCGGTGGACACGTGCAGGAAGCGGAACGCCACGCCCTGCCCGGCCGGCAGGCCCTTCCAGTAATCGCGGACGGCTTCGAGCAGGCCCAGGGTGCCGACCACGTTGGTCTGGATGAACGCCCCCGGGCCATCGATCGAGCGATCCACATGGCTTTCGGCAGCGAAATTCAGCACCGCCTCAGGCTGGTGCTCAGCCAGCAGCCGCGTCACCAGCGCGCGGTCGCCGATGTCGCCCTGCACGAACACGTGGTCGGGATTGCCGTCCAGGCTGGCCAGGGTGGTCAGGTTGCCGGCATAGGTCAACGCGTCGAGGTTGACCACCTTGATACCGCGGGCAACCGCTTCGAGAACGAAGTTACCGCCAATGAACCCGGCGCCGCCGGTGACAAGCCATGTGGGCACTACCTGTTCTCCTGATCGTGAAGTCTTCGGTGAAGCGCCCGCAGGCGCCTCGACACAGCGGCACAGCATACAGTGCGGCCGCCTTCACGACGCCCTTTGGCAGGTGAACGAAACCCGGCCGCGGGCGCATTTCTGTCGCATCGCAACATAACCATACGCATTCGCATGGCCGATCAAGGCCAGTTAGAATCGGGGTCCCACCCCCGAACCGGTTGCTGTTGCAGGACCGGACGTTCTCCCTGTTACTGAAGGACCCCGTACCAGATGAAAATCCTCGTCGCGTACAAGCGCGTGGTGGACTACAACGTCCGCATTCAGGTCAAGCCGGACGGTTCCGGCGTGGTCACCGACGGCGTCAAGCTGTCCCCCAATCCGTTCGATGAAATCGCCCTGGAAGAAGCCCTGCGCCTGCGCGACAAGGGCATCGCCAGCGAAGTGGTGGTTGCCACGATCGCCCCGGCCGACGCCCAGGCCCACCTGCGCAACGGCCTGGCCATGGGCGCCAACCGCGCCATCCATGTGGTCACCGACCAGGCCATCCAGCCGCTGACCGCCGCCCGCGCCCTGCTCAAGCTGATCGAGAAGGAACAGCCGGAGCTGGTCATCCTCGGCAAGCAGGCCATTGACGACGACGCCAACCAGACCGGCCAGATGCTGGCCACGATCTGGGGCCGCCCGCAGGCCACCTTCGCCAGCAAGCTGGACATCGCCGATGGCAAGGCCACCGTGGTGCGCGAAGTCGACGCCGGCCTGGAAACGCTGGAAGTGGACCTGCCGGCCTTGGTCACCACCGACCTGCGCCTGAACGAGCCGCGCTTCATCAAGCTGCCGGACATCATGAAGGCCAAGGCCAAGCCGCTGGAAACCCTGCAGCTGGCCGAGCTGGGCGTTGAAGCCGCCGATACCCTGAAGACCACCCACTACGCCGCGCCGTCCAAGCGCAGCAAGGGCGTGATGGTCAAGGACGCCGCCGAACTGGTGGCCGCACTCAAGCAGAAGGGGTTGCTGTAATGAGCAAGGTTCTCGTCATCGCAGAACACCACGACGGCAAGCTCAACGCCGCCACCGCCAAGACGGTCAGTGCGGCCGCTGCGATCAGCGGCGCGCAGATCGACGTGCTGGTGCTGGCCGCCGACCCGGCCGCCGCCGCGGCCGAAGCGGCGAAGATCACGGGTGTGGCCAAGGTGCTGACCGTAGCCAATGCCGCCAACGCACACCCGGTGGCGCAGGTGCTGGCCCCGCAGATCGCCAAGGCCGCCGCCGGCTACAGCCATGTGTTCGGCCCGTCCACCACCTTCGGCAAGGACCTGATGCCGTGCGTGGCCGCCCTGCTGGGCGTGGCGCAGGTCTCGGACCTGATGGCCGT
>OJST01000195.1_pt1 | contig 17657 bp, 18 predicted proteins | sample 1599491 | NCBI WGS metagenome assembly OJST01 (sample SAMN04436635, study PRJEB24849) | human gut metagenome | biome: human gut; feature: NICU; material: stool | host: Homo sapiens | place: USA: Saint Louis, MO | collected 2010-02-10
AGGGGATTAAGTCGTTTGTGCACAAACGACTTAATCCCCTCCGTCCCCTTTTTTTCAACCAAAGACGAACTTGCCCTTCATCATCGCGAAGTGGCCGGGGAACGAGCAGAAGAAGGTGTAGTCACCGCCCTTCTGCAGGCCCGGGGTGGAGAAGCGCACGCGCGTGGTCTCGCCACCGCCGATCACCTTGGTGTGCGCCAGCACGCGCTTGTCGGCCTTCGGCAGGTAGCTGTCGGCCAGGGTCATGCGCATGCCCGCCATCGCCACCGGCTGGTAATCGGCGGTACGGGTCAGCACCCAGTTGTGACCCATCGCGGTGACAGCCAGCTTGCCGGTGTGGCGCAGGGTCAGGTCCACGGCGGTGCAGTCGGCGGCGACCTTGATCTCGCGGCTGCTGAAGCTCATCTGGTCGGTGCTGTCGATGCTGACCGCACATATCCGCGCCATCGCCGACGGCGCCAGCATCAGCGCGCCCAGTCCCACTGCCACCCTCCAAGCCTTCATCGTTGCATCTCCTGCGGATTCAAGCGCCATTCTAGGCAGCCTCCTGTGGCCGCGTCTGCGACCGTCTGTCGCACGCGCACTCCAGGGTTTCCGCGCATCCACCGCGATGGCATGCTCGGCCGATGCGGATCGATCTGTTGCTGCTGGATGTGGACGGCGTGCTGGTGCAGTACCAGCGCGCGCAGCGCGTGCTGCACCTGGCACAGGCGCTGGATGTCGCGCCGGAAACCGTGCAGGCCGCGCTGTACGACAGCGGGCTGGAAGCGGCACATGACAATGGCACGCTGGATGGCCCGGCCTATCTGGCGCAGCTGAGCAAACAGCTGGGCCGCACCGTTGATGTACACACGTGGATCGCGGCGCGACAGGCCGCCAGCCATCCACAGCCGGCCGTGCTGCAGCGGCTGCAGGCCCTGCAGCTGCCGATGGCGGTGCTGACCAACAATGGCGCACTGATGCAGCAGGCCTTGCCGACTCTGCTACCGGAACTGTTCCCGGCCCTGCATGAGCGCGTGTTCTGCAGCGCGGAGTTCGGCCTGCGCAAACCGGCGCCCGCGGTGTTCCTGCGCACGCTGGAAGCACTGGACGTGGCACCTGCCCGCACGCTGTTCGTCGATGACCTGTTCGCCAACGTGCGCGGCGCACGCGCCGCCGGCCTGCACGCGGAAACCGTGCGCGATGGCCGTGGGCTGGGCAAGGTGTTGAAGCGTTACGCGGTGGGCTGATCGGGGTCAGAGCCCTCTGCGCAGGAGAGGGATCCGACCCCAGCATTATGGCGTCAGCGCGCGGCGATGAACGCGGCAATTGCCGCGCGCAGGCGCTTGAGGCCTTCAGCCACTTCTTCGTCGGTGATGTTCAGCGACGGCACGAAGCGCAGCACGTCCGGGCCGGCCTGCAGGGTCAGCAGCCCCTGCCCGGCGGCGTGGTCGAGGATCGCACCAGCCTGGCCGGCGAAGTCCTTGCTCAGCACCGCACCCAGCATCAGGCCGCGACCACGCACCTCGCTGAACACGCCGAACTCTTCGTTGATGCGCGCGAAGCCATCGCGCAGCGCCTTCGACTGGCGGCTGACGTTGGCGGCGATCTCCGACGAGGCCAGCTTGCGCAGCGCCACGCGGGCCACCGCAGCGGCCAGCGGGTTGCCACCGAAGGTGGTGCCGTGCGCGCCAAACTGCATGGTCTCGGCCACCTTCGGGCCGGCCAGCATCGCACCGATCGGGAAGCCGCCACCCAGCGCCTTGGCCAGGGTGACCATATCCGGCACCACGTCGTCCTGCCAGTGCGCGAACAGCGTACCGGTGCGGCCCATGCCGGCCTGGATCTCGTCCAGCACCAGCAATGCGTTGTGCTGGTCGCACAGTTCGCGCACGCGCTTGAGGAAGCCGGACTTGGCCGGCATCACGCCGCCCTCGCCCTGGATCGGCTCCAGCATCACCGCAGCCACGTCACCGGCGGCCATCGCGGTTTCCAGCTGCACTTCGTCGTTGAAATCGATGTAGCGGAAGCCACCCGGCAGCGGCTCGTAGCCTTCCTGGTACTTCGGCTGGGCAGTAGCGGTGACCGCGCCCATGGTGCGGCCGTGGAAGCTGCCGCGGAAGGTGATGATGACGCGCTTGTCGGCCGGGCGGCCCTGGCTGGAGGCCCACTTGCGGACCATCTTGATCGCCACTTCGTTGGCTTCAGCGCCGGAGTTGCACAGGAACACGCGCTCGGCGAAGCGGCTGGCCTTGACCAGTTCTTCGGCCAGGTGCAGCGGCGGCGCGCTGTAGAACACGTTGCTGGTGTGCCAGAGCTTGCCGGCCTGTTCGACCAGCGCGGCCACCAGGTCTGGATCGTTGTGGCCGAGGCCACACACGGCGATGCCGGCGGCCAGGTCGATGAACTCACGGCCCTGGCTGTCCCACACGCGGGCGCCCTGGCCTCGCTCCAGTACCACCTGGCGGGGCTTGTAGACCGGCAGGTAATAGTGCGAAAGGGAGATCAGCGGATCGGTAGCGGCGGTCATGGCAGTCGGCAGGGTTCAGGAATCCCCATTCTCGCGCCGGAACCCCTGCGGCACAATGCGCGCATGCGACCGTTTTCCGCCCCCCAGCTGAACCCCGCCACCGAGACCGGCTGGCGCCGTCGGTGGTTCGACATCATCTACCGCCACGACACCCGGCCCTCGCGCAATTTCGACCTGATCCTGGTGGTAGCGATCGTCGCCAGCATCCTGGTGGTGATGATCGACAGCGTGCAGCACCTGCATGCCGAATGGTCCACCGGCCTGTACATCCTGGAATGGGGCTTCACGATCATCTTCACCGCCGAGTACCTGTTGCGGCTGGCGGTGGTCAAGCGCCCGCTGCGGTATGCGGTGAGCATCTGGGGCATCATCGACCTGCTGTCGATCCTGCCCGCCTACCTGTCGATGTTCATCCCCGGCGCGCAGAGCCTGCTGGTGGTGCGCGCGCTACGCATCCTGCGGGTGTTCCGCATCCTGAAGCTGACCCGCTACATCGAGGAAAGCGGCGTCCTCATGACGTCGCTGTGGCGCAGCCGTCGCAAGGTGCTGGTGTTCCTGTTCACGGTGATCACCATCACCATCATCGCCGGTGCGCTGATGTACGTGATCGAAGGCCCCGAACACGGCTTCACCAATATCCCGGCCAGCATGTACTGGGCGGTGGTGACCATGGCCACGGTCGGCTTCGGTGACATCGTGCCGCAGACCGTGCTTGGCCGCTTCGTCACCTCGGTGCTGATCCTGATCGGCTACAGCATCATCGCCGTACCCACCGGCATCTACACCGCCGAGCTGGCCAGTACCATGCGTGAAGCCGAACAGGCCGCGCGCCGCGATGCGCGTGGCTGCCCGGACTGTGGGCTGGAAGGTCATGAACCGGATGCACTGCACTGCCGCAAGTGCGGTGGCAAGCTGCCGGATGCGTTCAACCATTGATGCGAGCGCCGGCGATGTACACCGGCGCACGCTGATCACGCCATGAGCGGGAGCACTACTGGCGGTTGCTCTGGAAAACGAGCGTGTTGTATTCCTGCATCAGCTTGCTGGCCGATCCACGCGGCGCCATCGACGGCGAATCAAGCATGCGTCGTTCGAAATCGGTGTAAGGCTCTTTCTCGCTGACGCGCTGCAGCCGCGCCTTGCCTTCCCGACGGAAGTTCTCGGCCTCACGCTCGAAGCTGTTCCAGTCCAGCTTGCCCGGCTCCTGATCAGCCACCTTCGCATGCGCTTCGTCGGAAATGCGGTTGAACGCATCCAGACGCTCGCGGGCCTTGGCCTGATCGAAATCATCCTCGCTCATCAGATCCATGATGGCCTTGGCTTCCAGCATCATCGCCAGGCGGTAGTACTCGCGCGTGCGACCCTCGGCCTGCTCCAGTGCCTTGAGCTGCTCGCGCTAGGCGGCGTCGTTCTGGCGCTCCAGCTCGGCATTGAACGTTTCGCTGGCAGCCACGAAATCCTTGAAGGCGGCCATCAAGGGCGCGTGCAGCTGCTTGCCCTTGGCGAACTGGTCGTCTTCGTAGTCCTGGCGATCGTAGTAGTCGTGCGCGTCCTTGCTGATCGGCACCAGCGCCTTCAGCGCCTGCTGGTAGTGGCCGGCAGCAGCATCGAGTTCAGCCAGCACTGGCTTGGCAGCGATCGCCTCGGTCACGGGGGCATCGCACTGCTTCATGTCGTAATCGCTGATCTCGAACGGACCGTACACCTGTGTCTCGCGACCGGTCGGGCCGGCGGCGACATCCTTGATCCAGCGCGTATAGGACTCGATGCTGCCGTGGGTCTTCGAATCAAGCGCGTTGAAGCAGCCGATGTAGGCGTTGAGCTTGGCGGTCAACTGCTGCTGCGGGTCGGACGGCGCCGCGCTGGCGTCCGGCGTGCCGGAGGCAGCGGCGCCGCCCGCAGCGGCGGGTGCCTTGCCACCGCAGGCGGCCAGGATCAACGACAGCGAAGCGGCCAGCGCCGCGACGGAAAGAGTGCGTGACATGTGTTCACATCCCTGTTGAAAACGATTACAGCTGCGCATTCTAGCGCAGCAGGCCGAAGGTCGCAGCCCTCGGCCTCTTCCGGCGACGTACGATCAATCCAGGAACAGATCCGGCAGCAACGGACGCGATGGATCCACTGCGTAGCCCGAAAGATCGGTGATACCCGCCTGCGCCAGCACGTCATCGTCGATCAGGAACTGGCCATGGAAGCCCGCCGCTTCGCGCACCAGCACCGCATGCGCGGCATCAGCCATGATCTGCGGCGTGCGGCAGCCGGCCGCATCCACGCCCGGGATCATGTTGATCGCATCGGTGGCGATGACCGTGCGCGGCCACAGCGCATTCACCGCCACGCCCTGCGGGCCGAATTCCGCGGCCAGGCCCAGGGTAACGAAGCTCATGCCCATCTTCGCCAGCGTGTAGCCGGTATGCGGTGCCCACCACTTCGGCGCCAGGCTGGGCGGCGGTGCAAGGGTGAGGATGTGCGGATTCGGCGCCTGCAGCAGGTACGGCAGGCAGGCCTGCGCGCACAGGAAACTGCCGCGCGCATTGACCTGCTGCATCAGGTCGAAACGCTTCATCGGCGTATCCAGCGTACCGCGCAGCCAGATCGCGCTGGCGTTGTTGACCAGGATGTCGATGCCGCCGAAGGTATCGACCGTGGCCGCAACCGCCGCGTGCACCTGCTCTTCCTCGCGGATGTCGCACTTCAGGGCCAGGCCCTGCCCGCCTGCCGCCGTCACCGCTTCAGCCGCGGTATGGATGGTGCCCGGCAGCTTCGGATTCGGCACCGACGACTTGGCCGCAATGGCCACGTTGGCGCCGTCGCGCGCAGCGCGCAGTGCGATGGCCAGGCCGATCCCACGCGAGGCTCCGGTGATGAAAAGCGTTTTGCCCTGCAGACTGCCCACGTTCCACACTCCAGCGTATGCAATGAGCCGCTAGTATGCCGCGCCGACGCGGAGTTCACCCGGCCTTGACGATACTCGGGCCTCCAGCCAACGCACGAGGTCCACGCCATGCGCCGTTCCCGCCTGTTGCTGCCTGCCCTGGGGCTTGCCCTGCTGACTGCCTGCCAGGGCCGTTCGCCGGAACCCGGCAAGGAGCCACCCGCCGGTGACGCGCCCAGCGCGGAGAAGGCCGCCGCCGACGGCAAGATGCGCTGGAGCGAGGCCGTGGTCTGGGATGGCGATCTGAACGCATGCCGCCAGGGAGAGAATGCCGCCACCCGGGATTGCCTGCGCGATGCGATGCGAGCGGGGGGAGCAAGCGCCGAGGCGATCACCGCGGCCGAGCAACTGTCCAGCGCCGGGGAACTGGCGTATGTCACCGCCTGGCATGAGAACGAGGGGCTGGGCATTGCCACGGTCGAGTATCCCTTCCGGGCCAACACCAACGAAGGCACCCGCCTGGTCGACGCCAGCGGCAAGCGCATCGATGTGGATGCCGTACAGCTGGACGACACGCTGCGTGCCGACCCGGCCGTGCAGGAGCTGTTGAAGGCCAACCCGCAGGCCACGCCATTCGCGCCGGCGCAATCGGCCGGAGCGACACCGCTGGAGGGCGGCGGGATCCGCCTGCTGTACCGCACACCGCTGCGCGACTGCCACGCCTGCCCGGACGTGGGTCAGCTGCAGATCGCCTATGACTTCGATGCCAAGCGCAACTTCATCGGCCAGCAGGTGGTGCCGGCGACGCCGTAATCCGGAAATGCCGCGTGTCGCCGGGCATGGCCCGGCGAGCGCAGTGTCGAATCATCGGTACGCCTGCACCTGCTTCTGCAGCAGATGCGGCACGATCAACCTGTGCACGGGCGCGACCGGCAGCATGTAGAGCCGCCCGAATGCGTTATGCGTATGCACCACCGTCACCACTTCCAGCACATCGCCCTGCCATTGCAGGGCCAGCTGTACGCGCAGGTGGCGATCATCGTCTTCCAGCACGATGGCATCGTCATCCAGCGACTGCAGGGTGAAGATGCCCAGCCGCTGGCCGGCCGCCGGATCGTCGGTGTCCTGAACCGCACGCAATGAGCCAAGGTGCTTCATCCCAAGCAGGCGCATGCCGTGGTTGCGCAGCGCCATCAGACCATCGAACCAACCGGGAATGCTCGCGGCCATGTCGCGATAGGCCTGCAAGGCCGAGCGCCCATCACGACGGGTGGTCGCATGGCACGCATGCACGAAATCCGCACCGGGCAGCTGAGTTCGCAGCACGCTGCCCGCGCTCGGCGGCGCGCTCATCACCTGCGATGCACTCACGGCTTCGGTCCCTGCCCCTCGTTGTCTTCCCAGTGCAGGATGCGGCGGGTGACGAAGCGGTAGACCGGCTTGCCGGTGGCGAACCACAGCTCGCGCACCCACGACGTACGCTTGAGCACGCGCTTCTCCACCGGGGTGAGTGATTCGCGGCAGTACATGCGCTTGTGCTTGAGCAGGTGGCGCAGGTCCTCGCGGGCCAGCAGCCGCATCCAGCGCGAGCGCGGGTTGCCGATCACCGCCAGCTGGAAGTCGATCAGCGCCGGTCGTCCATCTTCAGTGACCAGCCAGTTGGCTTCCTTGGCCAGGTCGTTGTGGGCCACGCCATTGCGATGCAGCTGCCGCAGCAGGCGACGCGCGGCGCGGAACCAGGCCAGATCGCCGCGCGGCGGACGCTGGTACATGGCATCGCCGGCCATGAAGCTGCGGTCGAGGTGGCGGCCATCCCAGGCCAGCAGCTGCGGCACATCGGCCATGCCATGGATATGGCGCAGCGCGCGTGCTTCGCGACGTGCAAGCCACCACGCGGGCAACCGCAGCCACAGCGGCGTGGCCCCCAGATCGCGGCGTACGAACGGGCCATCGGGCCCTTTCACAAGAAGGATCCGGCCGAAGCTGTCGGCCTTCAGAGCATGGTGGGGAGCGTCTGGCGTATGCGGCATGACTCCATTCTAGGCGATGGCGCCGGTTGCAAACGGTCACGAAGCGGCTGGGAACCAGTCACCTTCACGCCCCTATAATCGGGCAATGGACTCTTCATGGATCGACGCCACGCTCGCGTGGATTGCCGCTCACCCCGTGCTGGCGGGCGCCGTTATCTTCCTCATCGCCTTCTGCGATGCGGTCATCATTCTTGGCGCCATCGTGCCGGCGCTGCCACTGCTGTTCGCGGTGGGCGTGTTCATTGGCCTGGGCCAGATCTCCGGGCCGTACGCGGTGGCGGCTGCGGCATTGGGTGCGTTTGCCGGCGATGGCATCAGTTACTGGATCGGCCGCCGCTGGGGCGACCGCCTGCGCGGCGTGTGGCCGTTCAGCCGTTACCCGCAGCTGCTCGACCGCGGCGAAAACCTGTTCCGCCGCAATGCCTTCAAGAGCATCCTGGTGGCACGCTACGTCGGCGCGATCCGCCCGTTCGTGCCGGCCATCGCCGGCATGATGAAGATGCCCGCCAGCCGCTACGTGCAGGCCAGCGGCATCGCCAGCATTTCCTGGGCGGTGCTGTTCCTGGCGCCGGGCTGGATCCTCGGCGAAGCGTACGACGCGGTGGCTGCTGTAGCCGGGCGGCTGGTGGTGGTGGTCGGCCTGCTGGCGGTGATCCTTGGCCTGGTCTGGGCCATCGTGCTGTACGGCTACCGCTGGTCGGCCGCACGCATGGACAACTGGCTGGCACGCCTGCTGGACTGGTCCAACCGCCACCCGACGCTGGGCCGCTACACCGTTGGCGTGCTGGACCCGAAGCGGCGCGAATCGGTGCCGCTGGCGATGCTGGCGCTGATGCTGCTCCTGCTGGGCTGGGGCTGGTTCGCGCTGTTGACCGTGGTGGTCGCACATGGCGAGCCGCTGGCGATCGACCTGCTGGTGCACCAGGCCATGCTGGCGCTGCGCAATCCGCTGGCCGACTACCCGATGGCTGCGCTGGCGTCGCTCGGGGCCTGGCAGGTCCTGCTGCCGGCCACCGCCGCGGCGATGGGCTATCTGATCTGGCGCCGACGCTGGATGGCCGCTGCTCACTGGCTGGCGGCACTGGCCTTCGGCCTGGCGCTGACCATGCTGCTGGGCGCCACCGTGGATGTGGTGCGCCCGATCGACGCCAGCAGCGGCTTCGGCTTCCCGTCGGTGTCGGTGACCATGGCCACCATCACCTTCGGCTTCTTCGCGGTGCTGATCGCACGCGAGATGCCCGGCCGCACCCGCGTCTGGCCGTACCTGGTTTCGGGCATCGTGGTCAGCCTGATCGGCTTCTCGCGCCTGTACCTGGGCGCGCATTGGCTGAGCGACGTGATCGGCGGCATGCTGTTCGGCACGTTCTGGCTGCTGGTGCTGGGCATCGCCTATCGCCGCCGCTTCAACCGCTCGTTCTGGGTGAAGCCGGTGGCCTGGCTGTTCTACGGCGTCTTCGCCGTGGCGGCGATGTGGTACGCACCGCGCAACATCCCGGTGAAGCTGGAACGCTTCGAACCGACCCTGCCGGCCCCGCAGGCGATGGACATGCAGGCGTGGTGGCAGCACGACTGGGCCACGCTGCCGGCGCGCCGCAACGAGTTCGACGACGACCAGCGCTGGCCGCTGGACGTGCAGGTGGCCGGGCCATTGGCACCGCTGCAGGCGCAGCTGGAAGCGCGTGGCTGGAAGCGGCAGGAACAGGCCGGCTGGCAGCAGGCGCTGCTGATGCTGGACAAGAACACCGGCGCCGATGAACTGCCGGTGCTGCCGGCCACGCTGGACACCCGCGTGGAAGCACTGCTGATGGTGCGCCAGGGTGCGAAGCCGGACGAACGCTATGTGCTGCGCCTGTGGCCTGCACCCGCGCAGCTGCAGGCGGGCAACACGCCGCTGTGGCTGGGCAGTGCACAGACCCTGCGTTACGAACGCCACTTCGAGTGGATCGGCATGTGGCACCCGCTGCGTGGCGTCGACCCGGCGCTGAACGCGGTGAAGGAGGCCGTGCAGGACCTGCCGCAGCGCGAGGACGTGCACAGCGAAACCGGGTTGCCGGTGCTGCGGTTGAAGACCACCATGCCCTGAGGCCGCCGCAGCGCTCTGGTAGCTGCCAACCTTGGTTGGCGTTTCGGGGAAGGCCGCCAACCAAGGTTGGCAGCTACCGGTTCCGCCGCGCCCTGGTCGTCCCCTGCCGTGGGTAGTGGCCAACCTTGGTTGGCGGTTATCGGCTACGGCATCCAGCCCAGCAACTGCTGCAACCGCTGGTGCGGGTCGTCCATCTGCAGCAGCTGCAGGCGCTGCTGCTCGCTCAGCGGCAACAGTTCGGCCAACCGCCAGCCGACCCAGCTGGCCTGGTCCAGCAGCGCCGGGTTGGCCGGCGCATAGGCCTCGCCAGCCTGTTCGATGATGTGCCCCAGCAGCGTGGCCAGCAGCGCATGCTGTGGCCGCAGTTCATCGTCCGGGTCTTCCTCGCACCAGCGCACGTCGGCCACCACCAGGCCGTTGTCGCGCACGCGGGTACGCTCGACGTGGAAACGGCGGGTTCCGCGCAGGCGCAGTTGCAGCACGCCGTCGGCGCCGACATCGAAGTCTTCGATGCGCACCTGCACGCCATAGGCGGCCGGCGTCGCTGGTGCGCCGACTTCCTCGCCATCGAGGATCAGACAGACACCAAACCCCTCACCACTGCGGCCGCTGTCGCGGATCAGGTCCAGATAGCGGCGCTCGAATACGCGCAGGCCCACCGCCGCACCCGGTACCAGCGTGGTGTGCAGCGGGAACAGCGGCAGCGAGCCGTCGCCGCTCATCGGGCCTGCAGGGCGGCGAGGAAGCGACGCGGCGCGCCGTCGAAGCCACCGTTGGACATGAACACCACGTGGTCGCCGCTGCGCGCGCTGGCCTGCAGCTGCGCCAGCAATGCGTCGGTATCGGGCACGGCATGGGCTTCGCCACGCACCGCGGCGATCACCGCCGCAGCATCCCAGGCCAGTTCCGGGCGATGCAGGAACACCACTTCATCGGCCAGCGCCAGCGAGGGAGCCAGCGCCTGCGCATGTGCGCCGAGCCGCATCGAGTTGCTGCGCGGTTCCATCGCGACCACGATGCGCGCATCGCCGACCTTGGCACGCAGGCCTTCCAGCGTGGTGGCGATTGCGGTCGGGTGATGGGCGAAGTCGTCGTAGACGGTGATGCCGTCATGGCTGCCGATCACTTCCATGCGGCGCTTGACGCTGCGGAAGCGCGTCAGCGCCGGAATCACCTCTGCCGGTGCCACGCCCACCGCATTCGCCGCGGCCAGCGCGGCCAGGCCGTTGAGCACGTTGTGGCGGCCCAGCAGCGACCACTGCACATCGCCCAGTGCCTGCCCGCGATGATGCACGCGGAACGCGCTGCCATCGGCAGCCAGCAGCTCGGCATGCCATTCCAGCGACGGATCGAAGCCGAAGCGCTCGACCGGGGTCCAGCAGCCCATTGCCAGCACTTCGGCCAGGTACTGATCCTCGCCATTGACGATCAGGCGGCCACGCGCGGGCACCGTGCGCACCAGATGGTGGAACTGGCGCTGGATCGCGGCTACGTCCGGGAAGATGTCGGCGTGGTCGTATTCAAGGTTGTTGAGGATGGCCACCAGCGGCCGGTAGTGCACGAACTTGCTGCGCTTGTCGAAGAACGCGGTGTCGTACTCGTCGGCCTCGACCACGAACTCACGGCCCTGGCCCAGCCGGGCGGAGACGCCGAAATCCTCGGCGACGCCGCCGATCAGGAAACCGGGCGAACGACCGGCGCTTTCCAGCAGCCAGGTGAGGATGGTGGTGGTGGTGGTCTTGCCATGGGTACCTGCCACGGCCAGGGTGTCGCGACCCGGCAGTACCTGTTCGGACAGCCATTGCGCTCCCGAAATGTAGCGCTGGCCGGCGTCGAGCACGGCCTCAACGGCGGCATTGCCGCGCGAGAGGGCGTTGCCGATCACCACGTCATCGGTGCCTGCCGGCACGCTGTCGGCGCGGTAGCCCTGGTCCAGGGCGATGCCCAGCTGCTCGAGCTGGGTCGACATTGGCGGATAGATGGCCTGGTCGCTGCCGCTGACCGTATGGCCCAGTTCCCGCGCCAGGGCGGCCACGCCGCCCATGAAGGTGCCGGCGATTGCAAGGATATGTACGCTGCTCATGACCGAGGATTGTGACCGATGACGGCTGTATAGGGCCAATGTCCGCCCCCGGGTAAGACAAGTCCTACACGGGATGTGAGAAAACTCCAATCACCTGTCAGGGAATTCCCGATAGCGATGTTCTGTGAACCCGGACACAATTCGAACTGCCAGCCGCAGTACCCGAACCGGTCCTACTCCCCAAGAGGCCATCCCCAAGGGAGCTCATGCTGCGGGGCCCTGAGCAAGCCCTTCGCTGGCGCCTGTCAAACGACACAGGCCTGATCCTCACGGACCAGGCCTGTGTTTTTTTGCGCCCGAAGGGCCGGCAACAGACCGGCCCCGCCGGATCAGGCCTTGATCGCCGCCAGGATGCGGGCTTCGATCTCGTCCAGCTCACCGACGCCATCGACGCGGGCCAGGGTGCCACGGCCGGCGTAGAAGTCGACCACCGGGGCGGTCTGGTCGTTGTAGACCTGCAGGCGCTGGCGCACCGCTTCCGGCGTGTCGTCGGCGCGGCCCTGTTCCTTGGCACGACCGGCGATGCGCTCGACCAGCAGCTCGGTGGCCACGTCCAGCTGCACCACGGCATCCAGCGGCTGGCCGATCTTGGCCAGCAGGCCGTCCATCGCATTGGCCTGGGCCACATTGCGCGGGTAGCCATCAAGAATGAAGCCCTTGGCGACATCGGGCTGGGTCAGGCGCGACTCCAGCATGCCCAGCAGGATGTCGTCCGACACCAGGTTGCCGGCATCCATCACCGTCTTGGCCTGCTTGCCCAGCTCCGTGCCCGCGGCGATTTCCGCGCGCAGCATGTCACCGGTCGAAATGTGGGCGATCCCCAGCTTTTCCTTCAGGCGCGTCGCCTGTGTCCCCTTGCCCGAACCGGGCGGTCCCAACAGAACCAATCGCATTGACCTGACTCCAACGTGTTGAAAACAAAGAAGGTTCGCGTCCCGGACGGACCGGTATCGCTGCACCGCAATAGCGCCACTTTACCGCATCCGGGTAATGTCCCTGCAATGTCCTTTCCCCCGAGCAGGTAGACGCATGCGCAACGGTACTCTCCTCTACGCCCAATCCGGTGGTGTCACCGCGGTCATCAACGCCACGGCGGCGGCGGTGATCGAGCAGGCCCGGGCCAAGGGCATCAAGGTCCTGGCCGCGCGCAACGGCATCCTCGGCGCGCTGCGCGAGGAACTGATCGACACCAGCAAGGAGAGCGCTGCGGCCATCCGCGCCCTCGCCCATACCCCGGGCGGCGCGTTCGGCTCCTGCCGGGTCAAGCTGAAATCGCTGGACGCCGACCGCGCCCGCTACGACCGCCTGCTGGAGGTGCTGCGCGCCCATGACGTGCGCTGGTTCCTCTACAACGGCGGCAACGACTCGGCCGATACCGCGCTGAAGGTCTCGCAGCTGGCCAAGGCCTCCGGCTACGACCTGACCTGCATCGGCGTGCCCAAGACCATCGACAACGACCTGGCAGTGACCGACACCTGCCCCGGCTTCGGCTCGGCGGCCAAGTACACCGCGGTGTCGGTACGCGAGGCGGCGCTGGACGTGGCGGCGATGGCCGAGACCTCCACCCGCGTCTTCATCTACGAAGCGATGGGCCGCCACGCCGGCTGGCTGGCCGCGGCCGCTGGCCTTGCCGGCAACGGCGATGACGAAGCGCCGCACATCATCCTGCTGCCCGAACGCGCCTATGACGAGGCGGCGTTCCTGGCCAAGGTGAAAGCGGTGGTCGAGCGCGTCGGCTACTGCGTGGTGGTGGCGTCCGCCGATGGCCGCTTCGTCGCTGACGCTGGCGGCGGCAAGGACTCGTTCGGCCACTCGCAGCTGGGCGGCGTGGCCGCGCACCTGGCCGGCCGGGTCAAGGACCAGCTGGGCCTGAAGGTGCACTGGGCGCTGCCCGACTACCTGCAGCGCTCGGCCCGGCACCTGGCCAGCAGGACCGACTGGGAGCAGGCGCAGGCGGTCGGCAAGGCCGCCGTGCAGCTGGCGCTGAAGGGCCAGAACGGCGTGATGCCGGTGATCGTGCGCAGCAGCGATGCGCCCTATCGCTGGAAGATCGAGGCGGCGCCACTGTCGAAGATCGCCAACCATGAAAAGAAGATGCCCGCCGGCTTCATCCGCCGCGACGGCTTCGGCATCACCGCCAGGGCGCGGGCCTACCTGTCGCCGCTGATCAAGGGCGAAGCGCCGCTGCCGTATGGCGCCGACGGCCTGCCGAAATACGTCACCCTGAAGAACGTGGCGGTGAAGCAGAAGCTGCCGCCGTTCGAGGGCTGACCCGAAAAAGGGGACGGAGGGGATTAAGTCGCATACGCCCCTCTGTCATCTCCAACAGCGTCAGCAGTGGGCCGGATACGACTTAATCCCCTCCGTCCCCTTTTAATGGAGGCACACCATGGCATTGCGTGTTGTTCGACTCGGTACGCCGCGCGTGCCTGGCGAGGGCCTGCGCATCGGCACCGTGCGGCGGCCGCCGCGCGGCGTTCCGCGCAGCGAGTTCGCCCGACAGGACTGGTACGACGCCTGGTTCCCGACCCTGTCACCCAGCGCGGAACTGGTGAAGCGGGCGCATGAGGCGAAGACGGCCGCCGACTGGACCGCGTTCTTCCGCCACTACAAGGCCGAGATGAAAGCGCCGGATGCCGCCCATGCACTGGACCTGCTTGCCGCACTGTCGCAGCACAGCGACATCAGCGTGGGGTGCTACTGCGAGGATGAGGCGCACTGCCATCGCAGGGCTTTGCGCGAGCTGCTGGTGGCGCGCGGGGCGACGCTGGCGGAGTGATGATTGCAGGGTTGCCGGCCAGCGGCCGGCACTACCCGTGGATGACCGCTTGGGTACACCGCCCAGGCAATTTCAGTTGCAGGCCTTGCCTTCCATCTGCAGCTGCGCGGCGAACATCGTCACCTGCGGAATCTGGCCGGCAGCGGCCTGCTTCCTGGCCTCTTCCAGATAGATGCGTGACTGCCCCTGACCGTCCAGCTCGACCTTGTTGGTCGACGGCAGCCGCCACACTCGCACCACCGCCTGCTGTGCGGGGCACGCGGCGCTGGGCACGCGGATCACATCATTGAGCTTCCAACCCTTGTCGGCACTCGGTTGGGCCTTGGCGTAGTCGACGAAGCGCGCGCGCGGCTGGCACTGCTCACTGGTACGCACCGCAGAGAAGCGGTACGGCTCGGCCGCCTGCCCGGTGAAGGCGCCTTCCAGGCGCGCACAGGCCTCGGGAATCTGGCGCAGCGTATGCACCGCGCCCACCGCCTGGGGTGCGCCCACGGCACGCTGTAGCTCCGGGGTTTCCGCAGCCAATGCCGGTACAGCCGGGACCAGGGCGGCAAGCATCAACAGGGACAGGCGCATGGGAGATCTCCTTCAGGACTCCACGCAGGCTTGCAGAGGCTGGCTTAACGGGGTGCAAAGGCCGGTGGCTCTCGAATCAAGCCCATTGACTGGCGGCATGCGCTGCGGCTCGCAGAAGCCAGTCGAGCACGGCTCGACTCTACAGTGCGCGGCACGCATACTGCGGGCACCAGGGAATGCTGAACACCGCCATACGTCGGACGACCGCCAAGGTCGGTACGGGTTGGTTCCAGGCTGCAGCCCGTCGTCCCCCTCGTGGTGCCGTTCATCGCCACTGGATGCCTACATCCATTCTGCGGAGGGGTCTAATGCTGGAACGTCACGGGCTGTCACTGGCGCTGGGCTGCGCCATTCTCGCGATCCTGTTCGGAATCGTCTCGGCGCGCTGGATCCTGCGCCAACCCACCGGCAATGAACGCATGATCGCGATCGCCACGGCGATCCAGGAAGGTGCGCGTGCCTATCTCAACCGCCAGTACCTGACCATTGGCGTGGCCGGTGTGGTGCTGTTCGTGCTGGTCGGTGTGTTCCTCAGCTGGTACACCGCGATCGGCTTCGCGGTCGGCGCGGTACTGTCCGGCGCGGCCGGCTACATCGGCATGAACGTGTCGGTACGCGCCAACGTGCGCACTGCCGAAGCTGCACGCCACGGCATCAGCGCCGCAATGGACGTCGCCTTCCGCGGTGGCGCGATCACCGGCATGCTGGTGGTCGGGCTGGGCCTGCTGGGCGTGGCCGGCTACTACGCGTTGCTGCTGCGCATGGGCCTGCCGATGGAACAGGCGCTGCATGCGCTGGTCGGCCTGGCCTTCGGCTCGTCGCTGATCTCGATCTTCGCGCGGCTGGGCGGTGGCATCTTCACCAAGGGCGCCGACGTCGGCGCCGATCTGGTCGGCAAGGTGGAAGCCGGCATTCCCGAGGACGACCCGCGCAACCCGGCGGTGATCGCCGACAACGTGGGTGACAACGTGGGCGACTGCGCCGGCATGGCCGCCGATCTGTTCGAAACCTACGCGGTGACCGTGATCGCAACAATGCTGCTGGGCAGCCTGATGCTGGCCGAGGCAGGCGCCAATGCGGTGCTGTATCCGCTGGTGCTGGGCGGCGTATCGATCATCGCCTCGATCATCGGCGCGCTGTTCGTGAAAGTGAAGCCTGGCGGCTCGATCATGGGCGCGCTGTACAAGGGCGTGATCGTCTCCGGCGTGCTGGCCGCCATCGCCTTCTACCCGATCACTACCGGCCTGATGGGTGACAACGTACATGGGCCGATGGCCCTGTACGGCTGCGCGTTGATCGGCCTGGTCCTGACCGGGCTGATCGTGTGGATCACCGAGTACTACACCGGCACCCAGTACAAGCCGGTGCAGCACGTGGCGCAGGCCTCGACCACCGGCCACGGCACCAACATCATCGCCGGCCTCGGCATCTCGATGAAGTCCACCGCGCTGCCGGTGGTAGCCGTGTGTGCGGCGATCTGGGGCGCGTTCGCGCTGGGTGGGCTGTACGGCATCGCCATCGCCGCCACCGCGATGCTGTCGATGGCCGGCATGATCGTCGCTCTCGATGCCTACGGGCCGATCACCGACAACGCCGGTGGGATTGCCGAGATGGCCGAGCTGCCCTCGGAGATCCGCGACATCACCGATCCACTGGATGCGGTTGGCAACACCACCAAGGCGGTGACCAAGGGCTATGCGATCGGTTCGGCCGCACTGGCCGCATTGGTGCTGTTCGCGGACTACACGCACAACCTGCAGGCTGCACATCCCGGGCAGGAATTCCGCTTCGACCTCAGCGACCACACGGTGATCATCGGCCTGCTGATCGGCGGCCTGATTCCCTACCTGTTCGGTGCGATGGCGATGGAAGCGGTCGGCCGCGCGGCGGGTGCGGTGGTAGAGGAAGTACGCCGCCAGTTCCGCGAGATCCCCGGCATCATGCAGGGCACCGGCAAGCCGCAGTACGACAAGGCGGTGGACATGCTGACCCGCTCGGCGATCCGCGAAATGATCGTGCCCTCGCTGCTGCCGGTGGCGGTGCCGGTGGTGGTCGGCCTGCTGCTGGGGCCACGCGCACTGGGTGGCCTGCTGATCGGCACGATCGTGACCGGCCTGTTCGTGGCCATTTCGATGACCACCGGCGGTGGCGCCTGGGACAACGCCAAGAAGTACATCGAAGATGGCCACTTCGGCGGCAAGGGCAGCGAGGCGCACAAGGCTGCGGTGACCGGCGATACCGTCGGTGACCCGTACAAGGACACGGCCGGCCCGGCGATCAATCCGCTGATCAAGATCATCAACATCGTCGCGCTGCTGCTGGTGCCGTTGCTGTAGATCCACGCCATGCGTGGATGACGGCCTCGATGGGGTCAGAGCCCTTTCCCAGGAAAGGGATCCGACCCCATCGTCAATCACCGCCCGCGCAGGAAGAACGACACCGGCACCATCACGTCCACCGGGTCGCCGGCCACTTCGGCCGGCGGCGCCGGTACCGGGCTGGCGCGCTGCACGGTGTCCAGCGTCTCCTGGTCAAGCAGCGCGAAGCCACTGCTGCGGCCCAGCTTCAATCCCGAGACCGCTCCATCGCGGGCCACGGCAAAGCGCACGTAGACCACGCCCTGCTGGCGCAGCCGCTCGGCCTGGCGCGGATAGCGGCGATGCTTCTGCAGGTGCCCCAGCAGGCGACCTTCCCAGCTTGCCTCGGCGCGACTGCGCTCACC
>OJST01000197.1_pt1 | contig 17384 bp, 14 predicted proteins | sample 1599491 | NCBI WGS metagenome assembly OJST01 (sample SAMN04436635, study PRJEB24849) | human gut metagenome | biome: human gut; feature: NICU; material: stool | host: Homo sapiens | place: USA: Saint Louis, MO | collected 2010-02-10
CGAGGGCGAAGAGGCGCGGGTGTCTGAGCGCAGCGAGTTCCCGCGCCGTCCCTCGACGGGCCGAGGAGCGCAGGGCACCGGTGCGCAGCACCGGCTCGCGGCCGGCGGAACGTTTCTTTTGGTTACTTTTCTTTGCGTACAAAGAAAAGTAACGCCCATGAACAGTGAAGCACCTTCAGCACGCGCAACGCGCAAAACGCCAATTCCTCAGCCCTTCTGGCTCACCGCCACGCTACCCAGAATCAACGCACCCGCAATCAACATCTGCACCGTCACCGCCTCACCCAGGAACAACCAAGCAAACGCCGCGCCGAACAGCGGAATCAGGTACGTCACCGTCGACGCACGCGACGGGCCGATGCGGCCGATCAGACGGTAGAACATCAGGAACGCCAGGCCGGTACAGGCGACGCCCAGCGCGATCGCTGCGCCCCAGGCCTTCAGTGGAATCGCCGCCTGCGGCCAGTGGGTCACCGCCATCGGCAGCATCCACAGCGAGGCACACGACAGCGTTGCCGCCGCCGCTGCCGCCGACGGCAGGCCGGTCATGTGCCGCTTCACCAGGTTCACGCCCAGGCCGTACAGCAGCGAAGCCGCCGCACCGGCCAGCACCGCGGTGCCGATACTCAGGCCGGAAACCTTGGCGGTGGCCAGCACCACTACGCCAGCGAAGCCAACCAGCAAGGCACCGGCGCGGCGCATGCCGATCTTCTCGCCGAAGAACAGGAAGGCGATCAGCGCGGCGAACAGCACGGTCATCGCATTGCAGATCGCGCCGATCGCCGCCGGCGCCTGTTCCGCTGCATAGGCGAACAGCACGAACGGCAACGCCGAGTTGATCAGGCCGATCGGCGCCAGCCACAGCCAGCGCCGCGGCGGGAACTGCGCGCGGGCGCGCCACAGGAACGGCAGCAGCACCAGCGCACCCAGCACCAGCCGCACTTCGACCAGCGCGAACGGGCCGAACGACGGCACCGCCACCCGCATGAACAGGAACGAGCAGCCCCAGATGGCGCCCAGCAGGGTCAATTCCAGCGGCGTGCGCCAATCGCGCTCGGCCGCCTGTGGGACCGCATTCATGCCTTGCCTCCGTACATCGTCAATTCCTCGCCAAGGCGGATAGGATCAGGCGCAGACGCCCGCCGCACAAGCGCGTAGTATCGCTGCCAGCCACAAATATGGTTTGAGGCTCGACATGCTGCTACGCCCTTCCCTGCTACCCGCACTGGCCGTGTTCGCGGTCGCCGCGCGCCACCAGAACTTCGCCCAGGCCGCGCAGGAGCTGCACCTGACCGCCAGCGCGGTCAGCCACCACGTCCGCCGCCTGGAAGAAGTGCTGGAAGTACGGCTGTTCCTGCGCCACGCCCGCGGCGTGCGCCTGACTGCCGAGGGCCGGCAACTGGCCGACGCCGCCAGCGCCGCCTTCACCGATGTCGCGGCCGTCGCCCATCACCTGCAGCCGGATGCCGACAGCGTGCCGCTGCGGATCACCACGCTGCGCTCGCTGTCCTACTGCTGGCTGCTGCCACGGCTGCCGCGCTTCACCCAGGCCTACCCGCACATCCGCATCGAACTGCATACCGGCAGCGGGCTGGATCGCTATGACGACAACGGCCCGGAAGTGGGCATCCGCTACGGCCTGGGCCAATGGCCCGGCCTGCGTGCGCAGCACCTGATGGATGACTACCTGTTCCCGGTCGCCTCACCGGCACTGGCCGGCGTCGAAACGCTGGTCGATCCGGCGCGCATCGCCGACCTGCCGCTGCTCACCGACCTGTCGCCGCAGGGCTGGCGCGACTGGTTCCGCCACGCCGGCGTGCGCACGCCGTCGCCGCTGCCACCCATGCACACCTTCGCCGACAGCACCGATGCGATGCGTGCAGCGGTGTATGGCATGGGCGCGGTGCTGGCGCGCACCCACATCGCCCAGCCCTATCTGCAGCGCTACGAGGTGGTGCGCCTGCCCGGCCCGGCGCTGAAGGCGCGCTATGCGTACCACGTAGTGCATGCCGAAGGACAACCGCCCAGCCCGGCCGCACGCCTGTTCATCGACTGGCTGCTGGAGCAGGCGCAGGACGAACGCACACCGATTCCCGCATTGCCGGACAGCCTGCTCGGGCGTCCGGCCACACGCGCCTGACTGCACCCTCACCCGTTCTTTGCCCGGCGCTGGCTAGGCTGCAGGCAACTCCACAACGTACCTACGCCATGGCCATGCTGCGACTGCGCATCACCGGAACTGAAGACGACGCCCGTGCCATCAGCGACCTGCTGCTCGGCCTGGAGGGCATCGAGCATGTCGAGGAAACCGACGATCTGATGCCGCACATGGACGACGACGATTCCAGCTCGGCCGGGCTGTCCGACGACATCGGCCCGGGCATCCATGAGCTGGAAGTGGAAGTCGGCAATGAAAGCACCGCGCAGAAGGTGCGCGACGCAGTGCAGGAACTGGCGCTGGAGCTGGATGTGTTCGTCGAGTACGAGACCGACGAGGGCTGATGCCGGCGGGCTGCCGGCATCAGCCTCCACCTCAGAGGTTGGGCGGCAGCTTGCGACGGCGGCGGCGCCACCATGCACGCACACCCCAGGCCGCGATCAAGGCCAGCACCGCCACCGGCAGCAGCGCGGCGACGGCGCGGATCAGGAACGCAACGCTGGTGCTGAGGATGCTGCCCGACTCGCTCAGCGCCTCGCCGATCTCGCTGCGGCTGCGCTGGCCGGACGTGGTATCGAAATGGATCGTCACCAGCTGGGTATCGATGCGCCGGCGCTGCTGCGCGGCATCCTTGCTGGCCTGCTCGACACCCGCCTCGATCTCGGACAGCCGCGTGGTGATCGCCATCAGGTCCTCGATCTTCAGGTCTTTGCGGTCCTGGTAGGCCAGCAGCCGCGCGTGTTCCTTCTCCAGCCGCGCCTTGGTCAGTGCGGTGTCGGCCACGGCCTGCGCGAGGTCCTCGGCACGCGTGTTGCGCGACTGCAGCGTGCCGCCCTCACCGGCCAACGCGATCAACGGCTCGGTGCCCTTCGGTGCAATCCGCACCTTGACCTCGCCGCTGGGCTGCTCGCCACTGCGCTGGTCTACCTGCAGCACCGCGCAGTCACCGAACTTCGCGCTCTGGCAGGCCAGTGCCACCTGCTGGATGCGCGGTGCGATCTGCGCCGCTTCCAGTTGCACCTGCACGTCGTGTTCGTAGGCGAGGAATGCGCCTTCCGGTGAAGCGATGGCAGCCTCGGCCGCCGTGGCGCCCGCATCCGCCTCCATGTCGCCCTGCTTGGCGCAGGCGCCCAGCGCCAGCAGCAGCACCGGCATTGCTGCCATGCACATCCACGCGCGCACCGGCCTCACAGTGCGGCCCCGTCGTAGGAGGTCACCGCCAGCGTGGCCAGATCCACTGCAGGCACGCAGCGCACGTTCACCGCCACCATCGGCATACCGCTGCGCGGATCCACCGCCTCGCTGTAGGGGGCAATGCCGCATTCGCGGCAATGGTGATGGTCGATGTGGGCCTTGTTGAAGTGGTAGGTGGCCACGTCCGCCGGATCGGTGCTCAGCTGGAACGCTTCGCGCGGGGCGAACCACAACAGGCTGCCACGGCGGCGGCACATCGAGCAGTTGCAGTCGATGACGTCGCTGATCGGCGCCCCGGCCTGTACGGTGAATGCGATCCTGCCGCAATGGCAGCTTCCCTGGTATTCCATGTTCTGCGCTCCTTTGGAGGGTCCTTGTCTGCGCCCATGGTAATCCTATGGCACGGGGACAAAGCAGCCACGCGGCCCTATGCTCAGGGTTTGACCCCGTACAGGAACGCCGATGCGCCCGCATCTTCTTGCCCTCGCCCTGGTCGCCGCCCTGGCCGGTTGCCAGCCGGCCGACGCCCCGACCAACGCTTCCACTCCGGCCACCAGCCAGCAGGCCGGTGACGCGGCGGTCGATGCCGCCTTCGCCGACCTGTCCAAGCGCGCCCTGGACACCTGGATGCAGCTGTCGCCGGTCAGCGCTACCCAGATCGGTGACCACCGCTACGACAGCGAGCTGGACGACCTCAGTGCCGCCGGCCAGCAGAAGACCCTGGCAGCCTACAAGGCGCTGCTGGGCGAGCTGGACAAGATCGAGGTGGCCAAGCTGGGCCGCGAGAACCAGGTGGACGCAGCGATCCTGCGCAACCAGCTGCAGTCGGAAATCTGGAACGCCGAAGTGCTGCAGTCCGGCAAGTGGGACCCGCAGCTGTACAACGGCATCGCCGGCAGCGCGATCTACGGCCTGATGGCGCGCGAGTTCGCGCCGCTGCCGGAGCGCCTGAAGTCGGCCACCGCGCGCATGGAAAAGCTGCCGGCGATCTTCGCCCAGGCCCGCGAGAACCTGGATCCGGCGCGCGTGCCGAAGATCCATGCCGAGACGGTGGCCAAGCAGAACAAGGGCATCCTCAGCATCGTCGATACCTTCATCACCCCGCACATCGGTGAACTGCCGCAGGCCGACCAGCAGCGTCTGCAGGCCGCCATCGACGGCCTGAAGAAGGCGGTGGACGAGCAGCAGACCTGGCTGGACAAGACCCTGGTGCCGAATGCCAAGGGCGACTTCCGCATCGGTGCGGAAAAGTACGACCAGAAGCTGAAGTTCGCGCTGAGCTCCTCGCTGTCGCGCCAGGAAATCGGTGAGCGTGCACGCGCTGAACTCAAGCGCGTGCGCGAAGACATGTACGGCATCGCGCAGACCGTGCTGAAGGACAAGCCGGGTGCGCCGGAGATGCCGGCCCAGCCGACCGACGAGCAGCAGCAGAAGGCCATCGAAGCTGCGCTGGAACTGGCCTACGCCGACAAGCCGGCACGCGACAAGGTCGTCGACGATGCCAAGGCCGCACTGGAGCAGTCCACTGCGTTCGTGCGCGAGCACGATCTGATGACGCTGCCCGACGCGCCGGTGGACATCATCCTGATGCCGGAATTCCAGCGTGGCGTGGCCGTGGCCTACTGTGATTCACCGGGTCCGCTGGACAAGAACCTGAAGACCTTCTACGCCGTGTCGCCGATTCCGGACGACTGGAACGACAAGCAGGTCGACTCGTTCCTGCGTGAGTACAACTCACGCATGATCCACCTGCTGAGCATCCACGAAGGCACCCCGGGCCACTACCTGGAAGGCTGGCATTCGGCCAAGTTCCCCTCCACCCTGCGTGCGGTGCTGCGTTCGGGCCTGTTCGCCGAAGGCTGGGCGGTCTACACCGAGCGCATGATGCAGGAGCAGGGTTACCTCAACAACGACCCGCTGTTCCACCTGGTGCAGCTGAAGTTCTACCTGCGCACGATCTCCAACGCGATCCTCGACCAGGGCGTGCACGTGGACAACTGGGATCGCGAGAAGGCGATGCACCTGATGACCCACGACGCGTTCCAGCAGGAAAGCGAAGCGGCGGGCAAGTGGGTGCGTGCACAGCTGACCTCGGCACAGCTACCGACCTACTTCGTCGGTGCGCAGGAACACTTCGACACCCGCAAGGCGGTGCAGGAGAAGCTGGGCGACAAGTTCAACCTGAAGGCGTACCACGACCAGGTACTGTCCTACGGCGCACCCCCGGTGCGTTTCGCACGCCAGCTGATGCTGGACCAGCCGATCGAGTGATCGGGACGGTGTGAGATGAAGCGGAGCGGCCCGGGGAAACCCGGGCCGATCTGTTTGTGGGGGAACGCCAGGCCATCTCCGCATCACATGCCGGCAACATGGCCAGGCGCATCGTTCGCCGGATTTCCCTTCCGCCGGTTTCCAATGTCTCTCCCCTTGCGCCTCGCCCTGCTGCCCACGCTGATGGCCAGTGCGGGTGCCTTCGCCGCCTGCCCCGCACCGCCGCCCGGCCAGCCGGACATCCGCGCGCTTGGCTACTACACCGACAAGGTCGGCTCGGTGATCGACCCGGTACTGCACCAGCAAAACAAGGACGCCACTGCGCCGCTGGACCGCTATGCCGCCGACGTCGCGCGCATGAGCGATGACTACCTGCGCACCAGTGACCCGGCAGCGGCACAGTGCACGCTGAGCTGGTTGGGTGCGTGGGCCGACGACGGCGCCATGCTCGGGCAGATGATCCGGGTCAACAACGATCAGTCGTTCTACATGCGTCAGTGGATGCTCGATGCGGTAGCCATGGCGTACCTGAAAGTGCATGACCAGGCCAACCCGCAGCAGCGTGCGCGTATCGATCCGTGGCTGCAGAAGCTGGCACGGGCCAATCTGGCGTACTGGGACAATCCGAAACGGCGCCGCAACAACCACTACTACTGGGGCGGGCTGGGCGTGCTGGCCACCGGCCTGGCCACCGACGACGATGCCCTGTGGCAGGCAGGCCACGCCGCATTCCAGAAAGGCATCGATGACATCCAGGGCGATGGCAGCCTGCCGCTGGAGATGACCCGTGGACAGCGTGCCCTGCACTATCACGACTACGCATTGGCGCCACTGGTGATGATGGCCGAGCTGGCGCGGCTGCGCGGCCAGGACTGGTATGCCAGCAAGGACCATGCAATTGACCGCCTTGCCCGCCGCGTCATCGAAGGCAGCAAGGACCCTGCATGGTTCAACCAGCACACCGGCGTTGCACAGCTGCCCCTGCAGGCCAGCGGCTGGGTCGAGTTCTACCGGTTGCGATCACCGGATAGCGGCCTGTTCGATGCCGCGCATGCACGCGGCCCGTTCCACTCGCCACGGCTGGGCGGCGACCTTACGCTGATGGCCACGCATGGCATCGTGCGCACGCCGCTGCGTTAGCAGCGCGCCTCAGCGGGCTTTCGGATGCAGCAGGCGCTGGAACTCGGCGACGGTGCACTCCTGAGCCGCGCACCCCGGCACACGCAGCACGACGCGGCCCGGCGGCTGCGCGTTGGCCAGCGGCAGCGCATCGCGCAGCTGCGCGGTGGTCGGGTAGATGTAGGCCAGGCGGATCCGTTCCACCCCGCTGTGGCGATCACGCCAGCGTTCGAACTGCAGCAGGCCACCGATCGGTGTCTTCTCGTACTGCCCCGGCAGGCTGTAGTCGCTGATTCCCAACGCCGCCAGCACCGAGCCGATGTTGGAATCGTGACCGACCAGCAGGGTCACCTTCGGCGACGCCGGGTCGTCGAACAACGCATTCACTCTTGTCAGCAGCGGAGCGGCCACATCACGCGCCACCTCGGGCGTTCCGAACAGGATGTCCTGGTAGCGGTTGCGGATCTGCGCCAGCGCCTGCCATTGCGCCTCGGTGGTCAACCGGCCCCAGCCTTCGCGGGGGATGCCACTGCCCTGGTAGTGCTCCATCAACAAGGCATCGACCAGCCCGCTGGCCAGCGCCAGTGATCCGGACGCGCGAGGCTCCTTGCCCGGTTCCGTACTGAAGGTGGTATCGGCCAGCGCCAGATGGCAGTCGCTGTGCCCCTTGCATGCCGTCGACTGCGGATAGCGGGTGATCTCCTCCACCACGGACAAAGCCGGTGCCAGGTCCACTGCGGCCAGCGCTCGCTGCATTGACTCCAGCGCGCGCGTGCGGAATGCCGCGTCGTCGCGGCGGATCACCGGATCGAACAACGGATCCATCGAGCCCAGCGGCATGCGCTGTTCGACCGCAACATGGCAGCCCGGGAAAGCACCGGCAACGAAGAACTGCGCGGTGGCCTGGGTGCGCTGCAGGCTGTTGGCGTACGCGTGGAAGTCATCCTCCTGCGGGCAACCCGACACCGGCAACAGCTGCGCCTGGCGCAGCCACTGGGCGATGTAGCGGCCCATGTAGACCTCCAGCACGCCTCCCTTGGTGGTCAGCTCGCCCGGTGCCACCTCCCAGCGCGGCCAGGTCTCGGGCGTCGCATTGGCGAGCGCGCCGGAGGCCACCACCGGCGCGCGCAGGTTGTGACGGCTGAGCAGGACGACCTGCTCGAGCTGGTCGCCGTCCATGGGTGCCGGCGCAGCCGTGGCAACCGTGGTAACCAGGCTGAGTGCCAGCAACAGGGAGCGCAGGGGGCGGATCATGCAGGTCTCCGGAAACACGCTGGGGTCAGAGCCCTTTCCTGCAGAAAGGGATCCGACCCCGAAGCGATCATTGATCGGCAGCAACAAATCCACCGGTCTGCCGCGCCCACAACCGTGCGTACAGGCCACCGGCCGCAATCAGCTCGGCATGGGTGCCGGTCTCCACGATGCGTCCCTGGTCCATCACCACCAACCGGTCCATGCGCGCGATGGTCGACAGCCGGTGCGCGATCGCGATCACCGTCTTGCCGCCCATCAGCTCATCCAGGCTGTCCTGGATCGCCGCTTCCACTTCCGAGTCCAGTGCCGAGGTTGCTTCGTCCAGCACCAGGATCGGAGCGTCCTTCAGCAGCACGCGGGCAATGGCGATGCGCTGGCGCTGGCCGCCGGAGAGTTTCACGCCACGCTCGCCGACATACGCGTCGTAGCCGCGACGCCCCTGCCCGTCCACCAGCGTGTCGATGAAGGCTTCGGCACGCGCCTTGGCCACCGCAGCGCGCAGCTGCTCATCGGTCGCGTCTGGACGGCCGTACAGCAGGTTGTCGCGGATCGAGCGATGCAGCAGCGAGGTGTCCTGGGTGACCACACCGATCTGCTGGCGCAGGCTTTCCTGGGTGACGCAGGCAATGTCCTGGCCGTCGATCAGGATGCGGCCGCTTTCCAGGTCGTACAGGCGCAGCAGCACGTTGACCAGGGTCGACTTGCCGGCCCCCGAAGGACCGACCAGGCCGATCTTCTCGCCCGGCTTCACCACCAGGTCCAGGCCTGCGATCACGCCACCCTTCTTGCCGTAGTGGAAGTGGATGTCCTGGAAATGCACGCCGCCACGGGTCACCTGCAACGGCACCGCATCCTCGCGGTCCTGCACGGTCAGCGGCTGGGCGATGGTGGTGATGCCATCCTGCACCGTGCCGATGTCCTCGAAGATGCCGTTGATGGTCCACATGATCCAGCCGGACATGTTGTGGATGCGGATCACCAGGCCGGTCGCCAGCGTGATCGCACCGACGGTGATGTGGCCGCCATTCCACAGCCACAGCGCCAGCCCACAGGTACCGGCGATCAGGAAACCGTTGACGATGGCGATGGTCAGGTCCATGCCGGTGGTCACCCGGGTCTGCGCGCGGTGCTTGACCGCCAGTTCCTGGATCGACTCGGCCACGTAGGCCTGCTCGCGCCCGCCATGGGCGAACAGCTTCAGCGTGGGAATGTTGGTGTAGCCATCGACGATGCGGCCCATCGCCTTGGAACGCGCTTCGGACGCAATCCAGGCCCGTTCCTTCGCGCGCGGCACGAAGTAGACCATGATCAACGCATAGGCCAGCAGCCACAGGATCAGCGGCACCATCAGCCGCCAGTCGGCCTGCGCGAACAGGTACAGCGCGGTGCCGGTATAGACCACGATGTACCAGAGCGAATCGACCATCTGCACCGCCGACTCGCGCAGCGAGGTACCGGTCTGCATCACCCGGTTGGCGACGCTGCCGGCGAAGTCGTTCTGGAAGAAGCTCAGGCTCTGCCGCACCACATAGTTGTGCATCAACCAGCGCGAGCGGTTGCTCAGGCCGGGCACGATGGCCTGGTTGACCAGCAGGTTGTGCAGGCCGACCAGGATCGGACGCGCGATGACCGTGATGAACAGCATCCAGCCCAGGTCGTTGGCATGGCGCTTGAAGAAGTCGGCACCGGGCTGCTCGGCGACCATGTCGACGATGCGGCCCAGGTAATCGAACATCGCCACTTCCACCAGCGCCAGCAGCAGGCCGGCGATGAGCGTGGCCAGCAGCACCGGCCACACCGGGCGCAGGTAGTGCAGGTAGAACGGCAGCACCTTGCGCGGAGGCATCCGCCCGTCCACGGGCGGGAACACCGGAATCAGGGATTCAAACCAACGGAACATCGCATTCCCTCGCCATCTTTAGCTGGCGGAGTATCCCATGCCGCATGTGTACGCCGGCCGACGATCGCTGCGGCTGCGGTCGTGCCGGCCGCTGGCCGGCACCCTTGCGACGCATCCGGGGATCATGAGGTTGCCGGCCAGCGGCCGGCACTACCCATCGGATTCGTCAAACGTCAGCGCCGGGCCACGCTCGGCGGCGTCATTTCACTGGGGTGAACAGCAGGTCCTGGAAATCGAAACTGAAATCGGTCAGGTCGGAAATCGGCTGCATGCGCACCTCGCGCACCTTGCCATCCGGGTCCAGGCTGAAGTTCACGAACGCGTCGGCGTTGAGCGAACGGTCGTCCCAGCGCACGATGAAGGTGTCGTGCTGCCAGTGCTCCAGGCGTCCGCTCAGCTGCGCGGTCCTGGCAAAGCGCAGGCGCAGTCCCTTGCCCTCGGCACTGACCTGCATGTCGCCATACCAGCGGTCGCGGAACGTGCCTGTGTAGCCGGCCAGCGCCAGCGACGGCCTGCTGCCCTTGTCGCGCGCGCTCTGGTGCTTGGCCCATGCCTCGTCGGCCTTGTCCTGTCCCTTGGCCACGGCCTTGGCATAGGCGTCCACCCAGTCATGCTTTTCACCGCCCAGGTAAGCATCGAGCACACTCAGGGTGATCGCATTGAACGCCGCGCCCACTTCCTGATTGGTCAGCACCACCACGCCCAGTTTCTCGCCCGGTACCAGGGTCAGCCGCGAAACCATGCCCGGCCAGCCACCGGTGTGCCAGACCAGCTTCCGCCCGCGGTAGTCGCTCAGGCTCCAGCCTTCGCCATAGCCGGCGAAGTTGGCCCGCGCCGGTGCCAGCTCCGGCACGCTCGGCGCCGGGATCGACTGCGGCGTGATCATCCGCCACATCTGCTGCTGGCTCTTCTCGGAGAACAACGGCGTGCCGTCGGCCAGTTTGCCTTCGGCCAGCTGCACCTGCATCCAGCGCGCCATGTCGTGCGCGCTGGAATAGATGCCGCCGGCGCCGGCATTGTTCGACCAGGTCAGCGGCGCGACGGTACGCAGGTCCTTGAAATCGTACTTGGCGTGGCCGACCGCGGCCTTGTCGCCCGGCTTCAGGTGATCGGCGTTGTAGCGCGTGCCGGCCATGCCCACCTTGTCGAAGATGCGGGTCTGCAGGAACTGCTGGTAACTCATGCCGGAAACATGCTCGATCACCTGCTGGGCGACCGCGTACAGGATGTTGTCGTACGCATAGCCCTCGCGGAATCCACCCTTCAGCGGCACCTTGCCCAGCCGTTCCACCACTTCGGCATTGCTGTAGGAGGTGGTCGGCCAGAACAACAGGTCACCGGCGCCCAGGCTCAGTCCGCTGCGATGCGACAGCAGGTCGCGGATCGTCATCTGGCCGGTCACGAACGGATCGGACATGCGGAACGACGGCAGGTGGTCGATCACCTTGTCGTCCATCTTCAGCTTGCCGTCCTCGGCCAGCAGATTCAGCGAGGTGGCGGTGAACGCCTTGGTGTTGGACGCAATGGCAAACAGCGTATCGGCCTGCACCGGTTCCGGCTTGCCCTGCTCGCGCACGCCCCAGCCGCGCTCCAGCACCACCTCGCCATCCTTGACCACCGCCACCGCAATACCGGGCACGTCGAACTGCGCGCGCACGCGCTCGACGGTTGCATCCAGCTCCTGCAACTGCGCCGGGGTGGCAGCGCTCGCCATGGTCGTGCACGCCAGCAGCACGGCTCCTCCAATCCAGGGTTTCATCCAGCACGATCTCCGAACAGGGGTGGCGGCCATGTGCAGGCCGTCACCGGGGTTTCGCGGGATGGTAACGTTCTGCGTTGCACCCTGCCCTGTGCCATAGGAGGGGTGTCATGGGCGGGAACGGCCAACCGAGCAGCGGCTCCACCATCATTCCGTGCCTGCGCTACCGCGATGCGCAGGCTGCCATCGACTGGCTGCAGCGCGCCTTCGGCTTCCATGCCCAGGCCGTCTACGCCGATGGCGATACGGTGTTCCATGCGCAGCTGACCTTCGGCACCGGCATGATCATGCTGGGCTCGGCCAGCAACCAGAGCGCGTGGAGCGAGCATGCGGCGATGCCTGATGAGGTCGGCGGCCGCCAGACGCAGAGTGCCTGCGTGATCGTCACCGATGCCGACGCGCACTACGCCCGGGCCAAGGCCGCCGGTGCCCGAATCGTCATCGACATCGCCGACCAGGACTACGGCGGCCGTGGCTATGCCTGCGCCGACCCGGAAGGCTACCTGTGGTGGTTCGGCAGTTACGACCCGTGGCGCGCGGACCACGGCCAGTGACCGCCGGAACGATCCGCTGCGGCATCGGTGGCTGGGTGTTTCCCGAATGGCGCGGCGGCGTTTTCTACCCCGTGGGCCTGCCGCAGCGTGAAGAACTGGCCCATGCCAGCCGTGCGCTGCGTTGCATCGAAATCAACGGCACCTTCTACCGCACGCCCACCGCCGCGCAGTGCGCGCAGTGGGCCGCGCAGACGCCGGAAGGCTTCCGGTTCTCGATGAAGGCGCCACGCTACCTGGTGCAGCGCCGCGACCTGTCCAGTACGGTCGAGGCGGCCGCGCCCTTCCTGCAGGCGGCGACTGCGCTCGGTGACCGGCTGGGCCCGCTGCTGTGGCAGTTCGATCCACGGCATCCGGCCGGCGCCGAAGCACTGGAACGGCTGATGGCACAGCTGCCTAAGCAGCTGGACGGGGTGCCGCTGCAGCATGCGCTGGAGGTCCGCAACGCCGAGGCACATGGCCCGGCACTGGTCGACGCCGCCCGCCGCCATGGCGTGGCGCTGGTGATCGAGGACAGCGACGAGGCGCCATTGCACGGCGATGTCAGTGCCGGCTTCGTCTATGCGCGGATCAAGCGCAGCCAGGCGCGCTTGAACGAGGGCCTGCCGGCGCCCGTGCAGCAGCGCTGGGCCGAACGCGCACGCCGCTGGTCACGCGGCGAACCGGTGGATGACCTGCCCTGCCTGGCCGCGCCAGCTCCGGAAACCCCGCGCGAGGTCTACCTGCTGTGCATCGGCGCGGGCAAGGCACGCAACCCAGCGGCGGCGATGGCACTGCAGCGGCGGGTTGGCCAGGGCAGCGATCCCGCACGCGGGTAGCGCTGCGACGTTCGCCTTGCCTCACAATAGGCGGATGAGCACACCCGACACCCGCAAAGCGCTGTGGCAGATCCACTTCTGTGTCCTGCTGTGGGGCGTCACCGCCATCCTCGGCAAGCTGATCACCCTGCCCGCATTGCCGCTGGTGTGGTGGCGCATGCTGCTGGTGACGGCGATGCTGGCCCTGCTGCCGCGGGTCTGGCGCGGGCTGCGCACCCTGCCCCTGCGGCTGGTGGCCGGTTACGCCGGCATCGGTGCGCTGGTCGCCCTGCACTGGCTGACCTTCTACGGCGCGGTGAAACTGGCCAATGCCTCGGTGGCCGCCACCTGCATTGCACTGGCCCCGGTGTTCACCTCGATCATCGAACCCTGGGTCGCCAAGCGGCCGTTCCAGCTACGTGAACTGGCGTTCGGCCTGGCGGTGCTGCCGGGTGTTGCGCTGGTGGTCGGTGGCGTGCCCGATGGCATGCGCCTGGGTGTCTTGATCGGCGCGATATCGGCGCTGCTGGTGGCGGTGTTCGGCTCGCTCAACAAGCGCATGGTCAGCCACGCCGATCCGCTCACGGTCACCGCCCTGGAGCTGGGTGCCGGCACCCTCACCCTGACCCTGCTGGCACCGCTGATGCCCTACCTGCTGCCAGCACTGGCCAGCCCGCTGTGGGTGGTCCCGAATCTGCACGACAGCATCCTGCTGCTGGTGCTGGCCGGGTTCTGCACGCTGCTGCCGTTCGCCCTGGCCCTGGTCGCACTGCGCCACCTGAGCGCCTATACGGTGCAGTTGGTGACCAACCTGGAGCCGGTCTATGCGGTGGTGCTGGCGGTGGTGCTGCTGCGCGAGCAGCACGAGGTCACGCCGTGGTTCTACCTGGGCGTGGCCATCATTGTCGGCGCGGTGTTCCTGCATCCGCTGCTGAACCGCCGCAAGCCGGTGCAGCACCCGGAAATCCTTGGCACGGCCGAAGCACGCAACATCGCCGATTGAGTGCATCCGCGCATGGCGTGGATCTGCCGGTTCCGGATCGATGTCTCAGCGCTGCGGCCAATGCCAGGCCGGCGCATCCAGCAGGCCCTGCCCGCTCAGCAGCGTGCGGCCCTGTTCCTTGTGCAGATGCAGCGAGTGGCAGCCCGGCGCCTGCTCCAACGCCGCGATCAGCCGGCTGGCGTGTGACACCACCCACACCTGGCTGCGCGCACTGGCGGCGATGATCAGCCGCGCCAGCGCCGGCAGCAGGTCCGGATGCAGGCTGGTCTCCGGCTCGTTCAGCACCAGCAGCGGCGGTGGCCGCGGCGTGTGCAGTGCCGCGGCCAGCAGCAGGAATCGCAGGGTACCGTCAGACAATTCGGCCATCGACAACGGCCGCAGCAGCCCGGGCTGGTGGAATCGCAGGGCCAGTCGACCGTCCAGCTCTTCGAAGCCGACCGTGGCGCCGGGGAAGGCATCATCGACACTGCGTGCCAACGCAACCGGATCTCCGATCTCGAGAATGGTCACCCAGGCCGCCGCCAGATCCCGGCCGTCGTGATGCAGCACCGGCGTGCGCGTTGCCATCGCCGGTTGTCGCGCCGGGGCATCGGCGTCGCTGCGGAAATGATCGTAGAAGCGCCAGCGACGGATGTACTCACGCAGGGCGATGGTTTCCGGCATGCGCTGCGGATCGCCGACCTGGGTGAACAGGCTGTCGAACAGTGACAACCGGTCATCCACGAGATCCCAGCCGTGCGCATGGCGTTGCCGCACCATTGCCCCACGGCGATCGACCAGCAGGTTGGCGCTGCGCAGGAACGGCCCGGCCCAGATCGCCTCCGCCTTGATCTGCGGATCCAGCGCAAACGCGGAACGGCTGGGTGGCGGGTAGCCCAGGTCGATGGCATAGCCGAACTCGTCGGTGGTGAATCCCAGCTTCAGCCCCACCGACGCCTGCCGGGGCCCGCCCTGCAGCGGGATATCGCCGGCCGCAACCCGGCGATCGATGGATTCGGGGCCGGCCCACAGCGCCGAACCAAGTCCCCCTTCGCGGGCCAGCACCGCCGCGACGCCGCCCTGGGCGGTTTCCGCCAGCAGGCGCAGCGCGCGGTACAGGCTGGATTTGCCACTGCCGTTGTCACCGGTGACCACGTTCAACGGCTGCAGCGGCAGTACCAGCCCGTGCAGCGAGCGATAGTGGGCGATGGCCAGGGTCTGCAGCATGGCTGGTGTCCGTGGAAACAAGGACGTCATGCTGGCCGGTTCTGATCGCAGGAGCTGCGACGCCAGGTGAAACGGGAAGAGCATCCACGCATGGCGTGAATCTACTGGAGCGGCATCGAATCATCCACGCGTCGCATGCATTCAGCGCGCGAACCGCCGGTTTTTCAGCCCGCCAGCTCCACCCGGTTGCGACCGTTGCCCTTGGCCCGGTACAGCGCCTTGTCGGCGCGCGCCAGCATCTCATCCACGCTTTCACCGGGCTGGTGCTGGGCCACACCAATGCTGATCGTGACCGGGAATCCCAGCGGCAGATCCGCCACGGCCAAGCGCAGGAACTCGCATTGCAGTTCGGCCGTGCGCAGATCAGTGCCCGGCATCACCGCCACGAACTCCTCCCCGCCATAGCGCGCGGCCATGCCACGGCCGGCAAAATGCGAACGCAGCAGCACACCCAGCTCGGCCAGTACCCGGTCGCCGGTGGCGTGGCCCTGGAAGTCATTGATGTGCTTGAAATGATCGATGTCCAGCAGGGCCACGCAGGCTACTCCCGGCTGCCCATCGATCTCCGCCACCGCCTCTTCCAGTGCCGCCGCCATCGCGCGGCGGTTGGGCAGGCCGGTCAGCGCATCGGTGCGGCTCTGTTCGGCCAGGTCGGCATTCTGCGCCAGCAGCACGTCCTGGTATTCCGACAGCAGGCGCTCGTAGTCATCGCGTTCCAGCATGTGCTTCTGGATGTCGAGCGCGAAACGGCGCAGCTCCATCACCAGCATCACCTGCCGTGACAGCGCGGCCAGCGCCTCGGCCTTGTCGCTGGGCAGGTGCTGCGGCTGTGCATCGAACACGCACAGCGTACCCAGCGGCAGGCCATCGGAACTGATCAGCGGCGCACCGGCGTAGAAGCGGATGTGCGGGTCGCCGGTCACCACCGGGTTGTCGTGGAAGCGGACGTCCTGCAACGCATCCTCGACCACCATGATTTCGTGCGGCTGCAGGATGGCGTGGCCACACATCGATTCGCTGCGCAGGTTTTCCGCCGCGTCGATGCCCTGGATCGACTTGAACCATTGCCGTTCGACGTCAATCAGGGTCACCGCCGCCATCGAGGTACCGCAGACCGCCTTGGCGATCGCCACCAGGTCGTCGAATGACTTCTCGCGCTGCGAATCAAGGATCCGGTAGCGGTACAGCGCCTGGAGCCGAAGGGCTTCGTTGGCAGGCTTGTCGGGCTTGATCATGCAGCGTCACGTTCCGGCAGGTCACTGCAAAGTCTAGCTGATGCCCGCGCGTAATCCGCACAACGGCTAGTGCCGGCCGCTGGCCGGCATCCCGCGCGCATTCGATGCCTGGAGCAGCCGGCCAGCGGCCGGCACTACCGCGCGTTACCAGTCCAGCTGCTTCGGCAGCAGGCCCTGCAGTTCCTGCTCGGTCAGGTTGCGCCACTGGCCCGGCTTCAGCGCGCCGATCTTGATGTTGTCGATGCGCACGCGGCGCAGCTGGGTCACGCGATAGCCGAATTCGGCGGCCATCAGGCGGATCTGCCGGTTCAGGCCCTGCTGCAGGGTGATACGGAAGCCGAACTTGGCGATGCGCGAGGTCTTGCACGGCAGCGTCATCTGGTCGTGGATGCGCACGCCGCGCGCCATGCCGCGCAGGAACTCATCGGTGACCGGCTTGTTCACCGCCACCAGGTATTCCTTCTGGTGGCCATTTTCGGCGCGCAGGATCTGATTGACGATGTCGCCGTTGCTGGTCATCAGGATCAACCCCTCGGATTCCTTGTCCAGGCGGCCGATCGGGAAGATGCGCTGTTCGTGGCCGACGAAGTCGACGATGTTGCCCTTGACCGAAGTTTCGGTCGTGCAGGTGACGCCTACCGGCTTGTTCAGTGCGATGTAGACGTGGCGGCGGGCGCCGGGCTTGCGTGCCACGCGGGCGCGCAGCGGCTGGCCGTCGACCAGCACCTGGTCTTCCTCGCCCACCACCGCCCCGGTACCGGCCGGATGGCCGTTGACGGTAACGCGGCGCGCGGCGATCAGGCGATCGGCCTCGCGGCGGGAGCAGAAGCCGGTGTCGGCGATATGTTTGTTGAGTCGGGTGGTCATCGGCCCATTATCCGGCATCGCCGCCCGCTGCGCTTCATGCCAGGGCGGGCGGATCGAGCTCCTCGCCGTC
>OJST01000198.1_pt1 | contig 17289 bp, 12 predicted proteins | sample 1599491 | NCBI WGS metagenome assembly OJST01 (sample SAMN04436635, study PRJEB24849) | human gut metagenome | biome: human gut; feature: NICU; material: stool | host: Homo sapiens | place: USA: Saint Louis, MO | collected 2010-02-10
GGCTGGCTGCTCCTGACGAACTGGCGCCGGGTTGGACGCTTCATACGCCTGCTGGGCAGTCTGCAGGGTGTTGTCGACCACTTTCACAGGCTTCTCGATACGCGCGCCCAGGCCGGTGGCCACAACGGTCACGTGCAGTTCGTCACGCATGTCCGGATCGATCACGGTACCGACCTTGACCATGGCGTGGTCAGAGGCGAAGGCTTCGATGATGCTACCCACGTCGGAGTATTCACCCAGCGACAGGTCCGGGCCAGCGGTGATGTTCACCAGGATGCCGCGGGCGCCCTGCAGGTTGACATCTTCCAGCAGCGGGTTGCGGATGGCTGCTTCGGTGGCTTCGCGTGCACGGTTCGGGCCGCTGGCGCAACCAGTACCCATCATCGCCATGCCCATTTCACCCATGACGGTGCGCACGTCGGCGAAGTCGACGTTGATCATGCCCGGGCGCTTGATGATGTCGGAGATACCGCGCACGGCACCGGCCAGTACATCGTCGGCCTTGGCGAAGGCGGACAGCAGGCTGGCATCCTTGCCCAGGATGGTCAGCAGTTTCTCGTTGGGGATGGTGATCAACGAGTCGACGCTTTCAGCCAGCATGCGGATGCCTTCATCGGCGATCTGCATGCGCTTGCGGCCCTCGAACGGGAACGGACGGGTCACCACGGCTACGGTGAGGATGCCCATTTCCTTGGCCACTTCGGCGATGATCGGTGCAGCACCGGTACCGGTACCGCCGCCCATGCCAGTGGTGATGAACACCATGTTGGTGCCTTGCAGCACTTCGGCGATGCGCTCACGGTCTTCCAGTGCGGCCTGACGGCCGACTTCCGGATTGGCGCCAGCACCCAGGCCCTTGGTCACGCCAGTGCCCAATTGCAGGATGGTGCGTGCACCAATGTTTTTCAGGGCCTGAGCATCCGTGTTGGCGCAGATGAATTCCACACCTTCGATGCTGCTCTTGACCATGTGGTTGACGGCGTTGCCGCCACCACCACCAACGCCGATCACTTTGATGACCGGGCTTTGCGGGACGTTGTCTACGAGCTCGAACATTTTCCCTCTCCTTACAGTTCTCTAGTTGTTGCGCCTACCACTACTGCTTTGAAACTTAGAAGTTGCCCTGTACCCAGCGCTTGAAGCGTTCAAGCACTGGGGCCTTCGGTTCATCGCCATAGCTGTTGTTGCTGCTGTTGCTGCTGCCGGTCAGGACCATGTCCTCGGACTGCTTGAGCAGGCCGTAGGTGAGCAAGCCCACGCCGGTGGAATAAATGGGGTTGCGAACCACGTCGCTCAGGCCCCGAACGCTGTGCGGTACGCCCAGGCGTACCGGCATGTGGAAGATTTCCTCGGCCAGTTCCACGGCACCTTCCATCTTCGCGGTACCGCCGGTGAGGACGATGCCCGCTGGCACCAGGTCCTCGTACCCGCTGCGGCGCAGTTCGGCCTGGATCAGGGTGAAGAGCTCGTCGTAACGCGGCTCCACCACCTCGGCCAGGGCCTGACGCGACAGCTCGCGCGGTGGGCGGTCGCCCACGCTCGGCACCTTGATGGTCTCGCCAGCGCCCGCCAGTTTGGCCAGGGCGCAGGCGTAGCGGATCTTGATTTCTTCGGCGTACTGGGTCGGGGTACGCAGGGCCATGGCGATGTCGTTGGTCACCTGGTCGCCGGCAATCGGAATGACCGCGGTGTGGCGGATCGCGCCTTCGGTGAAGATGGCGATGTCGGTGGTACCGCCACCGATGTCGACCAGGCACACGCCCAGTTCCTTTTCATCGTCGGTGAGCACCGAATAGGCCGAAGCCAACTGCTCGAGGATGATGTCGTCGATTTCCAGGCCGCAGCGGCGCACGCACTTTTCGATGTTCTGTGCCGCGTTGACCGCGCAGGTCACCACGTGAACCTTGGCTTCCAGACGCACGCCAGACATGCCCAGCGGCTCGCGGACGCCTTCCTGGTTGTCGATCACGTAGTCCTGCGGCAGGGTGTGCAGCACGCGCTGGTCTGCCGGAATGGCCACCGCCTGGGCCGCGTCCAGTACCCGCTCCAGGTCGGCCAGGCTGACCTCGCGGTCACGGATGGCGACGATGCCGTGGGAGTTCAGGCTGCGGATATGGTTACCGGCGACGCCCACGAACGCCGAGTGGATGCGGCAGCCGGCCATCAGCTGCGCTTCTTCGACGGCGCGCTGGATCGATTGCACGGTCGACTCGATGTTCACCACCACGCCTTTTTTCAGGCCGCGGGACGGGTGTGTGCCGATACCGACGATTTCCAGGGTGCCGTCTTCGCCCACTTCGCCGACCAGTGCCACCACCTTGGAGGTGCCAATATCCAGCCCGACGATCATTTTGCCGCTATGCGCGTTTGCCATGGTCCTGCCTCTCTCTAATTCTTCGCAACGGCGGGTTGGGCCGTCGTCGGTGCAATCGGTTCCCGCCAACCAACGGCAAGTCCGTTGGAATAACGCAGATCAATGCGGGCGATAGTGCTGATCTGGTCTTTGAGTGTCTTGTCGTAAATGGCAATGAAACGGCGCATCTTCTCCACCAGATGGTCGCGCCCCAGCAGCAGCTCGATGCCCGGCCCGGCGCTGCTCGCGCCAGTGGTCAGGAACCAGCTGCCTCGCTCGCGCAGCTCCAGGCGAGCGATGGAAAAGCCCAAGGGGCGCAGCATCTGGCTCAATACCTGATACTGCTGCATGACTTGTTGCTGGGCACGCTGCGGCCCGGCAAGCTGCGGCAGGTGCTCATAGTTGGCCAGCTCGCGCGGGGTGAATGCCTGGCCCTGGTTGTTGAGCAAGGCTTCGTCGCCCCAGCGCGCCACCGGCAGCTGTTCTTCCAGGCGGATCACCACCTCGTCAGGCCACACCCGGCGCACTTCGGCGTGGGCGATCCAGGGCATCTGTTCGAGCTCCGCACGCATCGCCGGCAGGTCGACACTGAAGAAGCTCGCGGCCACGTAAGGGGCGATGCGCTGCTGCACCGACTGCTGGCTGATGTAGGTGAGGTCGCCCTGCACATCGATCTTGGCGATGGGCCGGTCGGCATAAGGCATCAGGCGAATGGCCCCTTCGTAGGCACCGAAGCCTGCTGCCACCAGCAATACCGGCCACAGCAGACGCTTCAGGCCGCCGAGGCTGGGCCGCGGCAGGCGCGCCGATACGGGCTCGTCGGCCACCAGCCTGCTGGCACCACGCGGCACCGGCTTGCTACGGCCGGTTACGGGTTGCTGCTGACGTATCATTGCGCCTTGCATGATGATTAACCTCGCGTCGCCACGCTTTCGGCCAGGATTGCCAGCACCAGTTGCTGGAAGTCCAGGCCAGCCGCGCGGGCCGCCATGGGCACCAGGCTATGATCGGTCATGCCGGGTGCGGTGTTTACTTCGAGCAGCCAGAACCGGCCTTGCTCGTCCTGCATCACGTCCAGCCGCCCCCAGCCCTCGATGCCAACGGCATCACAGGCACGGGCGGTCAGGTCGATCAGTTCCTGTTCCTTGGCGCTATCCAGGCCGCACGGAATGCGGTACTGGGTATCGTTGGCGATGTACTTGGCGTCGTAGTCGTAGAACACGTGCGGTGTACCCAGGGCGATCGGCGGCAGCACCTGGCCGCGCAGCACCGCAATGGTGAACTCCGGGCCGTGGATCCACTGCTCTACCAGTACCTGGGAATCGTACTGGGCAGCGTCTTGCCAGGCGGCGATCAGTTCCTCGGCGCTGTTCACCTTGGCCATGCCGATGCTAGAGCCTTCATGGGCGGGTTTGACGATCAGCGGGAAGCCCAGTTCCGTACTGGCCTGCAAACAATCGCTTTCACTCGCCAGCACCGCGTGGCGCGGGGTAGGAATGCCCAGGCTCTGCCACACCTGCTTGGTACGCAGCTTGTCCATGGCCAGGGCCGAAGCGAGGATGCCGCTACCGGTATAAGGGATGCCCAGGCACTCCAGCAGCCCCTGCATGCTGCCATCCTCACCGCCACGGCCGTGGAGGATGATGAAGGCGCGGTCGATCTTCTCGTTCTGCAGGCGGTCGAGCAGGTCGTCACCGACGTCGATGGCAACGACGTCCACACCGGCGGAGGTCAGCGCATCGATCACGGCGGCGCCGGACTTGAGCGACACTTCGCGCTCGGCACTCTTGCCGCCGTACAGCACGGCAACGCGGCCAAACGCTTTCACGTCGAGGGTAGAGTGCAGCTTGTCGTAGGCGCTGGTCATTTCGACTTCTCCTGCTTGGCGCCAGCGAACAGCGGGCTTTTCATCAGTTGCGGGGCCAGGCCGCCAACGTCACCGGCACCCTGACAGAGCAGGATGTCGCCAGCGCGCAGCAACGGCTTGACCAGTGGCGCCAGCTCGGCGCCACGTTCGATGTAGATCGGGTCGAGCTTGCCGCGCTGGCGAATGCTGTGGCACAGCTGCCGGCTGTCGGCACCGGGGATGGGCTCTTCGCCAGCCGGGTACACCTCCATCAGCAGCAGCACGTTGGCATCGCCCAGCACCTGAACGAAATCGTCGTACAGGTCGCGGGTGCGGCTATAGCGGTGCGGCTGGTAGACGATCACCAGGCGGCGGCTTGGCCAGCCACCACGCACAGCCTTGATCACGGCGGCCACTTCGGTCGGGTGGTGGCCGTAGTCATCGACCAGCATCACGCTGCCGTCTTCGACCGGCAGCTCGCCGTAGACCTGGAAGCGACGCCCAACGCCCTGGAAGCCGGAAAGGCCCTGCACGATGGCTTCGTCAGTGATGCCTTCGTCAGTGGCAATGGCGATGGTGGCCAGGGCATTGAGCACGTTGTGGTTGCCCGGCATGTTCACCGACACGTCCAGCGGCTCGCAGTCGCGGCGCAGCACGGTGAAATGGGTCTGCATACCCTGCTGGCGCACATTGATGGCGCGGATGTCGGCCTCTTCGCTGAAACCGTAGGTCACGGTCGGGCGCTTCACCTGCGGCAGAATCTCGCGCACCACCGGGTCGTCCAGGCACATCACCGCCAGGCCATAGAACGGCAGGTTGTGCAGGAACTCGACGAAGGTTTTCTTCAGTTTGTTGAAGTCGCCTTCATAGGTCGCCATGTGGTCGGCGTCGATGTTGGTGACCACAGCCACCATCGGTTGCAGGTGCAGGAAGCTGGCATCGCTTTCATCGGCTTCGGCGATCAGGTAGCGGCTGGTGCCCAACTGGGCATTGGTGCCGGCCGCAGTCAGGCGACCACCGATGACGAAAGTCGGGTCCAGACCGCCAGCGGCGAATACCGAGGCCAGCAGGCTGGTGGTGGTGGTCTTGCCGTGTGTACCGGCGACTGCCACACCGTGGCGGTAGCGCATCAGCTCGGCGAGCATCTCGGCACGCGGTACCACCGGAATGCGCCGCTCGAGGGCGGTGGCCACTTCCGGGTTGGCCGGGTTGATGGCGCTGGAAACCACCAGCACATCGGCAGTGGCAGCGTTCTCGGCCCGATGGCCGACGAAGATCTCGGCACCGAATGACTCCAGGCGCTCGGTGACCGGGGAGGCTTTCAGGTCGGAACCGGACACTTCATAGCCCAGGTTCAGCAACACTTCGGCAATGCCGCACATGCCCACGCCGCCGATACCGACGAAGTGAATGCGACGGATACGACCCATTTTCGGCTGGGGCATGGCTTTCTGGCTCTCAACCATGGGCCACCTCCAGGCAGATATCGACCACGGTGCTGGTTGCTGCAGGTTTGGCCAGGCGCCGTGCGGTACCTGCCATGACATTGAGTTTCTCGGGTTGCATCAGCACCTCGTTCAGGCGTTCAGCGAGCTGCGCTGCGCCAGTTGTCGCTTGTGGCATCAGGAAGGCAGCACCTTCGCGAGCCAGATATTGGGCGTTGTGGGTCTGGTGATCGTCGATTGCGTGAGGCAACGGCACCAGCACCGAAGGCAGGCCTGCCGCCGCCAACTCGCTGACGGTCAGCGCACCCGCCCGACACACCACCATGTCGGCCCAGCCATAGGCTTGGGCCATGTCCTTGATGAAAGGCTCGACCTGAGCCTCGACGCCGGCCTCGTGATAACGCTCGGCGGTGATCTGCGCGTGCTGCTTGCCGGCCTGGTGAAACACCTCGGGCCGCACGGCAGCAGGCACTTCGGACAGGGCCTTAGGCAACAATTTGTTCAATGGTTCCGCCCCCAGGCTGCCGCCCAGCACCAACACCCGTGCCCGGCGTTCGGCCAAGGGCGCGCGCGGCGCATCCAGGAACAGCTCGGGGCGCACCGGGTTGCCGGTGGTGCGGCGCTTGTCGCTGGCCTCGAAGGTGTTCGGGAACGCCTCGCAAACCCGCGCAGACAGCGGCACCAGCAAGCGGTTGGCGGTACCGGCGCGGGCGTTCTGCTCATGGATCACCAGCGGCACGCCACATAGCCGCGCGGCCACGCCGCCGGGGCCGGTCACATAACCACCAAAGCCCAGCACGCACACTGGCTTGAGCTGGCGAATGATCCGCCTTGCCTGGAGAACGGCCTTGACCAGGGTCAAGGGTGCCTTGAGCAACGACAGCTTGCCTTTGCCGCGCAGGCCGCTGACCTGGATCAGGTGCAGCGGCAGGCCGGCCTGGGGCACCAGTTCATTCTCGATGCCGCGCGGGGTGCCCAGCCAGTGCACGCTGTACCCGCGCGCCTGGAACTCACGGGCGCAGGCCAGGGCCGGGAACACGTGCCCGCCGGTACCGCCGGCCATGATCAGTACGTTCTTGCCGTCAGCGGCCATGACTGGTCTCCTCGGCAAAATCGCTTTCGCTGAATTCGTGCTCCTCGCTGCCCAGGTGCGTACGGCTTTCCCACTCGATACGCAATAGCAAGCCCACGCAAGCACAACAGATGACCAGCGAGCTGCCCCCGTAGCTGAGGAACGGCAGGGTCAGGCCTTTGGTCGGCAGCAAGCCGACATTCACCCCGATGTTGATCAGGAACTGGCCGATCCACAGGAAGGCCAGGCCGAACGCCATGTACGCGGCGAAGAACTGCTTGGCCTTCTCCGCCCACAGGCCGATGTACAGGGCGCGGACGGTCACGAACACGAACAGGGCGATGGTCACCAGCGAGCCGACCACGCCCAGCTCTTCGGCCAGCACCGAGAACACGAAGTCGGTGTGCGCTTCAGGCAGGTAGAACTGCTTCTGCACGCTGTTGCCCAGGCCAACGCCCAGCCACTCGCCACGGCCGAACGCGATCAACGCCTGGGTCAACTGGTAACCGGAGCCGAACTGGTCGGACCATGGGTCGGTAAAGGTGATCAGGCGCGCCATGCGGTAAGGCTGCGCCTGCACCAGAACGAACACCGCCAACACTGCCAGCACCACCATCAGGCTGAAGCGGAACAGCCCGACACCGCCAAGGAACAACATGGCCGCGGCCGCGCCCATCATCACCACGGTGGCGCCGAAGTCCGGTTCCATCAGCAGCAGCGCAGCCATCGGCAGCAATACGATGAAGGGTTTGAAGAAGCCCATCCACGTCTCGCGGACCTCAGTCTGGCGACGCACCAGGTACCCGGCCAGGTAGACCACCACGAACACCTTGGCGATTTCCGAAGGCTGTACGTTGAAGAAGCTGAAGCCGATCCAGCGCATGGAGCCGTTCACTTCACGGCCGATCCCCGGCACCAGCACCAGCACCAGCAAGCCGAATGCGCCCAGCAGCATGAGGAAGCCCATGCGCTGCCAGGTGGCGATCGGGACCATCAGGGTCGCACCACAAGCCACCAGGCCGAGGACCACATACACCAGATGGCGGAACATGTGGTAGAGCGGATTGCCCGACTGCACCGCAGCAACTTCCGAGGAGGCCGAGGTGATCATCACCAGGCCCAGACCGAGCAAGGCCAGGCAGCCAGCCAGCATCGCGAAGTCAAGGTCGATGCCACGGCCGCTGATCAGCGGCGACGGATAGGGCTTGAGCACACCGAAGATCATGCCAGGGCCCCCGCTGCCTGGGCGAACAACCGCCCGCGTTCCTCGAAGTTCCTGAACATGTCAAGGCTGGCGCAGGCTGGCGACAACAGCACGGCATCGCCGGCCCGGGCCAGGCCGGCGCACTGTTGCACAGCGTCGTCGAGGGTTTTTACCCGCACCAGCGGCACGTCATCACCCAAAGCTTGGGCAAGACGCTCGGCATCACGGCCCAGCAACACCACGGCGCGACAAAAACGTTTGACCGGTTCACGCAGGGCACCGAACTCGGCGCCTTTGCCGTCGCCACCGGCGATCAACACCAGCTTGCCCTCGATATCGGCCCCCAGGCCTTCGATGGCGGCCAATGCAGCACCGACATTGGTGGCCTTGGAATCGTCGTACCAGTTCACGCCGTCACGCTCGCGCACCCACTGGCAACGGTGGGCCAGGCCCGCGAATTCGCGCAGCGCTTCGAGCATCGGCTCGAACGGCAAGCCGGCAGCATGGCCCAAGGCCAGCGCCGCCAGTGCATTGCTCTGGTTATGGGCACCGCGAATCTTCAGCTCGCGCACCGGCAGCAATGCCTGGAATTCGAACGCCAGGTATTTCTCGCCATCCACTTCGCGCAGGCCGAACGCCTTGAAGTCTGGTTGGTTGAGGCCGAAGGACCAGCAAGGGCGGCCTTCTACCGGCAGTGGCCGGCTCAGGGCGTCCTGGCGGTTGACGACCACCTGCCTGGCACCGCGGAAGATGCGATGCTTGGCCAGGTGATAGGCCGGCAGGCCGCTGTAGCGGTCCATGTGGTCTTCGCTGATGTTCAGCACGGTGGCCACTTCGGCATTGAGCTGGTCGGTGGTTTCCAGCTGGAAGCTCGACAGCTCCAGCACGTACAGCTCTACGTCATCGGCCAGCAGGTCCAGTGCCGGGGTCCCCAGGTTACCGCCCACGGCCACGCGCTTGCCGGCCTTGGCTGCCATTTCACCCACCAGCGTGGTCACGGTGCTCTTGGCGTTGGAACCGCTGATGGCGATGATCGGCGCCTTGGCATGGCGGGCGAACAGCTCGATGTCCCCCGACAGCTGCACGCCCCGCGCAGCGGCCTGCTGCAGGGCCGGGGTAGCCAGGGCCAGGCCAGGGCTCACGTACAGTTCGTTGGCGCGGCACAGGAAGTCAACGTCCAGTTCACCACAGCGCACTTCCACCTGCGGGTACTCACGGCGCAGGGCGTCCAGTTCCGGCGGTTGCTCGCGGGTGTCGGCGACTGCAAAGGCAATGCCCCGGCTCGCCAGGAAGCGAACCAGGGACATGCCGCTCTTGCCGAGGCCGACAACGATGCGGAATTGGTCGGAAGCGATCAAAGACACGCTCATCTACCTCAGTTTCAGGGTGGCAAGGCCGATCAGCACCAGGATCACGGTGATGATCCAGAAGCGGACGATCACGCGTGGCTCTGGCCAGCCCTTGAGTTCAAAGTGGTGGTGGATCGGTGCCATGCGGAACACCCGTTTGCCGGTCAGCTTGAACGAGGCGACTTGAATCACCACCGACAGGGTTTCCACGACAAAGATGCCGCCCATGATGAACAGCACGATTTCCTGGCGCACGATCACCGCGATGGTGCCCAGGGCAGCGCCCAGCGCCAGCGCGCCGACGTCACCCATGAAGACTTGTGCCGGGTAGGTGTTGAACCACAAAAAGCCCAGGCCGGCACCGATCAAGGCGCCACAGAACACGATCAGTTCGCCCGAGCCAGGCACGTAGGGAATCAGCAGGTACTCGGCGAATTTCACGTTACCCGACAGGTAGCAGAAGATGCCCAGCGCGCCGCCGACCATCACCGTGGGCATGATCGCCAGGCCGTCGAGGCCGTCGGTGAGGTTGACCGCGTTGCTGGAGCCGACGATGACGAAGTAGGTCAGCACCACGAAGCCGACGCCCAGCGGAATGGTGACGTCCTTGATGAAGGGCAGGATCAGCGTGGTTTCGACGCTGGTCGGTGCGGTCTTGTACAGGAACACCGCCGCCGCCAGGCCGAACACCGACTGCCAGAAGTACTTCCAGCGGCTTGGCAGGCCCCGCGAATTCTTTTCGATCACCTTGCGGTAGTCGTCGACCCAGCCGATGGCACCGAAGGTGACGATCAGCACCACCCAGACGTAGCGGTTGCTCAGGTCGGCCCACAGCAGAGTGCTGACAGCGATGGCCGACAGGATCAGTGCGCCGCCCATGGTCGGGGTGCCGGACTTGGACAGGTGCGATTGCGGGCCGTCATTACGTACGGCCTGGCCGATCTGGCGAATTTGCAGCGTACGGATCATCCACGGCCCCAGCCACAGCGCCAGGGACAACGCGGTCAGTACACCCAGAATCCCGCGCAGGGACAGGTACTGAAAGACCGCGAAGCCTTTGTGGAACTGTTGCAGATACTCGGCCAACAGCAGCAGCATTAATGTTTCTCCCCGCTGGCACCGCACAAAGCCGCCACGACGTTTTCCATCGCAGCGCTGCGCGAGCCCTTGATCAAAATAGTGGTGTCGCTGGCGTTTTCGGCACTAACCGCGTCGATCAGCTCAGCTTGAGTAGCGAAATGACGGCCATTGGCGCCGAACGCCTCGACCGCATGCTTCATGTTGGAACCCACTGCGTACAGGGCGTCGACCTTGCCGCGCGCGTAGTCACCCACCTGCCGGTGGCCTTCTTCCGCCCACTGCCCCAGTTCGCCGATATCCCCAAGCACCAGGACGGTGCGGCCGGAGAAGCCGGCGAGTATATCAATGGCCGCGCACATCGAGGTGGGATTTGCGTTGTAACTGTCGTCGATCACACGCACGCCACTGGGCGCGATCTGCGCCACGGTGCGGCCCTTGACCGGCTGCACCGCCGCAAGGCCAGCTGCAATGCCAGCCAGGCTCAGACCAACGGCATGGGCAGCGGAGGCAGCGGCCAGGGCGTTGCTGACATTGTGCTCACCGAGCACATTGAGCTGCACCTGGGCCACCTCGCCGGCGCCATGCAGCTGGAATGACGGGCAACCACGGGCGTCGCGCCCAATGGCGCTGGCATGGAAATCGGCACGGGCGTCGCTGCGGGCGAAGCTGATGACCTTGTGCGCCCCGGCACGGGCCTTCCAGGTCGCGAAGGCCTTGTCGTCCAGGTTGAGAATGGCGATACCGCCCTCGCCCAGGCCTTCAAGAATCTCGCCTTTGGCTTCGACGATTTTCTCCGGGCCGCCGAACTCGCCAACATGCGCGGTACCGGCGTTGTTGATGACGACCACCTGCGGCCGGGTCAGGCCGACGGTGTAGCGAATTTCGCCGATGCGCGAAGCGCCCAGCTCGATCACCGCAGCGCTGTGCTCCGCGGCGATTTCCAGCAGGGTCAGCGGCGCACCGAGGTCGTTGTTGAGGTTGCCACGGGTGGCGTGCACCAGGCCACGGGTACGCAGGATGCTGGCAAGCATTTCCTTGACTGTGGTCTTGCCGCTGGAACCGGTAATGGCCACCACCGGCTTGTCATAGGCAGCACGGTTCAGTGCCCCGAGCTGGCCCAGGGCCAGGCGGCAGTCAGCCACGCGCAATTGCGGCAGGTCGACATCGGCCACCTCGCGCTCGACCAGCGCCGCGACGGCACCCTTGGCTTTGACATCGGCCAGGTAGTCGTGGCCGTCGAAACGCGGGCCGGTCAAGGCGACGAACAGTTGCCCGGCACTGACACTGCGGCTGTCGATGCTGACGCCGGTGAACGCCGCATCGGCGCCGATCTGCTGACCGTTCAGCAGCGGGACCAGCTGGCTGAGTGACATGGGCTTAAGCATGTGGAGCCTCCCAGGCTGCAAGTGCCTTTTCGGCTTCGATCAAGTCGGAGAAATCATGGCGCTCGCCGTTGATCTCCTGGTAATCCTCGTGCCCCTTGCCAGCCAACACGATCACGTCGTCGGCAGCAGCGGTAGCAATCAGGTGCGCAATGGCCGCGCCGCGGCCAGCGATGAATTCCACCTCGGCAGGCTTGGCAAAACCGGGGCGAATGTCGTCGAAGATACGCAGCGGGTCTTCGCTACGCGGGTTGTCGTCGGTGACCAGGACGCGGTCCGCCAGGCGCTCGGCCACTTCGGCCATCAGTGGGCGCTTGCCGCGATCACGGTCGCCACCGCAGCCGAACAGGCACAGCAGCTGGCCGTGAGCATGCGGGCGCAGGGCTTCCAGAACCTTCTCCAGCGCGTCTGGCGTATGTGCGTAGTCGACCACCACCAATGGCTTGGCACCGCCACCCAGGCGCTGCATGCGGCCAACCGGCCCTTGCAGTTTGGGGATGACGCTGAGAATCTCGTCGAGGGCGAAGTCCATTGCCAGCAGGGTTGCCACCGCCGCCAGCATGTTGCTCAGGTTGAAACGGCCCAACAGCTGGCTGCGCAGAATGCGCTCACCCTGGGCAGTGACCAGTGTGGCGCGCACGCCATGGTCATCGAAAGCGGCCTTGGTGCAGAACAGATCCGCGTCCCGGTTTTCCAGGCTATAGCTGAGCAGCCGTGACTCGATAGGATCGGCCGGCGCCCTATCGGCGAAAGCTTGAGCCAGGCGCCGACCGAACTCGTCGTCCAGGTTCACCACCTGGCAGCGCAGGCTCGGCCAGGCGAACAGCTTGGCCTTGGCCGCTTCGTACGCCTGCATGCTGCCGTGATAGTCGAGGTGATCGCGGGACAGGTTGGTCATCACCGCAATGTCGAAAGCCAGTGCAGCCACGCGGCCTTGTTCCAGGGCATGGGAGGACACCTCCATGGCCACGGCTTTGGCGCCAGCCTTTTTCAGGCCATACAGCGTCGACTGCACGGCAATCGGGTCAGGGGTGGTCAGGCGGCCACTTTGCAGTTCACCGTAGAACCCGGTACCGAGGGTGCCGATCAGGCCGCAGCGCTTGCCGAGCAGCTCCAACGCCTGCGCCAGCAACTGGGTGACACTGGTCTTGCCGTTGGTACCGGTCACGCCGACCAGGTCCAGCTGCCGGCTGGGCTCGCCATAGAAGCGGCCGGCAATATCCGACAGCTGAGCGATCAGGCCTTTGACCGGGATCAGCGGCACATCGGTCAACGGCAGCACGTTGGCGCCCTGCTCTTCATAAGCCACGGCGGCAGCACCACGGGCCAAGGCATCGGCAATGTGCCCACGGCCATCGACCTTGGCCCCCGGCACTGCCAGGAACAAGTCACCCGGGCGCACGTTGCGGCTGTCCAGGGTCAGTTCGCGGATCATCGGATCGCGGCTGGCGTGTGCGAACAGTTTGCTCAATGGCATTGTCATCACCCACGCCCTCCCTTGGCAGCGGCAGCATTGACTTGGGGTTGCCCGGCAGGTGCAACAGCAGCTGGCGGCGGCAGGTTGTCTGGCGGCACATTCATCAGGCGCAGGGTGCCGGACATGACCTTGCTGAACACCGGTGCCGAAACCAGGCCACCGAAGTAGCCACCCTTGCCCGGTTCGTCGATCACCACGACGATGGCGTAACGCGGATCGCTCATCGGGCCGAAGCCCGCGAACAGCGAGCGGTAGGCATTTTCGGTGTACCCCTTGGAACCCACCGTGGCTTTACGTGCAGTACCGGACTTGCCGGCCACGTGGTAGAACGGCACCTGGGCGCGGAACACCCCACGCGGCGCCTCGATCACCTGCTGCAACATGCCCTGGATGGTTTCCGCGGTTTCCTTCGGAATGGCCTGCACGGCCTCGGGTGCCTTGTCCACCTTGAGGATCGACAGCGGGACCATCTTGCCGTCGTTGGCCAATGCCGCGTAGGCATGCACCAGCTGCAGGGCGGTCACCGACACGCCGTAGCCGTAAGACAGGGTGGCCGTCTCGGCCTTGCGCCACTCGCGGTGGTTCGGCAGGTTGCCGACACGCTCACCCGGGAAGCCAAGGCCGGTGTACTGGCCCAGGCCGACCTGGGACATGACGCGGTAGATGGCCTCGCCACCGATGTCGAAGGCGATCTTGCTCATGCCCACGTTACTGGAGTTGATCAGGATGCCGGTCAGGTCGAGGATCGGACCCTCGCTGCGCGACACGTCCTTGATGGTGTAGCGGCCGATCTGCAGGCTGCCGGGGTATACCTCGACCTTGTCGGTAGGTTTCCAGCGGCCGCTTTCCAGCGCTGCGCTCATGGAGATCGGCTTCACCGTCGAACCTGGCTCGAACACGTCGATGATCGCCCGGTTACGCATGGCCGCCGGGAACATGCTGCGGCGGTTGTTGGGGTTGTAGGTCGGCTGGTTGACCATGGCCAGGACCTCACCGGTCTTGACGTCCATGATCACCAGACTGCCGGCCTTGGCGTTCTGTTCGGCAATGGCGTTGCGCAGCTCGCGTGTAGCCAGGTACTGCAGACGCAGGTCAATCGACAACGCCAAGGTCTTCCCGGCCTTGGCGTTCTTGGTGACCTGAATATCCTTGATCAGCCGGCCGCGCCGGTCCTTGATGACCTGGCGCTTGCCAGGCACGCCGGCCAGCCACTCGTCATAGGCCAGCTCGACCCCTTCGCGCCCGTGGTCGTCCAGGTCGGTGAAGCCGACCATATGCGCAGTGACATCACCGGCCGGGTAGAACCGGCGGAATTCTTCCAGCCCGTACACGCCGGGCACTTTCAGGTCGAGCACATGCTGGCCCTGCTCCGGGGTCAGGCCGCGGACCAGGTAGATGAACTCTTTGTTGGCCTGCTGGGTCAGGCGCTCGCTCAGCTGCTGCGGGTTTTGCCCCAACGCTGCTGCCAATTGCGGCCAGCGCTCTTTGGAGGCCTGCATTTCCTTGGGGTTGGCCCACAGGGTCGTGACCGGGGTACTGACCGCCAATGGCTCACCGTTGCGGTCGGTAATCAGCCCACGGTGGGCCGGGATCGAGATATGGCGCAGGCTGCGCGCGTCGCCCTGGCCCTTGAGGAAGTCACGGTCGACCACCTGCAGGTCGATGATGCGCCAGCAGATGGCGCCGACCATGAGTGCCAGCAGGCCGATGACCACGCGGAAACGCCATGGGTACAGTGCGCCTTCGAGTTTCATCATGGCGCCACCATCCGCACTTCGTCAGCCGCGGGCACGCGCATCTTCAATTGCTCGGACGCAAGGTTTTCGATACGGCTGGCCGCGGTCCAGGTGCTCTGCTCGAGGATCAACCGGCCCCACTCGGCCTGGGCCTTGTCACGCTCGTTCAGCTCACCGTACAGGGTATTGAGCAACTGGCGGTTCCAGTGCGCGCTGTAGGACACCGCAATGGCCGAAACCAGCACGGCAACGAACAGCAGGAGCATCAGGAAGCTCCCGCCTGGCAAGGGCTTGGCGAACAGCCTGCTCACCGCAACTTCTCCGCCACACGCATCACGGCGCTGCGCGACCGCGGGTTGGCCTTGAGCTCGGCTTCGGAGGCGAACTGGGCCTTGCCGATGAGCTTGACCTTGGGCTCGAAGACCTTGTGCTGCACCGGCAGGTTGCGTGGCAGGTTGTCGGCCTCGCCCTTGACCAGCTTGCGCATGAACAGTTTGACGATGCGGTCTTCCAGCGAGTGGAAGCTGATGACCGCCAGCCGACCGCCAACTTCAAGTGCGTCGAGCGCGGCCTCGAGCCCCGCCTCCAGGTCACCCAGTTCATTGTTGACGTGAATGCGCAAGCCCTGGAAGGCGCGGGTAGCCGGGTTCTTGCCCTTTTCCCAGGCCGGGTTGGCCACCTTGAGCACCTCTGCCAGGTCGGCAGTGCGGGTGAACGGCTGCTTTTCGCGGCGCTCGACCACGGCACGCGCCATGCGCCCGGCAAAGCGCTCTTCGCCGTATTCCTTGAACACGCGGGCAATTTCTTCCACCGGTGCGGTGGCAATGAATTCGGCAGCGCTGACGCCCTGATCGGGGTTCATGCGCATGTCCAGCGGGCCATCATTGAGAAAGCTGAAGCCCCGCTCGGGGTCGTCCAGTTGCGGCGAGGACACGCCAAGGTCCAGCAACACGCCGCTGACCTTGCCATGCAGGCCGCGCTCGGCCACTTCTGCGCCCAGCTCGGCAAAGCTGCGCTGCACAATGACAAAGCGGCCGTCTTCGGCCGCCAGCGCTTGCCCTGTGGCAATCGCTTGTGGGTCTTTGTCGAAGCCCAGCAGCCGCCCTTGCGGCCCGAGCTTGCTGAGGATCAGGCGGCTGTGTCCGCCACGGCCAAACGTGCCGTCCAGATAGCAACCGTCGGCGCGCAAGGCCAATGCCTCGACAGCTTCGTCGAGCAGGACGGTAATGTGGTTGAAGCCGCTATCTATGGTCACAGGATCAGGTCACGCAATTCGTCGGGCATGGCGCCCGGTTGTTGAATAGCTGCAAGGTCGGCTGCCGAAACCGCGTTCCAGGCATCTTCATCCCACAGCTGGAATTTGTTCAGTTGCCCCACCAGCATCGCCTTCTTGTCGAGCTTGGCGTACTCACGCAAACGGGGCGGCACCAGGAAACGCCCACTGCCGTCTAGTTCCAGGTCTACCGCATTGCCAATCAGCAATCGCTGCAGGCGGCGGTTTTCCTCACGCAACGATGGCAAGGCACGCAACTTGGCTTCTATCTGTTCCCACTCATCGAGGGGATAAACACACAAACACGGGTCCACGGCGTCGATGGTCACGATCAGCTGACCGTTGCAACGCGAATCGAGCTCGTCACGGTACCGGCTCGGCATGGCGAGACGGCCCTTGGCATCGAGACTGACGGCGTTGGCTCCGCGGAACACGGCTGCGATTCCCCACAATGTTATCTTTTTTGTGCCAGAAAACCCACTTCATCCCACTTTCTGCCACTTGCGCACACTATAGGAATCCGCCGGAGGCACCGTCAAGGCACGTTCGGAAGGAAAAGCCTTACAGGACCGAGATTTAGCGCGTTAAAGGATTGTGAAAGGTATTTCACAATGAAAAAAACACGAGAAAAATCAAACCCGCACAAGCCACTGGGGCTTGAACTTAAAGTGATTTATTAAGAGTAAGATTTTTTCGGTATTACCAAAGGGGGGTCTGCTATCGAAAGATGCAGAAAAGAAAGGTGGAGAGTCGATCTGTAAGCCGGGTTTTGTCGAGGACAGTCATTCCTCTACGACGGCCATCACTGGACGCCTCTAGCAACCTACCCGGTTCCGACGCGGGCCACGCCTGATGGAACCCTATTTGGTCTTGCTCCGAGTGGGGTTTACCTAGCCACGAACTGTTGCCAGCCGTGCGGTGCGCTCTTACCGCACCTTTTCACCCTTACCGGCACCGAAGTGCTTAGGCGGTTATTTTCTGTGGCACTTTCCGTAGGCTCACGCCTCCCAGGCGTTACCTGGCACTCTGCCCTATGGAGCCCGGACTTTCCTCCCCCGAACTTTTGCGGAAC
>OJST01000199.1_pt1 | contig 17158 bp, 17 predicted proteins | sample 1599491 | NCBI WGS metagenome assembly OJST01 (sample SAMN04436635, study PRJEB24849) | human gut metagenome | biome: human gut; feature: NICU; material: stool | host: Homo sapiens | place: USA: Saint Louis, MO | collected 2010-02-10
GTGTCGGCGGCCAGCGCGATACCGGAAGCGGAGGTGCCCAGCAGCAGGGCCAGCATCGCCACCCACGCCAGCAGGCTGGCCAGCGCAGGACGCTGGCCGCGCATGGCGGTGCCCATCTTGCGATGGATGAGTGGACGAGGGCGAAGCGGGCGCAGCAAGCAGGGGTCCCCAGGGGTCTGCCAGCAGCGGCCGGCATCAACGGGGCGTGATTGTAATGAGAGCTGTTAGCTGTTGCAAATGAGAATGATTGCCAAAATGTCGCTGGCCAGCCGGACGGGGCTCAGACCTCGCTCCAGCGCCGCAGCAGGTTGTGGTACACGCCGGTCAGCTGCAGCACCGCCTCGGCGTCGCCGCCGGTCTGCCGCAGGCGCTCGATCGAGCCGTCCATTTCCCATAGCAGGCGGCGCTGCACATCGTCGCGGACCATGCTCTGCACCCAGAAGAACGAGGCCACGCGCGCGCCGGCGGTGACGGGGCGCACCTGGTGCAGGCTGCTGGACGGGTACACGATCAGGTCGCCGGCCGGCAGCTTCACTTCGTGCTCGCCGTAGGTGTCGCTGATGATCAGTTCGCCGCCCTCGTACTCGTACGGCGCCGACAGGAACAGGGTGCAGGAAATGTCCGAACGCAGCTGTTCGCCGTTGGCCAGGTTCATCACCGCGCCATCAACATGGAAGCCATAGGTGCCGCCACCGCTGTAGCGGTTGAAGCGCGGCGGCAGGTATTTCAGCGGCAGCGCGGCGCTGAAGAACAGCGGGTGCCGGGCCAGCGCGACGAGGATGATCTCGCCCAGTTCGCGGCGCAGCGGTGAGCCCTCGGGCAGCTGCTGGTTGTGCTTGGCCTGCGCGCCCAGATGGCCGACGGTTTCGCGGCCATCGGTCCAGTCGGCGGCATCGAGCCGGCGGCGAAAGTCGGCCACCTGGTCGGCGCTGAGAATGTCGGGGATGTGCAGCAGCATGCGGGACTCCTCAGAGGGACGGCGGTGCGACCAGGGCGCGCACCTGCGGATGCGGCGACGCGGCCAGTTCCGGCACGATGTGCGCCATGAACGCTGGGCTGCCGTGCGCCAGTGCGAGCCGCAGCCAGTGCACGGCCTGCTCGACCTGGCCGGCCTGCAGCAGGATCGAGGCGTAGTTGGCCTGGCCGCGGAAATCACCGGCTTCGGCGGCGCGCTGGTACCAGGCGAGCGCCGCCTGCGGATCGGGTGCGATATCCAGCCCGTCTTCAAGGTGGCGGGCCAGCAGGTTCATCGATTTGGCGTGGCCCAGGTGCGCGGCACGGGTGTACAGCGCCAGTGCCTGCGCGCGGTCCTGCGGAACGCCGCGGCCGGTGGCCAGCAGGTTGGCCAGGTTGTACAGGCCCCAGTCCAGCCCGGTGTCGGCCGCGCGCCGGTACCACACCGCGGCCAGCACCGGGTCGGGTGCGGTGCCCTGGCCCAGTTCGTGGCAGCGGCCCAGCATGTTCATCGCCATCGGCGCGCCGTTGTTGGCGGCGGTCTCGTACCAGAGCCGTGCCGCCGAGGCGTCCTGTGCGGTGCCTTTGCCTTCCATGTGCATCTGCGCGAGCAGCAGTTGTGCCTCGACCTGTCCGGCCTGCGCGGCGTCGCGCACGCGTGCGAAGGCAGCCTGCGGATCGTGCTGCAGCAGCGCGGCCAGAGCATCGCTGTCGATGGGGGTACGGGTTGCCATGGGGTGAGTATCGCCGGAAACAAAAACGGCGGCAGGAGAGCCTGCCGCCGTGGTGGAGCGCAGTTACATCAGAACTTCACGTTCAGTGCCAGGGTGGCCGAGCGACCCGGGGCGATGCTCGCGTAGTGCGAGGCATAGGCCTTGGTGAAGTAGGTCTTGTCGGTCAGGTTCTGCACGTTGAGCTGCAGGCTGATGTTGTCCTGGATCGCGTAGCTGGCCATCGCGTCGAAGCGGGTGTAGCTGGCAATCCACTTGGTGTTGGCGACGTCACCGTACTGCTTGTCCGAGTAGAACGCACCGGCGCCGATGGTCAGGCCGATCGGGAAGCGGTAGGTGGTCCACAGGTTCGCGCTGTGCTTGGCGGTGTTCGGGAACACGTTGCCGTTGTTCGGCGACGGCACGTAGACGTTGGACGGGCAGGTGCGGCCCACCGGTGCGCCACAGACGAAACCGTTGTCCTTCAGTTCCGAGTCCAGGTAGGTGTAGCCGCCGTACAGGCTCCAGGCATCGGTCAGCTGGCCGGTGAAGCCCAGCTCGAAGCCGTTGATTTCCTTCTTGCCGGCGTTCTGGCTGGTGCCATTGTCGATGGTCACGCGTGCGTTGTTCATCACGGTGTGGAAGATCGCGGCAGTCAGGTTCAGGCGCTTGTCGAACAGGTCCCACTTGGTGCCCAGCTCGAGGTTCCTGGTGTCCTGCGGCTTGAGGTCGGCCACGGCGGCGCTCAGGCCGTCCGAACCGTCGCCACCGTCCATGCCCGGCGGGGTCGAGGAGGTGCCCCAGGACAGGTAGATGCTGCCGTTGGCGGCCGGCTTGAACACCACGCCGGCCTGGTAGTTCAGGAAGTCGTTGCTGTTGCGCACGCGGGTCGGTGCCTTGCCGGCCACCGGAGTGGTCAGGGTGGTACGGAAGTCGTCGTAGCGCAGGCCGAGGTTGATCATCCACTGCTCATTGAGCTCGATGGTGTCGAACACGTAGGCCGAGGTGGTCTTGGTGCGCTGCTCGACGTCCAGTGCCTTGTCGCTGCGATAGACGATCTGACCGGCCGCCCACGGATCGTTCGGGTTCGGATTGTTGAAGTCGGTGCAGTTGTAGCCGGTGGCCGCGCCGGACACCTGGCAGCGAGTGCTGTTGGCGCTGTTTTCAAGGGGATTGGCGGTGCCCGGCGACATCAGGTAGCTGCCACGGGTCATCTTCTCGTCGCTGTACTCCACGCCCGCGCTGTAGCTGTGCTTGAGCGCGCCGGTCTGGAACGCACCGGTCAGGCCCAGCTGGTCGGCGAAGCTCTTGACGTCGACCGCACGGGTGTTGGTGCGACGCCACAAGGTGCCGTACAGGTTGGGGTTGCCCTTGCTGTCGTCCGGCTGGGTCCACAGGTAGTCGTTGCTGGTGTTGCCCAGGCGCGCGATGTTGCGCAGCTTGTGGCCGCCGAAGTCGTAGCTGGCATCCAGGGTGCTGATGTCGGCGCGGGTGCGCTGGAAATCACGGTCGACCAGGCCGTAGTAGTTGTTGCGGTCCGGCACCATCGGCCGGCCATCACCGTTCTTGGCCACGTTCGGGCCGCTGGAGAACGGATTGCTGTAGGGGAAGCCACCCGCGTCCGGCAGGTCATCGCTCTGCATGTGGTAGTGGCTGGCGATCAGCTGCGCCGGTCCGTTCAGGCCGAACGCGATCGACGGCGCGATGCCCCAGCGGCTGACGTTGGCGGCGTCGCGGCCGGCGACGTCCGATTCGTGCTTCATCAGGTTCAGGCGGGCGGCGATGCCATCCCCCAGCACGTAGTTGGCGTCCACGGTGCCGCGCGCGTAGCTGTCGGTGCCGATGCCCATGCTGGCGCTGGTCTCGTTCTTCAGCTTCGGCGTCTTGCTCACCAGGTTCAGGCTGCCACCACCGGAGTCACGGCCGCCGTAGGCCGAGCTCGGGCCCTTGACCACTTCCACCTGCTCCAGGTCGAAGATCTCGCGGGTCTGCGAGCCGACGTCGCGCAGTCCGTCGACGAACACGTTGCTCTGCGAATCGAAGCCACGGATGAAGGGGCGGTCACCGGTCGGATTGCCGCCTTCGCCGGCACCGAAGGTGATGCCCGGCACCATGCGCAGCGCATCCTGCAGGTTGGTCGCACCGGTTTCGGCGATCAGCTTCTCCGACACGATCGACACCGACTTCGGGGTGTCCAGCAGCTCGGCGGTGAACTTCGGCGAGGACGGGTTGAACCAGCTGCCGCGCACCTGCACCTTGTCCAGCTCGGTGGCGTTGCGGGAACCGGCGTCGGCGCCGTCGGCAGCCTGCGCAGCCAGCGGAGCAAAGCCCGCGGCCAGGGTGGCGGTGGCGAGCAGGGAAACGCGCGGGGCGTGCTTGCGGGACGTGATGTGGGTCATGACTGTGGGTAGTGGCTTGGATCGGGAAAGGGCGAGCGCGAGCCGGCGCAGATGGGCATGCGGCGACAGGCGGGAAGTGGGTGCTGTAGAGCCGAGCCAGGCTCGGCTGGCGGGAAACGCAATCAGGCGCACGGCAACGGCCGCAGGGCGCCTCAGCTGGCGTGCGGTGCAGGCGGTGCGTGGCCGGGGTTCAACCGCAGCGCGGGATCATGCAACTGCCAGCGCAGGGCATCGGAGCGCCACAGCGGGATACGCGCGACCAGAGCGGCGCGTGCAGGGACCAGACCGGTGCAGGGCGAGGTGCCCTCGCCATCGAACGGAGTCTCCGGTGCTGGTGCGGCGTGCTGCGGGCATTCGTCGGCTGGCGGTTGCGGCAGCGGCATCGCCTGCAGCAGATCTTCAGCGTGTGCCTGCCAGCCATGCGCAGCCGGATCGCCGCCACGCCCTTCGTGCAAGGCCGACCAGCCCAGCAGCAACGTCAGCAGCACGGCCACGAGCAGTGGCCACCCTTGGCGGGCGAGCTGGCACAGCGTGGCGGTGGGCGCGGGCGAAGCCATGGCGCAGGGGCGATGTCGTTACGAAGATGTTACGTAGAATAACATCAACGATAATGATTCGCATATGCGCAATCGGGTTGCCGATCTGGATGGCCTGGAAGGGCCCTGGAGGGCCCCTCAGTGCACTCCAGTGGATCACCCCATGGGTGGATGCTCTCCCGCGAGGCGCCCTCTGGGGGCTCTCCGGGCCCAGCGCCGCCTCAATCCCGGTCGTCGCGGGTCCAGATCGCGTCGTGCTCGCGCTTCACCGGGAACTTGGGCACAGGGCTGTAGGCCGGGGCGCACAGGGCGCGGCCATCGCGCACGTCGAAGCGCGCGCCGTGCAGCACGCACTCCACGCTGCCTTCGGTAGTGTTGAACTCGCCCGAGGACAGTTCGAACTCTTCATGCGTGCACTGGTCTTCCAGTGCGTACAGCTCGCCGTCGAGGTTGAATACCACGATCGGCGTGCCGGTCACTTCGTCGAACACGCTCTTCATTTCACCCGGCAGCAGCTCGTTGCCGGCACAGACGAAGGTCCAGGCCTCACTCACGCGGCGGCTCCGTTCAGCGGCTTTTCCAGGATCTCGAAGCGCAGGTCGTCGCGCTTCGGGATGCCGAAGCGTTCGTCGCCATACGGGAACGGCTTCTTGATGCCGGTACGGCTGTAGCCGCGGCGCTCGTAGAAGGCGATCAGCTCGTCGCGCACGTCGATGACGGTCATCTGCATCACCGGTACGTTCCATTCGCGCGCGGCGTGTGCTTCGGCGGCATCCATCAGCTGCTTGCCGACGCCGCCGCCCTGCTGGGCCGGATCGACCGAGAACATGCCGAAGTAGCCCTTGCCGTCGACATCGGCGACGTGGGCGCAGGCCACCAGCTGGTCCCCGCGCTCGGCCAGCAGGATGGTCGAGCGCGGGCGGTCGAGGTCGGCCTGGATGCCTTCGGCGTCGATGCGGGCGCCATCCAGCAGGTCGGCTTCGGTGGTCCAACCGACGCGGCTGGCGTCGCCACGGTAGGCCGAGGTGACGAGGGCGATCAGGGCGGGGATGTCGGCCGGCGTGGCGGCGCGGAAGGTCAGGGTGCTCATGGCCCCATTCTAGGTGGGGCGTGGGCGGGCGCAAATGGGGGGAGGGGGCAGATCCCTTTCGCAACGCGGAAGGGATCTGACCCCGGAGCACCGGCTATGCTCGCCGTTCGTCGCTTTCCCGCAGGAGGCAGAAATGGATTGGCAAGGCGGAGACGGAGGCGCCATGAAGGTCGCTACGCTCGGCATGATCGTGGCGATGTCGGTCCTGCTCGCGTGCACGGATGCCTCCGTCGTGGGCAGGGACGCTTCCTTCAACAGTTTTGCCTGCCCTGGGTTCAACCCGGCACGTGCACTTCCTGTCGCCCTGGAGGAACTGCGTGCGCACCCTGTCCGCTATCAGGGCCGCTTGGTAAAGGTGCGGGGTGCCTACGTCGGAGGCTGGGAAATGTCGGCGCTGCATCCAGGACCGCCGGTACGTGACCCGTGGGCGGCAGACGGCATCTGGGTGGAGGGAATCGCGCCGGTGACGTTGCCGACGGAGCAGGCTTTTGAAATGACCGGGATCGTGTCGGCGGCGCGGCCGGATGCGGTGAGCGGCAAGGGGCATCTTGGCCAGTGGCCTGCCGAACTATGTGTGTCGTCGGTGCGGCGGCTGCAGGAGTGATCGGGTAGTTGGGGTCAGAGCCCATTCGCGATGCGAAAGGGATCTGACCCCGGTCTTCCGGGGTTACCCCAACAGCTTCCGTACCTTGGTCAGCGCGGTCATGAACCGCTCGATCTCGGCGTGCGTGTTGTAGAACGCCAGCGAGGCACGGCAGGTGGCCGCCACACCAAAGTACTGCAGCAGCGGGTGTGCGCAGTGCTGGCCGGAGCGCACCGCCACGCCTTCCAGGTCAAGCAGGGTCGCCAGGTCGTGCGCATGCGCGCCGTCGATCAGGAACGAGACCACGGCGGCCTTCTCCGGTGCTTCGCCGATGATGCGCAGACCGTCGACGCGGCGCAGCTCTTCGGTGAAATGCGCCAGCAGTTCAGCCTCGCGTGCTTCCACGTTCTCCTGGCCAAGCTGCTGCAGGTAGTCGGCGGCCACGCCCAGGCCGATGAAGCCGGCGATGTTCGGGGTGCCGGCTTCGAACTTGTGCGGGGCATCGTTGAACACGGTGCCGTCGAAGCTGACTTCCTTGATCATCTCGCCGCCGCCAAGGAACGGCGGCATCGCATCCAGGTGCTCGCGGCGCGCCCACAGCGCACCGGTGCCGGTCGGACCACACATTTTGTGGCCGGTGATGGCGTAGAAGTCACAGCCGATCGCGGCCACGTCGACCTTGCGGTGCGGCACGGCCTGCGAGCCATCAACCACGGTGATGATGCCGCGCTTGCGCGCTTCACGGCAGATCTCGCGCACCGGGTTGACCGTGCCCAGCACGTTGGACACGTGGGTGACCGCTAGCAGCTTGACCTCCGGGGTCATTGCCGCGCGCAGCGCATCCAGATCGAGTGCGCCGTCAGGCGTGATCTCGGCCACGCGGATGGTGGCGCCGGTACGCTGTGCGACCAGCTGCCACGGCACGATGTTGGCGTGGTGTTCCATGCGCGTGATCAGGATCACGTCGCCGGCCTTCAATCGCGGCAGGGCCCACGAATACGCCACCAGGTTGATGGCGAAGGTAGTGCCGCTGCACAGCACCAGGTCGCTGGGGCGCACGTTGAGGAAGCGTGCCAGCGTGTTGCGCGCGCCTTCGTAGGCGTCGGTGGCTTCGCTGCCCAGTGCATGCACCGCGCGGCTGACGTTGGCGTTGTAACGGCGGTAGAACTCGTCCACCGCGCCGATCACCTGCACCGGTTTCTGGCCGGTGTTGGCATTGTCGAAATAGACCAGCGGCTTGCCGTGCACTTCACGCATCAGCAGCGGGAAGTCGAGGCGGACGCGATCCCAATCGGGCGCGCCGGTGCGTTCTTCGATCGGGCGCGGGGTGGACAGGTTCATGCCACACCCGCCTCGGCCAGGGCCTTGTCCAAACGGCGTGCAAGCTGCTCGCGCAGGGCTTCCGGCAGGATCTTCAGCGGCTCGTGGCAGAACGCGGCGCTCAGCAGTGCCTGCGCCTGTGCCTGCGGCAGGCCGCGCGAGCGCAGGTAGAACAGCGCGTTGGCATCGAGCTGGCCGACGGTGGCGCCATGCGCGGCCTTCACTTCATCGGCGTCGATGACCAGCGTCGGCTGGGTATCGATCTCGGCGTCGGCCGACAGCAGCAGATTCTTGTTGGACAGGTTCGCATCGGTACCGTCGGCGCCTTCGCGGATCTGGATGCCACCATGGAACACCACGCGGCTGCGGTTGGCGGCAACGCCACGCCACAGCAGCTCGCAACTCGTATCGCGCGCGATGTGGTCGATGCCCAGGCGGGTCTCGACGTGGCGTCGGCCATTGCCGAGCAGCACGCCGTTGGCGGTCAGCTGGGCGTTGTCGCCTTCCAAGCGCACGTTCAGTTCGTGGCGGCTGAGTGCTGCGCCCAGTTCCAGGTCGACGCGGTGGTACTGCGCGTCGCGGGCCAGCACCGCGTCGGTACGCAGGAAGCTGGTCTGGCGCGCGCTGCCGGCCTGCACGCGGGCGTGCTTGAGCACGGCATCGCGGGCGACATGGGCGTGCAGCACGGTGTTGTCCAGGTGCGCCGAATCGCCGACGCTGAGGCGGTGCTCGACCACGCCCAGGCTGGCGCCGGCACGCAGTTCGATCAGGTGGCGGTGGTGCCAGGCCAGATCGGTGTCGCCAGCGACGCTGGCGAACACCAGCTGTAGCGGCGCTTCCACCTGCACACCTTCTTCCACGCGCAGCACCACGCCTTCATCGGCCAGCGCGGCATTCAGGCGGGCGAAGATCTCTTCGCTGCGCTCGTAGCGGCGGCCAAGGAAACGCACGGCGTCTTCGCCGGAGGCCAGTGCGGCCGACAGCGGCTGCAGCTGCACGCCGTCCGGCAGGACCTGCACGTCGCTCAGCGCGGCATCCAGGCGGCCGTTGACGAACACCAGGCGCGGTGCCGGGATGTCCTCCAGCAGCGCGGCGTCCAGCGCCGGGCCCTGCAGCGGTGCAGCCGCGAACGCACGGCGTTCCAGCTGGCGCAGCGAGGTGTACTTCCAGGCTTCGTTGCGCGCGGCCGGCAGGCCGTCACGCAGGGCCGCGTCCAGCACTTCGCGGCGCGCGTCGCTGCCGCAGAAGGCCTGGGCCATGGAGTCGAGCAGGGCGCTCATCAGACCGCCGCCTCGCGCACCACGCGATCCTTGAGGAAATCGTAGCCGTGCGCTTCCAGTTCCAGCGCCAGTTCCGGGCCACCGGTCTTGACGATGCGGCCATCGGCCAGCACGTGCACCACGTCCGGCTTGATGTAGTCCAGCAGGCGCTGGTAGTGGGTGATGACCAGGAACGAACGGTCAGCGCCGCGCAGCGCGTTGACGCCGTCGGCCACGCTCTTCAGCGCGTCGATGTCCAGGCCCGAATCGGTTTCGTCCAGGATCGCCAGCTTCGGCTCGAGCACGGCCAGCTGGAAGATCTCGTTGCGCTTCTTCTCGCCACCGGAGAAGCCTTCGTTGACGCCACGGTGCAGCAGTTCGTCCTTCAGGTGCAGCACGGCCAGCTTCTGGCGCACCAGCTTGAGGAACTGCATGGAGTCCAGTTCGTCCTCGCCACGCGCCTTGCGCTGTGCATTCAGCGCGGCGCGCAGGAAGTAGGTGTTGTTCACACCCGGGATTTCCACCGGGTACTGGAACGCCAGGAACAGGCCGGCGGCGGCGCGGGCTTCCGGGTCCTGGTCGAGCAGGTCGCTGCCGTCGAACTGCACGCTGCCTTCGGTGACTTCATAGCCGTCGCGGCCTGCCAGGACATTGCCCAGGGTGGACTTGCCGGCGCCGTTGGGGCCCATGATGGCGTGCACCTGGCCGGGCTTCACTTCCAGCGACAGGCCCTTGAGGATTTCCTTGTCGCCGATGCGGGCGTGGAGGTTTTCGATCTTCAGCATGGTCATGGCTTGGTAGGTTTCGGGGCTGCGGGGGCGATGCGGACGATCTGCACCGTGCCGTTGCCGGGCTGCCCAGGTTGAGCGGGGAGGGCGGAGAAAACCACGATGATCTCTTCACCGGGTTCTTGCAGGCAGGAGACTGCGAGGGAGGCCTGTCGGACGGATTCGGCAGCGGCGCGATCCAGCTCACGGTTGCCCGAGCTCAGGCGAGCCCGGATCGCGCCGAAGCTGCCGTCCTGCCCCGTTGTCAGCACTATCGAAAATTCTCTCGGCGCGGAGATGACCGTGCTGGCGGGCAATCTGACCGGGGTGGCACCCACCAGGTCTTCGGGGGTGCAGGACGCGTTGGCCAGGGCCCAGGGCGAAAGGCCCAGCAGCAACAGTGCGGGCAAAGACGTACGCATCATCCGACGCTTCCTTCCAGCGAGACTTCCAGCAGCTTCTTGGCCTCCACCGCGAACTCCATCGGCAGTTCGCGGAACACCTGCTTGCAGAAGCCGTCGACGATCATCGACACCGCGTCTTCCTGGCTGATGCCACGGGCGCGGCAGTAGAACAGCTGGTCGTCGGAAATCTTCGAGGTGGTGGCCTCGTGTTCGACGGTGGCACCCGGGTTCTTCACCTCGATGTAGGGGAAGGTGTGCGCGCCGCACTGCTTGCCGATCAGCAGCGAATCGCACTGGGTGTAGTTGCGCGCGCCATCGGCGTTGCGGTCCACCCGCACCAGGCCGCGGTAGGTGTTCTGGCCACGGCCGGCACTGATGCCCTTGCTGACGATCTTGCTCTTGGTGCGCTTGCCGACGTGGATCATCTTGGTGCCGGTGTCGGCCTGCTGGCGGTGATGGGTCAGCGCCACGGAGTGGAACTCACCGACCGAGTCGTCGCCGAGCAGCACGCAGGATGGGTACTTCCAGGTGATCGCCGAACCGGTTTCGACCTGGGTCCAGGTGACCTTGCTGCGCGCGCCACGGCATTCGGCACGCTTGGTGACGAAGTTGTAGATGCCGCCGACGCCGTTCTCGTCGCCCGGGTACCAGTTCTGCACGGTGGAGTACTTGATCTCCGCGTCTTCCAGCGCGACCAACTCGACCACCGCCGCGTGCAGCTGGTTCTCGTCGCGCATCGGCGCGGTGCAGCCTTCCAGGTAGGACACGTAGGCCTTGTCCTCGCACACGATCAGGGTGCGCTCGAACTGGCCGGTGTGGCCGGCATTGATGCGGAAGTAGGTGCTCAGTTCCATCGGGCAACGCACGCCCTTGGGAATGAACACGAAGCTGCCATCGGAGAACACCGCCGAATTGAGCGCGGCGAAGTAGTTGTCGCCTACCGGCACCACGGTGCCCAGGTACTGGCGGACCAGTTCCGGATGTTCCTTGATGGCCTCGGACATCGAGCAGAAGATGATGCCCTTCTCGGCCAGTTCCTTGCGGAACGTGGTACCGACGGACACCGAGTCGAACACCGCGTCCACCGCCACGCCTGCCAGCTTGGCACGCTCGTGCAGCGGCACGCCCAGCTTGTCGTAGGTGTCGAGCAGTTCCTTTGGCACGTCATCCAGCGAGGCGTACTTCGGGCCCTTGGGCGCGGAGTAGTAGCTGAGCGCCTGCAGGTCGATCGGCGCGATCTCCAGCTTGGCCCAGTCCGGCATCGGCATGGTCAGGAAGTGGCGGTAGGCGTCCAGGCGCCACTGCGTCATCCACTCCGGCTCGTCCTTCTTGGCCGACAGGGCACGGATGGTGTCCTCGTCCAGGCCCGGCGGCAGGGAGTCCGATTCGATCTCGGTGATGAAGCCGGCCGAATACTTGCGGCCGAGCTGTTCGTGGATCTCGCGGTTGGGGGTGTCGTCGTGGGCGACGTTTTCGATGGTTTCGGTGGCCATGGGGGGGCTGCCTGTGGATCAGGAGACGACGTCGACAGCGATGGTGCGGCGCTGTTCGTCATCGGCAAGGGGAAGAGGGGGCAGGATCTGGGCGAGGGTGACATCGCGCAGGGCCTCGGAGACCACGTCGTTGATCAGCCGCCAGCTGCTGCGCGCGCCGCACTTGGGCGCCATGCCGCACTGGTGGTGGTCGTGGCTGCATTCGGTCAGGGCCAATGGCCCTTCCATCGCTTCGACCACTTCGAACAGCGAGATCTCGATGGCCGGGCGGGTCAGGCGGTAGCCGCCACGGACACCGCGCAGGCCTTCGACCAGGCCGGCCTGGGCCAGCGGCTTGAGCACCTTGCTGACGGTGGGCGGCTCCAGGCCGGTGAATTCGGCCAGCTCAGTGGCACTGAGCACCTCGCCCGGACGGGCGGCAAGCACGGTCAGCACCACGGTGGCGTAATCGGTGAGCTTGGTGACACGCAACATGGGAATGCGAGCGGTTCTTAAAGCGGACTGAAATTGTACGCTTTTATTCGCCGGCATCCAACCCGGGCATTCAGCCGGCGCTGGGACGGACCGGGACGACGCACCGGGGCCACCGCCGGGTCGCCATGCTGCGCCAACGGGGTGATTTTCGCAATCACCCGGAATGGGCGAGAATCCCGGTTCCATCCGCTGCAAACAGCCCGTGCCGATGCCGAAGAAGATCCAAGCCCGCAAGTCCGCCATCCATGGCAACGGCGTGTTCGCCGTGGCCCCGATCAAGCAGGGCGAGCGCGTGATCCAGTACAGGGGCCTGCTGCGCAGCCACGGCGACGTTGATGCCGATGACAGCGGCGACGTCGAAAGCGGCCATACCTTCCTGTTCACCCTCAACGATGACTGGGTGATCGATGCCAACTACAAGGGCAACGATGCGCGCTGGATCAACCACAGCTGCGATCCGAACTGCGAGGCGGTGATCGAGGAAGACGAGGACGGTGACAGCCGTGGCGACAAGGTGTTCATCGAGGCGCTGCGTGACATCAAGGCCGGCGAAGAGCTGACCTACAACTACGGCATCACCCTGGCCGAGCGTCACACCGCCAAGCTGAAGAAGATCTGGGAGTGCCGATGCGGCTCGCCCAAGTGCACCGGAACCATGCTGCAGCCCAAGCGCTGACTGGTACCGGGTAGTGCCGACCGCTGGCCGGCAAGGCGCAATCCAGGTGCCGGCCAGCGGCCGGCACCACCCGGAGGCTCTCCACCTGCCGTGCACGGCAGGGTCACCGCCGTGCAAGGGCCGTTCTTCCATTCTGTCGGCACCCCCAACCGGAGTGCACCCATGGCAGAACGATTGAAGGGCAAGCAGATTGCCATCCTTGCCACCCACGGCTTTGAACAGTCCGAACTGACCGAACCCAAGCGTCTGCTGGAAGCCGAAGGCGCGCGCGTCAGCGTCGTGTCGCCTGCAAAGGAGGCGACGATCAAGGGCTGGAAAGAGAAGGACTGGGGCGACGCCGTTGCAGTGGATATTCCGCTGGATGAGGCCGATCCGGCCAGCTTCGATGCCCTGGTGCTGCCGGGAGGGGTCATCAATCCGGACACGCTGCGTACCGACGAGGCTGTACTCGGCTTCGTCCGCGCAGTAGACGAAGCCGGCAAGCCTGTGGCGGCGATCTGCCATGGCCCGTGGCTGCTGATCAACAGTGGCCTCGCCGATGGCCGCGAGCTGACGTCCTGGCCGTCCCTGCAGCAGGATCTGACCAATGCGGGGGCGAACTGGCGCGATGCCGAGGTCGTGGTCGACGGCAACGTGATCACCAGCCGCAAGCCGGACGACATCCCAGCTTTCAGCGAGGCGGTGGTCAAGGCACTTGCCGCCTGATGCGCTGCCGGTAGTGCCGGCCGCTGGCCGGCACCACCTTACTTGCCCAGCACGCCTGCCGGCACCAGGTTGCCCAGGTTCTGGTTGAAGGTGACCACCAGCTTGCCGTTCTTCACCTGTGCCGACTGCACCTGCAGCGCGCCAAGCATGCCGGCCACGGCCGGGTCCAGCTTGTAGATCGGCTCCCGCTGGGCGTAGTCGCTCAGCCAGGCGTTTAGCAGGCCGCGGGTACGGGAGTCGAGACGACCGCCCTGGTTGGCCGGGATGAAGTCATCCACGCTCGGCTGCTGCAGGTGGAACCCCTGGGTCTGCGCGTCGTAGCGCAGGCCGCTGCTGAGCTTCACCGTACCCAGTTTGGCCGGATTGCCACCGGCAGTGGCCAGTGCCACGTCCATGCCAAGATTCAAGCGCTCGCCGGCCGGGAGGCTCAGCTGGGGGTGGCTCATGGTGAGGGCGATCAGTCCGCCCAGCGCGTCCTGGGTGCGCGGGAAGCTGCCATCGAGATACTGCTGCACATCGCTGGCGCCGACCGACAGTTCGCGGCCGGAAATGGATGGGGCGGCCTGCGCGCCGATCGCGGCGGCGATCAGCACGGTGGAGGCGGCGACGCGGGTCATCAGGGAACGCAGGCGCATGGCGGTGACCGCTGGACTGGGAAAGGATGGAGGAAAGAGTAGCCGGGACGGCTGAATCGCGCGTGCATGCCGCTGCAACGGTTCAGTCCAGCGTTGGCCGCAGTTGCGCCGACTGGATCTGCCAGCCGCGGCCATCAGCACTGGGCTGCACGCGGTACCAGCCGCCGAAGCGGAAGGTCCCTTGGGTGGTGACCGCGCGGATCCGCACCGGCACCTCCAGCAGCTGGGGAGGATGCTGGCCGTCGCGTGCCACCGGGGGCTCGCTGTCCAGCCGCAGCGTACGCACGCCCTGCAGCTGGCGTATGGCAGCGTCATCTGCGCGGTGCGGGTCGGCCGGTGGAATCGCCCATGCCGCGTCGCTGGCGCTGCGGTTGCGGTTGAGCAGCGCGATCACGTAGCGGTTGAGCATCACCGATGGTGGTTGGGCGTCGGCAGAGACCGCAGCAAACAGCGGATCGATCGCCGGTGTCTGCAGGGACGCCGCTTCGGTGCCGGCGATGCCCTGCGTTCCGGCGCTGGCGACAGCCGGCGCTGGCGCAACATCGGGCGCTGCCGCAGGCCTGGAGCAGCCGAGCAGCGTCAGGGGCACGATCAGGAAAAGCGTCCTGCGCATGCCTCCTCCCCGAGGCGATGTGGGGGAGACAGTGTATCGGCTGCGCGGGAATCAGCGGGAGGAGGGCAACTGCTCCAGCGCATCCAGTGCCGGCAGCACCTGCCCGGCGATGGCGGCCAACGCATGTCCATCGGTCTCTGCGTGGCGCTGCACGATGTCGCGCAGCAGCTGGGTGGCAATCACCAGGGTCGCGCGTTCATCACCGCTGATGCCAGCGGTGCGTGGCGCCGCTTCCAGCAGGCGCATCAGGTCGCGGCTGGCGCGATGTTCCAGTTCGATGGTGCAGCGCCCGGTGCACTGCAACCCGTCCTTTTCGATGGGGGTCACCGAGATCCGGTAGCGGGTGGAGGGGCTGGCCATGAGGGGATGCTCGCCGTAGCTGTGGAGGATGTGCCCACCTTAGGCAAGGCCGTGCCCGGCGGCGATGGCCGGGGCTGCACGCAGTGTTCCACCCGGTACGTTCCGGGGCCTGCTCAGGCCGCGCATGGCTAATGGCGACGGGCTTGAACGGGGATTTTCCAGTATGCGGCAACGCTGTGTTGCGGATGCCCCGGGGCAGCGCATCCACGCGTGGCGTGGACCTGCTGCCGGGAACGTGCAAAAGAAAACGGGACGGCCAGAGCCGTCCCGTCGGAATCCGCGTTGGGGCGCGCGCTTACAGCGCGGCGTCCTTCAGCTTCTTCAGCGGACGCACCTTCAGCTTGGTGGTGGCCGGCTTGGCAGCGAACCACTGCTCTTCCTTGGTGAACGGGTTGATGCCCTTGCGCTTCGGCTTGGCCGGCACATTGACGGTGGTGATCTTCAGCAGGCCCGGCAGGGTGAAGGAGCCAGCGCCCTTCTTGTGCACCGAGGAGGCAACGGCGCTTTCCAGCGAGGCCAGCACAGCGCGGACGTCCTTGGCGACGACGCCGGAGGCTTCAGCGATGTGTGCAACCAGGCCGGACTTGGTCAGCACTTCCTTGATCGGCTTCGGAGCGGCCGGCTTGGCGGCTGCCTTCGTCGCGACTTTCTTCACTGCCTTCTTCGGGGCAGCCTTCTTAGCGGTCTTTGCCATGGTTTCCTGTTCCGTGAACGGTTGGTTGTTTGGTCGGCGCCGAACCCCGTCGGCAAGCGCAATGTAGGGCAACTCTTGGGCGCCGCCAATAGCCCGAAGCGCGGAAAGTGCATGTTTTTTCATATCCAGGCCGATTCAGTACATGGCGCGCAGTGGGGGACGGGGGTGTGGCAGCGCGCGCTACGGCCCACGCCCGCCCATCAGCGGAATGCGCGAAACCACTGAAAACAAGAGAAAAATGCGTTTCCGGCTGGTGAGAAAGTGTCCACGCGCCGGGTTCGGAAGGCGACCTGCGGCGTGCGGCGGAGCGACGCAGGGCTAACGCCTCCCGTGCGAGGGTGACCGTTCATCACCGTCACGCAGGAGCAGCACATGGGAATCTCGCGACACGCCACCGCGCACTGGGAAGGCGATCTGAAGTCGGGCAAGGGGCAGCTGAGCACGCCGCAGAGCGGGCTGCTGGACAAGACACGCTACGGCTTCAACAGCCGTTTCGGCGACGAAAAGGGCACCAATCCGGAAGAGCTCATCGCTGCTGCGCACGCCGGTTGCTTCACCATGGCGCTGTCGGCCAAGCTCGGCGAAGCCGGCTTTACCCCGACCTCGCTGGATACCGAAGCCAAGGTCGATCTGTCATTGGAGGGCGGCCCGCAGCTGTCGCAGATCCGGCTGAAGGTGAAGGCAGTGGTGCCGGGTATCGACGCGACGCAGTTCCGTGCGATTGCCGATGACGCCAAGCAGAACTGCCCGGTGTCCAAGGCGCTGAGCGCGGTGCCGATCACCCTGGAAGCCGAGCTGGGCTGAGGGTAGTGCCGGCCGCTGGCCGGCAACCGCATGATGTCGAGGTCCAGGTAACAGCCGGCCAGCGTTATGGCGGCCTTCCTGGCCGCCACCCTCCGGGCCGTCGCGTCCGACGTTGGCAGCGGCTCCTGCCGCTGCCTTCGGCTCCACCTCGATGGTGTTTACCAATCGATGGTGCCGCTGATCACCGTCTGCACCTGGCCGCCCGACCAGACCTCGCCGTCCTGGTCGATCAGCAGGGTCAGGCGCGCGTCATGGCCGACTTCGCGGCCCTGGCTGACTTCAAACGGCGTCCGTCCACGCGGCAGCGCGTCACGCAGGTCCAGCCACGCGGCCAGCACCGCATTGGCCGCACCCGAGGCGGCGTCCTCGAAGCGGCGTCCATTGCCGACGAAGGCACGTACGGCCAGGTCGAAACCCTCGCTGCCATCGCTGAAGGCATAGGCGAACACGCCCATGCTGTCGGTGGATTCAGCCAGTGCGGCCACTGCATCCCAGTCTGGCTGCAGCGCGCGCAATGCGGCCTCGTCGGCCACCTGCACCACCCACCAGCTGCGGCCGCCCTGCATGCGTGCCGGCGGCAGTGTGCCCAGCGGCCAGTCCTTCAGCGCGGCCTGCAGGCGCGGATCGGTGGCCTCAGCGGTTTCGGCCAGCTGCGCGCGCGGGGTGCGGATGGCGATGCGCT
>OJST01000203.1_pt1 | contig 16941 bp, 20 predicted proteins | sample 1599491 | NCBI WGS metagenome assembly OJST01 (sample SAMN04436635, study PRJEB24849) | human gut metagenome | biome: human gut; feature: NICU; material: stool | host: Homo sapiens | place: USA: Saint Louis, MO | collected 2010-02-10
TGACTCTCCGGAAATTCGGGATGGAAGGTGTAAACCTTATTCAGGACGGGACAGCCCCATCAAAAAAGCCCGCCAGGCAGCCTGGCGGGCTTTTTTTTTTGGGTGATGCCAGTGAGTGTCAAGTTCTTGTAACTTGAACCACCAGGGGATTGCTGTTGCTGGCAACCACGTTTCCACCTCTGATTCTCACTCCGGTGACCTTACCCGTCCCAGACGACTCCGCCCGAATGACTGCATCCTTTCCGATCAGGACGGATGGTGCGTCATGTTCAATATCCAGCCCGATCACTTCACCGTCCACACCAGATGCTTCGATTAGGCCTGATACAACGTGATGCTGCTGCGCTTCATTCAACGCTGTGTTGGAAAGTTTGTCATCGATCGCACACAGCAGGTCCAAAATCTTTTCTCGCTCAATGCGGTGCCGCTCGGCATCAACCGCATCACTCCGCCCGAAAAAAATCTTGCCCAAGGCACTCAGAGGGTTGCCCTCCAGAGCGCCCAATAGGGCAGAGAAAGCATTCACGTTCAAGGCTCGGTTCTTCACCTTTGCCAGTTGATCTTCTATCTCACGCTGCAGCTCATGGCGCTGATCCATTTCGACCTCCCATTGTGTTGGCGATATGCCATTAGAGATTAATGGACAGGGGGCGAGCCTGCATGGCCTTTCGGTCTTCGAGCGGATGAAAAGTGCTTCCGGAAAAAAAAGTGACCAAGAAAATCACTTATCCCCCTCCCGCCGACGCGCTTTTCGTCGTGAAATTGTGCAAACCAGCCGGGTGGTGCAATCCATGCTGCGGGACGCGCCGTATCTGGGCTCCCGCTGGCCGGTGGCAATTGCACGCTGTGGAAGAAAATGAAAGGTTGTGCAACGGTGTGCGGCGGACTGGACGTCGTAGCCGGGCGGGGCGCCCATGGCTGGAGCCCGCGGAATCCGTGGAGGCAAAACGAAAAACCCCCCGTTTTCAGGGATTTTAATTTTCGGACGCGGTGAATTTCAAGCGGGCAAAGCGCACCAGCTGCGCGTCACCGATCTGCCTGGAGCCCGCGGCGGATGGGGGTTCAGCTGCTGAGCGCCATTGCAGATCGTTTCACTGCTCGGTACCGGTCGCCAGCCACATGTGTGGAAGCTCGCCCAGGTTCTTCAGGCGCTCAAATTCTTTGGCCACCACCGGGATAAGGATGTGCTCGAGGCGGGCCTTGAATCTCACTGCCTGGTCTTCGGTCAGGCGCTTCACGGTACCGGTGCGCGCACTGGCACAGGACACGTTCTTCGGGTGGATGCCGATACCGTCCAGGCTGCCATGTATGTAGCCATCCAGGTACTCGCGGCGCTTGAACAGTACCGCGCTTTCCGGTGCTTCCTGGTAGTCCCAGTGGACCTCCCACGCCGCGCCATTCTGGATCAATTCGATTTTCGGGAGGGCTGCTTGGGTGGCTGCTTTGCGCATTTTCTCATCTCGATCAATTCGCTTCGTAGGGCATTTTGAAGGATAGCTTCGTGGTGCCCCATGAAAGGTTTTTCAGGCTGACCCCCAAAAGCCTGTCAGAACATGGATATCTGTCAGGAGATCGGCTGGAGGCCGCGTATTTACTGGGTTTGCGATCTGACAACGCAGTGTCAAAAACGATGCAGATCTGACATGCCTAATAAAAAAGCCTTATAAATCAAGGACTTGAAAAGGTGAAATCTGACAGTGTGGTTTTGTCAGGTTCTGACGGTCAGTTGACACCTTTCTGACACTACATCAAAACGCTGAAAGCCTTGAGATATAAGGGTTAGACATAGGTAAGAAGAACAATCTGACAAATCTGACAAGCTTTTTAGGGGTCAACCTAAATTTTCGCTTTCATCGTGCAGGGAGGGGCGCCTCGTATGGCGCGTACACACCAACAAGTCTAAAAAAACGACCATTGTGGACTGCCCTCAACCTTGCCGGCCTTCTCATTCAACACGAGCTTGTAGGCATTGTGAGGGCGCTCGTTATCAGCTTGGGACGCTAGATGCTGCGATAGCATGAGAACCTGATAACGAGGGCACAGTGATGTTAGAGCTTGCCGTCAGCTTGGGTGAAAGCACTAATCCAACTATTTCCCCAAGGGAACAGGTCTCGCCACTTAGTTTGAGCTGATGCCGCGACTGCGATTCTCATCGGTTCCCATACTTCTTCAGGGTTATCTAGGCTTTGTTCTTTACAAATAGATTTGTAAGCATTTATCGCTAGATCAGCGAATTTTTCATGGGTTTCGAGCAGGGCTTGAATATCTTTTAATTTCGAGATGCCCATTTCATTAAGCACATCGACCATCTTCGAAATTACTCTCTTTTCTGGCTGCTCCCAGGTGTTGAGGTCTTCATCAAAGCGCCATTGCACAAACTCAGCAAGACTGTCGTAGTTAAGCTCATTCTCTAGGAAGTCATCCGGTGCACTTTTGCTTTCTCGAACGCCTTCCAGATAAATGTCTCGTTGCATCCGGATGTATTCAAACTGATCGTCAACCGTTTCGAATAGGCCCGCAAGTCCATTGAGTTTGCGTATTAGGTTGGATGGTACTTGAGACTCTTTCTTGTACACCATGTGGTGTTGGATGATGGACCATGCATCCTGGGCAACCGTGCGAACCTGTATTTCGCAACGCAGGTGTCTCAGATCATCATACCTGGCGCCTGAGTTGTCTTTACCTAGTCGGACTATAAAATGGTTGCCGATGTACCCAAATTTATTTGTTTCAAGTTCTTGACGTTTATCGATTTCTTCAATGATCTCGAATTCATTTCGGATTATGTCAATTACTTTGGGTATGTCGCTATTATATAAGCATACCACTCTGGCACCGGCTAAATCGTCTAGCTGGTTGAACGGGTCTGAGTAGCTTTTACGGCTTAGTTTTTCTAAAAAACTATTGAGGGTCTTTGCCCGGGACCCTACGAACGAGGTCACAATGGACGCTGCCACGACCTTTTTTTTCAGAATGTACTCGACTTCGGTACACAGTTGCTCAAACCCAGGCCTGGCGTCCAGAAACTGTTTTATGACTGACGGATCCTTCGCCCACATGTCATCAGCGTGGCTCGCGGGGGAGGGCGAGATTTTTTTCCCGCCACAGCTGGGTTGTTGGCTTTTCTTCCCATGTCGACACTCCTTGTGAGCAGCGGACGGCTAAGCGGGCGGACGGTTACGCCATCTTTACGCCAGACGAAAAAAAAGACCTTGAAAATCAAGGTCTTTTTTCCGGATTTTGGTGCCCGAGGGAGACTGTGAGTCCATTGGTTTTGTCCAGTGTTTATTGGGGTTTTCTACCAGTTGAAATTTCCCCTACTCACAATCCTACTCACATTTCACCGAGTGGGTTGTTTCGGGGCTTCGTCCGTGTCCATGTCTTCAACCCACTGTTCCATCATTTCGCATAGTTCGCGAGCAACTGGGAATTTTGCCGCGAGCCAGGTGGACGGGACGAACACATGATCATCAGACATGGCATAGGGAGTGTCTTCGATCTGGGTGCAAAACAGCACCACCTGTTCATCACCTGCGAAGGCCGCCGGAACAAATATGATCCCGGTGTCGGAGATCGCCACGGTCAGCATCCACCAGGGCATCCCTTTGTCACCTTGAAACTCTACCCAATCCAATTCCACGTTCACGTTCCTTGCTGGAAAAAACCACCCTCGGATCACCGCGATGCGGTCAGCCGATCCTAGCGCAGATGCTCAACTATGCGTTGCACCAACGTTGGTTTGTCTGAGGGGTTGTTCTACCCGTAGGCGCCGGCGGCGAGTTGGTTAGGTATTTTCCTGATCAAACCCCCTAAAAGTGGGGCTTTGCTGGCTTTGACGAAACAACAACCAACCCCCCAACTTGGGTCATACATAGCGAAGGAGCGGGGCCCGAATTACCCCCTAGGGCCGGTATACCCAGGAGGACCCGTTGATTTTCGGTGGGGCGACCGGCGCAGGCGGTGGGCGAGAAAGGGCGGGAGGGAAAAAGCCCAGTCGTGCCCTCAAAATGCAGTCGTGCCCATGGTTTAGGCTGGGCACGACTGAGGGCACGACGGTTTTTGAGGGGATATTGTGTTCTCAGCTGCTCGGCCACTTCCCGAGTTGCCCCCATGCTGCAGGGTCGGATTTGGCCAGTGGAGCGGCCGGCGCCGGGTCATTTTGCATCCTCCCTTGGGATGGACATTTGTCCACGCTGCAAGGCACGTCGCTCAAGGGCTGGAGTGGTTTGACAGTGATTTTGTGTCTCGGCGGTGTCTCGGTATGCAGCGCAGTGAAGCCTTGCGTGTCGAGGTGCTGATGCCAAAGCTCAAGTGCTCGGCGTTTAAGGCCCTCGGCGGTGGTGTGAATGTAGGTGGCATCGAGGTCTTTCATTGCGTGGTTCAACAGCAGTTCACCCACCATGTAATCCACACCCAGGTCAGTCCAGGCGGTGCGGGCCAGCTTGCGCAGGTCATGGCTCGACCATTCGCCCTTGGCCAGGTCGGTGAACAGGGTACTGGCCTTACTCGCGCTGAGGGCTGAACCTGTGCTGCCGGGGAACAGCAGCGGCCCGCTGTAGCCATCCGCCTTTAGTTGTGCCCGGTACCGGCGCAGCAGGGCACAGGCTTGGCCGGTTAGCGGTAAGGTGTGCTCAGCCTTGGTCTTGGTGTCGCTCGCGGGGATAAACCACTGGCCGGTGGTGAGGTTGAGGTGCTTCCAGCGCGCCAAGCGGGTCTCGCCCAAGCGTGTGCCGTGACAGAGCATCATCAGCGCCAGCATGGCCGCGAGCGGCTCTTGCTCGAAGCGGTCGCTCAGTTCGCCAAGCAGCCCCGGCAGATCGTCACTGCGCAGGCGTGCAGGCTTGGGCTTGATCCGCGTGCGGACGAAGTCGGTGTATTTGAGGCCCAGCATGGGATTGCTCGGCAGCATGTCCAAGCGCATGGCTTGGCGGAATGCCACCGCGAGCACGCCGTACACTGAGCGCACGAAGGACAGCGCGTAACGCTCCTGGAGTGGCCACATCAGGCGCCGATCCAGCTCGGCTTTGCTCACGTTGTCCAACGACAGGTCGCCCAGACGTGGCAACAGGTGACAGGTCAGCGCTGACTTGGCGCTGGCCTTGCGCTTGGCCGACAGGTTACGGTCGCGGTTCATGCGGTCCAGCCACCATGCCAGCAGTTCCCCCACGCTGCTCCAATGGGTGGTGATGGACGTGGCTGATATATCCACCGCCCGCCGCGCCAGAATCGCCGGTAGCGTGGCCAGCAAGGTCTTGGTGCTGATAGCCGGGTAGTTACCGGCCTTGCGCCAGACTTGGTCAACGACGACGTGCCAGGCCCCGCGGGTGCGGTCGGTAGTGGAGTAGCGGAAGCGGATTTCCCGGTGGCGGGAATCGCGAAGTTGACGAACTTCGCCGCCAGCATGGCGGCGAATCTCGGCGTCACTGATAGTGACGGTAAGTGTTTTGGCCTTGGAGAGCGACATCGTTCAAGGCTACTCAGCCTCAGCCTCGGGCACGTAGACCTTGGCGCGGGCCAGGCCGCGATAATCGAGCGGTGCCACGCCCGCATCGATACGCACCTTGAGGCTTACACCGTCCACGCTCCAGCCTTCCTGCTCCTCCAGGTAAGGAGTATCAACGCCATCCAGGTAAGCTACTTCGACAGTGTCAGTACCTTGTTCTGCCGCTACATACCAGTACGGAGTTGCCATCCGATCCAAGCGACTTTCAACGATCAACTGCCCCATCTTGCTGACAGGGTTGGCGATTCCACTGTTGAAGTCTGCGCCTGGCACCGAGGTGCTGTTGAGCACTTGCAGAGCGGCGGATTCCAGGCCGGCTGGGACGATGACAAAGGCGGGCGTGATGTTCAGCGTGGTATCGAAAACATCCTTCTGCAAGCGCATTTTCCGACGAAGCTCGCCCAGGATTGCAGGAGACATTGGGGCGCCCGACTCATCAGTATTGCCATGTGCATCGCTGAACAATGGGCTGCCGTCGACGAACTTAGCGTTTGTTGTCAGCACCGAATAGACCAGGTCAGCGATGGTTCGGCTAGCCGCGCGGCCGAGGTGAGCAGGCAGTGCGTTAAATGCGTTCAGATCATCATTAATGATCGCTTGCCGGGTGATACTGAACAGCCCACCGTAGGTCGCAAGGGCAATAGGCGCCCCCCGGTCATTACACGTCACATACTTGTATTCTGCACCCTCGGGTACTTTTGGCAGTGCCGGGAAGCCTGACATGCCGACGCGGCGGGCAGTATGGAAGTTGCTCAGCGAGCCTTTTTTTGTCCAGCGCTGGAACGTCTCGCCACTGGCTTCCCAACCGCGCAGCATGGATTTTTCAGACACATCCATCAACACGTTGCCAAAATCGCTGCTCATGTGGGTGAAGGCCGCACCTACTAACTGCATTTTCGAGCCATAGCTAGCAACGCCAACCCCTCGCTCGGTCAGTGAGGCGCGAGCCATTTCGGCGAGTGACATGGTGCGGAAGGGGTTGCGGTTATCCTGGGCTTGAGCAAGGCCTAGGCGAGCGGTCAGTGCATCGACCATTCCGTCTCGTACAATGTTGCCGTTACTCACATAACCGGGGCCTGCGAAGGCCGATGGAACGTTGCAAGGTGTGGTATCCGCACCTAGGGCCATCATCAGTTTTTCGCGTGCTTGCTCAACGCTGTAGGTCATGAATTCTTTGCTCGCTTGCAGTTGTTGAACGCGCTCCATGCCTGCAAAAGGCTTCACTAGCGCAGTGAGTTTTTGTCGATGGGATTCACGGCTGTCAGACAGCCGCTGTAGACATTGCGTAGCAGCAACAGGGGTCTGAACGACGGTGGCGAGGAAAGACATTGCAGTAGCAGCCAGGCGCGGCTTGCTGCGCTCACCATTGTCCACGCGGTGCGCGAATCCGGCGTCGACAGCCTCATAGCTGTTGAACCAGGTTTCAGCGCCCATGATGGCTGTGATTTTCTCCGCGCTAAGGCCGGTGCGCTCGGTGTGCAACGCGGCCATTTCTCTGCTGGCAACGTCGAGTGTGTCCGCAGTTTTACGCATCTGCTCCGCATCGCCGGAGGCTACCGTCCAGGGGTTGTGGACCATCATCAAGCTGTGCTCAGCCATCACGATTTCATCGGCGGCAAGCGCCACCAGAGTTGCAGCACTGGCGCATAGGCCGTCGACAATGGCTGTAACGGGACCAGGGTGTTTTCGCAGGACCGTGTAGATGGCCAAGGCGTCGGTGACGCTGCCGCCTGGACTGTTGATTTGGACGGTGATTGGCATTTGGCCCGCCACGCTTGCTTTGACCATCTGTGCGGTCGTGGCGTCGATCACGTCATAGATTCGCAATTCCATGCTCAGCCCTCGGTGCTGGTTTCATTGCTAGAGGGCTGTTCTTGTTCCCAGGGACGTGGCATGGGAGCGGCTACATGGTCGCACCATTTACGGATGGCGTGGCGGGCGAGGGCGGGAAGGGAGAACACAGGAGCGTGCTCCCCGCCCTGGGCGTCAATGCGACGTTTGAGTTGTTCGAGGTCGCGGATGCAGCCTTCGTCCAGGTGAATTGTCATGCGCTTTTCGGTCATTTGGCTTTCTCTGTGTGCTGTCGGGGGTTGCTGATAAATGTCAGCAATGTGAGAAAGCACACATTGGAGAATCCAAGCGCACCGCTCAACGCGGTACTTCGCCGTTCTTAGACGGTTTCCGTCACGAAGCGCCCAATATCGGCAATTCTGTACAGTCTCCGATTGCCCCTGAGTACATATGGAAGTGGGGATTGCCCGGCAGCAGCCAGGCGCCTCAGGTAGGAGGGGGCATATCCCAACAGTGTGGCAGTGGCCGACTCGGGTACCAATCCGCCTAATAGTGGAACCACGCCCGCCTGCTCCAATCGGGTGATGATTTCCTGTTCGATCATCATCACAAAACCTCCGCATCCGGCCATCGCCAACGAACTTCTAAGAGAGCTTCGTTACGCGTAACGGGTTCGCCTACCATCGTGCAGATGACTCGCGCGCCGCGCTTAACTTGCCAATGGCAACGACGCTCAACACCATCATTCGCAGTCAGCTCAGCCAATAACTCACGGCGGTGCGCTTGAATGTGCTGCCGTAATTCCTTCGTAACCAGTGCTCGGGGTGAAACGATCACCCTGTCGCCCTGCTTGCGAACGGATAGGCCGAACTCTGCCAGGTAATTTATCGTGCTGCTCATAGCGCCACCTCTTGTGAGGTAAGGGCGCTACCACTTGGCACTACAGTCACTGACTCTGCAGCTTTGGGAAACAGCGCGTATTCCCCTTGAGCCTGAGGAAGCGACCAAGTCACCAATGTGTCTCCGCCAAAGCCTGATCGGGCAGTGACAACGGAAAGCCGCTCACGCGCCCTACGAATTTGCTTTTGCGTGTAGCCGTTATCGGTCATGAGCTTTTTTGCGTCACGACCAGCAAGTGGACCGGCGCTCAGAATCCGCCGCAGTGCCTCTGCAGGGTCATCGCCGTCCTCTACGCTCTCGTCATCAGTCGCTTCCACATCGCCTAAAATCTCGCGTGCAGTCCCCTCAATCGCGGGCCCCCAGGCGACACGCGTGGTTTCGATTCCTTCGCAGATATCGCATGGTTCAATCGTGTAGGAAACACCGCCTTCATCCGTGCCGATGTTGGACTTTGCGCGTGCCAGGACGCGAGCATCCGATCCTTCCTGCTTCGCTGCTACCAGTACGGTTCGAGCGAGCGCGGAAAAAGCCTGAGAACCGATCACCCGATCGGCTGGTGATGAGCCCATGCCACCTTTCGCGAAGTGCGAAATACCGACTACAGCGCAGTTGTTCTGCTCGGCAAAATCGACGACGCCCTGCAATGCCCGCCTCACGTCATTGGCTTTGTGCATATCACCTTTCACCGCGCTAACGATGGGGTCAAGCATCAGCAGTGACACGCCGCCTATGTCATCGGCAGTCGCTCGAAGTAGCGCAATATCATTAGCCGGGTCGAACGGGTCGGCATCGCCCTGAGCGTTGGTACGCCCCTGGATGATGTAGACGCGGCTCATATCAGCACCAGCAGCAGTCAAGCGTGGGATCAGCGTGTCGGCGGGATCATCCTCACTTGACCAGATCAAGGCATTGCCTGGCTCGTTGCAGCGGCTTCCATCAGGCCAGCGCCCGCCTGTGGTAATGGTAGCGATCAGACCGAGGAGCAGCGTGGTTTTCCCCGTGCCGCCAGCGCCCGCGAGGATGTGCAGTTTCCCTTTTGCGAGCCAACCAGGCCAAAGCCAGCGGATGGCCACCGGCTTGATAGACGCCGCGCTGGCCACCTTCACCTTCCAAAGTGCTGGGGTAGCCTCTCGGTTTATCGGGCTGAGTGGTTCGGTCCATTCATCGGCAAATCGGTCGGTAGTCATTTGACCCCCAGGCGCTGCTTAGCAAGGTTAAAGCGCACTAGGTCGTCACCTTCCAAAATACCTTGGTGCTGGAGAGTTTGGCCGATTCGAATAATCATGCGCTCATGCTCAATCGCGGCTTTACTTGGGCCGTGACGCTTTTTCATACTTCCTGGGAAAAGATCGTGAAGTTGCAAGCCAATAGCCTGGACGATGTCATTAGCGCTGCAGCCAGCCCAGCATTTAACGAGAACGACACCGTCGCTGGTTTCAGAAATTGCGAGACTTGGGGATTTGTCCAGGTGGGCGGGACAGCAAGCGATCCACTTATTAGCCCCTGCACTTTTGACTTTGTCTAGGCGGCTAATAACTTTTTCGAGGCAAGCCGAGCCTGTCAGCGCAGATTGGCGCTGTGATGGAAAGTTCATGATTATTCCCCTTGGTGGCTTCTTTCAGCTATTTCCAGCTGGCCAACAACGGAGTTTATTGTTGCCAGCGCGCTCTCAAGGGTATGGGAGACCATAAATGCGGTATTACCCGCCAGCGCGGTATCTCCAACGGCCGCCTCTGTAATTACATCTCTTACGCTATTGAGCAGATCAACGGCTGCATACAGAGCCGTCTGGGCACTGACGCCGGGATTCACCGAAAAGAGGTCATTTTTTCGAAACGCGTGTGGTGGAGCAAAGAAAGACGTGCGGTCGGTAGTAAGGAGCTTCATTGGGCACCCCCAGCCAGCAGCGATTCAAAGAAGCGAGCACGCGCCATCTCGGAGTTGTAGCGCTCATGGCGTACTTTGAGACTGGATTTGCTTTTGAGCTGGGCAACTGCGCGAGCGCGGTGGCGTTCTGCTCTTTTTTGAACTTCGGACGGACTGAGGGTGAATAATCGCATAAGCATGGGTGTAGCTCCTTGGACGAAGGGGCCACCACCGACTGCCGCCAAGCAGAGTTGGGTGGTGGGTTGCGCAGGATTGGCGGACCGGCGTCCAAGGGAACCGGCGCACACGGAGGTGCTCCCACGCAACCCACCATAAAGCTGACTTGCAGGCACAAAAAAAGCGCCTGCAATGCAAAGATGGGCGCTGTAGCGCCTCGGACAATTCAGGCCGCCAAGCCTGGTCGCTGAATTTGCAGCGACGTGCGAACCATAGCCGGTAGGACGCTTAGCTGCAATCGTTTTTTGCAGTGGTGCCCAATGCCCCTCACTAATGCCCCAGCTTTGAGCATGGGCATGACTGATCAAAAAGGGCACGACTGACGAATCTTCTCCAAACCGGGAGGGGAGATAGCCGCTCACGCCGCATCTCCTCGGCTTTCGGCTATGCGCTGTTCGCACCAGTCCAGAACTTCGCTTTCGATCCATACGACGGACTTCGGGCTCAGGCTGATTTGCTTGGGGAACCTGCCTGCGGAAACGCGACGATAGATTTCCGTGCGTGACAGCCCCGTAATGGTTTCTACCTGCTGGCGTTTGATGAAGCGTCGGGCTGGTTGTTTGGAATCGTTATCGGGAGCCATCGTTTGCACCTCCTGGGGCGCTGTGGGGATGGCTGGGGATTTAATACCCGCTTTCCGTTGGATAAAACCAGTGCACCGTTTCGCAAAAGGGGTTATCCGTTACGTGCGGGGGGATTTTCCGCGTCCAGGGCGCCGCGCGTACTCAGGGGCAACCTGTTTAATCCACTCTTTAATCCGTTCAATTTGCGGCAGGTTCTGTACACCTTCTCTTTCAAGAATGTCTTTGACTTCGGTCGCCATATCAGAAAGGCGGTACTCATGCTCGGAGTCAGCGGCCCATATTGCCGACGCAATGGATCGTGCTCTCTCACTTCGTTCTGATGCTTTAGCATTTTTCTCAGCTAGGGGGTTTATCCGGGCTGAGAAATTTTTATGGCGCTCTGCAGTGTTGCCTGCGATTACTGCCTGCGAGGCTCCAATAAACACTCCGACTGTTGTTAGTAGTTCCGTGGAGATGTTTGGATGGGCATTTATTAGATTTTCCAGTGCATCAAAAGCAAGGCCGAACATTTTTCCTGAGTACTTTCTTGTCACGCGACCTTCGGATAGCATAAGGCTGGCGCATGCCATATTACGCAAGGTTTCGAGATTCGGAGCGCGTAAGTTCTGCAGCAAGTCATCTGAATTTTTCTTGATCAGATCTTTTGCTAGAGCCCTGAGTTCCCAAGATGGCAGTTCATCCAAATCCATTTCAGATTCATCGCTGATCCAAGTTTCAAAAAGATTCTCGTGTGTTTCAGTATTCATTGGTACTGAGCTCATAACTGCATCGTTTCTGGAAAATAGTTGTCAAGCTTTGATGTTGACAACGTTGCTATGGGCTCCCAGGCAAAGGGTATCGATTGAGTCAGCCCACTCCTGCATCATTTTTCGTCGCTGTTCAAGGTAGTGAGCATGGTTATAAGTGTCACGAATCGAGTCCTGGTCACCATGCGCTAGTTGGCGTTCGATCCAGTCCCGGTTGTAGCCTCGGGTATTGAGGCTAGTACTCAAAAGATGACGAAAGCCATGTCCAGTCTGACGGCCCTCATAGCCCATGGTGGAGAGCGCTTTATTAACGGTGTTTTCGCTCATGGGCCTTGTCCGATCATTGCGCCCAGGGAAGACCAGAGAATAGGTACCGGTCAGCTCATGCAGGGTTCGCAGCAGTACCACGGCTTGGCGCGGTAGAGGAACTATGTGAGGGCGACGCGCCTTCATCCGTGCTGCAGGGATCGTCCAGGTCGCTGAATCCAGGTCGAACTCCTCCCATGGCGCCAGCCGAAGCTCGCCGGGGCGCACTGCCGTTAGCAGAAGCAGGCGAATGGCAATCTTGCTGGTGAAGTCGCATTGGGCTGTCTCCAGCTTCTCAAGTAGTTCCGGCAGCTCGGCTTCTGATACGTGAGGATGGTGGCGAGTGCGAGGGGCGTGGGCGGCCACCACGTCCAGATCAGTGGCGGGGTTGCCGGGCACTACGCCCTTTGCCAGGCCGAAGCGGAATATCTGGCTCAGCCACTGGCGAACCTTGCGGGCGACGTTAAACGCCTCTCGCTGCTCGATTCTGCGCACCAGGTCTACAAGTTCAGGGCGCTGGACCTCGGCTGCGGGCCGCTTGCCAATCACCGGGAAAATGTCTGACTCCAAGTACTGCAGGGCCTTCGACGCGGTGGCCGGTGCCCATCGCGGCCGGTTGTAGTCGTACCACTCCCGCGCCAGCGATTCGAGCGTCAGGGCTTGGGTCGCAGCGGCTGCCTTTTCCTGCTGTTTATATGCACTTGGGTCGATACCCTGCGACAAAAGTTTTCGAGCAGCATCCCGGCGTTCGCGGGCATGGGCGAGGGTAACGGCGGGGTAGGTGCCCAAGCCAAGCATTTTGGCCTTGCCTTCGAAACGATAGCGAAGGCGCCAAAGCTTGCCGCCAGCTGTTGTCACTTCAAGACAGAGGCCCTGGGCGTCAGCAATGCGGTATAGCTTGTCGCGGGGTTTGGCGGTGCGGACGGCGGTATCAGTGAGCGCCACGGCTATTCCCTTGCAGTAGCCCAACCGCAGAGCATTGCGGTCAGTATGTGAGTAGGATTTGGGACCGAACTCGGTCTACTCACAAATCTACTCACATAAATTTGGGCTTACAAGGGAATCGTCGGGAACGCTGGGCACAAAAAAACCGGCCAAGTGGCCGGTTTCTTTGGTGTTCCGGGTCTGGTAGGGACCGCTTGGAACTATGTGATGGTGCCCCGAGGGAGACTCGAACTCCCACTCCTTTCGAAAACGGATTTTGAATCCGCCGCGTCTACCAATTCCGCCATCAGGGCGTGTGGCGCGCAGTATAGAGAGCTGCCGCTGGTCGGTCAATCGGCTTTCATGGTCAATTTTCACACATTGGGCTAAACTTCCCGGCCCTGCCGAACCGAACATCATCATGCGCGTCGCCGATTTTTCCTTCGAACTCCCCGATTCCCTGATCGCCCGCCACCCACTGGCCGAGCGCCATGGCAGCCGTCTGCTGGTCCTCGATGGGCCGAGCGGCGTGCTGGCACACCGGCAATTTCCCGATTTGCTCGAGTACCTGCGCCCCGGCGACCTGATGGTGTTCAACAACACCCGGGTCATCCCGGCCCGCTTGTTCGGCCAGAAAGCGTCTGGCGGCAAGCTGGAGGTGCTGGTCGAACGCGTGCTCGACAGCCACCGGGTGCTGGCTCACGTAAGGGCCAGCAAGGCGCCGAAAGAGGGCGCGGTCATCCTCATCGATGGCGGTGGCGAGGCCGAAATGGTCGCCCGCCACGACACACTGTTCGAGCTGCGCTTCACCGAAGAGGTGCTGCCACTGCTCGACCGCGTCGGCCACATGCCGTTGCCGCCCTATATCGACCGCCCTGACGAGGGCGCCGACCGTGAGCGCTACCAGACCGTCTACGCCGAGCGTGCCGGTGCAGTGGCCGCGCCTACCGCCGGCCTGCACTTCGATGAAGCGTTGCTGGAAAAAATCGCCGCCAAGGGCGTGGAGCGCGCCTTCGTCACCCTGCACGTGGGCGCTGGCACGTTCCAGCCGGTGCGTGTCGACAAGATCGAAGACCACCATATGCACAAAGAGTGGCTCGAAGTGAGCCAGGACGTGGTCGATGCCATCACGGCCTGTCGCGCTCGGGGTGGCCGGGTGATCGCCGTGGGCACCACCAGCGTGCGTTCGCTGGAAAGTGCCGCGCGCGACGGCGTGCTCAAGGCGTTCAGCGGCGACACCGATATTTTCATCTACCCGGGTCGGCCGTTCCATGTGGTCGACGCGCTGGTCACCAACTTCCACCTGCCGGAGTCCACGCTGCTGATGCTGGTCTCGGCCTTCGCCGGCTACCCCGAGACCATGGCCGCCTACGCCGCGGCGGTGGAGCAGGGGTACCGCTTCTTCAGTTACGGTGATGCCATGTTCATCACCCGCAATCCGGCGCCACGCGGCCCCGAGGATCAAGCATGAGTCGCACCTGTCGAATGTCCTTCGAACTGCTGGCCACCGACGGCAAGGCCCGTCGCGGTCGCATCACTTTCCCTCGTGGCACCGTGGAAACCCCGGCGTTCATGCCGGTGGGCACCTATGGCACGGTCAAGGGCATGCTGCCACGCGATATCGAGGCCATTGGCGCCGAGATGATCCTCGGCAATACCTTCCACCTGTGGCTGCGCCCCGGCACCGAGGTGATCAAGAAGCACAACGGCCTGCACGATTTCATGCAGTGGAAGGGCCCGATCCTCACCGACTCCGGTGGTTTCCAGGTGTTCAGCCTGGGCGCCATGCGCAAGATCAAGGAAGAGGGTGTGACCTTCGCCTCGCCGGTCGATGGCTCCAAGGTGTTCATGGGCCCGGAAGAGTCGATGCAGGTCCAGCGTGACCTGGGCTCGGACGTGGTGATGATCTTCGACGAGTGCACCCCGTACCCGGCCGAGCACGATGTCGCGCGCACCTCCATGGAGCTGTCGCTGCGCTGGGCCCAGCGCTCGAAGAACGCCCACGCCGACAACACCGCCGCGTTGTTCGGCATTGTCCAGGGTGGCATGTACCAGGACCTGCGCATGCGCTCGCTCGAGGGCCTGGAAAACATCGGCTTCGATGGCCTGGCCATTGGTGGCCTGTCGGTTGGCGAGCCCAAGCACGAAATGATCAAGGTGCTGGATTACCTGCCTGACCAGATGCCGGCTGACAAACCTCGTTACCTTATGGGGGTAGGCAAACCGGAAGATCTCGTTGAGGGTGTGCGCCGCGGCGTCGACATGTTCGACTGCGTGATGCCGACGCGCAACGCGCGCAACGGGCATCTGTTTGTCGATACAGGGGTGATCAAGATCCGCAATGCGTTCCATCGCCACGATGAATCGCCGCTGGATCCGACCTGTGACTGCTACACCTGCACCAACTTCTCGCGCGCCTATCTGCACCATTTGGACAAGTGCGGCGAAATGCTGAGCAGCATGCTGAATACCATCCACAACTTGCGCCATTACCAGCGCTTGATGGCCGGTTTACGCGAGGCCATTCATCAGGGTAAATTGGCCGCCTTTGTCGACGCCTTCTATGCCAAGCGCGGGCTTCCGGTTCCGCCCTTGGACTGACTGTCTGCATCTATTAGAAAATTACATTAGGAGTGCCCAATGAGCTTCTTGATCCCCGCCGCATACGCGGACGCTGCATCACCTGCCGCCGGCCCAGCCGGTACCGGCTTCGAGTGGATTTTCCTGGTCGGTTTCCTGGTCATCTTCTACCTCATGATCTGGCGCCCACAGGCCAAGCGTGCCAAAGAGCAGAAGAACCTGCTGAGCAACTTGCAAAAAGGTGACGAAGTTGTCACCAACGGCGGTATCGCCGGCAAGATCGTCAAGGTTTCCGATGACTTCGTGGTATTGGAAGTGTCCGACACTGTCGAACTGAAGTTCCAGAAGGGCGCCATTGCTGCGACCCTGCCAAAAGGTACGCTCAAGGCTATCTGAGTTACCGGTTTTATTTTCCAGTCGGGGCGCGCAACGCGCCCCGCGTCTTGAACGGGCGGCGTGATGCTGAACAAATACCCTCTGTGGAAATATGCACTGATCGTGCTGGTACTGGTGGTCGGTTTCATTTATTCCGCACCCAACCTTTACCCGGACGACCCGGCGGTGCAGATCAGTGGTGCCAGCTCGGCGCTGCAGGTGAACCAGGCCGACCTCGACCGCGTCAGCAAGGCGTTGGTCGATGCCAAGATCCCAGTCAAGGGCACCAGCCTGGGCGAGAAGGGCAGCGGGCTGATCCGCCTGACCAACCAGGAAGACCAGCTGCCGGCCAAGGATGTGGTGCGCAAGGCGCTGGGCGATGATTACGTCGTGGCCCTGAACCTGGCCCAGACGACTCCGCAATGGCTGCGCAACCTGGGTGCAAGCCCGATGAAGCTGGGCCTGGACCTGTCCGGTGGTGTGCACTTCCTGCTGGAAGTGGACATGGACAAGGCCATGAGCGCCCGCATGAAAGTCTACGAAGGCGAGGTCAAGACCTTGCTGCGTAAAGAGCGTGTGCGCTACCGCAGCCTGCCTCAGCAGGATGGTGGCATCATGCTGGGCTTTGCTGACGATGCAACCCGCGAACAGGCGCGAGCCCTGATCCGCAAGAATTTCAATGATTTCGACCTGACCACCACCGAGCGCAACGACCTTGCGGTGCTGCGCCTGGCGCTGACCCAGGCGAAGGTCGCCGAAATCCGCGAATACTCGATCAAGCAGAACCTCACCACCGTGCGCAACCGCGTCAACGAGCTGGGCGTGGCCGAGCCGCTGGTACAGCGTCAGGGCGCCAACCGCATCGTGGTCGAGTTGCCGGGTGTGCAGGACACTGCCGAAGCCAAACGTATCCTGGGTAAAACCGCCAACCTCGAGTTCCGTTTCGGTGCCGAACCGGGTGCGTCCAAGGCCACTACCGAGGTGTTCGAGTTCCGCGAAGGCGGCCGGTCCGCTGCGGTCGAGCGCGGGCTGATCATTACCGGTGACCAGGTTACCGACGCCCAGGCAAGCTTCGATGAAGTTTTAGCAAGCGACGTCTTCGCTCGTATTCCTAAAGTAGCACGAGCAT
>OJST01000204.1_pt1 | contig 16885 bp, 8 predicted proteins | sample 1599491 | NCBI WGS metagenome assembly OJST01 (sample SAMN04436635, study PRJEB24849) | human gut metagenome | biome: human gut; feature: NICU; material: stool | host: Homo sapiens | place: USA: Saint Louis, MO | collected 2010-02-10
CGCCTGGAAGCGCGGCTGGGCCGCCAGCTGCTGCAGCGGACCACCCGCCGCGTGGGCCTGACCGATGCCGGGCGGCTCTACCTGGAACAGGTGCGCACCGCCTTCGACCTGCTGGACGACGCCGAGCGCGACGTACTGGCCCAGGACGGCGCGCTGGCCGGCCGCGTGCGCCTGAGCGTGCCCACCACCTATGGCCATTACCGGCTGCCGCCCGTGCTGGCGCGCTTTGCGCAGCAGTACCCGCAGGTGCAGGTGGAACTGAACATCACCAACCGCAACGTGGATCTGGTGGCCGAAGGCTTCGACCTGGCCATCCGCCTGGGCCAGCTGCCGGACAGCGGGCTGGTGGGGCGAAAGCTGGAAGACGCACCGCTGCTGCTGGTGGCCGCGCCGGACTACCTGCAGCGCCGTGGCACGCCGCAGACGCTGGACGATCTGCAGCAGCACCTGTGCCTGCCGTTCGTGATGCCGCGCACCGGGCGGCTGGCGCCCTGGATCTTCCGCGACAGCGGACGCGACGTGGACTGGCTGCCGCGTTCGTCCATCGAGACCTCCGACGATGTACTGGGCGTGGTATCGCTGGCCGAACAGGGCATCGGCATCTGCCAGAGCTATGAGTTCATCGTGCGCGAGCGGATGCAGCGTGGGCAGCTGGTAGAGGTGCTACCGCAGCTGCGGGGGAGATCGCGGCCGTTCTCGGTGATCTATGCGCCGCATCGACGGCAGTCGGCGGCGGCGCGGGCGATGATTGAGTTGTTGGTGGGGAATGCGGCTGAGGCTGGCGTTGGTTGAAGCCGCGACGCGCGCTGTCGATGTCGGGTTTGAACCGCTTTTCGGGCTATGCAGCTGATCGCGCGCCGTTGCCCGGCGAGGCGGACTAAGAACTGTTGCAAAGAAGACCGTCGCGCTATTCGCTTGTGGCGTGGGCGATTGCGCCAGTTTGATTCGCCATCAGCAGAGCAGCTGCGCGAATGCGTCCGGCGGTGTCGCGCGCTGCACGAATGCTGCGTGCCACAATAGTTCTTCGCTCTCGAATTCCGCGATTCCTTCGCGAATTTCTATTGGCATTCGGAGCGAGCGCATAAACAACATGGCGCGCCACCGACAAGGGGTGGCCGGGTCTGCAAACCCGCATTGATGTACGCGTCTGTAGTTTGCGCTTGCCCGTCGGCACCGTCCTTAACCGGTGCCGGCGGGCAATCCGTCGGCCTTTCTGGCGGGCGGTGCGTGGGGATCTTCGGATCCACCGGTTCTATGACGCTACATCATCCCGGTTTGCAGCCATGCATCGTCCGCCACCTCTTCACGGTGGCGCTGTTAAGCACAGCCACGGAAGCCGACGCCATGAACGAATCCGACACCTTCTCCTCGTACACCGTTGTTGAACCCATCAACGACGACGCCTCCCTGCCCGACTTGAACTACCTCTTGGGCATCCTCAAGCGCATGCGCGGCTGCGAAGGGGCAGATGGGCACCCGTGGCCGGAAACCGATGTGTCGCCCGGCCGCCGCGTGAGTCTGGCCAGGAGTGAGCGCGCGATGGTCGGGGCGCTGACTGTGCTGGAGCTGCTGCACGCGGCAGACCGCTGCCGGGTGGCAGCGGACCCGGAGCGGCATCTTGATGAGGGGGTGGTTGATGGGTTGTTTCTGGCTTGCCGTGGGTTGGTTGAGTGGGCTTGTCGGGAGGTCAGGCCGGAGTGATATCCACCGGTCTTCTATAGATACCGAGGGCACCTCTAAGTGCCCTCAATTCTCAAATCAAGGTCAACCGGCCATCAGCTTGAACGTTATGTTGAGTGATCGAAAATGAGACATCCCCGTCACTTCCACCGCCAGAAGCACGCATCGTTTCTCGACAGGATCGCGAGTTGAAGTCGCTCTGAACGACTGCATTTGACGCTACAGAGTCGAGTTCGTGCAAACTAGCGCGGGGCACCAGATGAAGCAGGACTCACATATCACTCCCCCAAAGGCAATATCTTTCGCCGATGATCCATCGCATCATTGAACCCATCCGGCACCGGCTTGAATGGTTTTGCTGGTGAGCGGTGGCTGCTTTGGAATTGACGCAACGCTTGCACATCGATTTCGCCAATCACGCAGTAATCGGTGACCCCGCCTTTGACCCGCAGCACATCACGCTTCCAACTGTCCTTGTAAGGGGCGCGGATGCGGCTGTCGCCGTACTGCCTATCATTGCATTGGATGATGTAGGCATGGATATCCAATGCTGCGGACTCAACCAATGCATTGAAGGTTTCGGTATCTGGATTCCATTCCGGAACGAACAGCGCATCCACTTTGCCACGCAGATCAGCGCGATAGCGAATGTTGGTCAGTTCGCTGCAGATCAACATGGTGAAGCGAAAGTCGCCGTGCTGAATGATGGGCGGTGTTTTCCAGGCCTTGTCCGGCTTCATCTCCAATCCGGCCAGCCGCTGCAATTCTTGCTCTTCATGGAGGGCGGGCCGCTGCTTGTCCTGACGGTAGATCATAAGCGAGGGAAAGCCCAGACCGTCATGGGAGAGCGCTGCCCAAACCTGATTGCGGACCCGCGACTTGCTGGCGTGCAGATATTCGATGCCCGTAACTAGCGAAATTCCGCGGCCTTGCAGCTTTCGAGCGATACGAATGAACCAGTGCGCGGGCAGTGCCAATTCCGGCAAGATCAGATAGCGGCTGTCCCTGGGCTGGGCGATTACGCCATCCAGCAGGCGACAAAGGCGCACATAGCGTTCGGCGTCGGGATCCGGCATGCGCATCACACTAGCTGTCCAGCTATCCAGACTTGTTTGCCAACTGGATACGGCAATACTGCATTTCCTTGGAGTTACACCATCTGGTACTTGCAGTACGTTGTTTTTATCGAAGAGAGGCGTTTTCTCTCCCAACTCAAATCCACGCACAGACAATACTACCGCCCGCATATCGTCCTGCGTCGCCTCTAAATAAGCATGGCGATTAAGAATAAATAGCTCCGGCAGATTGAAGGGCCGAGTCGCGAACGGCAGCCCCTGCGGCAATTGCTTGAAGCCGATCCACTGGGTAAGTGTCTGCGCGCCCTCGAATACAGCGCTAGACAACAACTCGGCAGCTTTGTCGCAGCCTACAATGGTCTTTTTGGCGGGGATACCGCGCTGCGCCACCATTTCCTTCGGCAGCCCGATGAAGCGGAATGGCAGATGTGCAAGGTCAAGCGAGAACAGGCGGGCCTGCTGTGCTTGAAAGCTTTTTACGGATAACGGCCAGGACAGAAAAGCATCAAGGTCAATGACGGGATGACAGTCGGCCATATAGGTCTTCCACGCCTGTTTGCCTGCTTTGGACAAGCGGGGAGGAAATGCGGCCGTTATGCTTTCCCGAACACTGGAAAAAAGCTGCCCTTTCCAGCGATCCAGCATCTCCGTAGCGTTCGGCTTACTCTTTTTCTCATGCCACGCTTTGACACTGATGTCGCATTGCTCCTGTACCTGCTGGCAGAGTCTTTGCAGCGCTTCGATAATTCGGCGTAGATCGGCAAAGTCTTCACAGGCCGTGGCGAGGCGAATGACTCGGGGCAGATAGACAGCCAAGTCGAAAAACTGCGGTAACACCAACACGTGCTGGGTGAAGGCGCGGAAGAACGCGCGACGATGTGCTGCCCAGGCTTCGGGCAAAAGATCGCGTTCATAGGCTTCGAAGTCGCGAAGTTTTATGGCGAAGCCTGCCCGACGCATGGTCAGCGCATCCGCATTGCGCAGGTTGTCGGCGGCCTCGCCGTCGCTTTGTGTGGCGGCCAACAGATCGGTGCCAACATGCGTAGCGGATCGAGGCAACCGCGGCATGGCTCGCCACTCGCTGGCGCGTTCGTAAATCTGATGAGCAATGGCGTCCGCCAAGGTCTTGCCCGGCTCACCGGCCAGAATGAATACCTTGTTCTTGCCATTGGCAAAACGCACCCGGCTTTTACTCCTACCTTTGCTAAGGTAAGCGGGCCTGAAGCGAACTTGCTTTTTACTTTGATCCACCCAGCCCAGCATTTCGTTTGACCGGCCAAACAGCCATTCCCATAAATCCAGCGTCGAATCGAAGCCAGCCCCGTTCTCCATGACTAGCAAAATGTCATCGACGTATCGCCCGTAATAGATGGGAGCAACCTGATGTTCGATGCAGCGATCCAGCTCGACCAGCGCCATGTTGGCGACAATAGCCGATGCCGGCAGCCCCACGGGTAAGCCTTTCTTCAACGGGGTTGCTGCTGCCCAGGCCTGCAATGCATGAATGAACAAGCGGTGTAGTTTTTTCTTTCTCCTATTCAGCTTTATGCCAAGTATTTCCTTTCTAAAACTTGGATTCAACATGAAGCCAGGATTCAGCTCGTGATAGAAAGAGCTGACATCCGCAGTTAATGCCACAATCTTTTTGTCGGCATCCAGCGCGGCACGCATGGCGGCAATACCCTTGTCACGCCAGTCGCGAAAGGGCTTCAGATAAGGCTGGAACGAACCAAGCGACAGCTTATTGATGCCTTTTCCATCTTGAGTGCGGCGCAAGCGGTTGCCATATGCGCACTCGCTCAATCTTGCATCGAATAACTGCCCGACTTCCAGCATCCATAAGGTGGAGAGCACATGAAAGTCCAGGCTGCATCGGGCCATTATTCGGAATTCGGCTTTTGGCTTTTCTGGCACTTCCTTCTCAGCCAAGGCTTTCAATGCATGCTGCCACTCATCAATGGGCGAGGAGAAAATCAATCCACCGCCATTCTCTTTCTTGTACTTCGCCCAGCAATCCATCTCGACGGACTTGGTGACCAGTGTCCAAGTGCCTATGAATTCCGGTGATGTCACCCAGGCTTCGTCTTCGCCATTGATCTTTTCCTGCAGCAAGGAAAGGTTGGAATGCAAATTTTCTTCATAGTTTGCAATATCATCCAGAGAGGCATGGGACGAATAATAGAGATCAACTTTCGCCTTGCGATAGGCGAGGCCCAGATCTTGCAGGTTGGTCATTTTATTATCTCATTACTAGCTCTAGTCCTCTTCTGGCACCTCCCAGTCCTGCGAACGTGCCTCTCGCTGCCATGCAAATTTCACCGTTAATCAAAGCCCAATCTTGATTGCTGCACGGTTCTCGGTGGCAGTCCGAGAGGAATGATGTTCTCTCTGCGTAGCCAATCAAGCCATCGCCCAAGTTCGGCCGGTGTGAAGCGTGCTTTGCGCTCGTGCCAGTTTTCGCGAACATCGGAGATGATCTGCGCATCCGTCGGTTGAACACCATCGATCAGAAAATCGTTCCATACCGCGAAAAGTGTGGCGATGATCTCGACTTCTTCGGTCTTCTTGTCTGCCAGGGCGTAGATCAGACGGTCAAATTCAGTCTTCTGGCCGGGCGACATCAGTGCTTCGGCTTTCGCTGCTGGCTCCGACAACGCCGACAAACAGCGGTATTCCGTCTTTTTCCCGCCGTTAGCCAAGGTCTTTTCATTGACTTCGAACCAGCGCTTGTCTTGACCTTGCCGCTCGAAATCATAAATCCAGGTATCCAGTGGCCCAGCAGCTTCACGTTCGGGTTTCAGATTCAGTTCCAAGCCGACGTGCGCTTGCGCCAAGTACATTACCTTGGCGGCGGCAGTGCGACCGAAGTATTGGGCAGTGGCGAGCTTGTTGATCGTATAGCAGCCGATGCACGCGCGGTAGGTGGCGAGGTCAATAACTTGGGCTGTTGAACGTGATGATCGCTGGGTATCTTCAACTGCGCCACCTTGCGATTGCGCACGAACCAGAGCACTCAGCAATTCTGTCTGCTTGCTGGTGTTGGCGTCGATCTGCTGCTCTAGCGAGTCACATAGAGCCATAATTGCGTCTATTTTCTCAACGATGCGGTGCTGTTCGGAAAGTGGCGGGAGTGGGACTAATGTTTCCTTCACCTTACGAACATTAAGATTAGGCTGCGCAGCCCCTTCCGCCATTTTTCGTATTTCCTCATAGATCTTTATAAAGAAATACTTCAGGTACTTCTTCACGCCGATGGAAGAGTCAAAAAATACCATGGCGGCAATCGCCTGGTTTGTGGCCCCAGCAATTGTCAATTCGCTTATTTGGCCCCTTGTTTTTCCTTGACCATATAGTGCGATAATTAAAGAGCCCGAAGGAAAAACCTTGCAGTTGGTTTCTTTTATTGCCTTTTCTGTAATAAAGGTTTCTGGCTTGCCAGCAAACGACTTATTCGTTGCAGAGCTAGTGTACCAGGGCACGTCCCCACCATAATAATCTCTATTTGTTGTAGCAGGAGTTGAACCAGTTCCAACATCAACTATATCGATAACACGCACCCACTCCCACCCCCGCGGCAACGTATACGGTTTTTCTTCCTCTGTCACTGGTGGCAAAGGCTTGGGCTTTTTGATCTTACCTTCCTTCACCAGACGCTGTTTCTCAACCTCGATCTCTTTCAACAATTCGCTGGCGGGCTGCTCGTCCGAGTTTTGCGGGACGAGTTTGCCCATCACCGCCAGTTGCAGGATGGCCTTGCGGAGTTCGGCGACGTTTTCCTTGACGGTGTAGAGCTCGCCGAAGTTTTCGGCGAGGAAGGCCAGAGCGCGCTGGTGCTGGTCGGGTTCGGCGATGTTCAGCAGTTGCTTGATGGCCGCGTTATGGACGATCAGGCGTTTTTCCTGCTGTGCATTGCGGATCCTTTCTAGTTCGTCACAGCGTGCAATCAGTTCATCAAATTTATTAACGATACGGGCTTGCTCTTCCATAGGAGGAATAGCAATCGGATACGCCAAGAAAGGACCTCTATTGATATGCGTCATAACTAGTCCATGCGCATGATCACTTTCAGCCAATTGGCGTATTACCCATTTCAGAAGCCAGAACAAATACTTTTTGTTTACAAGCGAAGCTGGCAGCACTCGGAAAATATGTTGATTAAGTACACCTTCTTCTCCATGCCAAATGTAGGCATCAAGTGTTGCCGACCAGGAAACGAGAATATCGCCTTTTTTCACCAAAATGGATTGATCAAAATCTTTTCGGGTTCGATTAAATACTGAACTTCGACCCGAAAGATTCTGAATTCTAATGATAGGCCGGCCAGTCTTATCCCAGTCACTTTGTTTAAATGCCGCGCCATTGATGAACTGCCCTAAATCAACAAGCCTGCACCACGCCCACGTACTTGGTGGGTGAAAGCGTTTCTCACTTTCTTCGATAGAAGCGGCGGCCTTTTCTCTCTTGACACCTCCTCCATTCATTGCTTCTACCATTCGAGCACGGCTGCGCTCCAACAGTTCATTGGCAGGCTGATCGTTCGGATCCTGCGGCACCAGCTTGCCCTGCATGGCCAGCGTCAGGATCAGCTCGCGCAGTTTCTTGATGCCATCTGGTGCGGAAAAGGCGGTATCGAAGTGCTTTTCCAGCAATTCGGCCGTGTGCTTATTCATGATCGCCTCCCAGTTCACGTTCGATCTGTTCGATGCTGGGCAGGCTGGTTTTCAGTTCTTCAGGAAGGGATTCAATCAATTGGTATTCCGCCACGCCTATAGGCTGGGTCTTGTCGCGCAATGCGTATTCGGCCACCACGGTGTTCTTGCTCTTGCACAGCAATAAGCCGATGGTGGGGTTGTCCTGTTCGGCCTTTACCTGCATATCCACGGCGGTGAGGTAAAAGCTCAACTGGCCAAGGTGCTGCGGTTTGAACTTCTCGGCTTTCAGCTCGATGACCACGTAGCAGCGCAGCTTTAGGTGGTAGAACAACAGGTCGATAAAGAAGTCGTCACCGCCTACTTCCAGATGAACCTGGCGGCCGACGAAAGCGAAGCCCGCACCCAGCTCCAGCAAGAACTGGGTTATGTGTTTGATCAGCGCTGACTCGATATCCCGTTCGTTCGCTTCCTGGCCAACGTGCAGGAAGTCGAACAGGTAGGGATCTTTGAGGACTTGCCGGGCCAGATCGGTTCCCTGCGCGGGGAGACGCTCGGCGAAGTTGGTGATCGCCTGGCCTTCCCGCTCCAGCAAATGGGATTCGATATGAATTTCCAATGTGGCGCGTGACCAGCCCTGTTCCACGGCGCGCTGGGCATAGGCCAGGCGCTGTTCGGGTTGCTTCAGTCTGGCCAGCAACACCAGGTTGTGGCCCCAGGGCAATTGTCCAACAGCCTGTTGGACAACTGCCGCGTCCGGCCAGGCGTCGGCGAAGGAACGCATGTACATCAGGTTGGCGCGGGAAAAGCCCTTCATCTCGGGAAAGGCTGTCCTGAGGTCGTGCGCAAGCCGCTCGATGACCTTGGCTCCCCAGCCCTGCTCGGCCTGCCGTTGCAGGATGTCACGACCGATCTGCCAGTAGAGATGTACCAGCTCGCGGTTAACGGCCAGCGCGGCCCGCTGCTGGGCACTGTGGATGCGGTTCTTCAGCTCGCCCAACCAGTTGGCGTAGCCTTCCGGGGCCGACACGAGAGACACGGGCTTGTCGCTCATTCCGCCTCTCCGCTGGTGGCCTTGAGCGCGGCCAGCAGTTCGGTTTTCAGCGCTTGCTGGGCAGCGTGCAACTGGCGGGTGATGTCCTGGTATTCGGCCATCAGCTCGTCCGGATCCACCAGTTCGACGGCCACCTCATGCGGGTTCTTGCAGGCCAGGTTGTAGCTGCGAGCAGCCAGATCCTTGGCAGGTACCTTCCAGGCATGCTCGGTAATCTTGCGTCCCTTACGCTGCGGGCCGCCCCACCAGGACTTCTCAAGGTCGAACTCCTCAATCGTCAACGGCTTGGAGCGGGAATAGCTCTTGTAGCCTGCCGGGTAGGGGTGCTCGAAGAACCATACGTCCTTTGTGGGACCGCCCTTCTCGAAGAACAGGATGTTGGTAGCGATGCTGGTGTAAGGGGCGAACACGCCCTTGGGCAAGCGCACGACGGTGTGCAGGTTGAACTCTTCCAGCAGTTCGCGCTTGAGCGTGGTTTTCACCCCCTCGCCGAACAGGAAGCCATCCGGCAGCACCACGGCGGCACGGCCCGTGTCGTGCCTGAGCAGGTGCATGATCAACGCCATGAACAGATCGGCGGTCTCGCGGGTTTGATGCTTGGCGAGGAAATTCTTCTCGATGCCATCCTCTTCCATGCCACCGAAGGGTGGGTTGGTAATGATGATGTCCACCCGGTCGCGCGGGCCATAGTCCTTGAAGGGGCGAGAGAGCGTGTTGTCGTGGCGGATCCGGGTAGGCACGTCGATGCCGTGCAGCATCATGTTGGTCATGGCCAGCATGTGCGGCAAGGGTTTCTTCTCGACGCCATGGATGTTCTCTTGCAGCAGCCGGTTGTCATCTGGCGTCTTGACCTGCTTCTTGAGGTGTTCGATGGCGCAGGTCAGGAAGCCGCCCGTGCCGCAGGCCGGGTCGAGGATGCTTTCGCCGAGTTTCGGGTCGAGGATATCGACCATGAACTGCGTGACCGCACGCGGGGTGTAGTACTCGCCCGCGTTGCCAGCCGACTGCAGGTCGGCGAGGATTTTCTCGTAGATGTCGTTGAACAAGTGCCGGTCGCTGGACGAGTTGAAATCCACGTCTTCTTCGATGGTGTTGATCACCTGGCGCAGCAGCGTGCCGGACTTCATGTAGTTGTAGGCATCCTCGAACACCGAGCCGATCACCCGGCCTTGCGCGGACACGCCCGCCTTGGTGGCAAGCTGTTTCAAGGACGGGAAGAGATCGTTGTTGACGAAGTCGATCAGCTCTTCACCGGTCATACCTTCCGGATCCTTGGCCCAGTTGCTCCAGCGAAAGCGGCTTTGTAGCGGTGAGCGGTAGCTGGACTGGGTGAGTTCCCACTCCTGTTCCTTGTCGTCAAAGATCTTCAGGAACAACAACCAGCAGATCTGGCTGATGCGCTGTGCGTCGCCATCGACGCCGACATCCTTGCGCATGATGTCCTGGATAGCTTTGATGAGAGTTGCAAGTGACATGAATACTTCCTGGGTCTAGTTCTGATCAGGCGCGGTAGAGCTCACGCTCGAGCTCGCCAACGGCCTGCTGGTATTGGGTCTTGCCGCCAAAGGCACGCACCAGTTCGATCGGTGTGCCCAGGCGGTTGAAGGGGGCGATGGCGAGGATCTGCGTTTCCTCGATGGCGGCCACGCCTTCGTCGGCATACTTGTCGAGCAGGGCTTCGAGTACCTTCTGCGCTTGCTCGCCGTACTTGGCGAAGTAATGGCGCTTCTTGACCTGCTCAGCCCGCTCCTTGCGCGTGAGAGGGGGTTGATCCCAGGCCACGTGGCATAGCAGATCGAAAGGGTCGAAATCCTTGCCTGATTGCTTGTCTACCTCGTCGGCCAAAGCCTCGAAGAAGATGCCCTGATGAGCCAGCTCATCGATGATGGCCTGCTTCTTCTCGGCCTTGCTCCAATGGCGCAGGAAATCGTCGAGCGACGCGAACTCCTTGGCCAGGGTATTGCGGGTGTAATCCTTCAGGGACTCGGTGATCAGTTTGCCGTTGGCGTCGAAATACTGCACCCGCTCGGCCACCACCTTGACCTCGACGTTAGCGACAACGTAACGGCGCACGTTGCTGCCTTCCTCACCTGGCAGCGGTTCGGCTACGCCACCGGGGTACGTGGGGTTGTCATCCGGCGTGGGATAGGTGAATTCAGGCGACGCCTCCCCATCTTCTTCATCTGGAGGAAGCGGTGACTCGCCTGGGCCTGGCTCGTAAATCTGCACGGGATCGCCATCGAAAGCCGGATCGGCGAACAGCTCGGTCGCCTTCTTGAAATCAAGGATGGTGAACCAGTACTTGTCGAAGTCCTCGTTGATACGCGTTCCGCGACCGATGATCTGCTTGAATTCGGTCATCGACTGGATGCGCTGATCCAGCACGATGAGCTTGCAGGTCTGAGCATCGACGCCCGTGGTCATCAGCTTAGAAGTGGTCGCGATGACGGGGTATTTGCTTTCCGGGAAGATGAAGTTGTCCAACTCCATCTTGCCTTCTTCGTTGTCGCCGGTGATGCGCACGACATAGCGGTGGTTCTGCGCCACAAGGTCGGCGTTTTCGTTGACCAGCGCCTGGCGCATGCGTTCGGCATGGTCGATGTTGTCGCAGAAGACGATGGTCTTGTCGAAGCGGTTGCTGGCTTTCAGGTATTCGCTGATCTTGCGCGCCACCACGTGCGTGCGCTGTTCCAGCACAAGCGTCTTGTCAAAATCACGCTGGTTATAGATTCGGTCTTCGATCTCGTTGCCGTGCTTGTCGAGCATGCCCTTGTCGGGACGCCAGCCGGTCAGGTCTTTGTCCAGGTCGATGCGCACCACCTTGTAGGGCGCGAGAAAGCCATCGTCGATGCCCTGGCGTAGCGAGTAGGTATAGATGGGCTCACCGAAGTAGTCGATGTTGGATACGTCCTTGGTTTCCTTGGGCGTAGCGGTCAGGCCAATCTGTGTGGCGGAATGGAAATACGTCAGGATCTCGCGCCAGGCCGAATCTTCGGCGGCGCTGCCTCGGTGGCATTCGTCGATCACGATCAGATCGAAGAATTCCGGGCTGAACTGCTTGTAGATGTTCCGTTCTTCTTCGTTACCGGTAACGGCCTGGTAAAGCGACAGGTAGATCTCATACGACTTGTTGGCCTGCCGCTTCTGGATCTTGGTCATCGCTGCGCCGAACGGCTTGAAGTCGTTGGTCATGGTCTGATCGACCAGGATGTTGCGGTCAGCCAGGAACAGGATGCGTTTCTTGGCACGCGACTTCCACAACCGCCAGATGATCTGGAAGGCGGTATAGGTCTTGCCTGTGCCCGTAGCCATCACCAGCAGAATGCGCTTCTGCTCTTTGGCAATCGCCTCAATAGTCTTGTTGATGGCAAGCAATTGGTAATAGCGAGGCGTCTTGTTGCTGCCGTCGCTGTAGTAATCCTGAGCCACCAAAGCCTGTTGCTGCGTGCCCAGACCCTGATGCTCCGCCCACCATTGCCAAAGCGTATCGGCACTGGGGAACTCGTCCAGGCTCAGTTCGCGCTCGATCACACCGTCCTTGGCGATCTTGTTATGGAACAGGAAGCCATCTCCGTTGCTGCTGAATACGAAAGGCACTTGCAGCATTTCGGCATAGCCGAGAGCCTGCTGCATGCCTGAGCCGATGGCATGCTTGTTGTCTTTGGCTTCGATGACGGCAATGGGCAGATTGGGCTTGTGGAACAACACATAATCGGCTCGCTTGTGCTGGCCACGGGTGTGCAGTTTGCCGCGCACGATGATCCGCCCCTTGGTCAGCAGAAACTCTTCGCGCACTTGGGTCAGGACATCCCATCCAGCCTCTTCTAGCGCTGGCGTGATGAATTTGGTGCAGATGTCACGTTCGCTGAGCCCCTGCTTATTCATAGGATGTTGCTCCTTCCATGTCGGCGTTACCCGTTGCTTCTACCCATCGCCCGCCACTCAGCACTCAACCCGGCATCCTGTTTCCCGCTCCTGTCAAGCTTCACATCAACTCCGCAGTACCCTCTGCCCCTTCGCGCCCGAAAGGAAACTTAATGTATTCAGCCTTAGAGTAGCGTCGTTCAGAGCCTGCCACCCGCGCAATGCTCTGAATTCTGCGGGCACGAAGATATCACCGCTGCAAAGAGAAAAGGCGCCGCAGCGCCTCTTCTCCTACTGCATCACATCCGCAAGTTCACTCCCACTCAATGGTCGCCGGCGGCTTCCCCGAGATGTCATAGACAACCCGCGACACCCCCCGCAACTCATTGATGATCCGGTTGCTCACCGTCCCCAGGAACTCATACGGCAGATGTGCCCAATGCGCCGTCATGAAATCAATCGTCTCCACGGCCCGCAGCGCAATCACCCACTCATAAGCCCGCGCATCACCCACCACGCCCACCGACTTCACCGGCAGGAACACGGCAAACGCCTGGCTGGTCTTGTCGTACAGGTCCGCCTTGCGCAGCTCATCGATGAAGATGGCATCGGCCTTGGCCAGCAGCTCCGCATATTCCGGCTTCACCTCGCCCAGGATACGCACGCCCAGGCCCGGGCCCGGGAACGGGTGGCGGTAGACCATGGTACGCGGCAGGCCCAGCTCAACGCCCAGGCGGCGCACTTCGTCCTTGAACAGCTCGCGCAGCGGCTCCACCAGGCCCAGCTTCATGTGCTCCGGCAGGCCGCCCACGTTGTGGTGGCTCTTGATCACATGCGCCTTGCCGGTCTTGCTGCCGGCCGACTCGATCACGTCCGGGTAGATGGTGCCCTGCGCCAGCCACTTGGCGTTCTTCAGCTTGTTCGACTCTTCGTCGAAGATCTCAACGAACAGGTTGCCGATGATCTTGCGCTTGGCTTCCGGGTCGCTTACGCCTTCCAGCGCAGCGAAGTAACGGTCGGCGGCATTCACGCGAACGACCTTTACGCCCATGTGCTCGGCAAACATCGCCATCACCTGGTCGCCTTCCTGCCAGCGCAGCAGGCCGGTATCCACGAACACGCAGGTCAGCTTCTCGCCGATGGCCTTGTGCAGCAGCGCGGCCACCACGGACGAATCGACGCCGCCGGACAGGCCCAGGATCACTTCATCATCGCCCACCTGTTCGCGCACGCGGGCGATCTGGTCGTCGATGATGTTGGCGGCGGTCCACAGGGTCTGGCAGCCGCACACGTCCACCACGAAGCGGCGCAGCAGCGCCTGACCCTGCAGGGTGTGGGTCACCTCCGGGTGGAACTGCACGCCGTACCAGCGCTTTTCTTCGTTGGCCATGGCGGCCACCGGAATGCGGTCGGTGGTGGCGGTGATGGTGAAGCCCGGCGGCGCGACGGAGACGTGGTCGCCGTGGCTCATCCAGACATTCAGCTTCGGCTCGCCGCCGTGGTCGCTCAGGCCCTTGAACAGGGCATCCGGGTTGATCACGTTCACTTCGGCGTGGCCGAATTCGCGCTGGTCAGCCGCTTCGGTGGCACCGCCCAGCTGGGCGGCCAGGGTCTGCATGCCGTAGCAGATGCCGAAGATCGGCAGGCCGCTGTCGAACACTTCCTGCGGCGCGGCCGGGGCACCCGGCAGCGTGGTCGATTCCGGGCCGCCGGACAGGATGATGCCCTTGGCGCCAAACGCCGCGATCTCGGCCGGGTTGTGGTCCCACGCCCAGATTTCGCAGTAGACGCCCAGCTCGCGGATGCGGCGGGCGATCAGCTGCGTGTACTGCGCGCCGAAATCGAGGATGAGGATCTTGTCGTTATGGATGTTGGTCATGGCGCCCCGGCAATGCAGTAGGGAAAACGAAATCAGATTTACGGCGGCAGATGGAGAAAGAGGAACGGGAAGTGCTTCCCCGTTCCTCTTTGCTCGGCCCGCATCAGGCGCGGTAGTTCGGCGGCTCTTTGGTGATCGTCACGTCGTGGACGTGGCTCTCACGCTGGCCGGCGCCGCTGATCTTCACGAACTTGGGCTTGCTGCGCATGTCTTCGATGGTGGCGCAGCCCACGTAGCCCATGGTGGCGCGCAGGCCGCCCATCAGCTGGTGGATGATGCCGCCCACCGGGCCGCGGTACGGCACGCGGCCTTCGATGCCTTCCGGCACCAGCTTGTCGGCGGTGGCGGCGTCCTGGAAGTAGCGGTCCTTCGACCCCTTCTCCATGGCAGCCAGCGAACCCATGCCGCGGTAGCTCTTGTACGAACGGCCCTGGTACAGCTCGGTCTCGCCCGGCGATTCTTCGGTACCGGCCAGCAGGCCACCGACCATGATGGTCGAGGCACCGGCGGCCAGCGCCTTGCCGATGTCGCCCGAGTAGCGGATGCCACCGTCGGCGATCAGCGGGATGCGGTCCTGCAGGGCTTCGGCCACCAGATCGATCGCGGTGACCTGCGGCACGCCGACGCCGGCGACGACGCGGGTGGTGCAGATCGAGCCCGGGCCGATGCCGACCTTGACCGCATCCGCGCCGCTGTCCAGCAGCGCCAGTGCGGCTTCGCCGGTGCAGATGTTGCCACCGATGACCTGCACGTTCGGGAAGTTCTTCTTGACCCAGCTGACGCGGTCCAGCACGCCCTGCGAGTGGCCGTGCGCGGTATCGACCACGATCACGTCCACGCCGGCGGCGACCAGCGCTTCCACGCGGCGATCGGTATCGCCACCCACGCCGACGGCAGCGCCGACCAGCAGGCGGGTCGACAGATCCTTGGCAGCGTTCGGGAAGTCGGTGTTCTTCTGGATGTCCTTGACGGTGATCAGGCCACGCAGTTCGAACGAGTCATTGACCACCAGCACCTTTTCGATGCGGTTGCGGTGCAGCAGCTGCAGCACTTCGTCAGACGCGGCGCCTTCCTTGACCGTGATCAGGCGATCCTTCTTGGTCATGATGTGGCGGACCGGATCGTCCAGCTCGGTTTCGAAGCGCATGTCGCGGTGGGTCACGATGCCGGCCAGCAGGCCGTCGCTGCCCACCACCGGCACGCCGGAGATGTTGTGCGCCTGGGTCAGGGCCAGCACGTCGCGGATGGTGGTTTCCGGGCCGACGGTGATCGGGTCGCGGATGACACCGGCCTCGAACTTCTTGACCTTGGCCACTTCCGCGGCCTGCTGTTCCAGGCTGAGATTCTTGTGGATGATGCCCATGCCGCCGAGCTGGGCCATGGCGATGGCCAGGCGGGCTTCGGTGACGGTATCCATGGCTGCGGACAGGATCGGAAGCTTCAGCTTCAGGTCGCGAGTCAACCGCGTTTCGAGGTTGACGTCCTTGGGCAGGATGGTCGAATGGGCGGGGACGAGCGAGACGTCGTCGTAAGTGAGTGCTTCAGCCTGGATGCGCAGCATCGGCATACCCGAGATGTGGGGAAGCGCGACATTTTACCCCTTTTTCGCGCCGCGTGGCAGGGGGTAGATGCGACGCAGTGTCGCGCGGGCGGCGATTGGTTCAGGGCGGCTTGGGTGGGTGCCAACCTTGGTTGGCACTATCCATCCGGCACCAGGACCCCAGATGGGGCCAAGGCCTCTGCCTGTTTGTGCCAACCAAGGTTGGCACCTACCAGGAGCGGGGCATCACCCTGCCCCGGCATTGTGCCGACCAACGGTCGGCACCCACCAACAGCAGATCTCCCCAATCGCAGGTCAGCTCAGCGCTTCCGCGGCTTCCAGGGTGTTCTGCATCAGCGTGGCCACGGTCATCGGGCCCACGCCACCCGGCACCGGGGTGATCCAGCTCGCCCGCTGGGCCGCCGCTTCAAACCCGACGTCGCCCACCAACCGGCCGTCATCCAGCCGGTTGATACCCACGTCGATCACCACCGCGCCCGGCTTCACCCACTCGCCCGGCACGATGCCCGGGCGGCCCACCGCCACCACCAGAATGTCGGCGTTGCGCACGGCCTGCTCCAGCACGTCCTTGGGGGTGAACTTGTGGCAACTGGTCACGGTGCAGCCGGCAATCAGCAGCTCCAGGCCCATCGGCCGGCCGACATGGTTGCTCACGCCAACGATGGTGGCGTTGCGGCCGCGTACCGGCTGGTCGGTGTGGCCCAGCAGCGTGGTGATGCCGCGCGGGGTGCACGGGCGCAGGCCGAACTCTCGCAGGGCCAGATGGCCGACGTTTTCCGGGTGGAAGCCGTCCACGTCCTTGCGCGGGTCGATGCGCTGGATCAGCCGGCGCGCATCGGGGATGCCCGGCAGCGGCAGCTGGATCAGGATGCCGTTGATCTTCGGATCGGCGTTGAGCTGGTCGATCAGGTCGAGCAGCTCGGCCTCGGTCGTACCGGCCGGCAGGTCGTAATCGTGTGCCTCGATGCCGACCTTCTCGGCGGCGCGGCGCTTGTTGCGCACGTATACGGTCGAGGCCGGGTCACCACCGACCAGCACCACGGCCAGGCCCGGGCGGCTGCCGCCAGCGGCCACGCGGGCGTCGACGCGCACCTTCAGGCTGTCGAGCAGGTCCTCGGCGAT
>OJST01000205.1_pt1 | contig 16851 bp, 17 predicted proteins | sample 1599491 | NCBI WGS metagenome assembly OJST01 (sample SAMN04436635, study PRJEB24849) | human gut metagenome | biome: human gut; feature: NICU; material: stool | host: Homo sapiens | place: USA: Saint Louis, MO | collected 2010-02-10
GGCTTGAGGGCGACAGGGGCAAATATAGCTCGCAAAAAGTTTGAAAAAAGTGGCGCCAACAGCATTAATGTAAAAGATGCTCTGGCGTATCTGGGCGGATGGAGCCCCAGCAGCGAAAGTGTTCAGCGCTACTCTCGACAGGCCATATCTGATCGGCTCGGCGAAATAATCAGAAGCTCAGACAGCTCAAATTTTCGAGGCAATGAAGATGATTAAAATTTCGCCTGCCGAACTCGTAGCCGAGATTGAATGTCGCTTCGGCATCGAGGCCGATGCCTTTCCTTCCACAGTCAAATCCACCTTCGGTCAGGCTATAACAATTCACAACAATGATGCGTGGGTTGAGAGAATAACGGTAGAGATTGTCGGGTGTGCTCCGATGAATATTGCGTGGAGCAAGCCCCTACATTCTAACTTGTTAGTTGAGTGGCTACTCAGAGGGTGGTTCATCGACAGACTCCAAACCCACATCGACCTTAGGCCTCTGATTGTCGTCCAGCGGCTTCTGGCCCAGCATAAATTTTCGGGAAATGACGCGGATACTATTGGCAATAGGTTATCGACATTTGCTGTACGTGAATGCACTCGATTAAAAGCATCAAGCTGGTATGAGGAGCTAGTTGCTCTTCGAGTATTTTATCGATGGTGCTTGGATGAAGAAGTCCCAGGCTTCAACGAACATGACAGCCTTGAACTATCACAGCTTACAGTAAAGGCGCATGATAACAGGCATTTAGTCACGATGCGAGATGATGACTTTGGCCCTTTCACTCGCGTACAACTCGCGAACATTGAGATGAAGCTTGCCAACAATCCGCTCATCACTCATGCCCAACGCACGCTTTTTTTGCTCTGTCGCGACTGGGCTCTTCGCCCTATACAGTTGGCCCTAATGCAGGTTACTGACTTCGGGATCGATGAGGGCGGCCCCTTTGTAAAGGTGCCGAGTGTTAAAGGAATTAGACGTTCAAGGCTCAGGAGGCATCCGAGCAACCTGGTAAAACGTTACATCGCTAACGATACTGCAGAGGCAGTAGAACTTCAGTGCACTTTAGCTGAGACCCAATGCAATGCCGCATCGAAGGAAATCAACGCGATATGTGCCAGGCATGGAATAAGCACTCCAGTACTTCCTACGCCGTTGTTTCCCTCGGCGTACACAACCGAAAACCGCCTTTTACGCTTCCTCACCAACCCCAAGCTGACACCATTCACATTACATCTCGACAACCATAGAATAAGTTATGCGCTAACATCTCTCACTTGGATACTCCAGTTACCAGACCCTCATCGACCCATACAAAAAACAGAGCCCTTCATGCGGATCACCGCGTACCGACTGCGCAGGACCAAGGCTACTTCAATGGTTCTTTCCGGTGCATCCCCTGAAGAGGTCGCTGAAGCTTTAGATCATTCAAATCTGAACTCTATAAAGCACTACTTCCATTACAACCTTGAGCTGCAAGAGTTCATAAATACGACCCACATGGCAAGCCCGGAGATCAATGCAGCCGTGCAGATGTGGTGCGGCAAATTCATGGAAGAAATCCCTGACAGATCCGCGCTAAGGCCAATAAGTGGCTTAGGATCATGCAATTCTAAAGAGCCATGTCCTTACCACCCGACGGTCACTTGCTATGCATGCCCTAAATTCAGACCTAGCCGTCATGCTAATCATGAAGGGGCTTTAGCAGACATCACTAAATTCCAGCAGATGCTCGGGAGCAATTCCACTGGCGCTATGGCCCAACAGGTCGAAGCAGCAATTCACGGCGCTAAGTCAGTAATCATTGCTGTGAAGGAGTTGAAAGAATGAGCATATCAATGATGGTCTTAGACGACCGATACAAACATGCAGAGCAACAATTTAATGACCTCAAGGCCAACGGATTAGTAGCAGGAGATTTCGAGGGCAAGGTATGGCAGTATCGATCGAGTAATATTCCCTTCACATCACTCGATCCTCTCAACAGGCGAAATCAAGACCAACCCCCTCTCCCGCTAGTGATTGGCAAGCTTGCGCGCTGCTTTATAGTTAAAGAAATTCTGGCACATCCGTCAGCAGAGCTGATTATCGGCAGAATGGCCTCGATTAGGCATCTATCCGCAGTAATGGATAGCGAAAACATTGAGTGGAGCGACATAACGCGCAAAGTCTTCGACCGCACCGTAGACTCGATCAGGCATGGACGTTCAGACTCTACCATTTACCATAGAGCAAATGCCCTCAAGGCATTTGTTGATTTCCTCAACCAACTTAGCGTAATGGTCGATGGAGTACTGCTGCGATTCGTCGATAGGTTTATCAAATGGCAAACTGGGATACCCAACCCGACTCATAGTGCGCTTGAACTCACATCACGAGAGTTTCAGCAAAGAGAAGAAAATCTATACTCTTCTGACTTGCACAAAGGGATTGCACAAGCCAGGTGGTTGATCAAGCAGAACCCACATTTGGAGCCAACTGCGGGCTTCGATAGAATTCGACTTGAGGCGACCTGCTTTGGAATGGCGCTCGGTTTGAGAGTTGGTGAGATCGCGAATCTTCCAAAGAGTTGCCTTTTCCAAGATCCCAACACTCACACGACGTTCGTACGAGTGCCTGTAGAAAAAAACTGCATCCCCAACGCCGTACCCGTCGCAGACCTATGGAGCGCACCACTCACCGAAGCGTACGAGTACTTGCTGGCTGTCACTCAGGATGCTAGAGAGCGTGCTCTTGACATTGAAACCAATGGTTTCTCATTTATAGATAAAGCACTCGCAGCCTATCGCGCTAACCATCCGTTAGATCCCGGCGCGGTGGATCAACTCTCATCGTTGGATCTGCCCGTAGAACATCACTACTTTGTTGAGGAGATATGTAAGTGCTTCCCCGTATCTCCAAAAGAGCTCTACAGTGGTGGGCGATTTTACAGCAGCAGCGTTGAACTCCCTAGAATAACGGCCGCTCGAATCGCAATTTGGATAGATGAACGAATGCATAATTGGGATTGGTCTAATTTTCTCAATGAGTACAAAAAGAACTGTTATAGCGTATCCGTCATTGACATTGCAAAACACACAAAATCCTCCGAGGCGTCAGTAAAAAAGAGCAAATGGTTTGTAGATCACCTGCGCACCTTTCTCAAGGGAATGGTTCACGACGGGCTTTTCAAGCCTGGAAACAATCCTTCACATGCGCAACTCTTCGACATCCGGAATGAGTGGGCAAGCATCAGAGAACTTATGTTATCTCAAAGAGGATTCGGGGCGGGAGTACCATCCCTGGTCATAGATATCAGACTGCTCAAGCGCCTTTTAGAAGATAAATACAGATTTCACCTGCGACGCCATTTTGAAGAACAATTTTCAATGCCTGGTGATGGAAGTGAAGCACCTTATCATGCGAAGCACACTGCCAAAGGTTATCCTAGCAAGCTGAGTGACAACTTACTTGTAATCTGGGAAAACCAGTTTGACTCGATATCTGAGCTAGGGATCATCCCCCGCCCCCTATTTAGAGCCGATCTCTACAACTATCTCTCTTCGAACTCCTCAAAAAAAACAATCTTTCAGCGCCTTGACCTACGAGGGCAAGACGGTGAAATCTTTTCCATCACTCCTCATCAAATCCGTCGTTGGGTTACCACGGCAATTCTTCGTTCTGGTCCCTCTGAAACAGCTGTGGACCTATGGATGGGGCGAACCCCACGCCAAAGCCGTCAATATGACTACCGTACTGCCAAAGAGCGAGCAGAATATGTGAGATCTTTATACTTGGCCGTTGACCCTCCCCCAGACTTTTTGGGCAGGCTAGTAATCCGATGGCGGGAGGAGTCAATCGCTGACGAACAAATCGAAGAGATGATCATCGAGAAACTCAGCATTCTCAACCTAACGCCTTGGGGCGGGTGTACACGTGAGCTCTATATCAGTCCGTGCGACAGGGGCCTCATGTGTATCAGAGGCTTCGGTACAGATTCTGGATGTAAATCCTTTCACCTGAACCCTGATGATCTGGAAGCAAAGGCCGCTATCGAGAGCTTACTCAGCGAGTACGAGAAAATTTTGAGGGCAATTTTTGACAACCAAACTGACATCACGTCTAGTATTGAGGCTGAGCTCGATAATACTCACGCTTTCGATCAGCACGTTCTGTTTGTGATGGATATGGTTACGAGCTGCAAAACGGCCTTAGAAGCTTACTCAAAACCTAAGAAGGCTTCATCATGAAGCAGGAAAAAAAATGGAAGGACCACGTGCGGTCCATTCTCGCCGAATATGAGGCCGGACGGGTTCAGGAACCGCTCACCCAAAGTGGCCTTGCCCAGCAGGCGGGTGTTAGTCGTCAAACGCTCTGGAGAGATGAGGAAATACGATCTTTATATACGGCCACTCAGACCCATCTTAAAGACTTCAAAAAGGTCGGGCGTAAAAATAGTGATGCGAGAATTTATGCTCTCGAAGCACAGCTACAAAAAGCACGCATGGAGAACAATCGATTAATTCAGACAATCGTCAAAGCCGCTCAGCTAATGACCGAGGATGCAATTGACCCAAGACGATACTTCGAAGATACCACGAGCTGACTCACCAGCTATCCTCGTCTGTAAAGTTCCTTGAAGAAGCCATACTCACGGCACTCGGAGCTGTTAGGCTGGTAATACCGACGAGTGCGATCCATGAACCCCACCTATCACATGATGGGGCAGCAGGTTACCGTGGCATCTCTGGCGAGCAGTTCCACGGCAGAAGAGCTTCGTAGTCGGCCACCGACGATGCATACGGCAGGTGCTCAAGTACGTGGCGCAGCCACGTATAGGGCTCCTGGCCGTTGACCTTGGCGGTCTCGACCAAGCTGTATATCTGCGCACTTGCCGTGGCGCCCTTGGGCGTGTCACTGAACAGCCAAGCCTTGCGCCCAATGACAAACGGTTTTATCGCACGCTCTGCCAGGTTGTTGTCGATTGGCAAATGGCCCGCTTCGACATACCGTTCCAGGCGGCTCCAGTTGTTTGCCAGGTAATGCACCGCCTTGCCCAATACGCTTTGCGGCGTCACCTGGGCGTACGTCTTATCCAGCCAGCTTTTCAGCTGACCGAGGATCGGTAAGCTTCTTTCCTGGCGACCGATGAACCGCTGTTCGTCGCTGACCTCCTTGAGGTCGCGCTCGATGTCATACAGCTTATTGATCATCGTCAGCGCCACATCGGCTCGTCCGGTCTTACCCTTGGGCTGCACCTTTTGTGCTTCGACGAACTTGCGGCGCGCGTGAACCATGCATGCCAGTCGCTCGATACCGGGCTGCAACGCCAAAGCGTTGTAACCCGCATAATCGTCGGTCATCACATAGCCGCGATAGCCTTGCAGCAGACGCAATGGTACTTCCTGCGCACGGCTGGTGGTGTAGTCGAACAGCACAACTTGTCGATCAGGCGGGCCACTGGCTTGCACCCACATCCAGGATTGGCTGGTCGGGTCTCGATCCGGTTCTTTCAACACCTGGACGCGAGTCTCATCGCAATGAATCACCGGACTTTCCAGCAGCCGATCACGCATCAGGTTCAACAGCGGCTGGAAGTATTTACTGCACTGGATCACCCAACGCGCCAGGGTTTGTCGTGGAACCTCGATGCCGTGGCGGGACAGCACACTTTCAAACCTGTGTAGCGGCAAGCCATCGACGTACTTGGTCGTCAGCAGCATGGCCAGCACGCTTGGGCTGGCCATGCTTTTTTCGATTAGCTGGGCGGGCTTGTCAGCAGTGACAGGAGCAGTCTCGCAACCACGGCAGCCATAGATCTTGCGCACGTGTTTGAGTACGCGGATCTGCATCGGCACGATATCGAGCTGCTCGCTGGTTTCTTCGCCGATGACATGCTTACGGCAACCGCAGGCGCAGGTCAGTTCGTGTTCGGGCAGGTCGTGGATGACTTCGACCCGAGGCAGATCGGCCGACAGTGGTTTGCGTTTGCCGCGACGTTTGGCAGGCGCAACGACTTCTTCGTCGGCATCGTCAACCACCGCCAGTAGCGGGTCGCTTTCGGGTTCGTTGAACATCGCCAGTTGCGGCGTGTTGGGATCGACAGTTTGCTCGGACTTACGGCCAAAGAAACGGTCACGCCATAACTTGATCTGCTCTTTCAGGTCGTCGATGTGTGTCGCATAAGCCTCGTTGAACTCCTGCTCGCGCACACGGGCAGCCGATTGCTCACACGCACGAGCAGCGTAACTCTCAAGCAGCATTTGCTTAAGCAGAACAGGGTCATCCGGGAGGTTGTCGGGCACTGAAATCATGGCCCGGATTATACCGGGTCAGGCGACGAAACGGGGCGTCAGAACCTGATGCGGACGGTTGCGCCAGAGGTCGAAGCCGTCGAGTAACCAGTTAAGTTCCTGGACGGTCAGGACGATGGCTTCGTCGGTGGCGTCGGGGGAAGTTTTGAAACGTTCGGCTTCGAGGCGCTTGAGCCAAAGGCAGAAGCCGTTGCGCTCCCAGTACAACACCTTGATGCGGTTACGGGCTTTATTGAGGAAGACGAAAAGTACGGGGTCGAACACGGCGACCTTGATATCCAACTCGACCAGCGCGGTGAGGCCGTCGATGGACTTTCGGAAGTCTACGGGCTTGGGATAGAGGTACACCTTTTCGACTTTGCTGTCGGGTCGCATCATGGCTGGCGGGCTCCAGAAAGAAATCGGGAGCGCAGCATCGGGCATCAGGTGGACGCTTGGAATGTGGGGATGATGGATCCCTTACTTTCATTTTGTGTAACCATTGGGTCCCCCTTAATTCGGGGAATCTATCTCAATGCCACCCAGCATTTCCTTATCTTGTCAGCATTGTAATCCGCAGGTCATGCATGCGTTATCGGAAGGTTTTATTTCGAAAGCGTAATTTTCGAGCAATCTTGCTGATATTGTAGCGTGCTAGCCTAGCGCGCCAATTTCATTACTTGGCAGATCTAAATTTAGCCAATTACGCATTTACATTTGGTTCACTTTTTTTTCACCTTTGCCTCCATAGGCTTTGGGCATGGAAAATCAAACCCTACCTCTTACTACCTTACTGATTCGTTATCTGGGGATCGGCTTCATAGCAACGGGAATCCATTATGCGGTGTTCCTAGTGCTGGTTACGACAGAATTATCTACTCCATTGCTAGCCAGTATCTGTGGAGGCATGGTTGGCGCTATCGCAAGCTTTATTGGAAATAGGGCGCTCTGCTTTGTGTCAGATGGCTCTCGTAAGTTTCAGCCTGTCAGGTTTGCACTGGTCGCGTTAGCCACAAACTTCGGCAATGGCGTGGGTATGTGGTTCCTCATCAAGTCGAATCTGTCACCGCTCATCTCCCAACTTGTAGTGACCTTAAGCCTCACTGCACTTGGATTCATTGCACATCGTTTTTGGACATTCAATCATGCAGACATTACATCGCTTTCCCGAGCGCCCTGATCCCTTGTTAACCATCGTCGTCCCTTGCTTCCAGGAAGAGGAAACCATCCCCGAGTTCCACCAGCGGATCACCCGCGTCGTGAAGCGCTTACCCGTCTCCTGCGAAATCCTCTATATCGACGATGGCAGTAACGACCGAACGGCCGACATTCTTCGCCACTATCAGGATGGGTCATCTGTACGTTGTCTGTCCCTGAGTCGCAACTTCGGCAAAGAGGCTGCACTCAGCGCCGGGATAGACCATGCCCGTGGCAGTGCGCTGATCTTCATCGATGTCGACCTGCAGGACCCACCAGAGCTCATCTCGGCCATGGTGGACCACTGGCAACGCGGTTACGACGTGGTGAACATGCAACGCAACCTGAGAGTCGGTGATTCGTGGTTTAAGCGCATGAGTGCCCGGGCTTACTACTGGGTCATGCAGCGCCTGGTGGAGAAGGTGGACATGCCGGCCGATGTCAGCGATTTCCGATTGATTGGGCCTGCGCCGCTGGCAGCACTGCGGGCGCTGGACGAACGCTCCAGGATTCTCAAAGGCATGATCGGCTGGGTAGGCTTCCGTACCATCGAGCTGCCCTACAATCGCACCGTTCGCCATGCCGGCAGCACCAAGTGGAATGCAGCTGGCCTGTTCAATCTGGCCATCGAAAGCATCGTCAGCTTCTCTCGCAAACCGCTGCGCATTTTCAGCCTCATCAGTTTCGGTCTTTTCGTCTCCAGCATCTGCTACATGCTTGCGTCGCTTGTGGCAGGAAGTTTCGACATCCATCACCTGATCGTCGGAATGGCTTCATTCATGTGCGTCGGTGTCGCCATGGTGGGGGAGTACCTGGGCGTGACACTCGCGGAAGTGAAGCGCCGGCCTCTCTATTTCCTGAAGCACAGCAGCAAGGCGGATCCCGTGTCACTCCACCCTTCGATGGCCTCGATCGAGGGTAAGAAATGCTGAGCCTGAAAAACGAGCGGACGCTGTGGTGGATCCTGGGTTCGATTTTGCTCTTGCGTTTGGTGGGGCTGGGCATCTATCCACTGATGGACACATCGGAGGCTCGCTACGCTGAAATGGCTCGCAAGATGGTCGAGTTGAATGACTGGATCACGCCCATGTTCGACTACGGGGTACCGTTCTGGGGCAAGCCACCGTTGTCCTTCTGGACCCAGGCCGCAAGCATGACGGCCTTCGGCGTTAACGAGTTCGCTGCGCGTTTCCCGGCGTGGCTGCTGCACCTGGCAAGCTGTTTCATCATCATCAAACTCGGCACGCAGCAGATTTCCCGTAACGCCGGCATCTGGGCCGCCATTATCTTTTCCAGCACCACCCTTGGCCTAGTCTCCAGCGGTGTCGTGCTGACCGACCCTGTTTTGTCGTTCTCGATTCTGCTGGCCAGCTACGGTTTCTGGCGTTGGATGAAGTGCGCCAGCAAGGCGGATGCCTACCTGATGTTCGCAGGTCTCGGGCTGGGCTTGCTTGCCAAAGGCCCTCTGACCCTAGTGCTTATGGGGGCGCCGGCATTCGCCTGGTTCGTTATCTACAAGGAATGGGGACGGGTACTGAGGCTTCCCTGGATCAGCGGCCTTGTACTCATGTTCGGTATATCCGTGCCTTGGTATGTCGCGGCCGAGATGAAAACGCCCGGCTTCATGGAGTACTTCTTCGTTGGTGAGCACTGGAGCCGCTACGTCGTCAGTAACTGGGCGGGCGACCTATACGGCAGTGCTCATGCCAAGCCATATGGCACCATCTGGATCCAGCTCGGACTGTCGCTACTGCTGTGGGCCTTTTTCTTACCATTACTGATCCGCAAGCGTGAATCAATGCAGCGCTTCGAGGCTTACCTCTGGCTGTGGGCCTTGGCGACACCGGTCTTCTTCACATTTGCAGGCAACATTCTGTGGACCTACCTGCTACCTGCGCTGCCAGCCTGGGCATTGCTGCTATCCGGACGGATCAGCGATGTTGGCCCGAAGACTACATGGGCTGCCGCGGCGAGTGCATTGGTGTTACCAATCATCGGTGCGGGCATCATCTACGCCGGGGTACTTGAGGAGCGACCTCAGAATCAGCGAGATGTGGTTCAAGCCTGGCTCAATGTGCAGTCTGCTCATTCCGCTCCCCTGATCTATCCTGGCCGCCGCTCATACTCGTCGGAGTTTTACAGCAGCGGAAAGTCCGAGAACATCAAGGATCCTGCCAAGTGGCCGCAGGATGGCTCGTTCTATCTGTCCAGGCGCTTGCGAGACAGCAAGGATGGTCTGCCCGCTGATCTAGCATGTACAGCGATCACCGAAGCGAACGCCAGCCAGCTCATGCTGTGCCATTGGAAACGTACCGTACAAGGTGCCGAGGGTCTGGCTGGAGAAAGCAATGCGGAAACGCCTCGCAAGAACGAAGGCTAAATTCCAAGCACAAAAAAGCCAGGTTTTATCCTGGCTTTTTTGTCGATTTCTTTCGTCATTTGAAGTCCTATTTAACCGCCGATTAATTGTCGGCTTGTTCCTTACCATCCTTGCTTTCTTTCTTTTGCTCTTGAGCGACTTGTTGTTTGTTCTGGTCCGAAGAGTCATCGCTCCATAGGCGAGCCTGTTCGGTTCGGAAGTTTTCATTGAACTGTTTCGCTCGCTCGAAGCCACCTTCAGCGTAAGCGGTACCCATGAGACCCAGCAGCAGGCTGCCAATAGCGATAGATTTGACAAATTTCATTGTGAACCTCGGTTCATACTAGGCCTGCCTGATTAGCGGCCTTTGTTGGTTTGTAGTTTAGGAACGCGAAGCTAACGACAAGGTGAGTCAATAATTACAATTCCGTAATTTTGGCGGCAGGCAGGATGCGTTAAATCCTCAAATCTGGAAGGATCATGTCTATCTCGGCACTGTCGAGGGCGACTAAGAATTTTCTCTTAAATTACAATTTTGATATCTAGCGCGTTAATTCAGCGCGGCGTTGTTGGCCGCCCTAGGAGATAGCCATGAATGACATAGAGCCCTGGGCAGTTGCTATCGGTGACTTTCGCCGCTGCACTGAAAAACTCACTGTCCAGCTCGATGAGCTGACCTCGCAGACGCGGACCTCCAGCGCTGTTCTGGAGAGGTCGAACGAACTGGTGGAGCAGGTGGACGCTGTCGGCCGGCAGATTCAGGAGGAGGTGCGAAAGGCGGAGAAGGCTTGGTCGAACGCGGAGGAGGTTGCCTTGCGCGCCGCTGCATCAGCGTATTCAGCTGCATGCCGCGGAGTCGACACCGCCATCCAGCCACTGATCTCGGAGCTTACAGCAGCGACAAAGGCGGCGGACGCCTCTATCCAGGAGCTCAAGCGGGCACCGGTGCTGGCCAAGCGTTATGTGATGGTGGTCGCCACGTCGTTCTTCATTCTGGCGCTGATCTGTGTCTACTCGACCATGCGCCTGATCGATGCCGCCGGCAGCGTAAGTGCTCAAGAGAAAGTGAATGCTCAGTACTTCTCACACCTGTGGAAGAACGCCAATCCTGACGAGCAGAAGATCATCAAGTCGGTGATTCTGCGGTCGCCTATGGACCCTGTGGTCCTCCGGCACTGATGCATTGAGCAAACAAAAAGGCCCGTCGATGGACGGGCCTAATCATGTCTGCGCGGTTTAAGCGGCGGTCATTGCTGGCTGCAGTTGCTGGGCTGCGGGAAAGTGAAGGTGGAACCAGGTGAAGTTTTCTTCGGTCACCTCCACGCTCGCCGACCCTTGGTGCAGGCTCATGATCGACTGCACAATGGCCAAGCCAAGACCGGTACCGCCTTCGCTCCGTGCTCGGCTCTTGTCCACACGGTAGAACCGCTCAAATAAGTGCGCATGGTGTTCCTTGGCAATACCGCGGCCGGGGTTGCCGACACTCAAGGTCGTACCGCTCGCACTATGCTGCACCTTCACGTAGACCGTGCGGCCGCGAGGGCAGTAGCGGATCGCGTTCGACACGAGGTTTGAGACGGCCCGTTGAACCATCAGGCGGTTCCCGCGTACCACATCATCACTCCCAGAAATCTGCAGCTGGATCTCGCCTTCCTCTGCCGAAATGCTGAAGAGGTCGCATACGCGCTGAACCTCGTCGACCAGGGACACCGGTTCGAACTCCACCATGGACGCAGGGTGACTGACCTGGGCCAAGAACAGCATGTCGGAAACCATGCGGCTCATGCGGTCCAACTCTTCTGTGCACGACTCTAGAACCTCCCGGTACTCGGAAAGCGATCTTTCTCTGGTCAAGGCAACCTGGGCCTTGCCCATCAGGTTGGAAAGCGGTGCTCGAAGTTCGTGGGCAAGGTCGTCAGAGAACTGCGAGAGCTGCTGAACGCCATCATCCAGGCGAGCCAGCATGATGTTGATGCCGTCGGCGAGCTTCTTGAGTTCTGCCGGCATCCCATCAGTCGGAAGACGATGGTCGAGGCTCTCCGTTGAGATCTTTGACGCCACCTTGAGGAATTTGGTCAGCGGCAGCAGGCCTCTGCGCACGGTCCACCAGCCAATGGCCAAGATCAGTGCGAGGATGACGGGGGACATCATCAAGGCCCAAGTCAGCAACGCATCAAGCAGTGCCTCACTGGATGACTGGTCCATGGTCATATAGACGCTGACCTCTGTTCCATCGCCCAAGCGCATGATCCGAGAAGCACTCAGCAGAGGACGGTCCTGCGTATCACGCCATTCATGCTCTTTAGGCTGGGCCGCCGGCTGAAACTTGTGCACCTCCAGATTGACCTGTTTCGAGCCAATCGAGAGCAGAGGAGTCTGATTCTGTGAGGTATCGAATATGCTCACATACAGGTTGTTGTGGCCCATGACCAAATCGACAAGCTGATGTGCATCTGCGTTGACGCCGGAGATATCCGGGATGGTGGACAGGTTGTGAGCCATCCCCGCCATCTTTACTTCCAGGTCCGCTCGGGCATTTCTTTCCAGAGCCTTACCTACCATCAGATAGCCAAAGGTGGCGAACAGAAGCAGCAACGCTGCGCTCATCAACCCAACTTTTAACCCCAGCTTTGCAGCCAGGCTGAATGGCCTCATGCGCGTTCCTCAAAAACGTACCCAACGCCACGAAGCGTGTGAATGAGCTTGGTTTCAAACGGGTCATCGATCTTCGAGCGCAAGCGCCGGATGGCTACATCGATGACATTGGTGTCGCAATCGAAATTCATATCCCAGACCAACGAGATGATCTGGGAACGAGTCAGCGCTTCGCCCGTTCGGCTCATGAGCAGGTGCAGAAGCGCAAATTCCTTGGTGGTGAGATCGATGCGTGTGCCACCGCGGAAGACGCGATGGCGGACGGAGTCGAGTTCCAGATCCGCAATTTTCAGCGAGCTCTTCTCGACCAACTCATCACCACGGCGTTGCAGCGAACGGATGCGAGCAAGCAGTTCAGGGAATTCGAATGGCTTCACAAGGTAGTCATCCGCGCCGCCGTCCAAGCCCTTGAGCTTGTCATTGATGCGTCCGCGGGCGGTCAGCATGATGATGCGGACCCGGCTGGTCTTACGGATGGTTTCCAGCAGGTCCCAGCCGTCGATACCGGGGAGGTTCACGTCCAGAAGGACCAACGAATAGACATTAGTGTTGAACAAGTGCAGGGCATCTACACCGTTGTGCACGATATCTACGACATACCCGCTTTCGGATAGGCCCTGCTGAAGATATTCGGCAGTTTTAATTTCGTCTTCCACAACTAGAACGCGCATAACTTATCTCAAGGTGTGAGGAAGGAGTTGGCCTAATCCGCCAAGATTATGGTTGCAGGCTGTTCGAAAGATAGGCTGAGGGTATGGCATGTGGTAGTCGCTACCTCTGTCCATACGCCGGGTCACCTGAGGACGCTTGAATCTTAACGCGAAGAAGCTGGCCGCGGCGAAATCCTACAAATTTGTAATGTAGCCGCAAGATTTCTGACAGTCATGCAGGCTCCAGCTCTGAGCTTAGCGGATTCTGGGGTCTGCGACGGTGTATGACAGCTTCGCCTGACAGGCGGAATCGGCCATGACAGGCAGTATTTCGGTCGCCAGCTTGCAGAGACTGGCGCTGGCCTTGCATCGAGTGCGCCACGCAGGCAGTCCCCATGCACGGCCGCGAACTGCTACGCCTTTCTGCGAATTAGTTCACTTGGTGGCTCAGTAGTCTTCCGAATAATTACCTTACAATCTATTACATGTCCAAATTGTAATTGCGCGATCATCTTGGTGTTAGCCTCCTTTGCTAGTTTAAGGGCAGCGGAAGAGGCATCGCTGCTTTGGAAATTGTCTCATTTCAAAGCAGCTTGGCAAGAGCAGCGGGCAGTTGTTCTCGTCAATGCATTCACCTGTAAACCATACGCTCCTTTGGTAGGTGAATTTTAGCGCCCCCCTACGGGCGCTTTTTTATTAAGGGACTTCTTATGAACACTACTGTATCAGCGATCGCCGTGTTTATGCTCTTCACATCACTAACAGCCAATGCACAAAGCGGTATGGAAATAAACCAACGCATTGAGCGTTCTGCTAGAGAGGCTACTGCGGATTATGCTCAGCGCGTAAAAAAGCCCATGCCTCAACTTGAAGACTATGCCTACGGTATGGACCTTGACGTTGGTAAGTTGGTGTATGTATCACCCAGCGTGCGGTACTGCGGTAATGTAAGAAGTATGATGACCTACGAAGACTCGAAAGGCGAGCTGCACATGGTTCGCTACCTGGTGAAGGGCGAGTGTATTAACAGCCGTTAAGGCTCATCAAGATGATGTCTGCGGTCGCCGGATCATAGAAGCTCAATGCCGAACCGGCGCAGCAGTACGGCGAAACATCCGAAACTGGCCATTGTGATGAGGATGCTGCTGATAAGGGTCGGCCAGAAGCCGAGCTTAGGTAGCAGCAACGGGAACGCGATAAACATCGGCAGTGTAGGAAGCACGTACCAGAACGTGTACCAAGCATGATTGGAGATCTTCTCCATGCTCTGGTTCTCCAAATAGAGCCAGACCAGCGTCAAGACAGTGACCAGGGGTAGGGCGGCGACCAGGCCGCCCAGCTTGTCACTGCGTTTCGCCAGCTCTGATACGAGAATCACTATTCCGGCAGTGAGTAGGTACTTCGTGATGATCCAAGCCATCGCTGAACCTTCTGGGGATTGTGGACGGGGGAGGTGAAGCCATTCTCCAACCCCTCTCGAAGTGCTCCTGCCGTTTACGCCATCCCTCATCGCATTTCTTCTACAACATCCCCCTCAGCCAGGAAGGGGATGTGTCTGCATGGTGTTTACCGATCGATCAGTGCGAGGGCGAGGGAACGCTCTCGTGGAAAGCTGCCCGCTCGATCTGGATGGTGCAGTGATGGATTTCAAATCCATCGCTGACAGCATCCACGACGGCCGCCAACACAGCATCCCCATCTGCAGAATCCCGTACCACTACGTGCGACGTCATCACGTTGCTGCCACTGCTGACGGCCCAGACGTGCAAGTCATGAACGTCCGTGACCCCATCTACGCCGCGGATGGTGGCCTCGATTGCCGTAACGTCGAGCCCCCTCGGCACACCCTCCATGAGAATCCCCAGGCTTTCGCGAAGCAACTGCCACGTCCGCGGCAGTACCCAAAGTCCGATTGCCACAGCGACAATCGTGTCGACCCAGGTCCAGCCCGTGAAGCGGATGATGAGTGCTGCAATGATTACGCCTAGCGAGCCGAGCATGTCGCTCCAAACTTCGAGGTAGGCGCCTTTGACGTTAAGGCTCTCGTTGCTCGCAGATGCCAGAAGGCGCATCGAGATTAGGTTGATGATCAGGCCGGCGATTGCGATCCACATCATCGCCCCGGTAGCGATCTCCGCCGGCATGAAAAAGCGCTGGTAGGCCTCGTACAAGATGTACATCGCCACCAGGAAGAGCAGCACGGCGTTGAACGTCGAAGCCAGAATCTCCAGGCGCGCATAGCCGAAGGTTCTTTTCTGATCCGCCGGGCGCTTGGCTATCTGAAGTGCAATCAGTGAGATCGCCAAGGCGGCAGTATCTGTGAACATGTGGGATGCGTCAGACAGCAGCGCCAGGCTGCCGGTAATCCACGCACCGATCACTTCTGCAATCATGAAGCTGCCAGTCAAGGCGAGCGCCATGATTAGCTTCTTCTGATGCCCCTCGCGTACTGCAGCGCTGCCATGGTCATGATTTGAACCCACGTATTTCTCCTTGCGCAGGGTTGTGGTCTCGTTGGCCTTCCTGTCTGCCTATCGTTAGAGCGTCGCTTGGCCACACTGACTGCAGAATTTTGCTCCTGCGCTCAGCAACGAGCCACAGGCGGTGCAACCACTCGATAGTGGTGTTCCGCAGTTTAGACAAAAGCGTGCTGACGGATCGTTGGCCGTCCGGCACTGCCTGCAGCCCTGCAGATCTTTAATGGGGGCTGGAGTGGCATGGCGCCCGCCGTCATACACCTGGTTGCCGCCGTCGCAGCCCTGCTGCCGGCCATGGCGATCGTATTGCTCGGCCCCATGTCCCCCGCTGTGGTGCTTGCCTCCACCGTGGTTTCCACGGCCATGGTGCCCGCCCAGGATATTTTTGAAAAAGCTCATGGTATTCGCCCCTCATTGATGGGTGACATATTAACGAGCAAAAGTTGAAAAGAATGTTCTGCTCGCGAGAAAGACTTGTAAGTTAAAGTGAAAGTTCAAAATTAGCCTACGTCAAAACGAAGCCGTTTTGTTTGTGAAATTAAATTTATCTAGCTGAGCGGTGCTCTGCGTTTAATAGATGGTGTCGCCCTAATTTTTATCATAGCCTGGTCGATGGCAATTAAAACAGCAGTTATTGCATTTCTGTCAGCATTGTAATCACGAGGTCATCGTGTCGTTATCAGGCGCCGGAAATAATGCGCTCAGCGAGATTTATTTCTCTTTTGTCCCTATGCCTCACACATTCTAAGCGTCTCCAACGCCTAGGCCCTAAGGCCTCTGGCGCTCCGCACATTGCGCAATCGCTCAGCATCTGTCGATGGTTTGCCAAGCAGCTCCCGCTAACTCCACAGCTAACGCATGGATAAGCAGCCTCTCAGAGTTTGATAATGACACCTTCAAAATCCATTGTTCACACCCTGTTAAGTAAATGGATCTTTGCTATTCGCACTGCCCGACAGGAAGGCATCAGCACTAATCTGCTCATTGGGCTGGTAACTCTTTGGTTGCTGCTATTCGCGAATGCTGAGCTCTGGAGCGTGCTCTGGAAGCTGGTATTCAAAACCGATGAAGTGAACTGGCTGCTAGCAGCTAGCCTCCCAGTCATAGTATTCGCATGGGTGTTTACGGTTCTGAGCTTGCTGTCATGGGCGCGGCTGACCAAACCTTTTCTATGTCTCGTACTGATCAGCGCGGCTTTTGGGATGGTCTGAAAAAGACTTCCTGATTTTGACAAAATACCCGGACCCCACCCGCC
>OJST01000206.1_pt1 | contig 16737 bp, 18 predicted proteins | sample 1599491 | NCBI WGS metagenome assembly OJST01 (sample SAMN04436635, study PRJEB24849) | human gut metagenome | biome: human gut; feature: NICU; material: stool | host: Homo sapiens | place: USA: Saint Louis, MO | collected 2010-02-10
GGCGAGGGCACAGAGCAGGGGCAGACAGCAGCGCAGTGACACGGTCGGTTTCCGCAGGCGAGGGGCCGCCATCATAGCCCCGGCGAGCGCCGGAACAGCCCGCTGAGAAGGTGCAGGAAACCGGTCATCGCCCGCCGTACGACCATCAGTGAGAGAGTCAGCACGACCGCAAGCATGGCGACCTGCATCGATTGCCCCGCGAGGCGCACCACCGCCGGCCACAGGCCCGGGCTGGTCAGCCAGGGCATCAGTTCCGCCGCGGTTGTCCTGGCCACTTTCATGTACATCACGGCCAGCACGAACAGCACCAGCAGCGAGGTGCGGCTGGCGTGGAAGAACGGGAGTGCATTGGCCGGCCTGCCAAGCCACTGCTGCAGCAGCGTTCGCCACAGCACTGGCAGGGTCAAGGCACCGACCAGTATCAGCACCATCGACATTTCCCACAGCCCCGGCAGGTGGGCGGGTTCCGCTCTACCTGTGAGGTGCGGGCCGAACATGCCGATCGCCAGCCCGGCCAGCAGGCACACGGGCGACAGCAGGGCCAGGCTGCGCAGCAGCCAGTGCCTGCCGCCGGGGTCGCGGGCGCTGATGCGGCGCAAGGTGTAAGCGCCCAGCACCAGCAGGCCCGCGAGCAGGCCGGCGGCCATCGCAAACGTCGTGAAGCTGTTCCCTGGGTTCATCCTTTTTCCTTCCGCGTCCTGGCCGGTGTTGAACAGTAGCTCAGAGCATGGGCTGGCACTCCAGCCGTGGCGCAGTCAGGGCGGATTCCAGCGCGTGGCCGCTGGGTACCAGCGCAGCCTGACCGGGTAGCCCAGTCGCGCCTGCAGGTGGTCACGCACGGCCGCCGCCGTCGCGCGGTTGGCTGGGGTATCCCGCAGCTCCACCTCCAGCTCCCCGGTCTTGACATCCAGGCCATGGCCGAACAGGTCGGGCAGCTGGGCCCGCAGCCAGTCCTGCTGTGCGTGCAGGCGGCGCGTCATCTCCGCTTCGGTCATCGCGGCGCCGGTGATGTAGCGCACACGTTGCGGGCCATCCGCCCCTGGATGTGTCTCATCGGCCTCGGGTGCGGCGCCTGTCAGTCGCACGACAACGTTCCAGCCCCTCGCATTGTCCACCCAGATGCCGGCCAGACGTGCCGCGTGCCGCGCTTCCAGGCGCTCGATCAGTGCCCGTTGCTGGGCAGTGGCGACGATGTTGCGGGTTTCGCCCTCGCTGCTGCCGAAGAACGCCCGTAATTCGGCGATCTTTGCGGCGATGTCGGCCTCGCTGTCGCTGGCGGGGAACGGTGAGGGACGGTCAGGATCGGGCATCAGGCCTGCCCCGGACTGCAGTAGCGCGGCAAGCACAAGTGCGGGCAGGGTCATGCTGCGCTCCTCTTCCGTGAGTGCGTGGGCTCGGAACAGGGCCCGGTGTCAGCGCTCGCCCGCGTAGGGGTCGTCGATGCCCAGCTCGGCCAGGATCTCCCGTTCCAGCTGTTCCATCGCTTCGGCTTCCTTGTCGTCCTCGTGGTCCCAGCCGAGCAGGTGCAGCACGCCGTGCACGGTCAGGTGCGCGTAGTGGGCGTTGAGCGCCTTGCCCTGTTCGTCGGCCTCCCGCGCTACGACAGGTGCACAGATCACCAGATCGCCGAGCAGCGGGAACTTGACGCCCTTGGGCAGGCCTTCGGGCACGTCGGCCGGGAAGCTGAGCACGTTGGTGGCGTAGTCCTTGCCACGGTAGTGGCGGTTCAACGACTGGCCTTCCTTGGCGTCGACCACGCGGATGGCCAGGTCGGCCTCGCGGATGCGGCCCTTCAGCGCGGCAGCCACCCACCTGCGGAAGCTCACTGCCGCCGGCAGACCGGCACGCGGCAGGGCATAACTGACGGCGACGTCCAGTCGCACGGGACCACGGGTCATGGAGTTGCTCCAGGTTGGATCTGATGCAGGTCGCGGCGGTCGTAGGCGCTGACGATACGCGCCACCAGCGGGTGGCGGACCACGTCGCGGGATTCGAAGAAGGTGAAGCTGACACCCTCCACGTCGCGCAGCACATCGATGGCGTCGCGCAGGCCCGACTTCACGTGCTTGGGCAGGTCGGTCTGGGTCAGGTCACCGGTGACCACCGCGGTGGAGCCGTAGCCGAGGCGGGTCAGGAACATCTTCATCTGCTCGATGGTGGTGTTCTGTGCTTCGTCCAGGATCACGAACGCATCGTTGAGCGTGCGGCCGCGCATATAGGCCAGCGGCGCGATCTCGATGACGTTCCTTTCCAGCAGCTTGACCACCTTTTCCACGCCCATCATCTCGTACAGGGCGTCGTACAGCGGTCGCAGATAGGGATCGACCTTCTGGCTCAGGTCGCCGGGCAGGAAGCCCAGCTTCTCGCCGGCTTCCACCGCGGGACGGACCAGGATCAGCCGCTGCACGCGCGATTCGTTCAGTGCTTCGACCGCGCTGGCCACGGCCAGGAAGGTCTTGCCGGTGCCGGCCGGCCCGATGCCGAAGTTGATGTCGTGGGTTGCGATCTGGTGCAGGTAGCGGGCCTGGTTGGCACCGCGCCCGCGTACCGTGCCGCGCTTGACCTTGATCGCCACCTCCTGCGCTTCGTAGGAGCGCTCGGCGATCTGCTCGACATTGGCCTGCGTCAGGCGCAGGTGGATGGCGTGGTTGTCGAAGGTCGTTTCGCCGGCTTCGGCGTACAGCGCTTCAACCAGCTTCTGCGCCTCGACGATGGCTTCGTTCGGCCCGCTGATGCGGAACACGAAGCCACGGTTGGCGATTTCCACGCCGAGTTTCAGTTCGATCTGCCGCAGGTGCCCGTCGAACGGGCCACACAGGTTGGCCAGCCGTTCGTTGTCTTCCGGCGACAGGGTGAAGTCTCGATGCTCGATGCTTTTCATTGCTTCGGGTGGGGCGGACGCCTTCCACCGCAGTGTATTCAGGGGAGACAAGGGTAGCGCGCGTGCGGGGCACACGGCCAGCAGACGGTCGATACAGCGTTTTCCACACCCGGTGTGGACGGGGGGCGCGAAAACCTGTGGATAGACCTTCGCAATGCTTGTGCCACAAGGCCCATGAGGTCCTGGTGAAAAAAACGTCATGGTCGCTCGTCGCTTCGGCAGCACTGCCACGGGGGCCTGCACGGGGGCATTCATCGTGACGACAGTGCAGGTTTCGTTGCCGGGCGAGCAACAAAGCCGCGCGCTGGCGGATTTCCACAACGGTTGTGGAATGATGCCGAATCAACCTGTGGATAGGTGGTGCGGAGCCTTGCCGCAAAAGGCGTGCCGGCGCGTGGCGAAAAAACCGTCAGGGCTGATTGGAATCATTGAGGGTGCACGGGGCACATGGCACCGTGTCGCCGTCGCAGGAGGGGATGGCATGGGCATCGGCAACGGGATGCGAGGAATCGGACTGGCGGGCATCGGCCTGCTGGCCGGGTGTGGGCAGTCAACACCGACTGCACTGGGCACGCTGGAGTGGGACCGGATCACGGTGCCGGCGCCGGCGGCCGAAGTGATCGCCACGGTGGAGGTGCGCGAGGGACAGCAGGTCAAGGCCGGCGCCGTGCTGATGCAGCTCGACCCGGCCCGCGGCGACGCGCAGTTCGCCGCAGCGCAGGCTGATACGGCGCGTGCGCAGGCGCAGCTGGAAGAACTGAAGATCGGCCCACGCCAGGAGCAGATCGCGCAGGCCCAGGCGCAACTGGCCGCGCTGCGCGCACAGGCTGCCGAAGCAAGTGCCTATTACCGACGGGTCCAGCCGTTGGCACAGCAGCGCTTGATTGCCGCCGCTGAGCTGGATCGTGCACGTGCCGCCGCCGGCAATGCCGAGGCCAGCGTTCGTGCTGCCGAGCAGGCCTGGCTGGAGCGGGTGCACGGCAGCCGTGTGCAGGATATCGCCCAGGGCCAGGCCGCCGCCGATGCCGCGCAGGCGCAACAGGCAGTGCAGGCCGTGAACCTGCAGAAGCTGCAATTGCGTGCGCCGCGCGACGGCGTGGTCGATGCCCTGCCTTACCGGCAGGGCGACCAGGCGCCGGTCGGCGCGCCGCTGGCGGTGATGCTGGTCGGCGAGCGCCCCTATGCGCGCGTCTACCTGCCGCAGCCATTGCGGTTGCAGGTCAAGGTCGGGCAGGTCGCGCAGGTGCACCTGGAAGGGCAAGGCACTGCGTTGAAGGGGCATGTGCGCTCGATCCGCAGCGAGCCTTCATTTACTCCGTACTACGCACTGACCGGTGACGACGTCGCGCGCCTGAGCTACCTCGCCGAGATCGAAGTGGACGCTCCTTCCGACATGCAGAAGCTGCCGGCGGGAATGCCGGTGCAGGTGAGCTTCTGAACACCGGCAACGACATCGCGGTGCATGCCCAGGGCCTGACCCGCCGCTTCGGCGATCTGCTGGCCGTGGACAATGTCGACCTGACCGTGCCGCGTGGCCAGGTCTATGGCTTCCTGGGCCCGAACGGGTCGGGCAAGTCGACCACCATCCGCATGCTGTGCGGCCTGCTGGAACCGAGTGCCGGCCAGATCGAGGTGCTCGGCCTGGCCGTGCCGGAGCAGGCCGAGGCACTGCGCCGGCGCATCGGCTACATGACCCAGCGCTTCTCGTTGTATGAAGACCTTTCGGTGCGCGAGAACCTGGAATTCCTCGCCGCCATCCAGGACCTGCCGCGTACGCAGGCCCGGCAGCGGGTCGACGAACTGCTGCAGCAGTACCGTCTCCTGGACCGGCAGCCGCAGCTGGCCGGCACCCTCAGTGGTGGCCAGAAGCAGCGCCTGGCGCTGGCCGGCGCCGTCGTGCACGCGCCCGAGCTGTTGTTCCTGGACGAGCCGACCAGCGCGGTCGACCCGGAGTCACGCCGCGATTTCTGGGAGGCCCTGTTTGAACTTGCCGACGCCGGTACCACCGTGCTGGTATCGACCCACTACATGGACGAAGCCGAGCGCTGCCACCGGCTGGCGATCCTCGATCGAGGCGCGCTGGTCGCCGATGGCACGCCGGCCGAACTGTGTGCACGGCTGGACGGCCGCACGCTGCAGGTCACGTCGGCGCAGCCGCGGCAGGCCAGCCGCGCATTGTCTGAGCTGCCCGGCGTGCTGAGCGTGGCACAGATCGGCACGCAGCTGCGCGTGCTGTGCAGCGAGGCGGCCGCCGATACGCCAGCGTTGCGGCGCGCGCTGGCCAGCGCCGACCCGCAGGCCCGCATCGAGGCGGTGGCGCCGAACCTGGAAGACGTCTTCGTCGCCGCCACCCGCGGCCGTGGCCGGGAGCCAGCGGCATGAACCTGCGCCGGCTGTGGGCGATCATGCTCAAGGAATTGCGCCAGCTGCGCCGCGACCGCATCACGCTGGCGATGATCGTCGGCATTCCGGTGATGCAGCTGCTGCTGTTCGGCTACGCGATCAATCTCAACCTGCGCCACCTCGACGCAGGTGTCGCCGACCAGGCCAACAGTGCGGCGTCACGCGCGCTGGTGCAGGACATGGTCGCCACCGGCGTGATCACGCCGCGCAGCGAAGCCTATACGCCCGACCAGTTGATGCAGGCGCTGCGGCGTGGCGAGATCAGTGTCGGCATCGTGGTGCCGGCCGACTTCGAGCGCCGTCGCTTCGATGGACGCGAGGCGGTGCAGGTGCTGGTTGATGGCAGCGACACCGTGGTGCAGAGCGCGGCGATCCAGCTGGCGCAGGTGCCGCTGGAGACGCGACCGACCAGCAACACGCGGCCGCTGCGCGAAGGCAGCATCGCCGGGGGTCCAATCAGCGTGACCAGCTTCTACAACCCGCAGCGGCGTTCGGCGGTGAACATCGTGCCAGGCCTGATCGGGGTGATCCTGACCATGACCCTGGTGATGTTCACGGCGGTGGCGGTGGTGCGTGAACGCGAGCGCGGCAACATGGAGCTGCTGATCGCCACGCCGGTGTCGCGCAGCGAACTGATGGTGGGCAAGGTGCTGCCCTATGCAGCCATCGGCCTGCTGCAGACCACGCTGGTGCTGGTGCTGGGCACCTGGCTGTTCCAGGTGCCGATCCGAGGCAGCCTGCTCGATATCTACCTGGCCGCGGTGCTGCTGGTGCTGGCCAACCTCGCACTGGGGCTGCTGATTTCCACGCGCGCGCGCTCGCAGTTCCAGGCGATGCAGATGACCCTGTTCCTGTTCCTGCCGTCGATCCTGCTGTCGGGCTTCATGTTCCCGTTCGCGGGCATGCCGCGGCCGGTGCAATGGCTGGCCGAAGTACTGCCGCTGACCCACTTCCTGCGCCTGGTGCGCGGCATCATGCTGCGCGGCGCCTCGCTGTGGGAGCTGTGGCACGACGCGCTGGCGCTGCTGGGCTTCATCGCGGTGATGATGACCCTGGCGATCCTGCGTTTCCGCAAGCGTTTGGATTGAGGCATGCCGACCAACGGTCGGCATCCACCCCGGCAGGTGCCGGCCGCCTGCTGGCATCAATTCCGGCAGGTGCCGGCCACTGGCCGGCATCAATTCGGTGGGTGCCGACCGTTGGCCGGCATCAATTCGGTGGGTGCCGACCGTTGGCCGGCATCAACTCCGGTGGGTGCCGACCGTTGGTCGGCGCACCTTATTCCGCCACCACGCGCGCGCGCAGCGAATTGGTCAGCGCCTCGGTGATCACCACATCCACGAACTGGCCGATCAGCCGCGCCGGCGCCGGGAAGTTCACCGAACGCATGTTCTCGGTCTTGCCGGTCAGTTCGTTCGGGTTCTTGCGCGAAGGGCCTTCCACCAGCACGGTCTGCACGGTACCGACCATCTTCTCGGAGATGCCGGCGGCGTGCGCATTGATGCGCTCCTGCAGGCGCGACAGGCGCGCGTGCTTCTCGGCATCGCTGATCGTGTCCTCCAGGTCGGCCGCCGGGGTCCCCGGGCGGCGCGAATAGATGAAGGAGAAGCTGTGGTCGAAGCCGATGTCCTCGATCAGCTTCATGGTCTTCTCGAAATCGGCATCGGTTTCGCCGGGGAAGCCGACGATGAAGTCCGAGCTGATCGAGATGTCCGGGCGCACCGCGCGCAGCTTGCGGATCTTCGACTTGAATTCCAGCGCGGTATAGCCGCGCTTCATCGCCGACAGTACGCGGTCGCTGCCGGCCTGCACCGGCAGGTGCAGGAAGTTGGCCAGCTGCGGCACGTCGCGGAACGCATCGATCAGCGAGTCGCTGAACTCCAGCGGGTGCGAGGTGGTGAAGCGGATGCGGCCGACGCCGTCGATCTCGGCGATGGTCCGGATCAGCAGGCCGAGATCGGCGAACTCGCCATCTCCATAGGGGCCGCGATAGGCATTGACGTTCTGCCCGAGCAGGTTGATTTCGCGCACGCCCTGCGCGGCCAGCTGCGCCACTTCCACCACCACGTCCTCGAACGGGCGGCTGACTTCGGTGCCGCGGGTGTAGGGCACCACGCAGAACGAGCAGTACTTGGAGCAGCCTTCCATGATCGACACGAACGCCGAAGCGCCTTCGGCGCGCGGTTCCGGCAGGCGGTCGAACTTCTCGATCTCGGGGAAGCTGATGTCCACCTGCGGGCGCTTCTGCTCGCGGCGTGCGCGGATCAGTTCCGGCAGGCGGTGCAGGGTCTGCGGGCCGAACACAAGGTCCACGAACGGCGCACGCTTGATGATCGCCTCGCCTTCCTGCGAGGCAACGCAGCCGCCCACGCCGATGATGACCTCGCGGCCCTTGTTCTTCAGGCCCTTCCACACGCCCAGCTGGCTGAACACCTTCTCCTGCGCCTTCTCGCGGATGGAACAGGTGTTGACCAGGATGACGTCGGCGTCTTCCGGGGTATCGGTCAGTTCCAGGCCATCGCTGGCGGCGAGCACGTCGGCCATCTTGGCCGAGTCGTACTCGTTCATCTGGCAACCGTGGGTCTTGATGTACAGCTTGCCTTTCACCTGGTCGGGCTTGCGCGGACCGGCGGGCAGGGCAACGAGCGGGGCACCGCCCGGCGTGGCGGGCGGAAAGACGTCTGGCGTCCCGGTCATGGCGCTTAATCCATTCGGGTGGCGGGAAAGCCGGCAATTCTACCTGCATCCCGGCGCGTACGCCGGCCCAGTAGAGCCAGGCCATGCCTGGCTGTATTCATCCACCCATGGCGTGGATCTACTGGAACTGCGGGTCCGCCCCCCGGCCGCGCCCGGCGGCACGCCTCAGGCCGCCACCAGCTCCGCATCGATCTGCCGCGAACGGTCGAACGCGGTCATCGCGCTCATCCGTGCGATGTAGTCAGCCGTGGCCGGCGCCGGCTGTACCAGGCCAAAGGCCGTGGTCCACGCCAGTGCATTGCCCCACAGCACGTCGGCGGCGCTCATGACCTCGCCCAGCAGGTACGGGCCCTGCGCCAGCTGGGCCTCGACCACCTGCAGCACGGTCTCGGCATCGTTGTACGGCGACATCAGGCGCGGCGGCGGCTCGCGGTGCATCGCCTTGTCGATCATCGCCGGCTCGAAACAGGCGCCATAGAAGGCCATCCAGCGCAGGTAGGGGCCGCGCAGGGCGTCGCCGATCGGCGGTGCCAGCCCGGCTTCCGGGTAAAGGTCGGCCAGGTACAGGTAGATCGCCACCTGCTCGGTCACCAGTGCGCCGTTGTGGACGATGGCCGGCACCTTGCCCATCGGGTTGATGGCCAGGTAGGCCGGGGCCAGGTTGGCGCCGGCTTTCAGGTCCAGCACCTGCATGCGGTAGTCGGCACCCAGCGCTTCGAGCAGGGCCACGGCGCCGCTCGAGCGGGAACGGGCGGCGTGGTAAAGGGTGATCTGGCGTGAATTCATGGCATTGCTCCTTGCGGTGGGTGGTGAACTGGAGGCCATCCTGGGGCACTATTGCGGACGACTTCTGTCCTCGATCCTTCATGCGCCATACCGCCCATCGTCTGCTGCGCCTGATCGCCCTGCTGCAGGCCCGCCGCCAGTGGTCCGGGGCCGAGCTGGCCGAGCGCATGGGCGTGGACCGGCGCAGCATCCGCCGTGATATCGAGCGCCTGCGCGAGCTGGGCTATCCGGTGCAGGCCTCGTCCGGGGTCGGCGGCGGCTACCAGTTGGGGGCCGGGGCCCCGGTGCTGCCGATGCTGCTGGACGAGGAGGAGGCGACCACCCTGGCCATCGCCCTGCGCGCAGCCTCGGCCACCGTTGCCGGGATCGACGACACCGCGCGTGGCCTGTTGTCCAAGCTCGATCCGTTGGTGCCGACCCGTCGTCGCCAGCAGGCCGGCGAGGTGCATGCAGCGACGGCCACCCTGTCCGACCTTCCGTCCACCGACGCACGCCTGCTCGGGCGGCTGGCCCAGCACTGCCGACAGGCGTCACGGCTGGCCTTCGAGTACCGCAGCGCGCAGGAAGCCGTCACCCAGCGCGAGGTCGAGGCCCAGCACCTGGTCAATTACGGGCGACGCTGGTATCTGCTTGCCTGGGACCTGGGGCGGCAGGACTGGCGCACCTTGCGCGTGGACCGCATGGGCGCCGTACGTGAGTGCTCCGGGCCGGGCCTGCACCGGCGCACCCCGGCGCCGCCCGATGTGATGGTGCGGCAGGCGGTCAGCCAGGCGCCGTTCGCGCTGCAGGCCATCCTCCGCCTGGCCGGCAGCCATTCCGAGCTGGAAGGCCGCATCCCGCCGTGGTGTGGAGTGCTGGAAGCGGATGGCCCCGACCACTGCCTGCTGCGCATGGGCGCCGAGAGCCGCGGCATGATGCTGGCGCAGATTCTCAGCCTGGACCGCCTGCCCGTGGCGCTTTGGACCACCCCGCCGGGCCTGCGCGACGAACTGGCGCAGCGCCTGGCGGGCCTCGGCCAGCTGCTGGCTGTGCCGCCGGTCACAGGCTGAGCCACGTCGCTTGGCAAGCCCCGGCGAAGCTGGGACACTCGCCGCCATGAAGGGGATACTGGGGACAACGGCGATCATCATCGCTGCGCTGACCGCTGCGCCGGCCAGCGCTGGAACCCTGTACAAGTGCCAGGGCGCTGACGGCGTCACCAGTTATGTGAGCAAGCGGGTGGCCGGCGCGCGCTGCAGCACCATCAGCTACACCCGTGACACCCGCCCGGCACCTCGACCGGTGGTGGCCGCGCCCAGGCCGGCATCCACCACGGTGGCCAGCATCGAACGCAACCCGGTGGCCGTTGCCGCGAGTGCCGCAGCGCCGGCAACGGTCGCGCCTGCGTCCGTGCCGGCATCCGGTCCCGCACAGCCGGTCGCCTCACGCAGCGGGCGCATGGTCAGTGGCCAGGTGTATTCCTTCATGAAGGATGGCGTGCGCCACTACACCAGTGCGCGCCCGACACAGGTGGCCAACCTCGGCCCGGTCCGGACCATCCGCTACAGCTTCATGGAGCGCTGCTATGCCTGTGGGGTCAATCCACGCGTGGACTTCGGCACCGTGCGACTGAACACCTCGGCCTTCCAGGCCGAGATCACCTCGGCCGCGCGCGAGTTCGGCGTGGAGGAGGCGGTGGTGCGCGCCATCATCCATGCCGAGTCGGCCTACAACCCGACCGCGCTCAGCCGTGCTGGCGCGCAGGGCCTGATGCAGCTGATGCCGCCGACCGCCGCGCGCTTCGGCGTAAGCGATTCCTATGACGCCGGGCAGAACATCCGTGGCGGCGTGCAGTATCTTGCGTGGTTGCTGAAACGCTTCAATGGCGACCTGACCCTTGCCGCAGCCGGCTACAACGCTGGCGAAGGCGCGGTCGACCGCCACGGTGGCGTGCCGCCCTACAGCGAGACCCAGTACTACGTGCGCCGGGTCGGGCAACTGGCCGAACGTTACCGCACCGCCCTGAGTCACCAGTAGGCGCCGACCGTTGATCGGCACTCCTTTGAAAGGTAGTGCCGGCCGCTGGCCGGCAACCCCGCAATCAATGTTGTTGCAATGCGTTGTGTGGCGCGCGACGGTTCCGCTACACTCGACCGTGATTCAATGCGGCTCTGGCCCCCACCGGATCCGCTGGCAGCCTTAAAGCTACCTAATCAATATCGGAGTGCCGGATGGCCAACGATGGGGTACACGATCCAGTCAACACCGGACGTCGGCGTTTTCTTTCTGCCACCACAGCCGTGGTGGGCGCCGTTGGCGTCGGATTCACCGCCGTTCCTTTCATCAAATCCTGGAACCCCAGTGCCCGCGCCAAGCTTGCCGGCGCACCGGTGGTGGCCGACATCAGCGCCCTGCAGGAAGGCCAACGCCTGATCGTGGAATGGCGTGGCCAGCCGATCTGGATCGTCAAGCGGTCCAAGGCCATCCTCGATGCGCTGCACGGGCTGGACGGCCGTCTCAAGGACCCCGAGTCCGGCGAGAAGGACCAGCAGCCGGACTACGTGCTGAAGCAGAACCCCGAACTGCGCTCGATCAAGCCGGATATCTCCGTACTGGTCGGCCTGTGCACGCACCTGGGCTGCTCGCCGGAAATGGTCGCCGAAATCCGGCCTGAGCCCTACGACCCGCAGTGGAAGGGCGGTTACTTCTGCCCGTGCCACAAGTCGCGCTTCGACATGTCCGGACGCGTCTTCAAGGACGTGCCGGCGCCGATCAACCTGAAGGTGCCCGCGCACCATTACCAGGACGACAACACCATCATCATCGGTGTCGATCCGCAGGGGGCTGCCTGATGGCCAATATCCTCAGCCGTACCGCCAGCGGCGTGGCCGACTGGGTCAACGCCCGCGCGCCCGGCCTGATGCCGGTCTACCGGAAGCACGTCAGCGAGTACTACGCGCCGAAGAACTTCAACATCTGGTACTACTTCGGTTCGCTGGCGCTGCTGGTGCTGGTCAACCAGATCGTCACCGGCATCTTCCTGACGATGCACTACAAGACCAGCGCCGCCGAGGCGTTCGGCTCCATCGAATACATCATGCGCGATGTGGAGTGGGGCTGGCTGATCCGCTACATGCACTCCACCGGTGCCTCGCTGTTCTTCATCGTGGTCTACCTGCACATGTTCCGTGGCCTGCTGTACGGCAGTTACCAGAAGCCGCGCGAGCTGGTGTGGATCCTCGGCATGCTGATCTACCTGGTGTTGATGGCCGAAGCCTTCATGGGCTACGTGCTGCCGTGGGGCCAGATGTCGTTCTGGGGCGCCAAGGTGATCATCTCGCTGTTCGGCGCGATACCGGTGATCGGCAACGGCCTGACCGAATGGATCATGGGCGATTACCTGCCCAGTGACGCCACGCTCAACCGTTTCTTCGCGCTGCATGTCATCGCTCTGCCGCTGGTGCTGTTGCTGCTGGTGGTACTGCACCTGGGCGCGCTGCACGAAGTGGGTTCGAACAACCCCGATGGCGTGGAGATCAAGAAGGGGCCGAAGGGCAACCGCTGGTCGCCGAACGCACCGGCCGATGGCATTCCGTTCCACCCGTACTACACGCTCAAGGATGGCGTCGGCGCCGGTTTCCTGCTGATCATCGCCGCCTTCATCATCTTCTTCGCGCCCGGTTTCGGCGGCCTGTTCCTGGAGCACGACAACTTCACCGAGGCCAACCGCCTGGTGACCCCGGAACACATCAAGCCGGTCTGGTACTACACGCCTTACTACGCGATGTTGCGCGTGGTACCGAACAAGCTCGGTGGCGTGCTGGTGATGTTCTCGGCCATTGCGATCCTGTTCCTGGTGCCGTGGCTGGACAAGGCCAGGGTGAAGTCGGTGCGCTACCGCGGCTGGATCTCGAAGGTGATGCTGGGCGTGCTGGCGGTGTGCTTCGTGTGGCTGGGCGTGATTGGTTCCGGCCCGGGCACCGACGTCCACGAGACCTACATCGGGCGGGTGCTGACCTTCCTGTACTTCGCGTTCTTCATCACCATGCCGCTATGGACACGGTTGGACAAGACCAAGCCGGTACCGGAGAGGGTGACCACCCATGACTGATCGCTGGATGGTCCGGTTGGCCCTGACGGCCACCCTGATGCTGGGCAGTTTCCTGGCCTCCGCCGCCGAAGGTGGCACCAAGCTGCTGCAGGCCGGCAACGATCTGGGCGACCGCGCTTCGCTGCAGCGCGGCGCGCAGCTGTACATGAACTACTGCTCCGGCTGCCACGCGCTGAAGTACCTGCGCTATTCGCGGATGGCGCAGGACCTGGGCCTGACCGAGGAAGAGGTGATGAACAACCTCAACTTCACCGGCTCGGCGATCGGCGACCCGATCCCGGTGGCGATGCCCAAGGAGAACGCGGAGAAGTGGTTCGGCAAGATGCCGCCCGACCTCAGCCTGATCGCGCGCGTGCGGGGCAGTGACTGGGTCTACACCTACCTCAAGTCGTTCTACCTGGACAGCAGCCGGCCGCTGGGCTGGAACAACGCGCTGTTCGCCAATGCCTCCATGCCCAACCCGCTGTGGGAGATGCAGGGCCTGCAGCATGCGGTGCACGGCAAGGCGGAAGCGCCCGGCATGGACCCGCCGGTGACTGGCCTGAAGATCGAAACGCCCGGGTCGGTCGATGCCGGCCGGTACGACCAGGCGGTGCGGGACATCACCAACTTCCTCGAGTATGCCGGTGAACCGGCCGCGCTCAAGCGCCAGCAGCTGGGCGTGTGGGTGATCCTGTTCCTGGCCCTGCTCACCTTCCTGCTGTACCTGCTGAAGAAGGAATACTGGAAGGACGTTCACTGAATCTGCCGCCGGCCATCGCACGGGCCTATTGGCTTTTGTGATGGTCGGTTGCACACTCGGGGAGGAGTCGACCGCCGGCACGGTGCCGGCGGCGCCGATGCGGCAGGCGGTCTCCTGTCGTGGGAGAGCCTTTGATGGCGGCGAGCGTACGCATGCGCAATACACTGACGCTGTTTTCCTCGAACGACGATGTACTGTGCCACCGTGTACGCCTGGTCCTGGCGGCCAAGGGTGTGACCTTCGACTTCGTTCCGGTCGATCCACAGAACCCGCCTGAAGACCTGATCGACCTCAATCCGTATCACTCGGTGCCGACCCTGGTCGAACGCGAGCTGGTGCTGTACGCCGCATCAGTGGTCAGCGAGTACCTGGACGAACGTTATCCGCATCCGCCGCTGATGCCGGTCGATCCGCTCTCGCGTGCGCGCATCCGCCTGGCGATGCTGCGCATCGAGCACGACTGGGTGCCACAGGTGCAGGCCATCCAGCTCGGCAACAAGACCCAGGCCGAGGCTGGCCGCAAGCGCCTGAAGGAGCTGCTGACCGCCTCGCTGCCGCTGTTCAAGGCCAGCAAGTTCTTCCTCAACCCGGAAATGAGCCTGGCCGACTGCGCGATGGCGCCGATCATCTGGCGCCTGCAGTCGCTGGACGTACCGCTGCCGAAGGACGGCAAGGCGATCGAGGACTACGGCAACCGCATCTTCCGCCACCCCGGTTTCGTCCGCAGCCTGACCGATCAGGAAAAGAAGCTGCGCGATCTGCCGGTCTGATCCGGGCCTGCGTTACCCGTCTGCACGCCGACCGGCGTGCAGGTGATCCGCCCCGGCGGGGCGCCGGGCGCGTACACTTCACGCATGACCGAAGACTTCTTCCACATGACCAGCCACCGCCCGTACCTGCTGCGGGCGCTGGTGGAATGGATCAACGACAACCAGCTGACCCCGCACATCCTGGTCGACGCCGGCGTTCCCGGCGTGCAGGTCCCGCCTTCGGCGGTCAAGGATGGCCGGGTCGTGCTCAACATCGCCGAACGTGCTGTCGTGCGGCTGATGATCGACAACGAGATGGTGAGCTTCTCGGCGCGCTTCTCCGGTACCAGCTACCCGGTGCAGGTGCCGATCAGCGCCGTGCTGGCCGTCTACGCCCGCGAGACCGGGCAGGGCATGGCGCTACCGGATGACATCCCGGGCAACGAGACCGCTCCGACCAGCGATGAGCTGCTGCACGAGGAAGGCACGCCGCCGGACGATACGCCGCCAGCCAGCCCGCCGCCGAAGGGGCGCCCGAACCTGCGCGTGGTCAAGTAACCAGGTAACGGTGGGTGCCGACCGTTGGTCGGCACGCCTTCAGCCCTTACACATCCTCGGCATCGTCCACATCCGCGCGGATCTGGCTGATCCGCGCCGCGCCCGGACCAGTGAATGAGATCAGCTGGTCGCCGCGCAGCACCATGCGGCCCACGTGGCGATCGATGCCGTCGTAGGAATACTCGAACTTGAAGGTACGTTCGAAGCCGAGCCGGCCATCTTCGCCGCGCGACAGGCGCAGGCCGGTGGCGTGCACCGCCTGATCCAGCCATTGCACGTCGGCAGCACGGCAGGCATTGCGCCCCAGTTCGACCGCGCGCTCGGCGGCCGAACGCGCCGCGTTCCAGAAGAAATAGATGATTCCGCCGGCAATCAGCAACAGCAGCAGGGTGGGCATGGCGTCAGCCGTCAGGGGTCGATCCCGCAAAGATGGCGGCGAACGCGCGCTGGATCAAGCGCTGCACTCACCGCCGCGGCTGCGGTTCGCTGGACATCGGCTGCGCGGGCACGATGACCGGTTGCGGTGCCGGAGTGGGCTGCATCGGCGTCGCAGTGGGCGAGGGCATCACCAGCGGTGAGGTTGCAGTCAGCTGCAGCAGCGCTGCCCAGTCCTGCCGGTTGAAGCTGCATTCGTCCTCGCGACCTGGTGTGCAGCCGGGGTCGATGCCGGTGCTGTTGCGTTCGCGTGCCGGAGGCAGCTTGATCAGCCCCGTACGATCCAGCTGCAGCAACCGCATCGCTACGGTGTTCATCACGTTGCCACCGATCAGGTACAGGGTCTGGTCGCCGCCGAGGTTGGCCGCCACCACCACTTCGCAATGCGATTTCCAGTGGCCCACCGAGCCATTGCCCAGTGCCTGCACCAGCCCGCTGTAGCTGAGCGTGGTGCTGCGGTCGCGCAGGAAGCACAGCAGGTCGCCCGGTGCGGGTTTGGCCGTGGCCGGGTCGACCAGCCGGTACGGCACGCCCGAGGGGCCGCCCTGGTAGGCGGCACGGATGTAGTCGATGTGGCGTGGCGACGTATTGAAGCCAGGAACGCCGGACTGCACCATCACCCAGGAAATGAACGCGGCCGACCACGGGTTGTCGATCAGGAAGGCGCGGCAGTCGCTGTCGGTGTAGCGCGTGCCCAACGGCGCCAGGCAACTGCTGGCGCCCGCGATGCTGCCCATCGCATTGAGCGTGCCGCTGTTGCGCCAGTAGCCGGCCACGCGCTGCCAGGCGATCAGGCCATTGTCCGCCAGGTGATCGCTTTCGGCCTCGGTGACGCTGAGGCTGGCGGCACGGCCTTCACGATCGATGAAGGGCCGGTACCAGAGCCGATGCTCATTGCAGGCGGTGTTGCGGATGGCCACCGCCAACGGACTCAGGCCGAAGCGGGGCGGAACATCGCAGGCTTCGGCGGCCGCTGCGGACAGCGGCGCCGCGGCCAGCAGCAGGCAGGCAGGCAAGAGCATCCGGCGCATGCGCGGCTCCTGTGGGGGATGACCGCAGCGTCGCAGCGCTGTCGTGAACGCCGGGTGTGAGAACGGGGTCGGATCCCTTTTCCCATGGAAAAGGGATCGGCCCCCACGCCATGCCTCAACCCGGCGGCGGGCCCAGCTTCAGCGACAGATCGATGGCCTGCACGTGCTTGGTCAGTCCACCGATGGAGATGCAGTCAACGCCGTCCTCGGCGATCGAACGCAGGCCGCCCAGGCCCACGCTGCCTGACACTTCCAGCGGAATGCGGCCGGCCGTGATGCGCACTGCCTCGCGGCGCAGGTCGGGGCTGAAGTCATCCAGCAGGATGCGCTCGCAACCGGCTTCCAGCGCCTGGCGCAGCTGGGCC